>Ga0247810_10000434_pt1 | contig 46661 bp, 33 predicted proteins | sample UWRJL119311C1_FD_179918 | JGI IMG/M metagenome (GOLD analysis project Ga0247810, IMG submission 179918) | Plant litter microbial communities from Arlington Agricultural Research Station in Wisconsin, United States - UWRJ-L119-311C-1 | ecosystem: Environmental > Terrestrial > Plant litter >...
AACCATCAGAAGGCAGTGTCAATGCAAGGCCGTTGTTAACGCTTACAGGTAAGGTTTCGAAGCTAAGTTGTGCTGATTTTAATCCTTCGGCATTTGCTGTTAAATTAATCAATCCTGCTTTGGTGGTTGATCTGATTAGCACTCTGTTAACTCCCCCCTCAACAGGTAGGTTTTTAGAGAGGATATAATTGTTTGGACCCTGTGCAATTCCACCTCTCCACTCTGCTGGTCCGCTAATGTTAAAATTTACCATGTTTAAGGCGGTAGGGCAACGGTTACCATCTTTATCAACTACTTCAACCTGGGCCAATGCCACATCACTTCCATCGGCTTTAAATCCGGTTGGGTTTTTTAATGCGGTTAACTTTAGTGCGTAAGGTTCACCAGCAGTAATTAGTTTAGTTTCTGCCAGTTTTTTGCCTGTTTTATCATAGGATACCGCTTTGATCTGACCAGCGTTCCATGCTACATTTTTGAAGGTATAGAGGAAATTGTAGCTTAGGCTTCCAAATCCCAATGATTTATTGTTGACGAAAAGCTCTACTTTATCGCCCGTGGCAACTACATATACATCTTTAACTACTTCTTTTTTATAGTTCCAGTGGCCAATGATATGGATCCCGGTTTTTTTAGGTTCTACCCATCCATCCCACATCACCTGATGTGCATAAAAACCATCTTTTGGAATTCTCATGGCATCAACTTCGCCACTTCTTCGGTAATTTTCTGCACCACGGAAGTGTGTATTTGAATCGGAAAAGATGATGTTTACACCGCCAGAACTTACACGTTTGCCTGTTCCTGGTCTAACGGCATAATATTCGCTCCATCTAATGATGTCTTCAATGGCATGCTGGTCTTGATTTCTATTGTAATCAGCAGCATTTGCGCCCTTGTACAATGGGCCATCTCCACTTTTATGGTATGGAGGAGAAAATTCATCCCAATATTTTCTTAGGCCTTCATCTCTAGAGTATTCTGTTGCCCATAAGGGTTTGCCTGCACTTTTGTTAATGTATAACATTTCTCCGCCGTATTCTGCAGCATCAATGTCTAACATTTCACGAGAACCAATTGCGCGGTTTCCATGAGGATCATATTGATCACGGATGGCTTTCATTTCCAGCATGTGTTCCAGGCTGATCGATTCGTTACCGCACTCATAGAACAGGATACTTGGATTATTTCTGTTATAAACGATGGCGTCTTGCATTACAGATTTGCGTTGGTCCCAACGTGTTCCTGTTACATCCTTTTCCGAATCTCCTGCTGGCATAGCCTGGATCAGTCCTACACGATCGCATGATTCTATATCCTGTTTCCAAGGTGTAATGTGCATCCAACGTACCAAATTGGCATTGCTTTCTACCATTAACTGGTTGCTGTAATCACTTAACCAAGGTGGTACGGATAGTCCGATTGCTGGCCATTCATTACTAGAACGTTGTGCATAACCTTTCATCATGAGTACACGGTCATTGAGGTAAACCATTCCATTTTTAAACTCAGCTTTGCGAAATCCGGTTTTTGTTTTTAGTTCATCAACGATGGTGCCATCAGTTTTAATTCTGGTAATTACGGTATACAGGTAACCATATCCCCAGCTCCAAAAATTGAGGTTGTTGACTGTTGCTTCGGCCGTAAATGTTTTAATTTCACCACTTCCTAATTGACCTTCAGTTTTAAATGTCTTAACTGTTTGATCATTGGCGTCTTTGATCTCAACTTCGTAGGTAAAGGTTTTTGGTGCTGTGAATTCGTTTTTTATTTGCGAACTAGCTACAATTGTTGCAGTTTTATCTGTTATGGCGAAGTTTTTTGCATAAATGTAAACACCAGTGTTTTGTAAAGAAGAGAGTAGGGGAAGTGTTTGATATAGGTTTCCGGCAACATGCAGGCGTACATTTTTTGAGATGCCTCCATAATTTGCGTTGAAGTTTTTATCGTTCCATTGGTAGGTAGAATTTGTTGCTTTTTCTCTATAAGTCCAGGAATTATCTATTCGTACGGCTAGTACATTATCCTGTCCTGCGGGATTGATCATTGCTGAGATATCAAAGCCAAACGAAGTAATTCCATTTTCATGACGGCCAATAAATTTACCGTTGAGATAAAACTCACCTCCCTGACGGATGCCTTCAAACTCGAGCCATACTTTTTTCCCAGCATCTTTAGGCAAGAGCTGAAAGTGTTTTCTATACCAACTGATACCGGTAGATAGGGAGTCGATGGGCACCCTGAAAGCTTCATCTTCATTCCATGCATGTGGTAGGGTAATCTCTTTCCAGTCGGCATCATTAAATTCGGGTTTCTCTGCTCCGGTGATGTCTTTGGTAATGAGTTTCCAACCTGGATTAAAGTTGTAGGTAGTTCTAAGGTTTTGGGAAAAACTGATTTTGCTTACCAATAGGGCAAAACAAAACAGCAAAAATATCTTTTGTTTCATGTGGGGCTTATGGTTTGGTTAAGACGAAGGTATATGCGTTTTTAAAGCTTAGCAACCTGTGCTATCCTGATATTGAACTGTTGTGTTAAGGAAACTGTAATTAAATGGTTTTATAGCTAATTGGATAAATACAATTCTGATAAATTAAATTTAATTATTTACGCAATCGTTTTCGTAGCGTTTGCCGAATATAAAGCTCGTTTTTTTTCTTTTGATTACCTTGAAATCTTGTAGGTAGCTTGGTAAGCGGTACAGTACAGGATACCTAAATGGATATCGCATTGTACTTTCGTGTATTGTTTTGTTCCTGTGTAAAGAATTATTAACAATTTATATTTGGTTATATAAGAAAACGGCTATCTGGATGGATAGCCGTTTTTGTTTGTACAAATTGAAAATCCGTAGTTCAACCAGTCGAGAAAGCATTTCTCGACTTGAAAAAGAATAGGTAGCATGTTGGTTAATGGTAGCCACAGATGCTCAGATTAAGGGATTTTAAATGGTTAGAAATTAGGCTTCAGATCTAGGATATGGGTAAGGTGTAGGTAAGGTCTAGGTAAAGGGAAGGTAAATGGTAAGTAAAGTGTTAGAAGGTTGTGCCAAAGGCATCCCTTCGGGAAAGGTTGTAAGTGTACCTAAGAACAGCGTCGCCCTACATGTATTTTACTTTGATATCTACTTTGTTGTGGTCTGTATTAAGTTGAACTTTAAAATCATCGAACACTGGTTTTTTCATCTTTTGAAGGAAGAAGTTGGAGAAGCCGAAACCTTCTTTTGGAATGCCTATAAAGTTCTTTTCCATCTTTCCGTTAGCATTTTCATCATCCATTAGCGTAAGTCCGTAGGTTCCTGGATCCAGTTTAATAGCTACGGTCATGTTGCCATTGGAGATTGAATTTTTATCGAATGCAAAGTTTTTCCAGGCCTTTTCTTTATCAAATCCCTGTTGGTCCCTGAAAACGGCAATCACAATTTTTCCTTTTGTAGACCTTATTCCAGTAATTTTTATGGTAGTTGTTACTTGTTGAGCTTTTGATATGCTCATGGTGGTAAAGATATGGAGTAGGATTAAGGCAGATAGTTTTGCGATTTTGGTCATGTTGCTCGGATAATTTAATGTATTAACGTACAATTTGGTGAGAACTGATGGGGAGGGGGATTTTTTTTGGTGAGTCGGTGCAAAAGGCATCCCCTTTGGGAAAAGTCCGAAAGTCCGTTCCCCTCGGCAATGGTTGGAGCGTGATTGGATGTTTATAGGATGTCTAGCATGTTGGTTAATGGTAGCCACAGATGCACAGATTTTATAGTGGGTTAAGTTATCAGTTGCGAGTTATGAGTTATGGAACTGGGTGTTAAGAACGTCAAGCTGTGAACCCAAGCCATTGACTATTGACCATCAGCCAATGAACCAATGAGCTAATGAACCAAAACAACGGCCTAAGATTGGAGCACACTACGGCTACATTGGAGCTACACTGGAGCTAGACTACAGCTACCTGGAGAAACACTATAGCCTCACTACAGCTGCATTGGAGAACATTGGAGCCAAGCTCTCTTTTTTTATAACCACCGAAAAGACCATTCAAAGCCATCCAAGCCATTTTCTGCAATGAAATAATAGCTTCATTACAAATGAACTAATCGTTAATTTGTTCATTAGCTCAATGGTGCATTTGTTTGCTTGTAGCTAAGCATCATGCCCAATGAACAATTGAACCAATGAACTACTGAACCAATCGTTAATTTGTTCATTAGCTCAATGGTGCATTTGTTTGCTTGTAGCTAAGCATCATGCCTAATGAACAATTGAACTACTGAACCAACCAATGAACCAATGAACTACTACCAAGACAATTGCAATAAAGAAACTCCTTGTCTGGGCAATACAAATTTAAATAGATGAGTTGGGTCAAATTTGGATGTTTTGCCGATAGACATGAGCTGGCCTGCTTTTTCGAGTTGGGCAATCTGTTTTGTAGTCGGATTTTGGGGCGATCCCATCTTTTTCCATACTTCGTAGGCATTGCTATATTGATCGTCAATTCTATAATGGGTAATTGTTATCTTTTTTCCGACAGGTAGCCCTTTTAAATCTACTGAAATCGAATCTACAGTTGTTTTTTTATCTTCATCATGGTAGTTCCAGATCATAACAGCTGCAGATTTTGTTTCTATTGTAGCTAGAGCCCCAATATCGGCACTTTTTCTGATGCTCGAATCAAGGATAGATTTTAAAGGATACATGCGGTTACTTTTAGCTTCCACTCGTGTGCCCTTCATCAAACCGAACATTCTGAATACATTCAGTACTGGTTTGTCTACACCATTGGTAGCTAGATCTCTGAAGCCGGCAAACCATGGTTGATTTTCGAATTCGAATGACCAGGTTACTGCACCCAGGAGGTTAATCTGATATTGTGCGGTTAATTCATATAATCTTGCAAAGGATGCGGCAGTATAGCTTGAATACATAGTGCCATTGCGGTAGGCATTTTCTGGGTTGGTAGCCATTCCGCATGCTGCACATCCCTCTGGGTCTGATTCGCCAATAACTACAGGAATGTTTTTAAGCTGTGGATATTTACTGATGACCTTATAATTGTCGTTGATGTTTCTCAGTTGTACCCTTACATCCATTACTACGGTTTTATCAACCACTTTTGGAGATCCCTTAGCGTGGAACAATACGAGGTCTAAAGGTGAGCCAATTTTGCCAGTTGCGTAGTTGGTTTCGAAAAGACAGTGTTTGATAAAGGCATCTAAATATCTACTACCTCCGCCGGTTACATTGGCTCCCCCAATTTTGGCAGTCGGCAATGCCCTTTTTAGACCATCTGCGGCATAATCATATAATTTAAAGAATTCTGCCTGTGTCCCTTTCCAATAAGCGCCATCGGCTTCATTCCATACTTCCCAGTACCAGCTTTCCACTTCTGCTTTTCCATATCGTGCTACACAGTGTTTCACCCATTCGTACACGAGGTTTCCCCATTTGTTGTAATCTTTTGGTGGATAGGCCCAGCCTGTCATGATTTCGCTATAACGTGTGCCAGGTTTCCATTGGTGCTGATAGGGCGAAGGTTTGGTGGATAGTGCTTCGGGCATAAAGCCGATTTGTGCAAGGGGTTTCATGCCTCTTTTGATATAGGTATCGAAAATCTGATCAACTATTTTCCAATCGTACACGGGATTTCCGTTTGCATCTTCGGTATAGGCATTGGTTGAACCCCATTTAAGTGCTGGTTTTCCATCACCAGAAGTCAATAAATTATGTGCCCTTACATACACAGGGGTGTAACTTAACTTGGAAATTTCGGTTAGGAGCTTTTGACCATCTCTCATATAGGTGTAGTTTGGCTCATCATAACCGAACCATGCCCATATCGGCTTCATCTCAGTTTGATTGCGATCGAAATTGACTTCGATGTTTGCCTGTTGTGCAAAGCAGAACTGAATGGAACAGATGGCGATCAGCAATGCTAATCTTACTTTTTTGAAGTTGTTCATGAGATGGTTTGTTGGTTGTTCGTATGCTATTTGGTTAATGATAAATATAAGGGTGTTTGGTTGATTTGGCATCCTGTGCTGTTAGGTAGGTGGATTGGTTCATTTGTTCAATTGTTCATTGGGCATGATCCTTTAGCGACAAGCAAACAAATTAACCATTGAGCTAATGAACAAATTAACGATTTGTTCAATGGTTCATTTGTTGTGATGTTCACTGTTCTGGGATTAGAGGGATAGTTTAGCCACAGATAGAAAACATAGGTTTCTGGTTCTAGTATAATGGTTAGTTAGCCACAGATGCACAGATTAAAGAGGACTGATCATATTACTAAATACCATTAGGCACCTACAATATGTTAATCTTTGGCTGTTTAATTCAGTCCAAACTACCTCATAGCTAGCTCGAAGCTACCTCGAAGCTACCTTATAGCTACCTTATAGCTACATCATACAAATATGAGGGGAACGGACTCTCGGACTTCCGGACTTTTCCCAAAGGGATGCCTTTGGCACGGACTCTCTGCAGGCGTTAGGTTTTTAGCTAAAGCTGTACAGGATGAACTATTTTAGTTGAATGGTAAAGCTTGTATCTCCTAACGTTATTGTTTTAAGAGAAAATTCGAAACCATGGTTTAAAAGAATTTCACGAACTAATGTTAGGCCTATGCCCTGACCATCTTTTTTGGTGCTAAAGAACGGACTGAACAGTTGTTCTGCATTTTCATCTGAAATTCCTTTACCTGTATCTGAGATGACTAGTGTACTTGTTGCTGCAAACAATGTGAATTTGATCGTTCCTTTTCTTTGAATGGATTCTACCGCATTTTTGACAATATTGATTAAGGCCTGTTCCATTTGTTCCACATCAGCATTAATGGTCCAAATTCCTTCTGGAAGATCAAATGCAAAGGCAATCTCTTTTTCAGTTGCTGCAAAGTACATGAGCTCGGTAACAGATTTGAGTAGTGAAATCAGATCGATCTTCTTGCGATTGGCAGGTGGTAGTTTTACCAAATTGGCAAAATTGCGTACAAAAACATTCAAATTCTGATTTCTTTCCACTGCTATGCCCATAGCATTTTTTAACATCGAATCTGATTCATTTAACCAGAGCTCATGTTGTAATAAAGCGCTGTTAATGATTGAATTTACTGGTCCAACGGTGTTGTTTACTTCATGTGCCATCATTCTGATGACTTTACTGTATACACTCTTTTCCGCTTCAAAAATCTCGGCGGTTACTTCTTCCATCATGATGAAAATCCTTTCAAAACCCCGGTCTATAAATTTCGATTTTTGAACCTTGTAAGTACGGAAACCATCAACCCTGAGCAACTTGGTACTTCCTGTTTTTATTTCATGGAGTTGGTTATCGAGCAGGTCAGGATTGTTTGTTAGCATTTCTTTTGCTTTGGGATTAATCTGTTTAATCTGCTTGTCGTAATCCAAGATGATAATTCCCGTAGCTGAGTTTTGGATCAGCTTTTCGAGAAAAAAGTGCTGTTCTTGTTGTTTTGTCCTTTCTGTTCTGAGTTCGTCAATCATCCTGTTATATACATCAACCAGCTCATCAACTTCTCTCTTTCCTGTAGAAAGGAACTTTACGTTAAAGTCTTTGTCTTTTATTGCGGCAATACCTTGCGTTAAATAGGTTAAAGGTGCAATTAATTGTTTGTAGAGGCTGATTGAAATCAATATTGAAATGATGATAAATACCTCGGTTAAAATGAAAACTATCTTATTGTTCTCGAAAATAAGGTAGCTCATTACCAGACAAATGAGATGAAGGATAACCAGGAAGAGAATATACTTAGTCTTCAGTTTCATTGAAAGGGATTTGATATTTTTCTAAACGGCGGTATAATGCATTTCTGGTGATCCCCAATGAGGCGGCTGCTTTGGTAATTCGGTTTTTATGGAAGCTCATGGCTTGTTTTACCATTTCGGCCTCCATCTGATCTAAAGTCATGGTACCTACACCAGGGAGTTTAACTTTGTCATTTTTAAGTGGTGAAAGGCTTAGCTGTGATTGAAAGTCTGCTATTCCCAATTCATTTTTTGGGCTGATCAGCACGGTACGTTCTACTAGGTTTTTTAGCTGTCTGATATTTCCCGGTAGGGGAAGAGACTGTAACCATCGCATGGCTGCTGGGGCAACAGAAAGATCGGGGCGACTGTAGATTTCTTTCATGTTGTCGATAAAGAAGTTAACCAATAATGGGATATCGGCAGGGCGTTCTCTTAATGATGGTAAATGAATGCTAATCAGGTTGATCCTATACAGTAGATCTTCCCTAAATAGTCCGTTATTGACCATTTCGTTCAGGTTTTTATTGGTGGCGCAAACCACTCGGGTATCCACTGTTTTTGTTCTGCTACTACCTAAAACTTCGTAGGTGCGATCTTGCAGGACCCTAAGTAGCTTAACCTGGCTTGAAGCTTCCAGATCGCCAATTTCATCCAGGAATATGGTGCCTTTATTGGCCATTTCAAAACGGCCTGTTCTATCAAAACGTGCATCTGTAAATGCTCCGCGTACATGTCCGAACATTTCACTTTCAAATAGGGAAGACGAGATGCCCCCTAAATTAACTTTAATGAAAGGCTTGGCCGAGCGGTTACTGTTTTCATGGATTGCTTCGGCGATGAGTTCTTTTCCAGTTCCACTTTCGCCGGTAATGAGTACAGAGGCACCTGTGGAAGCTACCCGGCCAATAGTTTCCAGAATTGAAAGCAGACCTTGATCCTGACCAATGATCTGTTTGAAGTTATATTTTTTATCGAGTTCTTTTCTATTTCTGGATATGGGTTTCTCAGCATTCAGTTGTAATAATGTGGTAACAGACTGCAGGAGATGGCTGTTATTCCATGGCTTGTTTACGAAATCATTTGCACCTAATTTCATGCCCTGTACGGCCAATTCGATGCTGGCCCAACCGGTTATTAAAATTACAGGAAGAGATGAACTGAAAGTCCTTATCTTTTTAAGTAGGCTCATGCCTTCGATACCCGAAGTATCGATTGAAAAATTCAAATCTAAAATAACAAGCTGAGGCTTTTGAGTTCGCACCAACTCAAAAGCCTCGATCGCATTGTCAGCTGTAATGACTTCATTTCCTGCATTTTTTAACAATAGAGAAAGCGAAGTTCTTACCGCAATATCATCATCAATTACCAATATCATATGCGAAGTTAAGATAAGGATTATTCTTCATGTAACGCAATTGCAGGATGAATGCGTGCAGCTTGTTTACCAGGATATAAAGAGCAGGCAAAAACCAGTAGATAAATAAACAATATGGAGAGCAATATGGCAATGATATATACACTTGCCGGAATATTGAATACGCTCAATAATGGAAACTGCACCGCGAAAAAACAGCCTACGATGAGCGACATGGTTGCTAATATCATCGATTCCATTACCAATTGATAGGATACAGCATTAGCACTTGCACCTATGGCCCTTCGTAATCCAATTTCTCCTTTTCGCTTATTGATATTGTACCATAAAACACCGAATAGGCCTAAGGCAACATTAATGATCAAAAAGCTTGCGATGGTGATGAAAATAACCATTGGGATAATGGTAACCTCGTTTTTAGAGTCGCGCATTTCTTCCAGATGTTTAATTTCAACTGAACCTTTCATCGTATTTGCCATGAATTTATAGAGTTCGCTTTCAAAGGTCGCATCCGCATCTGCGCTTACTTTGATTAATATCGTACTGGTGTATTTGATCTGAGCGGTATCTGGTTGGACAAACATTGCGCTTCCAGCAGGCCAAAAATCGCCATTGGCTTTTACGTCCTGCACCACTCCAATGACTTGCATTTTTTCTTTGTTTTCGTGATCACCGACTAATTTTCCGACTGCTTTTTCCTTTCCGAAGATTAATGTTTTTAGTGTTTCATTGATGATGATCTTTTTGTTCTTTCCTATTTTATCTTCGGGCAGAAACCATCTTCCTTCCAATAGTGAAATATTCCATACTTTATTGTAGTCAGCACCAACGTCATAGTTGTTTACATAATCAAACTTTTTGTCACCTTGTTTAACCACAGTGCTCATGTTACTATTTGAATAGGGAAAGTTTGAACTAGAATAGCTTACCTCCTCAATCTTTGGCATTGATTTTAAAGATTTGTGAAGGTTCTCATAAAACGTGCTTGCTGAGTCTGTGTTTTTTGTGAGCATCCTGTTATCGTAGGTAATTGCCCATACTTTTTTATATTCGAATCCCAGGGGTTTGCTGTAATTTTGGAAGTAAAAAGTAAGAAAAGAAAAAACGGCGAAGATTACCAGAAACGAAACTAGGATTTCAGTGAGGAACAGGAAGTTTTGCTTCTTTTTGTTCCAGATCAACTTAAATAAATGTTTAAACATGATTATATCTTTTTAACTGATTTATTGAGCTTTAAGTGCTTTGACAATATTTAATTTCGACATTCTCCAAGCGGGATAAACGCCAGAGATCAATCCGAAAAATACGCAGAGGATGAAGCTGTAAAACAATACGGTGAAATTGAGGGTAAGGCGCATATTTGAAATTAAATTTGCACTGTTAATGAGGTAAATTGCAAGTAGCGAGAAGAAAACTCCAATTATTCCGCCTAGCAAGGTTAGGATTAAATTTTCAACAATAAACTGATAGACTAGGGTCTTTGACGATGCTCCAAAAGCTTTACGAACTCCAATTTCTGACGAACGTTCTAAAATTCTGGTAATGTTAATGTTAACCAAGTTAATTGTGGGCAATAACAAAAACAATAGTGTAAAACCGGTGATCATAGTAATCACGATTCCTTTTCCATCGGTTGATCCTTCTCCGGCAATCCTTCTGGTCATGCTTTCAAAAAAGGGGTCTGCATTACTGTAAACTTTATCAAAATCTTTAGGAATAGGCACTTTTTTCATCATTTGATTATATTCCTTGAGTACTTTGGGAACATCAGCTTTGCTCTTTGCGAGCAGAATGGCGTTGTATGAGCCCATTAGCTCTGGATTTCCAGGTCGGTTACCCTTGTCAAGTGATAGCGGTATGTACATATCGCCTTTAAGGTTATACAGCGTCTTTGAAACGTTCGCTACTACACCAATTACACGATAACTGATATTATCTGCAGAGATATATTTTCCAACTACTGATTTTTCGTCACCGAAATAGGCCTTTTTTGTTTCCTCAGAGATGACGGCAACCTGTTCTGCATTGTTTATTTCTTGTTTCCCAAATGGTTTTCCTTCCAGAAACTTATATTCCAATACGTTCCAGAAATCTGCATTGGTATACTTATATTCAATGACCAGTTTCTTATTGTTTACATAGGCATTGGATGCTGTTGCGTAGGATGAAATGGCCATTTTATCAATCGATTTTAGGGTTGAAACATAATGATCGAAGAAATAATAAGAAGCATCACTTCTGTTCAGCCAGCCTTGTTTGGTGTTTTTATACTCCATTGTGGCTACATAAAGCGAACGGTCTCGTTTATAATCCGGGTAATCTGGACTTAATAGTTTGTCGATAAACGCAGTAGCAACCATTAAAATGGTCAACGTAAAGCTGATTCCGAACAAGCTGATAAAAGTGAAGAACTTTCTCCTTTTCAATACAGCTATGGCTATTTTAAAGTAATTTTTTAACATGAGCTAAACCTATTGAACTTGTGAACCATCAAATAAACGAACCAATCTATGGGTTCTATGCGCCATACTTTCATCGTGTGTAACCATTACGATTGTTGTACCTTCATTTTTGTTAAGGCCAAGCAGGATATCCATAATTTCATTTCCCATAGCGCTATCTAAATTTCCCGTAGGCTCATCGGCCAGGATAATTTGTGGATTACCTACAATTGCCCTTGCTATGGCTACGCGTTGTCGCTGACCCCCGGAGAGTTGTGTTGGGAAGTGTTTGAGGCGGTTGCTCAAGCCAACTTTTTCCAAGGCTGCAGTAGCCAGTGCTTTCCGTTCTTTGGCAGATGAGGAGCGGTAGAGAAGAGGAAGTTCTACATTATCTAAAACCTGTAAATCATTGATCAAGTGATAACTCTGAAAAATGAAGCCTAGTTTCTCGTTCCTAAACCTGGCCAACTGTTGGTCTGAGAATCTGCTGATGTCTTGATCATCAATTTTAATCAATCCTTTAGAAGGTTCGTCCAGCAAACCCATAATGTTAAGCAATGTACTCTTGCCGCAACCAGATGGCCCCATAATTGAAAGAAATTCTCCTTTGGCAATATCCAGGTTAATTCCGTTGATGGCCAATGTTTCTACAGTATCTGTTCGATAAACTTTTTCAATACTTTGTAATTGTATCATGATGTATAATTAGTAATTAAGATTTATTAATAGGTTATTTTTTTGTTTTTTTCGAAGTCGTAAAGGGAGAGGTAACGGAGCTGATAATAAGCTGCCCAAAAATCGCGCAGGGAAGAAACATAATCTCTTTTTGCCCTATCGTTTTCCTGAAATGCGATGCTGAGGTCAGTTATGCTGAGATTGCCCAATACATAACGTTCACTTGCGATTTTATACTTTTCAGCTGCAATTTTTTCAGCTTGATCAGTTAACAGGATCTGTTCTTTCATCATATTAAAAAGCGTTACCTGCGTTACAATCTGTTGCTTAAAAGTTTGTTTGTCCTGTTCTACCGAATAAGTGATGAACTGTTCATTCGCCTCTGCGGTTTTGGTTCTTGATTTAGATCTTCCCCAATCCATTACGGGTATAGAAAGTTGAAGTTCAATTGATTGCTGGCTTTTAGGTGAACGATAAATATCGAAAGCTCTGTTTGAAGTGTTGGAGAAGCCCAAGTTAGCTCTTAAGGTAGCGGTTAAACCATTTTCGCCTTTTGCCTTTGCGACGTCTCTTTTGGCTTCTGCCAGACGCCTGATAAATCCAATGGCATCAGATCTATTTTCGAAAGCTTCGGTCAATACCTTTTCGGTAGCAACAGACATTTGTGCAACTACTGCAGGCACATTTAATTTTATGCGGTCATCACCTTCAATTCCAGCATAACTGCGTAAATTTAGCGTGGCAATTTCTACATCTCTTTTTGCTGTACCTACAGCTTTTTTCGCATTCAATACTTCAAGCTGAAGCTGAAGGATTTCATTTTTTGCAATTTTGCCCAATTCAAATTTGGTTTCGGCAATCGTTAAGATGCGTTGGGTATTAGCGAAGTTGATCTCGGCAATGTTCAGGTTAACCTGTGCAAGCAATAGATCAAAAAAGTATTCGGTTACGGTAATCGAAATCTTTTCTTGTGTTTCGATAAAAAGCTGTTTACTTTCATTGTATTTGAGGGGCTCGATTTTTTTGTCCCATTTTAAGCTATTGAACTTCAAGAGCGGTTGGGTATAACCAATCCCGTAAGGGATCCCATTGTAGAGCACGCTATTGCGGTCAAAATCGTCGAAGCGCTGAAGCTGTGTAGTTCCGTATATTGTTCCACCAGTTGCGGCAATGCTCTGACTAAAATTTAGCGTTAACGAAGAGTTATCATAGTGTATGGGTTGGAAGAGTATGGTTCCGTTTGGTTGTTGTACCTGTGTATAGGTTTTGGTATAACCGGGCAAAATGCCTTCCAAGGCCAGCTGAGGCTGATAGTTTGATTTGAATGTACGCCATTCCCAATACTTTGTTTCCTTTACGGTTACGGCTTGTTTGGCAGAGATAGAATTAGTTTTTGCCATTTCGACCACCTCCGCTAATGTTAGTCGTAAAGTATCAGCTTTTTGAGCAGCTGCTGTTCCGTAGGTTAACAATAGCAATAAATGAATTGATATAATTTTCTTCAACATCTGCTTAATTGCTTATTGTAATTGTTTTTGCATTTTTAAAATCGGTCATATCAGAAGTGATGACCTCATCACCAGCTTTTAATCCACTGATGATTTCTACGAAATCGAAATTACTGAGCCCAGTTTTTACTGTTCTTCGCTCGGCTATCCCATTTTTAAGTACAAAGATTTCTTGAAGATTTGAGCCGTTAAATGCTGGTCCGTTGGCAATTCGCAGTACGCCATTCCGTGTTGCGGTGACGAGAAAAACATCTACTTTTTGATTTGGGCGTAGTTCTTTGCTGTCTTTTTGATTGAGTTGGATATCAAAAGAAACGATGGCATTGTTTACGGAGGGTGAAATATTGACGATCGTTCCACGCAACTGTGTTTCGCCAATCCTGATAATGGCGGTCATGTTGTTGTGGATTCTATCGAGCAGATTATCAGAAATACTTCCCGCAACCTTAAAACCACTTAAATCGGCAATGCGAACTAGAGCATCACCTTCGTGGACACTTGAACCAATGTTTTTATTAACCCAAGTTACCACGCCTGATCTTGTGGCGTTTACATCGGCAAGATCAAGTTTGCGTTTCAGTGCATGCAGATCATTCTGCTGGATAGCTAAAGCAATTTCTGCTTCCCTGATCTCAATTTTCATGGTTTGCTGTTTGCTCTTGATTTCGTTTTCCAGTTGTAGTTTTTCCAATTCTGCAACTTTCAAATCTAGTTCGGCGTGATCTACATCTTCCTTAGTTCCACCACCGGCTTTCAATAGTCTTTTGGCTGATGATACAGCATCTTTGAGATTGCTGATCCGCAACTGTTTGATGTTGTTGTTTGATTTGATGTCGTAAAAACTCTTTTCAAGGTCGAGTTTTAGCTTCTTGATGTCATTCTCTTTTGACTCGATCTGAAATTGCAGCCTTCCATATTCGGTCTGGCTTGCAGCTTTGTCAAGTGTTAAGATCGACTGGCCTTTGTTTACTTTTTTTCCTGCATCTAACAATACATCCTTTATTGATGCGCTGATTGGGCTTGTCAATACCTCTTCAAACTCAGGCAATACTTCTCCTGTTGCGTTGATGGTATTTTCGATGATTCCTGTTTCTACTTTTGCTGTGGTAATGTCAGCACTGGTTAACGATGGTTTAAAATAAAATCTAACTAACCAGATGATTGCTATCAGTAATAGGACAATCGTAAAAATGATCAGATAGGTTTTTTTCCTCTTTTTTGCAATAACTTCGGTTGCTATGAGCGTATCCATTTAATTATGTTTTGCATCTGGTTTTGCAAGTAAGGTGCCATAGTTTTTTTATTGATAATCAGTATGTTGTGAAAAAATGAAATTATAAAAATGCCCGATATCGAACATCTTGTTTGATATCGGGCGGAAAAGGACCTAGTGAGAATGTAATGCTTATTTTATTTTGGATATCAATTTTGGTTGATGAAGGATCGCTATAAAGCTTGCTTTGATGGATTCGCTTTAAGCTTTAGTCTTTCAGCTTTCAGTTCCATGCTACACATTTGATCCGAACATGGCCAACATATTTTTCAATGCATTAGGTTCGTGCATCCATTTGGTATTGAACAATGTATCCTCTCCAACATTGGCGAAACGTGCTAACATTTGTTGTTCATAATCATGAATAGCCTGTTGTATGTTATTGTAAGCAGGATTAGTTAGGGCTTCGCTAAGTTGTAGGGCATCTAGCATAGCCATATTTACACCTTCACCTGCGAATGGTGGCATCCAGTGGGCGGCATCACCCAGTAGGGTAATGTTTGAATTAGCATGCCATTGCTGATCAAGCGGCATGCAATATTGTGGACGAGGAATAAAAATAGTGTCTTGTGCGGCAAATAACTCCCACCAAATCTCTCCCCATTCAGTAAATCCCTTTTTAAACCAAGCGAGTACTTGTTGATGATCTTGAAAATTGATGCCGCTTTCTTCTGTCCAAAATTCATTGGATTTGAAACTGACAGCAAAGCCGAAACTACCATCGCCCTTTGAACTTACAATTATCGTTTTTTCATTTCCGTACGCAAATATCTTTCCGCCTTTTAGCATTTCATGAATTGCTGGAGCTGTTTTTCTTGCATCTTTTATCGAGCCTTCTAACATGGTAATGCCAGTCCAGCAAGGTTTGATATCCGTAACTAATGGCCTAATCTTCGAGTTTGCTCCATCTGCACCGATAATTATGTCGACGATTTGATAACTGCCATTTTGAAGCCATGCTTTCCATTGGTTTCCCTGGGGCTCAATGGTTAAAATATGACTATTCCACTGAACAGTATTTGGTAGCAAGGAATCTAATAAGATGTTTCTCAATGGTCCACGATCTATCTCGGGCCTATGGTTTTCATCGTTGAATGAATGTGTTGGGCCAAAGGTATGTTCATCGAAATAAATGGTTGCTTGGCTATCTAAAATACGCATCAGTTCTGCACCAGGGCGATAATTTGCTTTAAATTGATCCATTAACCCCGCCTTTTTCAAAGCGGCCAAGCCTGATTCGGTATGCAGGTCGAGTGCACCGCCCTGTATTCTTGCAGTCTTATCTAGATCTCTTTCATATACTTTTACATTAGCTCCCTTGAGCTGTAAGAGGCGGGCAAGTGTTAAACCACCGGGGCCGCCACCAATAATTGCAATCTTCTTATCTTGAATTATCATGTTTTCCAATTTGTTTTGATGATACAAAACTATGTCTTGGGCAAACCGGATAATAGTATAAATCGGTCGTTTGAATTTTTTGCAAGTTCTTTGGGCACGACACCTGAAAATTTCTTGATTTCTTTGATGAAATGTGTCTGATCGGCAAAATGTTGTTCAGGAAATAATCTGCCTTCTTTAATTTGTTGAAGAGATGCTCTGAACCGCAGGATATTACAATAGCTTTTTAACGAAATCCCGAATCGATCGGTAAAATATCGGTTGATCTGCCGGCTGCTCCAACCAACATGATCAGCCAATTCGTGCACGGTGAGTGAGCCATTGCTAGTATAGATCAGTTCGAATAATTTTTGCTTGCGCTTATCAATTTCAGGTTTAAGTAGATTTAGCAGGATTAAGGTAATTTTCTCACAACAAGTCTCAAAGCTGCCAAGGTCATCAATAGCTATGTTCCAAAAGCCGTTTGGTAGCCGCTGTCCACCGTTCAGAAAGGAAGCCATTTTTGCATCGAGCAGATACTCAATGGCCAGTAATTTGAAGCTAACTGCAAACATGACGGTGTTTGGATTGATGGTCGCCTGTTCGGGTTTGGTATCCAGTCCTCGTAGAACAGTAGTTAGTGGATTGCCAATACGATAAGAAAAAATGATATCGAAACGGCCATCGGGCAAAACTATAATTTCTTTAGCTATATCCGCTGTATGTCTCAACATCCAGAAGCTTTCCACGTAATGCGCTAGATGCGTTATAGGTTTTTTGCTAATGATGTGGACGTCTGTTTTCATCTTGTGATCATAAAACTAATAAAAACTATCACACTATTTATCAGGGCATTTGATGATGATTACATTTTTATGATATTTTCTTTAAAATGTTGTTTGGTGGATGATATAATTTTTCTCATCTTTGCCCCGAGAGCGTTAATTTAGATGGCGGGAATGATCTTCGGATTGTTCCTGCCTTCTTTTTTTAAGGGGATTTATAATTCAGGGACCAAGTCCACTTAGAACCTTCCAACCTTCTCCCAAAGGGAAGCCTTTAGCACAACCTTCCCCTCCAATTAAAAGAAAGTATAATCATCTTAACGCAGCATAAGTTATGCATCCAAGGCTTTAAGCTTTAGTCTTTAAGCTTCCTCCCCATTCATCATCTTATATAACCACTTATCACAAATAAAGGCATTCGGTAAGACTAACCTCTTATATTTGGGGAATTGATAAAATGAATATGAAACCATCATGATTTTCAAAAGCTCACAGTGGCATGAATAACCCGAGCTTGCGAGCTGTTGAACACTAGAATACGATAACCACTGGTGAAAAATCATGATAGCTTCATCACAACTGAAAACAAATTTATACAGATGAAAAAGATAATCTTCCTATTTCCATTAATGCTGCTCACCACTTTGCTTAATGCTCAAGATCTAACAGGATCATGGTACGGTACACTTAACATACAAGGAACGAAACTACCCATCGTATTCCATGTTAAAAGTAATGAACAGGGTTTTGCTAGCACGATGGATAGCCCAAATCAGGGCGCCATGGGGATCCCGACAGACAAGACCAATATTGACGGCAAGAGTATAACAATTGAAGCCGCTAAGTTTGGAATGGTTTACAAAGGAACTTATCAGGCAGATAGCAATTTGTTAAAGGGCGTTTTTACCCAAGGACCAATGAGTTTGCCACTTACCTTTTCAAGGACTAAGGAGGCTAAAGCAATTGTTAAACCGGTAATAAGACCTCAGGACCCGACTGATTTCCCTTACAAACAGGAAGAGATTTCCTTTAATAATACAAAAGGTGGCAATCAATTATCAGGTACGTTAACGATGCCAAGCAGTGGGAAGGTAACAAAAATTGTAGTATTGATATCAGGGTCTGGTCCGCAGAATAGAAATGAGGAAATTGCTCAGTTTAACCATAGGCCGTTTTTGGTATGGAGCGATTGGCTAACCAGAAATGGTATAGCGGTATTGAGGTATGATGATAGGGGAGTTGGCAAATCAACCGGTGTATTCAACAATTCTACAAGTGCTGATTTTGCAGATGATGCCGAGGCTGCAGTTAATTATATCAAATCTAGAGCTGATCTTAACAAACTTTCTATTGGCCTTGTTGGTCATAGCGAAGGAGGGATGATCGCCCCAATGGTTGCCAGCAGAAATGCAAATGTGAAGTTTATTGTACTGTTGGCAGGGCCAGGGATACCGATTGCTAAACTTCTTGTACAACAGAACAAAGACGTGATGAGGTTGGCTGGAGCACCAGATAGTGCAACTAATACTGCTGCAACTTTAAATGAGAAAATCTATGCTAACGTTATCAATAATAAGAATTTATCTAATGAAGAATTCAAATCCAAGATGAGTGCTTTTTTAACAGCTGAGCTGAACGGCAACAAAGCTGGAAGTCCAGCAGATATAGCGCAGCAGGTTAAGACAATTACTAATCAGGTTGTTGCACCATGGTATAGGTATTTCTTGGCATTTGATCCAGCAGTGTATTTATCAAAGGTAAAATGTCCGGTTCTTGCTGTTAATGGTACGCTTGATGCGCAGGTTGCGAGTGAGCCTAACCTGAATGGGATTAAAGAAAGCTTAAGCAAAGCTGGTCATAAACATTTTGAAATCGTGCCTTTAGCAGGGCTGAACCATTTGTTACAGCAATCAAAAACTGGATCGCCAAATGAATACGGAGAAATCAGTGAAACGGTAAATCCCATTGCATTGCAAAAAGTTTCCGACTGGATAAAGAAACAATAATGGACTGTCTTTTACCCACACACTATTAAACCAGCAGACGGATGAAAAAAAAGTCGTGGTTCTGGGGTTTGCAAGTTGCGATTTGGATAGGCATTGGCTTAGTCAATTTCTCTGTACAGCATTTTGCAGGTGTTTTTGATAAAGCAGTTACCATACTTAACTTTATTGGAATGTCTGTAGGTGGTTTTTTGGTTACCTCAGGCTACCGGTTATTTCTAAAAGCAAGGAGCCTTAATTTCGGACGATCTGCTGGCAAGTTCATCATCACATTGTTTGGTTCTGCTTTGTTACAATCTGCACTCTGGATCTTGTTTATCATGCTGATCAGTTTACCAATGGCCAAGGCACATAAACTCAATATGTTAATGCTCTTGTATAATATTGTGCCTTTGCTGATCGTTACGCTGGTTTGGGATCTTTTCTATTTGGGTTACCATCTGATTAGGCGCTACCATGAAACTGAAGTAGAAAAGTGGAAATTAGAGGCCGAGGTTCAGAAAGCCCAGCTCGGTACTTTAAAGTTGCAGATCAACCCACATTTTATGTTCAATGCCCTGAACAATATTCGCGCATTGATTCTAGAAGATCCAAAGGCATCGAGAGAGATGCTCACTAAATTTGCTGAACTATTGAGATACTCACTGCAAAATGCAGAGAAACTAATCACCGTAGCAGAAGAACTCGATCTGATTATCCAGTACTTGGCCATTTTAAAACTTCAATATGAAGAAAGGTTAAACTATACCATCAACTGTAGTGATGCCGTACGCAAAGAGACCATTCCTCCCATGATTTTGCAATTGCTGGTAGAGAATGCTGTGAAACATGGAATAGCAATGCATCCAAAAGGAGGAAGTATAGCAATAAGCATTGAGAAAGAGAAAGGCCAAATGCAGTTGAGCGTAAAGAATACGGGAACCTTGAAAAAGATCGGTACATTAGAAGAGGGGATTGGAATTGGATTGAGCAATATTACCGATCGCCTGGCATTAATCTATGGCCAAAAGGCAAAACTTAGCATATGGGAACAAGCACCATTTGTAATCGTTGATATCAATATTGAAACATGATCAGCGCAGTTATCATAGAAGATTCAAGATTGGCCAGAAAAGAGCTAAAAGAAATGCTTGGCCAATATGACCATGTGGAAGTAATTGGAGAAGCTGACTCGGGCGACAAAGCTATTGAGCTGATCAAACTGCTCAATCCAGACCTTATTTTTCTAGATATCCATCTCCCAGGAAAAAATGGCTTTGAAGTTCTTGAAGAACTAGATAGCGTGCCTGCTGTAATTTTTACAACAGCATTTGATGCCTATGCACTGCGTTCATTTGACTTTAATACTTTAGATTATCTCCTCAAACCTATAGCTCCAGAGCGACTCAAAATTGCATTACAAAAGGCCGAACATCTCCTGGTAAAAACGGAAAGGAATACAAGCGAGAAGTTAGGTATTATGGATAGAATCTTCGTGAAAGACCGTAATCAGGCATGGTTTGTTACACTTGCTAAGATCCGTATTTTTGAGGCATACGGTAATTATACCCGTATCTATTTTGATGAGCACAACCCGCTGATCTTAAAAACACTGCAGCAGATTTACGAAAGCGTAGATGATCAGGTCTTTATCCGTGCCAATAGACAGCAGTTGGTCAATACTCAATTTATAACAGCTATTGAAACACTGTCTGGCAACCGCTTGCAACTTACACTTTCTACAAATGAAAAGGTAACGGTTTCTAGGCGTCAAACTGCTAAGGTTAAGGCCTATTACTTGTTATAAAAGTTAGGTGTTAAATGTTATCAGTTATGAGACTAGATGCATAAGCCTGATTTCAACACTGGATGCATAAACACTTGGCGTTTGTTATGCATCCAGTCTTTAATCTTTGTTCTTTAATCCTTATTCCCCCACGGACTTTCGGACTACTTCATCGCTTTCTCCAAAGCACTTGCTCCACCAACAACAGGTAAGGTAAGGGTAGTGCCATTTAAATCGATGGTGATTTCTGTACCAGCTTTTGGCCAAAGGGTAAATTCTTTATCGCTTGAAAAGATCATCAAAGCAATCTGTTTGCCTGCTGGGATGATCTGATCATCTGGTTGAAGGTTGAATTTTAGTTCATAAAACTTACCAGGTATGAGTGGGGCACTTTTGCTAATTGATTTGCTATTTTGTGGATCAGCCCAGCCGCGGGTAATTACATTATCCATCAATTTCACGCCAGTTCCTTCGCTCCATGGTAGGGCAACTAACCAAACAGAGAAATTGGCAGCTGGTTTGCTGCTTGCTAATTTGACGGTAACCTGCGTTAGGCCAGAAAGGTGTAGGGGTTCTTTTAAAATTGGGCTAACATACAATAAACGATGCTCAGATTTTTCAGCTTTTGCTAAATCACTTCCAGAGAGGGAAACATCATCAATCAGTTTTTCTGAAGGTTGTTTGTCTTCTTTTGCGGTAACAAGTTTACCGTAGGCATTTCCGCCGGCACCAAGATATAGTTTTACATCAGCTGCAGCTGGATTTGGATAATCTGCATAGGGTGTTGGGTTGGCACTGGATTCTTTCTCTCTAACAATCCATGCTTTAGGCTCTTTTTCTACACCGTTTTCAATCCCGAATAGGTAACGTGTAAACCATCTGTTCATCATTTTTAACGGTGGTGGACCTCCATGGCCAGCTTGGTGATAATAAATCTGTACAGGTACACCTTTAGCTTCTGCAGCTTTATAAATGCGGTAGCTATGTTCTGGCATTACATTCCAATCGTTGAAACCGTGCGACATCAGTAAAGCTGCCTTCCAAGGTTTCATGGCATTTAGATAGTCTCTGCCTGCCCAAAAATCATTGTAATCTCCAGTAATACGGTCCATTCCCTTTGCCATTTCTCCATCTCTGATGGTTTTATCGGCATAGGCCCTTTTATCTTCGGCACCGCTGTGGATGTAATCGTATAACACATCAACATCTTCACCCAAATAACCACCAGGGTTTCTAATCAGTCCGTTTGAACGGTAATAGTGGTAGTAAGAAGTATTTGGCGCAACAGGAATGATTGCTTTTAAGCCCTCAACTCCTGTGGTTGCTGCAGCTACAGGAAGCGTACCGTTATAGGAAGTTCCAGTCATACCTACACTTCCGGTACTCCAATAGGCTTTTACCTTTTCATTTCCATCAGGTGTAGTATAACCATTGTCTTTTCCCGAAAGCCATTCGATAACCGCCTTTGGTGCCAATGATTCGTTAATTCCGCCAACAGTTGGTGATCCTTGTGAAAGTCCGGTACCTGGAGATGAGGAGTGTACAATGATAAAACCTCTTCTTACCCATTCTCTAATTAATGAATTTGAAATGATGGGTCTTGTACCTGTACGTTTAACACTAGGGTGGGTACGTTCTATTGGAGGTTTTACACCAACTTCATGTTTTACATCCCAAAAAGTACCAGGTAATGTGCCAGCAGTTCCGGCGTAATATGGGCTTGTTTCATAAATTATGGGAAGTTTTAATCCTTCTGTCTCAGTTTGGAAGGGGCGGGTAACGCTTACGTGCATGCGATCTAATTTGCCATCACCATCGGTATCAAAGGTTGTTTCTACCCACAGATCGTGACGGATCCATTTATCTGGCGTATCAAATAAGGATACGATCTGAGCTTCACCATCTTTAAATACAGGTGCTGCTTTTTCTTGGGCAAAGGCAGGAAAAACAGCTATAAATGATAACATTGACAAGAGAACGGCCCTGCGTTTCTTGAATTGAAAGTCGGTCATATTTTTTAGTTTTCGGTAAGTATGGCTAAGATAGAGAATCTGGGTGTAAATGGCAATCGGTTCATGAGTTCAATCGTTTATTGGTTCATTGGTTCATTGGTTCATTGGGGCAAATCGTTTACCTATACACGAGTTCAGTCTGTAGCAATTTAGGCCCAGCAATTTAATTTTTATTCTTTTGGCCTTTTAAGTACACTAGCCAAATGAACTAATGAGCAAATGAACTAACAAGTTAACTTTTAGTCGTTCATTGGTTCAATCGTTCATTGGGGCAAATCGTTTATCTGTTCACGAGTTCAATCTGCATCCATTAGGCCCAGTAATTTAATTTTTATTCTTTTGGCGGTTTAAGTACACTAGACAAATGAACTAATGAGCGAATGAACTAACAAGTTAACTTTTAGTCGTTCATTGGTTCAATCGTTCATTGGGGCAAATCGTTTATCTGTTCACGAGTTCAATCTGCATCCATTAGGCCCAGTAATCTAATTTTATTCTTTTGGCATTTTAAGTACACTAGACAAATGAACTAATGAACTAATGAGCGAATGAACCAATATTAACAAGCTAATAGGTTAATGTCTATTGTTTGTACAGTGGGGGTATAATTGCAGAGTGCAACTTTTGGGAAGTTCATGAACTTTGTTTTAATTAGTGTGGTACCAGAGCTATAGGCTTCAAGCCCTTTTCGAAAGAGTTCTATCAGCTGTTCATCGTTTTCGACAGATTGAGCCAGTTTTTCAATTAGTATGGCTTCTTTTCTATCCTCAGCGATGAGTTCTATTCTGACAGTTGTTCTGGATACAAATTGGTAGTGATATCTCATTGTAGCGTTACGTACGCCTAAATTAGTGTTTTTTTTGATTTAGCCAAAAGAGAACTGCAAAGAGAATTTTTTGAAGTGCTTTTGTTACGTAAGGATATTTTCCCAAAGGGATGCCTGTGTTAAGATTTGGACTTTATTACAACAATTCAGCTAATGGCTTGTTTAATTTATTCAACATGTATAGTTATGGATAATGAAAATAATTTCCAGCAGAAAATATCTGCAGAAGAAAGTGACGAAAAACAATTTAGGATTGAAGTAGCAGATGGCGACCAGGGAAGGTTTTTTTCCATCCGACCGCTTGGTCATGGGCGTTATGAAATTCTTGATGATGATGGAAGCATCGGTACAGTTCAGTTAGACGAAACGAACCATGCACACTGCGAAAGCCAAGGCTGTGAACTTGATCTTCCGTTATTGCATGCCATCCGCGATCAAATTCAGTTTCATCTGGAGTGGCGGGGTGAAGGGTTGGAAGATTGAAGGTTGAAGGTTGGAAGGTTGAAAGGTTGAAGGTTGAAATGTTTAAGCCATCAGCCCAATAACTAATGAACCAAACCATTGAACCAAACCAATGAACCAATATCTCTCAACGAAGGATGACCCTAAGATGAACGAAGGATGATTATAGCAAGTATAAAGCTTCACTATAGCCTTCTTACCTATATGTTTGGACTATAGCCATATTGAAAAGAAGTCTCCAGATTGTATTTAAACATCCTAAATATTTGCAGTAGAAGACATGGTGTAGCTATAAGGTAGCTTTAAGATAGCTTCGAGCTAGCTATGAGGTAGTAAATAATAAAGATTGCTTATGCACCCAGTTTTAAGCTTTAGTCTTTAAGCTTTCTTCTTTATGCTATAAATCACTTGAGGGGAAGTCTTTCGGACTTACGGACTTTCGACTCCTTATAAGAAATAGTGTAGCTATAGGGTAGCTTTAAGGTAGCTTCGAGCTAGCTATGAGGTAGTAAATAATAAGATTGCTTATGCACCCAGTCTTTAAGCTTTAGTCTTTAAGCTTTCTTCTTTATGCTATAAATCACTTGAGGGGAAGTCTTTCGGACTTTCCGGACTTCCAGACTTTCCAAACATTTTGCTAGATTTGAATTGGCCATGTCTAGTGCCATCAATGTTAATTTACAATTTTTTTTGTCCGAGTACGAGGAATCTGATTATAGAAATTGCCTATATAGATTCTTCAAACGTTCAGAATGAACAAACCTGCGTTACGAAGAACAAATTGGTAATGCCACCTTAAGGTACAAAGACACACAATAGGCATTATAAATTTCCAATCTGTATGCTTTTAATGTGTTTGGTAATTAATGTAACCCTTACTTAAACTTATAACTGAAAAATGCTAACTAGATCGATTACAATTATATCCTTACTTTTCATCACTTCATTTACACTAAAAGCGCAACAGGACAAGAACACAACCAAGTATGTGGTAGCTCAAGATGGTAGTGGCAACTTCAAAACCATCCAGGAAGCTGTAAATTCGGTTCGAGACCACATGCAGACCAGATTTATAATTGAAGTTAAAGCTGGAACCTACTTTGAGAAATTGGTTATCCCAGCTTGGAAAAAGAATATTACCATTATTGGGGAAAGCAAAGAAAATACGGTTATCAGCAATGCCGATTATTCTGGAAAACCGTTTCCAACTAAAGATTTTACAGGTAGCCCCAAATATAGTACCTACACGTCTTACACCGTAATGGTTCAGGGAAGTGATTGTACATTAGAGAACCTAACCATTACCAATACTGCAGGTACCGTAGGGCAAGCGGTGGCGCTGATGGTTGAAGCAGATCGCTTTGCCGCAAAAAACTGCTCGTTTTTAGGGAATCAAGATACACTGTATACCGCTAAAGATGGCAGATGTTATTTTGAAACCTGTTTTATTGTCGGTACCACAGATTTTATCTTTGGAGAAGCAACTGCAGTATTCAATAAATGCGTCATCAAAAGTTTATCTAATTCTTACATTACAGCAGCATCTACCACCCCAATGCAGGCTTTTGGTTATGTGTTCTTTGATTGTGAGCTGATAGCAGCACCAAATGTAAATAAGGCTTATCTCGGCAGACCTTGGAGACCCTATGCAAAAACAGTTTTTATTAGGTGTAACATCGGTTCACATATTGTTGCAGAAGGTTGGAACCCATGGCACGGTGACCCTTTATTTGCTAATAAAGATAAAACGGCCTTTTATGCAGAATATAAAAATGTTGGTCCCGGCGCACTTACTACCGGACGTGTTGCTTGGTCAAAACAATTGAGTAACAGACAGGCAAAAGCCTATACCATAAAAAATATTCTAGGCAAGTGGACCCCAACCTTCTAAACTATTGAATGATGTTTGATAATTAGAAGTTTATGCCCGACTATATTAACATCAACAATTAATTTGGCTAAGTATGCTTGGGTCACTGATCTTGTTATCTTCTGCCAACAAAAAAGCCTTACTAATAATTACAGAAAGGCCGTTATCACCTTCGAATGGTAAAAACAGATTTTCTGCAGTATTTTTTTTACTGCGGTCAGGTACGATACATAAATATTGATCATTAGGCTCCATTAGGATATTCGAACTTCCCAAATGAATTTTATATGTGCGTTTTGTTCCTTCTACCACCAAGAATTTGTCACGTAATGTTGCTACTTTGGCAATTTTCAAGCGAGGTAATAATCTTTCCAAAATTTCTTTACGGCTTTTACCAGCTTCGTTCAGCTCTCCAAAAGAATAGGCCTGCCAATAATCTCGGTAATTTGGTAGGCCACCATTATCTCTCCACTCTGGGTCATTGCCTACACTTGTTACGCCAACGAACAAATCTACATCACGCATCACTTCAGAAAACACTTGTACGGGAACATCAATCAATTGAATAGGCTCCTTGGTAACTTTATCGGAAAATCTTACCTGATCAGTTGAAACGTAATTAAATATGCCCAGGTCACTTACCGCATCTTGTGCATCAACGCCTTCTGTCCAATATGCTGCTATCAAGCCACAAGCTGGCAGATCGATATGGGCAGTTCCGTCAGCTCCATTGTCAAATTGCCCCTGAATGGTATATTTCCAGTTGCGTACTTTGGCCAATGAACTGAACTGGTGTTGTTTGAGCAAATGGCTTGCCATTCGGTTGCTATAGGTACGGGTATTCAGCTCGGCATCTGTAAGCAGGTAAATTTCTCGGAAAGCCTGCTTAATCGGTTGTTGGATTTCTTTTTCGATCAAAAATGCACGCCAGGACTGCACCTCACCTAGAGTAACCAATGCTGGATGCCATAGCCAAACTCTAGCTATATCGATGATCGGGACAATATTTTTATCTTGGTCTACCCATTCTTTATTTAACCAATAAACACTTTTAGTTACACCGGCGATTTCGAAATTCCAGATCAATCGATGGCATAGGTAAGATAGCAACCCGTGATTTGCATAATAAGTCTGAAAATGGTCCCAGGTATAGGTCGTTTGGCTTTTAAAACTGCTATCCAATCGATCGCGCTGTGCACTTAAACTTGTTTCAATTTGTTTGCTTGTCAGTTTGATCTGTTTCAGTTCTTTTGGGTATTTCTCTTTAATCACAGTTGGATCCGATTTCTGTACCGTGCCGTCGCTTTTGATCCAACTTATATTGACCTTACCAACCTTTTCGATTTTTAGTTTAGCTTGGTAGTCACCTAATTTAAAAAAGCGTTCTTCATTAACCAGTCCCAGCTGGTCTACAGCCATATCCTCGATTGCTGTTACTGGCAAATTCCTGTTACTTGCAGCTTGTTGAAGATACTTTTCAATGAGTTGTACTGTGCTAGGTAGCTTGATCCTGGTTTTTAAGCGTGATAGATGTCCTATCCCTTCTAATCCTTCCGTTTTACATAAAGTGTATAAACAGGCATTTCCAATAGCAGTTGATGTTTGCCCTTGACCAGGAATTTTCCGATAGGCTCTTTCAGCCAATCGGCCTATTTGGTTTAATAGCGCATTATTTTTTAAGCTTGCGCACATCCAGATTAATCCTTTCGTGCTTTCTGTTACCACTGCTGGAAGAAATTCCAGGCTTACCATCTGATAGGTTTGTGTACCATAAATCTGCGACATCCGTAGCTCTCGTTCCTTTAGACCGATCAAAAATTCGAACCATTCGTTAACGGTTTTTATAAATAGATCTGCTCCAATTTGCTGAATTAGTGCTTTTGAATCTGCAAGATACTTATTGGACGGTTTTGCGCCACTGGCCTTTTTACACAGCGTAATGAGCTGGTACCAGATTAAAGAAGTATCCGGCATTTTGGCGATATCTTCGTTAACCAATTGTGAAAACTCAATATCTCCTGGAAATAGTACTACTTTTTGCTGGTCCTCGCTACTTGGATGTTGAATTTCATGGATTTGTTCGCTAAGCTTGGATGCTTCAATGTCGGTACAGAAATTTCTGTCCTTTTTGATTTTCTTTGCCAATGAGGCCAGTATATCGTTTAACGCAGGTGGCAAAATGCCATCTGGATATTTCTTTTGGATTTGATTTAAAATGCCTTTTAGTGGTATACGTCCAGCAAATGCATTACGTGTATTGTAGCGAGTTGCCGTTGAAATAGCACTTACCATATCCTCCTCATCAAGCTCAATCCGCATGCGTGATAATTGCGCTAAAAATGCCTGTTTGATGGTTAGTTTTTGATAGGCTGAATCTTCAGAAGAAAATATAGTTTGGCCGTTATAATATCGGTGAGCACTTTTAACTAAATATACCATTAACCCAGCTTTTTCTTTATTACTGAGCAGAATTACTTTGTTATTAAAAACATCAAGGGTTGTAACTTTAATGTCCCACCAATTGCGATCATAACGAACCTCTTTCCATGCTTGGTGAATAATGTTTTTATATATGCCTTTTGGATCTTCGTTATGATGAACAAATACGCTTTTAAGGAAGTTCGTTATATTCATAATTAGCCTCCAATAAGCGGTGTCAACTTGATAAAGCTTACTGTGCTTTCTTTATTGAGTAAAACTTCTTCCTCCAAACGTTCCGCTTGGCGGTTGTCGATCAGTAAAAAAAAGCCATTCTTCTGAAAGGCATTTAATGCAGTATACACTTGCTTTTCAGCATCTAATTTTACCATCTTACGCACTTTGAAACCATTTAGTGTTATCTCTGCTTCAGTTGGTTGCACCAGCCCACGAAAGATCTCTGGTAAACGTTTATTGTAATCGGCAACTTCGGCATGCACTCGTGCAATGATGATTTCGGCTATTGTTACTCGTTCTCCAGAAAAGGCAATGCTAATTTCGTTCAAAATAGCACCTGAAAAACTTTCATCGGTAATTTTTAGGGTTAGTGTACTCATAAGGCGTTAATTATAGCCGATGAATTTAAAGAATGTCGTTTACAAATCAAAGAGATGCCCCATAATTACATCACTAATCTTTTGATCAATGTTGCAATGCGAACGCGACACGTAAAAGCACTTTGTCAAAGTCTTCCTCGTGGGTTGTTGATGTTTTATGCATTAGGCATGGTTAAATGGGGATTATGAAAAACACTTTGTCAAAGTTCCTCTCAGGTTAGTGCTAACCTGAGAAGCGGAATGGGGCATTTTTTATTTTTACAACTATCTTTATGATGGAAGATCGAAGATGTATGATGGAAGATGTGTCTCATACTGATACTATCGGAGAAAATAACCTTTGGTTTATCAATATACATTGGTACAGGTTATCATCCTAAGCTTTAAGCTTTGGTCTTTAAGCTTATTCTTCAAGCTTTCAGCTATATCAGTTATAGTTTTCGTACCTTTGTTATAAACCTCATAGGTTTCCAAAACCTATGAGGTTTATAATTAAACAAGATGACAAATAAAAACAACATAGCTTTCAAAGTAAAAGAATATCTATTTCACCTTTCTAATGCTAATGACGAAAACGGAATTAGGCCATTTGAGGGCTGGAAATTTGCCAGAGTAGATCTTAGTGGTAAAAAAGCCATTGAACATGGTTATTATCCAACAGTTGTTGCAGAGATTGGCGCAAAGGATATGGATGACTTTTCGCAAAGCGTTTTACAGGAACTTGGCTTAAATTATCCTAAAGTTCATGTTTCAGATCATAAGATCCCAAGTAGTATAGGAGATGATTATTTCGTTGCATTTTGCGCAGATAGAGTGAGAAGGTAGATAAGATGTATGATGGAAGATGGAAGATGTGCCAAGGCATCGCTTTAGGAAAAGGGGATTATTTTAAAGTATGGTTTGTAACGATTAATGATTTAGCTTTTTCCAACACTTCATCTTCACCATTTTTTATACCTGCTATTGTTGGCTTAATAAGCAGGTCAATTTTTACACCTTTTTGTTGAGCATTTGTACCATCTGGATAATATACGCCTAAACCAGAGATCCAAGTGTTAAAACCGCCAGGTAGTTTAATGATCGAAATGTTTCCATCAGCTCCTGCAGTAGTACTTCCGATTACTTTTACATTTTTCGCCGATTGGAAAGCCATGGTTACAAACTCGGCATTACTCTGGGTGAGTTCATTTACTAAGATTACAATTTTGCCTTTATAACTTTCTTTTCCAGCTTCTCCATTTTTAATAGCTGGAAACTTGATAAAATTACCAGGATGACTTATTGAACCATAGGTCATTCTGATAAAAGGGCTTGAATATGTTTTGAAGTATTTCCCTAGACTATGAACCATTTCATCAACAGGATAGTTTCTCATATCTACTATAATACCTTTGGTTGATGCGAACTGCTTTTTAATACTGTCCATGTCAGTTACCTTAAACATATTACACATCACATAACCTATGTCCTTGTTCAATAACTGGTAAGACTTTAGATGTGGCTTCGGCCCCCATAAATAAGTGTCAATTTCGTTATTCAGCAAAGCATCCTGAACGATTTGTATCAGATGCCCGTCTCTTAAGATTTCCAGTTTAAATTGCGGCTCGTTGCTTCTTAAAAGATAAGTCCCAGGCAGATCCCTCATCGCAGACTCTAAATTGGATGATGGTATAAATGGCAGGTACTGTGTAATCAAATTGGCCACCTTCTTCCCGTTAATTCCAACTAATATATCGCCTAATTTTAAATTGGTTCTAATGTTGAGCGTATCGCTGTAAAAGTTATTGATCACAAGCTGATCATCAATATATTTTGTTCCAATCGGGAGTCTATATTTTCCTAGTGATTGGTCATAAACCTTGCTGTCTATAAAGGCGTGGCCATCATTGATGGTACCCACCAGTTTTGCCAGTGTATTTACATAATTTAGTTTATCGCTAGCTTTGGTTAATTCTGGGATGAAATCATATAATACCTTATTCCAGTCAGAAGGAATGATTTCTCTGTTTGGGCAATAATACTGGATCATATTCCAATACCTGAACAGCGCTAACAGTCGTAGGCCTGCATCAGGATACTTATTAGGATTGTAAATTAACTCGTGGTCAAAAGAAGGATTATCTGCGCCTGTAAGGCTTACATAATAGTTTTTCTTATTACTGGTATTGTTCAAGATAAATTTAAGTTTAGCAATTAACGAACTACTAAAAGTTGTGTTAGTGAACAAAGTTCCATAACTAGGCCTCACTATAATATCACTAGATTTTATTTCTAGCTTGCAATTTTCGCAATTTGGCACTTTACCTAGTTTATCAACCCAATTTTCTAGTAGTGTCGAAAACTCTTTGTCGTTCGTAGTCTTCAATATCGATGGGATTATTCTAAATAGTGCTGCATCCCAATTGTATGCTCCTTTAGCAATAGCAGGATGGTGGTATTTTAAAAATCCCCATGTTTGTCCCAATAAAGCTAAATATTTAAGATTTTTTTTGGTGGTAATAATGGTGTCGATACCTGATGCTTGGTTAAGCACGGTGTCTTTTAAGGCAGCATAGTCTAGTATTGTAGCGCGATGAATAGGTACCTCATCTAAATAAAGTCTGATGCTATCAATCCACATTTTACCTTTGGCATTTAACATTGCCCCAAAATGAATTCCAGTAGCATTGATTTCGTCGTAAGGAACGGTGATCATGTATTCTTTCCAGTCGTTGGTTCCTTTTAACTGTTGTTTATCCATTGTTTCAAATGCCAGTTCATCTTTACCACCAACCACACGGATCCACATGCCTGCACTACCATCGCTTACATTTTCAGTTTTAATGTTGCCAACTAAGATTAAATTCTTCCCTGAATATTTCTGATCAAGTTTATAAATGATCGCACTACTTTGTAGTGGCAGGTTTCCTGATGAAATAGATATTGAATATTTTCCCTGCTTTTTGATTAGGCTATCTAACTTTGTCTCGTACTTATTCAGTTTATTATAGGTTAGATCCCATCCCGTAGGGTTTCCGGTTGAGTCGAGCTGTTCAAAGTTTCCATTGAACTTTTGCTGAGCGTAAACAGGGACACAATGCCATAAAATAATTAAAAAGCAGGTGAGGAGCATTTTCATTGGAGTAAGATAAAATATTTTACTCATAAATAGGATCTGTCAAAATCAAGTTTAACTTATTTTAACTAATGGATTATCTCATTTTTTTAGAGAAATGCTTAGCTTGTAATATGGGAATTTACCATTAAGCAACTCCCATATCGTGTTATTTGTAAATTAGAAGGAAGTATCAATCAATATATGTTGTAAGTTTTGAACCTGAATATTCTTTGAATAAAAATTAATCGGTTATTCATATTTCATGAAAGTTGGAATAAATCTTTCTGCTTATATTGGGCTGTTAATGCGCTCAATAAAAAGAGGAACTTATTTACACTACTTTTTCAACGTATTTTAGCAGAAGACTTTTGCTAAAATCATCGATGCAAATGTCATCAATTAAAGATTTTGCACGTTCAACATGTCCTTGAATTTTTTTATTACAAAGCGCTCTAGCACCACTTTTTTCAAGGATTGAAATAGCTGTAACTTTTTCATCATATTTAAGTGTCTTACCACATAAACCCTCTAAAGTTGCTTTTTCACTTTCATTTATCAATTTACTTTCCAATGCATATCTAAGTAAATATGTTTTTTTTCTTTCTTTCAAATCTGCAAAGAAATCTTTTTCATCTTTTTCTCTCCTTTTAATCTCTGAAAAAATCAACAGATCGTCCTTAATTTGAAAAGCGGTTCCTAAATTATCACCGAATAACTTAATATTTGACATTAATTTATCATCAGCATTTGCCAAAATAGCCCCTAGTTGTAGTGGTCCTGTACATGTATATTGTGCGGTTTTGTTGATATTAACTGCATTTATGTCATCCTCTGTACAATCTTCATTCTTTTTATAATAGGGCAACTCTACATCTAGCATTTCACCTAAGCCAGTTGTGGTAATGGTATTGATGAAATTCATAACTGCTTTTAGTGTGATAGCAGCTGGGAAGTCACTTTGTGCTAATACTTCAATTGCAAAGGTTAGGCCAGCATCTCCCATACAGATTGCCTGTGAAATACCATAATGCTTTGCTTCTTCTCCTTTGTGGTGAAATTTATTTCTACCTATAATATTATATCTATGATAGACAGAATCCATACCTCTTCTTCTTTCGCTTTTATCTATGATGTCGTCATGAATTAATATTGAGCTTTGAAATATTTCAAATGCAACTGCTGGGATAACAGCTTTCTCAAAATCCTTTCCACCTGCTAAGGCATAGCCCACGATCACTGCAAGGCCACGCGTCATCTTTCCACTTTTATTTGCCGCTTTGAAATAATCTAGTAAGTCCGAAATTTTTACTAACTCTTTTTTCTTGGAGCTTATGAAGCTTTCTACAGTTTTGTCTAGACATTCTTCAATTAAACTTTGGTGCTTTTTAAAAAACTCATTGCTGTCCATATCGTATCGTATTTATAATTTGTTGAAATGTTAAAATTGCATCTTTTAAAGAAGAGTTGTTAGCAAACCTGTAATCATTCTTAGACATGACTTCAGCAATGCCAAAATCATCTTTGAAATCATCATATAATTTTATTTGACGCTCAGCATTGAAGAGCGTATCTGACATTCTTGTCATCATTCTTTCCACCCTGATATTTCTATCGCTTTCTATACCTATTACATGGGGCTTGAAGTGTGTCAACTTTTCAATCTTTAAGAACATTTCCCAGTTGTAAAGTCCGTCTATTATTAAATGTTTTGTGTTGTTTTCCAGAGCCTTATTAGCGATAATGGTTGTTGCGGTAGCTAAGAATTCTTTAGTTCCTAATTCTTTTAATAAGAACCTCGTTTTACTAAACCCCTTTTCTTTAGCATGAATACTCATTTCATCATGGAATGAAATATATCCGATTTGTTCTTTCTCACAAATTAATTTCGCTAAAGTAGATTTGCCTGTACAAGCATAACCAGTGATGAAAATTACAATCATTGCCATAATATGAACGCATTTTAAAAGTATTATTATTTTTTGATTGGAAGAAAATATATTAAATTTATTGTATGAAAAACATGGATGTTCCTAACGAATATATAAGCGGGCCAATTGATAAAATAAGGAAAATAAGAGATGCTGGTGGAACCAGAAAAGATTACGCTCCCACCTTTTTAGATTTTGGGCCAGTACAAATCTATTTGGCAAGACATTTTGGGTTTTGTTTAGGGGTCAAGGAGGCAATTCAAAAGGCTTCTAAAATTGTTAATGAAAATTCAAATAAGAGAATTTTTTTATTAAGCGAAATTATTCACAATCCAACTGTTAATAATGATTTTTTAAAGAAGGGGGTGAAATTTGTACAAGACACAGATGGTAGTTATAAAATTAATTTAGATGAATTAACCTCAGATGATGTGGTAATCATACCGGCTTTTGGAACTACATTAGAAATGGAACAAGAGCTTAAGACAAGAAATATTGAGATTGAAAATTCTGATACGACATGTAGATTTGTTAAAAAAGTATGGAAAAAGGGATTTGAAATTGGACAAAAGGGCTATACAATTGTAATTCATGGAAAACCGGAACATGAAGAAACTAAGGCTACTTTTTCACATGCTGTACCTCATGCACCAACGATTATTATAAGAAATATGGACGAAGCAGTTGAACTAGGCAAATATATTGTTGGTTTAAAGACTGATGATGAATTTTATTCTTATTTTAAAAATAGATGCTCTGCTGAATTTAACTTTAGGGACAACTTAAAAAAAATAGGTGTTATCAATCAAACTACGCAATTGGAGACAGATACCCTTGAAATCATTGAGTATTTAAAGAATCTAGTTCCCGCTGAAAGCATTGGCGATTTTAATGAAGTATCAGATTACTTTGCAAATACAAGTGATACACTTTGTTATGCAACATCTGACAACCAGTTATCCGTAAAAAGTATGTTGGGTTTTGAAGCAGATTTTGCGCTTGTTGTTGGTGGACATAAAAGCAGTAACACTTCACATTTGGTGGAAATTTGTGAAGATAAATTGCCTACTTATTATATTGATTCCCAAGAAAGAATAGACATTTCAACAATTGAAAATTACAAATGGCGCAGTCAAGAGATTGAAGAAGTTAATAACTATTTGCCTAATAAAAAGCCTGTAAAAATACTCATGACAGGTGGGGCAAGTTGCCCGGATAAAGATGTGGAGTCAGTTATCAATAAGCTACTTAGTTTTTATCCTGAATGCCTCACTTTTGAAGAGGTGGTTGATAAATTATCTTATTAGAAAATTTTATGGATCAATACTGATTACCTGTTTTTACCAAATTCACCAAAGCTAAATCTATTCTTGGAGGACCAGAAATAACTTTTCCATCTATACCAAAGCGACCACCATGGCAGGGACAGTCCCAGCTTTTTTCTGCCGCATTAAACTTTACGGTACAGCCAGCATGTGTACAGGTAGGATGCAGCGCAGAAATTATCCCATTCTTATCCTTATAAACAGCTATCTTTTCTCCTTTAAAGTCTACCACTTTTCCTTCTTCTTTCTCAAGATCGGAAAGTGATTCTAAATCTTCTGTATTAAAACGATCCGTTATAAAGTGATAGGCAACATCGGCATTTTCTTTTACAAATTCGGTGAAACCAGCTACAGGTTTCATACGGGAAGGCTTGAATAGATCTGAGTATGGATTTTCTTTTCCGAGGATTTCGTCTGTAATAATTTTTGCAGCAATTGTTCCCCAGGTAATACCATTTCCATTAAATCCTGTAGCAACGAAAATTGAATCTTCATTAGCACTCATTCTACCAATATAGGGAAGCCCGTCAACTGGTACATAATATTGTGAAGACCATCTAAACGCAATCTGTTTGATGTCAAAATAACTATAGGCATATTCTTCTAAATCCTTAAAAGCCTGCTCAGGCTCTTCATGGCCTGTTTTACGATCTTCCCCACCAATAATCAGCAGTTTTTCTCCATCAATAGTGTGAGTTCTGAAATAATGATAGGGCTCTTGCATATCATAGGCCAATTCAGGTGGATAATCTATTTCCGAAGTTAATCTAACACCAAGTACATAGGAACGATATGGTGCACAACGGAAATTAAACTGATTAATCCCAGGGGGGATGTGTGTAGCATAAATTACATTGCTAGCTTTGAAGTATTGTTGATCACTGCTTGCGATATGAATTCCATTAGCTGTTTTTACGTCACGGATAAAAGTCTGATCTATTATAGTACCGCCGAGTTTTACGAATTCTTCGGCAAGAGCAAAGATGTATTTGGTTGGATGCAGTTGCGCCTGACCAGTAAACTCAAGGGTACGATGAAACTCAATTGGAACTCCATTCTGCTTAACCTGTGTTACTTCAACACCTGCGTTCAAAGCTGAATTTAGGATGTCCATCAGCTGTTTGCTTTCCTTTTCGTTCTGTGAAAAGAGATAGGCTTTTTTAGTCTCCAAGTCACAATCAATCTGGTAGGTGTTAACAAAAGAGCTAATCATCTCAATAGCTTCTTTTCCGGCATTAGCTACAAGTTTGGCAGCATCTTCTCCAAAAGCACTTTCTATTTCGGGATAGGTCGAATCAAAAAAGGTATTGATGTGGGCAGTAGTTCCTCCGGTAGTTCCGTAGCCTAAATTATGGCCTTCTACTAGTATACACCTTTTACCTTGTTTTTGTAATAGCAAAGCTGTGGTAATCCCAGTAATACCACCACCAATAATTAGGGCGTCATAAACCATATTGTCTTCTGGCTGTTGGATCACTCCCAGTGGTATTGCTGTTTCCTGCCAAAGGCTTTTACTGGCACTATCTCTCTTGATTTCCATTTTAACTTGTTAGATAAACGGTAAACAGGCTAGCTTAGAAAAGGTTTTGGATTAATTGTTTTGCATAATCCATCCTGTCAATTGACCATCAGCCCCTGAACCCAGACCATGAACCATGAACCATGAACCATCAACCTCTGCATCCAGACCATGAACCATGAACCAAACTAAATCCCAACAACAGCTATTTACAGAAAGCTAAAACCATCTTTTCTTAAGAGTGTTAACCAAGCATTTACCTAAAAAAATCTATCTATGAAAGCAGCAGTATTCCACAAACCCGGAGATATCCGTGTAGACAATGTTCCTGATCCACAAATCTTGGATCCCAGAGATGTTATTCTTAAAGTAACTTCAACAGCCATTTGTGGCTCTGATCTGCATATCCTCAGCGGAGCAGTTCCACAAAAAGACCCCATGGTAATGGGGCACGAATTTATGGGCATTGTTGAAGAAGTAGGCTCGGCAATTACCAACCTCAAAAGAGGTGATCGAGTAGTAGTTCCTTTTCCCATTGCCTGTGGAAAGTGTTTTTTCTGTACCCATGAAGCATCGCCAGCTTGTGAAAATTCTAACTATAAGAATTATGGCCCCGCTGGTAATGTGATGGATCAAAAAGGTGGCGCACTCTTTGGATACACAGACCTGTATGGTGGTTATTCAGGCGGACAAGCACAATATGTAAGGGTTCCTTATGCCGATATCAGTCCCAGGATTGTACCTGAGAACCTTCCTGATGAAAAAGCATTATTTTTAACCGATATCTTTCCTACAGGCTGGTCAGCAATTGATTGGGCTCAATTAAAAGGAGGAGAAGTAGTTGCCATTTTTGGTTCTGGTCCGGTTGGATTAATGGCACAAAAAGCCGCTTGGCTTAATGGGGCGAGCAGGGTAATTGCAATTGATCCACTTGATTACAGATTGGAACGAGCAAGGGCAGTTAACAAAGTAGATACACTCAATCCGCATCAGGTTGACGTAGTAGAAGCCATTCGTGAAATGACTGATGGTCGCGGAGCCGATGTATGCGTAGATGCCGTAGGTTTCGAACCAGAGCGTACATTTATGGACAAAGTAAAAGCAACAATCAATTTCGAAAAAGGCTCTATGAAGGTATTAGAGATGTGTCTAGAATCGGTAAGGCGCATGGGTACAGTATCTATTGTGGGTGTTTATGGATCACCGTATGACAATTTTCCTTTCTTCAGAATGTTTGATAAAGGGATAACGATCAAACAGGGGCAGGCACCAGTGTTGAATTATATAGATAAACTGATTGAACTGGTGAAAGAAGACAAGGTAGTACTTGATGATATCATTAGTCATACCCTGCCTTTAGAAGAAGCGGCCCATGGCTATAAAATCTTCGATGAAAAACAGGAAGACTGTGTTAAAGTTGTACTAAAACCTTGATTAACTGATTGCCACAGCAATGGGGCAATCATAACCTAAACATCTATTTAACGCTTCCTAAACCTAAATGTTAAAATAATGGAAAATTCTGGAAAATATGCATTACTTACCGGTGCCACAAGTGGTATTGGTTTAGAACTGGCGAAACTTTTCGCAAAAGATAATTACAACCTAATCCTCATAGCAAGAAACCAAGCCGACCTCTTTGCAACCGCAGACCTGCTCGCTCCACATGGTATAGAAGTAATTACAATTAGCAAAGACCTTTTTGAACCAGATGCGGCAATCGAGATTTACGAAGAGGTAAAAGCAAGAGGCATTGCAATTGATGTGTTGGTAAACGATGCCGGACAAGGTGTTTATGGTAAGTTTATTGATAATGAATTGGAACGTGAGCTCGCTATTGTTCAGCTCAATATCAGTTCACTTGTGTCACTGACAAAGTTTTTTGTAAAAGATTTTGTAGCTCGTGGGAGTGGTAAGATCCTCAATGTAGCATCTATTGCCGGAAAGGCACCTGGCCCATACCAAGCTGTATATCATGCCACTAAAGCATTTGTGCACTCCTTTACTGAAGCAGTGCGTTCAGAACTTAAAGATACAGGAGTAAGCTTAACTTCACTACTGCCTGGGGCAACAGATACCGACTTTTTTGCCAAGGCTGATATGCTTGATTCGAAAGCCGTACAAGGTGAACTTTCTGATCCTGCAGATGTTGCTAAGGATGGCTACGAAGCCTTGCAAGCAGGTAAAGATATGGTGGTTTCAGGCCTCAAGAATAAGCTTAATGTTGCTATGGGAAATGTTACTCCTGATCATTTGCAGGCAGATATGATGGGCAAAATGCAAGAACCTGTAGATGAGAAGAAATAAATTGTTTATCAAATGAATCTATGCACTAGTCTATTAATTTTGGTAGACTAGTGCATAATGTTAACTATATATCCTTAAAATCTAATTGCTTGTGAATAAGATGCCTTTGCTCTGGTATGCAACCAGCCTCGTAACTGATAACCCATAACTCGTAACTAATCTCATTTCCCAGTTTCACTGTGCGGTGCATCAACAGGTTTTGATTCTGGAGATCCTTTTTGTCTTAAGTAAATGGTGAGGAAAACAATTGCGGCTACGGAGAGGAATTCACTCTGCCAATTTTGAAAGGTTTCAAACCAGAATTCACTTTTAGTTAAATAACCCCAAGTAGTCTCCAAAGGAAGTCCCTTTATGGCTTGCTCCACATTATGTGATTTTAGACTTCCATAAAAATGGAGTACCCAGCTAATTAGAAATAGTAGACCGAAACAAAGTGACAAAGACATGCTATAGAGTTTCAAGATCCAACCACCTTTTCTTACAGGCCATGGGGCATCTTTACTTGGCTTTGGTTCTCGGTCAACTTCTTCTTCTCCATCTATTTTCTTAGATTCTGCTGAACCCTTTTGACGCAATGATATGGTAAGCACTACATATAACGACATTTGAAGAAACTCTGATTCGAAGTTCTCAAAAGTAGCCGAGATGAAATGCCCACTAGTAAGATACGTTGTAAAATCAATTGTATGTGCACCCAATTCTTTTATTTCGCTGTTATGCTCTTTCCAACCTGTTAATGCCTGGGCGAAAAGTGTGATGAGGAAAAGAGATGTAAATACAATTGTTAATGAGTTGCGACCGAAAAAAGAGCGGCTGACTTTTTGGTTTTTCTTTTCCATGATCTTCGGTTTTTGATTTTTATCAGTCCTTCAAATGTTCTATAGCTCTTATCGATCAAAATTCTTGCTACACTTTCAATATTGCTTTGCATTGTTCCGCTATTTTTTGCCCTGAAACAAAACTACAGGACACGTTCATTATTATAGCTATTGGTTGTATCGCTTAACCTTTAAAAATTTAAAATGTTTTGTTTTTTATTGTTCAAATAATAATAATTATTCTCATCTGGGAAGGATATCAATCTGTATAACATACCATACCGGTAGCAATCATGAAGTTGCCAAGTCTATGAACATCTTCTATACATCCAAACCATGAACCATGATCGTCTCATAGCCATCAAGCCTATTGACCATTAGCTATTGACCATCGGCCTATGAATCCAGTCCAAACCATGAACCATGAACGCCTCATAACCATCAAGCCTATTGACCATTAGCTATTGACCATCAGCCTATAAATCCAGTCCAAACCATGAACCATGAACGTCTCATAGACAATCCAAGCTATTGACCATTAGCTATTGACCATCGGCCTATGAATCCAGACCATGAACCATTAACCATGAACCATCAACCAATCTAAATACAACCTTCCTCTGAGGTATAAATACGGCGTAAAAACACCTGATATTTCTGATATTCATTATTGTAACAAAGATTGGGGCCAATCGGAAAACAATATACAATCAACCTTGTTTAGCTGTGAAATAAAACGCCCATGGATACGCTTTACGAAAAACTGAAAACATTCAATGCCGAACGCTTACCAAACATGGTAGAGCTGAAGTATGCCGCAATGACCGAAAATGCCTTCAGGTTTTTTAGAGGTACCTGCCATCTTTTTTACGAAAGGTTATCAAAGATTAGCAATCTCCCGGTTTCACCTCCGGCATGGCTTTGTGGCGACTTACACCTGGAGAATTTTGGGAGTTATCGTGCCAATAACAAATTGGTCTATTTTGATATGAACGATTTTGATGAGGCCATTCTCGCACCTGCGCTATGGGAAGTACTTCGACTTGTTGCCAGCATATTTGTGGCCTTCGAAGCTTTGGGTATTGCAGAAGAACAAGGGTTGAATATGGCAACGTTATTTTTAAATACTTATGCAACTACACTTTGCGGCGGAAAAGCAGTTGCCATTGAGCCTAGAACAGCAAAAGGAATGGTAAAAGATTTTTTGCGCCATGCAGAAGGCCGAAGGTATGAAGAGCTGTTGGGCAAACGTACCGAAATGAAGGGCAAAAAGGTAATGCTTTCTTTGAAACATGAACGTCATTTTAAGCTAGAAAAAGAACTAAAAGATCAACTCGAAACCCATATCAATGCGTGGATTGCAGAGTGTAGTGATGGCCCTTACAACTACAAAGTAAAGGATGTAGTATTCCGTTTCGCAGGTACAGGCTCGGTTGGTGTGAAACGTTATCTTTTTCTTTTAAAAAGCACCAATGAAAAACACAGGTTTCTACTGTTGGATATGAAGCAGAGTTTTCCATCCTCACTAGAGCTAGTAGTAGATACTCCACAGCCAAAATGGGAAAATGAAGCGGATAGAATTGTGTCTGTTCAGAAAAGGCTTCAATATGTCTCTTCTTCTTACCTGAGCAGGACCATTTTTGGTGGAGAAAGTTATGTGATACAAGAGTTGCAGCCCATGGAAGATACCTTTAATTACCGTTTGGTGAAAAAAGACTATCGTAACCTGATCCAGGTAATTAATGATTTGGCGGTGCTAACAGCATCGGCACAACTACGGAGTGGCGGAATGGATGGCTCTGCGCAGATCGATGAACTGAAAAACTTTGGTACGCAGATTGGTAGTTGGAGAGAAAGGTCGCTACAGATTGCGAAAGAATTGGCAAATGCCAACCAAGAAGATTATAGAGAATTTATGCTCGGTTATGAGCTCGGAATATTTGGACAGGTTAAAGGAAAAAATAAACATGAAAAAAAACAAAAAGAAGCAGGATAGTTTTTTTGAAAGATCAGCTACGGCAATTACATGTTGGACAGGTAGTTCGGCCGCATTTTTAACCGCATTTGGGATTGTGCTTTTTTGGGCAATTTCTGGGCCATTATTCCATTTCTCAGATACTTGGCAACTGGTTATCAATACCGGAACTACCATTGTCACCTTTTTAATGGTGTTTCTGATCCAAAAATCGCAAAATAAAGATGGGAAGGCAATCCAGCTTAAGCTCAACGAGCTAATTGCCGCCAGTAGGCATGCAAGCAATAGGATGGTAGATATAGAAGATCTTACTGAAGAAGAACTTGATGTATTTCGTCAATATTATCAGTTATTGGCAGACAAAGCAGAGAGGGATGAAGATATCCATACCTCACATTCCATTGATGCAGCTGAGAAAGTACAACAAAAAAAGACCGAACTATTGGATGAAGATGCGAAAAAATAGCTCGTTAAAAGGTTAATTTCTAACCTTCTCACAGAGGGATACCTATGCACAACTTTCCAACTTTTCAACTTTCTAACCTTCCAACCTTTAACTTTCAAACACTGAAACAATTGAACTAATAAACTATGAAAATAACATTTCACGGTGCTGCACGTGCCGTTACTGGCAGTAAACACCTTATTAAAATGGAAAACGGCACCAATATCCTCTTAGATTGTGGCATGTTCCAAGGCATGGGCGAAATAACAGATAAACTTAATGGTTATTTTGGCTTTAAACCCACTGATGTAGCCATGGTAATTCTTTCTCATGCACATATAGACCACTGTGGATTACTGCCAAGACTAGTAGCTGAAGGTTTTGAAGGTACCATTTATAGCACTCCCGCTACGATGGATCTGGCTAGGATCCTGCTTTTAGACTCGGCAAAAATACATGAACAAGATGCGGCGTTCGCAAACAGTAATCTTAACATCGATCAGGCAGAAGAAGTTCCATTGTTTACGGAAGACGATGTGATCAAAACAATGGGCCAATTCAAAGTCGTTGAATATGGTGAAGATTACAAGATTAATGAACGTATAACACTCCAATTTACTGATGCTGGTCATGTGGTAGGAAGTGCTGCGGTACACCTCACAATCTTGGAAGACGGAAAAGAGACAAAGATTACCTTTAGTGGTGACATTGGCAGATATTCGGATCTATTGCTAAGGAGCCCGCAGATATTTGAACAAGCTGATTATATTTTAATGGAATCAACCTATGGTAATTCATTACATAAAGACCAGTTGCCCATTGAAGAGCTCTTGTTGGAAATTATCAATGATACCTGCAACATCAAAAAAGGAAAGGTGATCATCCCCGCATTCAGTGTTGGCCGCACACAAGAATTACTCTTCGCCCTCAATAGCTTAGAGTTAAAGGGCAGACTGCCTGATGTGCCTTATTATGTGGATAGCCCACTAGCATCACAAGCCACACAGGTATTAAAAAACCATCCTGAAGTTTTCAATAATGGGGTAAAACAGATTTTGAAAGTAGATGATGATGTGTTTAATTTCAAAGGATTGCGTTTCGTAGAAAGCCCTGCAGAATCAAGAAACCTGAACGATGATACCAGGCCTTGTGTAATTATTGCCTCATCTGGCATGGCCGAAGGAGGAAGAATTAGGCACCACATTCGCAATACCATTTCGAACCAAAAGAATACCATTCTAATTGTAGGTTACTGTGATCCGCATTCTCTTGGTGGTAAATTGCTGGCAGGCGAAAAGTCCGTACAGATTTTTAGGGATGTATATGATGTACAAGCAGAAGTGAAGGTGATCAAATCTATGAGCGCCCATGGCGACTATGAAGATCTTTTGCATTTTCTTGCCTGTCAGGATCCAAAATTAAACAAACAGATCTTTTTAGTCCACGGAGAATATGAAACACAACAGGCCTTCGCCGATAGGTTAAGAGATAAAGGGTTTAAGCATGTTGCCATTCCAGAATATCATCAGGAGTATGATTTGATAGATTAGTTCATTGGCTCATTTGTTTCACTGGTTCATTTGGTTCAATTGTTAATTTGTTCACTGGTTCAATTGTTGTGTGATGCAAAGTATGATGCATATAAATGAAATGGGCTAAGGAGTATAAAATACCTAATCAAGAACAAACCTCACAGGTTTTAGCTCACTTATGCATTAAAAATGAACCAATAAACCAATCAATGAACAAGTGAACCAATAAACGAACGAAGACTGGGTCTACACTGGGTCTATACTGGAGCTACGCTATTTAAACCTACAGTGCCTTATACTTGCTTATGCATTAAAAATGAACCAATGAACTACTAAACCAATGAACGAACGAAGACTGGGTCTATACTGGAGCTACGCTATTTAAACCTAATAGGCTTGCTTATGCATTAAAAATGAACCAATGAACTACTAAACCAATGAACGAACGAAGACTGGGTCTATACTGGAGCTACGCTATTTAAACCTAATAGGCTTGCTTATGCATTAAAAATGAACCAATGAACGAATGAACCAATGAACAAATGAACACTGGGCCTACGATATTTAAACCTGTTAAGTTTTCATCCTTCCTATCATGTAACATCCATTTAAATCTGTCGTCTATAAATTAAACCACACACAACATGAAGTTTATTTCTAGATCCCTCATTTTTTTGATGATTATCACTATTCCTATAGTGGTTAAGGCACAATTGTCTGTTTCAGATAGTGTCGATTTGTTTGTAAAAGGCAAAATGCAACAACAACATATTCCTGCTTTGCAATTGTCTATTATTAGCAATGGAAAGCTAGTTAAAACAGCTCATTATGGAACAGCCAATCTCGAACACAATATACCAGTTGCTGAAGAGACATTGTTTCAGATCAATTCAATCACCAAGGCATTTGTAGGCATTGCCGTTATGCAGTTGGCTGAAGAAGGCAAGTTAAAAGTTACCGATCCAATTTCAAAATACATAGACAGTTTGCCGGTAACTTGGCAACAGTTAACCATAAAGCAGCTGCTGACCCATACTTCGGGATTGCCTGATATATTAGATGAAGACGAGATGGTATTTGGTGGTGGCGAAAAAGTTGCTTGGAAGAGAGTAACCGCATTGCCCATATTGTTTGCCCCGGGTGAGAAATTTATGTACAATCAAACTGGGTATGTAATACTTGGTAAAATCATTAATAAGTTAAGTGGAATGCATTTCACCAAATTCATCGAGGAAAGACAGTTTAAGGCAGCAGATATGAAACGAACCAGGTTTGGTGACTCTTATGATGTTGTGCCCAACTCTGCCGGCGCTTACACCATCTATAAAATGGTTGATGGCAGCTTTATTCGTAATAATACGCCGGGCATAGCCTATATTCAATTTCCAGAGTTTTACAGGACTGCTGCTGGTATCATGTCTACGGCAAAGGAGATGGGCAATTGGATCTTGGCGCTTAAGAATGGTACTTTGTTAAAGCAAAAATCGAGCATAGAAACACTTTTTACGCCTGCTTTACTTAATAATGGCAAAATAGGCGGCTTTAATGGACTTACAAATGGCTATGCACTTGGATGGCCAACGGTAACCCGAGAAGAACACCCTGCGGTTGGACCGGTAGGAGGAGGTAGAAATGCTTTATTTCTTTACTTAAAAGACGACCTAGCTATAGTTGTACTCACGAACCTGATGGGTGCAAGTCCAGAGCGTATGATTGATGAAATAGGAGGATATTACATCAACGATATGCACGAAAGCAATGGTTTTGGCTTGCCAGTAGATATTAAGAAATTACGTATTGAATTAATCAAAAAGGGTTTTGATAATGCTTTGTCCATTGCAAAAGCGTTGAAAAAAAGTGATCCAAAGATTGATCTTAATGAGAAAGCTATTAATGCATGGGGCTATCAGTTATTAAGTCAGAAAGAAATTGCTAAGGCACTTGCTGTCTTCAAGCTCAATACGATGTTATACCCAAACAGTGCCAATGTTTTCGATAGCTTAGCAGAGACTTTCGAGATAATGGAAAATAATGCAGATGCGCTAATTAATTATAAAAAAGTACTAGCGCTTGATCCTGCAAATAAAAATGCGGCAAACAAAGTCAAATCTCTTTCGATCTTAAAGACTAAAGACTAAAGCTCAAGGCTTCTGTCCATCGGCTATTACTAGCGGCTAAAAAATTTTGATAACTGAGCAATAGCCGATACTTAATTGCGTATCACTATAAGCATCCTGTGCTTTAAGCTTTAGTCTTTCAGCTTTAAGCCTCATAAATAACAAATGGCGTATCGTTATAAGCATCCTGTGCTTTAAGCTTTAGTCTTTCAGCTTTAAGCCTCATAAATAGCAAATGGCGTATCGTTATAAGCATCCTGTGCTTTAAGCTTTAGTCTTTCAGCTTTAAGCCTCATAAATAGCAAATGGCGTATCGTTATAAGCATCCTGTGCTTTAAGCTTTAGTCTTTCAGCTTTAAGCCTCATAAATAGCAAATGGCGTATCGTTATAAGCATCCTGTGCTTTAAGCTTTAGTCTTTCAGCTTTAA
>Ga0247810_10000435_pt1 | contig 46658 bp, 39 predicted proteins | sample UWRJL119311C1_FD_179918 | JGI IMG/M metagenome (GOLD analysis project Ga0247810, IMG submission 179918) | Plant litter microbial communities from Arlington Agricultural Research Station in Wisconsin, United States - UWRJ-L119-311C-1 | ecosystem: Environmental > Terrestrial > Plant litter >...
CCTCCCCCTCCCTCTCTCTCTCTCTCTCTCTCTCTCTCTCTCTCTCTCTCTCTCTCTCTCTCTCTCTCTCTCTCTCTCTCTCTCACACACTCTCACCACAACTAGAGCATGCGGAATGAGACGCGTCAGCTTTCTCACTTCTTTCGCCCAGCTGTTAGTGAAGAGAACGATGAGCAATGAATGAGAAATGAACGATGAGTGGTTTTGGGTTATTGGTTATTGGTTATTAGTTATTGCGTGTGTGACTATACTTTGCTATGGGCATGGGATGTGATAAGGTAGGGAGTAGGCGGCAGTAGCTGATCTGTCAATTGTCAAACTAAACTAACGGTCACTGTGTTGTCCCAGGTTGGTGCCTGCGCTGGGGGAGGGGAGGAGGCGGTTTGATAGAAGCGTATATGACTGGCGTAGCGTAGCGTAACGTAGGGTAGTTTAATGTAGCGCGTGAGATCAGAGGAGATGGGAGGTGCAGAGGATGGGGAGTCGTTCACTGGATGTAAGAGTCATCACACGAAGATATGAAATGCATACCGTCCTCTCCACTGCTGGACTGCTGCTTTGGGGGTCTTGTGGTCTTGTCTTTTATATGGGCTATATCTACTGTGCAAAGAACGGGATCTACGTATTGTGAATTTGGACCCCTTCTGCTTTGGAGAGGAGACGACGTGTAGTTGTCTAGATGTAAAAATGTCACTTGGAGATACCTTCTCTTCCACTACTGCTGTAGGGATCTTCTACTACATCTAGTGCACAAGGGGCTGATGTGTGGTGGACCTGGAATCCTATGATATAGAGAGAAGGCAGGCTCTAGGGAGCACTTCTCCAGATGCAACGTTGTCAGCCAGAGCCAGACAAACTTTCTTTTCAGCCGTTCTCTTCTACAGGCCTATGTCTAGCGTACCAGGAACCCAGCTACGTCTGTCGGAGTCGGAATCCTTCCCCTTAGGCAGATTCGGCAAGTTTAGTACTACGTGCTAAGATTTTGTGGATCATGTATTTTCCTTGGTTGGGTTCGCTATGAGCTTAGGAGTGTTGACCGGACTTTCCTGTTGGCATTGAAGCTGCATTGATGCTTCGAGTTCATAGTGAAATGATGTCTGAGGACATATTTTGGCTGCTTGTTTTAAATTTGAGACACGGTACGGGAAGGAACAACCAATACGGTGTCGAAGGAGTACTGAAATCCCGGTGAAATGAATACACATCTTCTGAAAATACACATCTCCTGACTGCTTGCTTCAATATTGAACTGGCATCACAGACTGCAGAATCCTTTGGATCAAGTTCAGCTGTGAGTGATACAATAGCTAGTCTGAGCGGCATGTTGGGGTGTCACAAATGTCACCATGCACAGCTTTTCTGTTCAACAAGTAGCAATATAAACCTATCAGTGTCCCTCGGCAGCTTCAGCTCATTTCTGTTTTCTCGATCATCATACATCTGTATCACGATATCAGCTACGGTCCATTCTTTTGAAGTTGCCACATGACCAAGGGCATCTAGCGGTTATCCATCAGTGAATTTTGTGACTTTACCAATATTCAGACGCCTTGATTTGAGCTGCTGAAACCAACAGTCTCTAAGGCTTACTAATTCGTCTCCTAATAACACAGCATCAGAAAGTGAAATGAGTACCCAAGATCTGCCAAACAAGCACTCCAAGCTCGGAACACTGAAGAGTCAACCAAGGCTTGTCGTCTTATCGGCACTAAATCAAGCAATACTAGATGCAAGCATCCAGGAGCACAGCAAGTACATCAAGCAGAATATCGCTCAGATCGACGATATAGCATATACGCTCTGCCATGGGCAGGAAAAGCTGCCGGTGAAGAGTTTCGCGGTGGTCTCTGACCCCGAAACCATCGAGTTCTCGCCCCCTCTTGTCTGTGAAGAGGTTCCGAAGTTGGTGATGATATTCTCGGGGCAGGGTGCCCAATGGGTTGGTATGGCAAAGGAGTAAGACAACCCTGGCTTGAATCTATGTTTCGAACAAGATATTGGCTGGAGATGTCTCTGTTAAGGATGTATAAGAATAACAGACGTACAATTCAGTCTACGGACATGTTCTCGTTGCTTTATGTATTGAGAAATTTACTGATCACTCTGAGCTAGGCTTATCGAGAAATACAGTAGTTTTGACTCCGATATCCGATCTCTAGGGACGATGATTCTCGAAATGGAAGACCCGCCATCTTGGAATCTCAAAGAGGAATTGCTAAAACCAGCCGAAACAAGCAACGTTGAGAAACCAGAATACATCCAACCTCTCCTTGCTGCCATTCAAATTGCCCTCGTCAATCTGTTAGCGGCTCTCGGTGTCGTCCCAGATGCTGTCATTGGCTTCTCGTCGGGAGAAATTGCAGCTGCATATGCCTCTCGAGCGATCACGGCAAAGGAGGCGATGATTGCGGCATACTATCGAGGTCAAGTCGTCAAACAGCTGGATGACAGCAAAGGGGGAATGGCTGCAGTGGGGCTAGATAATGACCAAGTATTACCATTTCTAAAACCGGGTATCATGGTTGGATGTCAGCCTTGTCCTCGGGTTGTTGTATTATCGGGGGATAAAAACGTCTTGGATGTCGTGTGTGAAGATATCAAAAAAGCGAATAGCGGTGTATATTATCGTAAACTATCTTCAAGTATAGCGTACCATTCTCGTAAGCACCCCTATCCATCAGCGATGTCTTAGGTAGACTCCGTCGCTGACATAGAGAAGACCACATGTTAGAAATTGGACAGAGGTACGAGACATTACTTGCACCTCACATCCATAGCAAATCGCCCGCAATACCATTCTACTCTTCCGTCAGCGGGGAGCTAGTATCTCAACCAAGCAGTCTCAATGCTTCATACTGGCGGGAAAACCTAGAGAAGCCCGTTAACTTTACGGCAGCAATGATGAGAATGAGCGAAGATCAGCGCCAGAACCGATTGTTCATCGAGGTCGGTGTACGTGGCAATATGAGGCTTCCCATTCGGGACTTCATCAACGCGCGAGATCAGACGCAGGACGCATACTTCCCAGCAATGAGCAAGGATAGAAACTGCGAGGAGCAATTTTTGGAATTGGTAGGAGAGCTCTTTGTTCGAAATTTTCCTATAGGTTTCGACGCCCTTCTAGAATCGGAGAGTATAGAAGGTTGAGGTATAATCTTGACTTCATCTCACTTCTTTGTTTTCATATAAATCTGTTGACTGGTGGGCTGGTACAAGGCAGAAAAGCCCGTCCAATGACTAAGGTGCTGTTGTTCTTATGCACCATAGATCTGAAATGCCTACGAATGACAGCTATGTGATACAGTCCTTTTGCTATCCAGGAATTGTGGTAGTAATGCTCAACCTCCTGACCAAGCTCTATTCCATAGCCTTCTTCGTTCCATTTGAGCAAGCAACTATATCATTTCCCCCATCTCAACCATCTACGCGCACAAATGGAACCAAGTCGAAGTGAGCAGCTTTGAGGTCACCTGATTGACCGCATAACATCTCGCTTAATTCAGGGGCTTGCCTCCGAGAAAGAGGAACGAAGGGTCACGCTTCTGAGCGCGACTATCTGACTCAATGTAAAAATATAATAGTATGATCTCACGAGTCATAATATGTGTTAAATTACACGATATCTCAAATGAGTTCTCTGACGTTTTAAAGAAAATAGTGCTAGAGTAGCGAGAGGCGGTCATTGATTAAGAACAACGTGTAGCGGTAGCTCTGAGGACCTAGGAGGACCAAGAGAATGCGATTCAAATCGACCTATAGCTTCATATATACTTGTCAATATACCGTAGTATATTATTGGAAGCTACCGAAGCGTGGAGATGAATGATGGAAGCATGCAATAAGGTAAGATTTATAAGTGGTTCACCTGGCGAGATGGGGAGAGAGAATTCTTGGCGGCGTGGGTCAGTGCACACCCATGCTCCTTTGCGTATCCTGTGCCAAATCGGGAGCCTATTGTCTACCCGAGTCTTTCTACGCTTACAACCATCGCTATCTTTGCCACCGTTATTGAAGCATAGTAAGCAAACGCTTTTTGTATTTAATTAAAAGTAGCTACGCATTGTATTCCTTCTTCCGAGGAGCCCGGAGAATCAAAAGAGCACATGTTGGGAATAGTCGGAAATGGACGGTAGCGCTGGTCTGCCTTATCGCGCTGCACCAGAAGGAACCGCTGGAGTTGCTGATGGCCACGAGTCATCATCTGGCTCTATCAGCCCTCCTCTTCAATCCAAACCTGTCACTTCCAGAAGTCGCTTGAATCAGCAGGAGGTGCTAGCGCTGAAACCCGTGATTCGTCGGCTCTATATTGACGATGGACTAACATTTGTCCAATTGGCCAAAGTCCTAGAAAAAGATTACAAGTTCAGTATAACGTGAGTAGTTTTTTATCATCACTGGGTGGCTGTTATGTTTTCGGAATTGGGCATACTAGCCCAGGGGGACATGTCCAGTATTATCTGGCTTCCCAATGCACTTTGTAGCTAACAGAGAAGCAAATTAGGAAGCGTCAATTCTCATCTTTACAGAACAAATGGGGATGGAAGAAAAATACACGGGCGAGTGACCGTAAGAAAATCTTAAATAAGCTCAAGGATGATGATAAAAGTATATCGGTAGAAGGTCGGGTAGGTACGGTATTACTGAATGTGGAAAAGCTCAACCGGTGGAAAAAGGAGTTTGAAAGAGAGCCTGTTTCAATAGAAGGGCAGGTTAGCAGTTCAAATAGCGGCAAGTTTAGGTGGTCTTTTATTGAGAAGATGCTAACTCAAGTTAGACCACCTGCAGAATGCTCGACAAAGCCAGCAAAGGAGTATATTTAGAATGGATCCTCAAGTGAATCAAAGGATACCGTTGGCTCGGCAACCTTCACCACCCAAAGTCTTCTACGTATCAGAATTACTAGCTTCAAGCATGAGAAGCTATGTGACTGGGATGTTTGATCAGGGAGCATGGGACTTTAGTGAAGGGATGCTCGGAGCAAATATTGTAAGTGGGGATTCACCCAAAATATATATTCTTGATGATTTTATGGCCAGTACCATGGCTACTATAAATCTGCTAGTCAAAGGTTCATACGTCGAAGCTCGAAGAGTTCTGACTACCGCTCTCGACCTGGTGCGCAACATCATGGAGCAACAAGATATACTTCTATTATCTTATGTAATGCAACTTTTCTCTCTCTTCCGAAACAAACGTAATGAATCCGCCTTGGATATCCTGAATTTGCTAAGAAGCTTCATTGCGAGAATGTCTACCGCAGTTTTGCCTCGGGAGCATCCCTTGAGATTGATATGCCATGCGTTCGGCTATATGGATTTGGACGTATTTGATGAAAACCTTCTATTTTCGATGGAATTGGTTACAAGGTTGATGGCCACCAAACTAGGACCCCTTCACAAAATCAGTTTGGATTTTCGAAGCAGCTACCTTAAATTCCGGCAGGAAAGTGCATTGGAGCATGGGCGAGAGATGGATCACGTTGCTCGCGAAACAGAGATCAGTTTACGCAATTTACTAAAAGACGCTAATAACCAAGCATCTCAGAATGGCACCACCCCGGGTTACTACGTGGTTCTGGGAATGCTAGCAACATTCTTGAGGAGTCAAAGTCGGTTTTTGGAAGCGGAGAACGTTTCCCACGAACTTCTAACGCGTGCCCAAGCGGAAGGCGAACAGCTCGAAGAGGCAATAGGCTCTGTATGTAGAATTTCTATCCTATCCAACATTCTTATCAAGAGACTTGTCTTGTGAAACTTAACTAATTTGGAAGTAGCTTGGCATTGCGATGTCCCAATATCTACAGGGAAAGACCTCGCTGGCTGAGGTTAACCAGCGAAGAGCGGCAGATATCAATCTCCAGAGAAATGATTCGGATTCTTTGGCTTGGGCCATTGCACATTTGACACTGCTTGAGGAATGGTTAAGAGAATGGGGACGTCTCGCAGATGCTGATGAACTACACGTCGAGATTAGCGAACTTATAATTCGCAACAACAACAATCAAGAGGAGGAGCAGCTTGTTGAAATATGACCATGTTCTCCGTCACCCAGGCAAAGCAAACTTTGGTTCTTTGAGAGGATGATGTGCAATCATAATACTTAGGGGTCATGTAAAACCAATTAGGCACCGGGCAAAGATGGTCTTTGAGCATAAGTGAATATTAAGGTAGATCCTAAGCTATCTTAAACTTAGTAATAGTACTGTGCTGAAACATAAGTGACTAAGATGTATATTGCTTAGAACTGCTCGTACATGTTGGAAAGGTCTGATATGGAAGATATTGTAGTAGTCACGCCATGCCTAGAAGGTTTTTTCTTCTAGCTTGCAGCCACTCTTGATACAGCAGCTGATAGTCAGTATGTCTAGTCGCATGTGGATTGTATAACATGGATAGCGGCTTGAATTTGTGGGATTCTATAAGATGTCTCATATCACCACTTAGAAATGGTCAGGCACTGAAACAATCGGTGTCTAACTGATGACCACAAAAGGTCTCCATGAAAGGAGGTGATGATTCGGTAACTCCGTAACTCCAATTCCAATATCTTTTCGTTCCCACTATGCATCACACATAGCCTCACAACCCTTGCCGCAACCATTCCCCGAACTTCGATTTCCCCAGCTGTGCCAAGTTGTTTATGCCTTGCTCACTCAGGTCAATATTCTTCAGCTGGGTAACATCGTGTGTAGGCGCCTTGCTGACACGAGTCACAATGATTGTTGGGTCTGTCTCAAGAATAATACCATCATCTACAATCTCGTCAATTGCTAAGGACACAAGATCGTAGTTTTCAGTAATCGTGCGGCGGTCCACGGATTGTTTGCTAGAAAAGTTAGTTATGAGGTTGACCTCTGGATCTTGGTATGTGACTCACAAAAGGAGGTGTAAGCCTGCAATACCGGGGGTCAGTAAATTTCTCATTGAAAGGTCTTAGATTGAAATGGACCACTTGTTGCGAGTCTGCTTCCGAGATATTGGAGAAACTAACGACCAATCTCTCAGAAGCAAACGACGCCAAAGCTGAAATGGGCAAGAACTTCGTAATCCCAGTTGTACGTACTGTCCCGTATCGAGAGTATAACATTCTAATCCATGTGAGTAGTTTAACAATGATCTGAAGATTAGAACTCACGTATAGGAGCACCTCATTTTCGTCCACACTACCTACAACATACATCATGACATCGCTCTCACTCTTATATAGAACTGTCCAGTCAATATAAATCTTCCAATCATGTCGTTAAAGTATTGAACCCACCAATTCTATTATCATACAGAATGATATCTGCCGTCTGTTTAGCTGTCTTAGCAAGAAGACCGGTCTCGAATGCTTTTTGGGATTTGACGTCTGTGAGGGAGGCAGATTCTTCTAGTAACTCTATGTTAGCAAGTGCATGTAAGTCAAGAGTAAACTTAAGAAGTCTTACTGGCCCCTGGGACACTGTGTGGCTCCTTGAACCATTTTGAGTAGACTCTAGAGCCGTCTTCAGTGCTCAGAATTATTATAGCTTGGACCGAGAACAGGCTCATACTGGGCGCCATTGCGAATGATTTGAAGAAGAATATGCGCAACAGCGTAGGAGTATGTTCGTGAACTACGGATTTTGGAGTGAGGTGCGGGAGAGCAGCTCGAAACCACGTGTCAGGTGCCAAGATTCATAATAGGGTCAGCCTCGCATGTCAGCCTTGGATAGAGATATGATGTCGCAAGGCTGAAGTAAATTTTATTTCATGAGCTACCTCATGAGTCATGCCTACATTCTTTCACTATAAGCTATCACGAATTCACAAATGCCTTATTAGTCTACTATCTCTTAAACTACAAAAGTAATGTTCGAGGACATCCCAGATATAGTTATAGGCACATTTCGACGCAGAAGTCGCCGAATAAGGAAGTGAAAAGCCGTCGAACTGGCGATCCCAACTCGATTTCTTAATCCTATATCAAAACTTTCTCCTGGTTTGCTAAAGCATACCATCGAAATGGCAGTTGGCCCGGTTCCCGGCGGTGTTCTCCAGACACGAGTCTTGCCTGTCGACATTTCCAATGTAAAGTTGGGTCAATATAAAAACCCAAAGTCATTGGAGACGTGGGAGGTCCTTACCACCATTGCAGCTCTCGATGAAGCAGCCCAGCATCTAAAGACAAGCAGCATACCCGTAGGGTTCCCTACAGAGACAGTTTATGGACTTGGTGCGGATGCCACTAGAAGTGATGCTGTAAAGGGAATCTACAAGGCAAAAGGGAGACCGTCTGATAATCCACTGATCGTTCATGTCTCCGATTTAACTATGCTTCGGTCTTATCTGGTACCGCCGGTCGATGGTACGGATTCAATACCCCAGATTTATAAGCCGCTCATTGAACGTTTCTGGCCGGGCCCTCTTACTATCCTACTTCCCAATCCGACTTCAAGTAAACTCGCACCGGAGGTTACAGCTGGCCTACCATCATTCGGAGCTCGAATTCCTGATTCACCTCTTGCCTTATCACTTATTCATCTCGTGGGGGTGCCACTTGCTGCACCTTCTGCAAATGCATCTACAAAACCTTCCCCTACAACAGCCGAGCACGTCCGTAATGACCTTGACGGAAGGATTGAACTCATTCTTGATGGTGGTCCATGCCTAGTGGGTGTTGAAAGCACAGTTGTAGATGGAATTTGCAATCCACCTGTTGTGTTAAGACCAGGAGGCGTAAGCATTGACCGAATACGAGAGTGTGAAGGTTGGGAAGCTGTGGTGAAAGGTTATAAGGATGCCAGTGAGGTGGGAACAGCCACACCGAGAGCACCAGGTATGAAGTATAAGCACTACAGTCCCAAGGCAAAGGTTGTCCTTTACGAATTTTCGTTTATTTCTTATACCAATGATGTACAAGCTGGGATTCGTGCATTACCCTCCTCTGGAATTATACCCAAGGTTGGGATTGTAAAGACAAAATTTTGGATCGATTGGGCTGGAATTCTTGAAGCTACTTACAGTGGTTTGGATTCACAATACAGGTACGCATTTTCCAATGCTAGAAGTGGAATCCTTCTTCTAGCACTTTCTACACCTAAAAGTGATTAGTACTGACGTTAGACTTTTAAAGTATCGAGAACGTTGACGTTGTTGAATCTGGGAACGCCTTTGACGTGAAACGGGGGAACCTCAATAAAGAGGGTAGAATACTGGCTACGCTACTCGAGATCACTTTGGGTAGTGACACGAAGTCCATTGCCCAGGGACTGTTCTCAGCCTTACGTGTAAGTTATTACTATCCTAAGCTATTTCCCGTCTGAAACCAATATCTTGGCCGCTCAGACATAAGTCGCGATAGTGTCAATCAGTTAGATAGGTTATGACTCTACTGATTTCTGAAATTTATGAACGAGCAATTGCTAATTCTTATTCTAATAGGAGCTAGATCAGCAAGGTGTGCAAGTCATATATGTCGAAGGTGTCAACGACATGGAAGAGGGATCTATTGCGGGAGCTGTTATGAACAGGCTTCGCAAAGCTGCAAGTATCATAAAGTCTTCTCCAAGTTCTGAAACTTGAGCTAGGCTCTGAAATTGTGTTAGAATGTCGTGTGAACACAGAATTGCCCACGCTTGGAAGAATATCTTCCTTGGAAGCTCCGTTCAATTGAATACCCCATTACGCTACCCAAATTTTCAACGCCAAAACTCTATGCAAGTGAATCATTTTCGATATTGGTACTCCACATCCAGTTTTGGCGATACAGCCGTATATTCCATGAACTTCAGTAGCCAAATTTATTGGTCTCAAATGGCTTTATTGTTATCTAATACCTAATATCCAGTCCTGTCCATTGATCTTCTCGACTGAAATGAGATATAACTAGAACTTCCCCACGTGGTTTTCAACTCAATTTTGAAACAGTCTAATTGCCACGTTAGCAAACTCTCTGGGAGACTAACCCTTCCTTTCAGCCAATTAAATTCTGGACCATTCTTTGCGAAAGAGGGCGATTATTGGATGAAGGATCTAAGACAGACGCTATCCATGCCACACATGCGTTGGTTTCGAAGCGATGTCCCGGACCAGCTTAAAGCATTTGACAAAGAAATTAGACTTTTATAGACACTCGACACTTTGCACTCGTGAGCAGCCCAGTGAGCTAAACAAAAGCAACCTAGGCATATGCTATCGTTCCAGAAGCACGTAGAACAAAGCCATAGGTCTTATTTACTGTTGATTCTCTGATATATAAGTGGTTGAAGACTAAAAAGCTTCTTGATAAAAAGCAAGATGTTATTAATTAGACGGCAGAACGCCGCCCGCTGCTTAGAAATGCTCACGCATCTACATGGCTTGCTTAGTGTCTCGCAACTAGGAAGGCTCATATTAAGTAGCAAGTGGTTAGTTGTGTGCAACCAACTGACGCAGCATAAAGAGTAATTTACACCTAAAGATAGGAGGCGCGGCAGAATACCCCAAACATACTAGACACGTACGAGAACAAAAGAGTTATGGTTTACGGCTTGATTCAAATTATTTGACAAGACTCTTTACAAAATGCAAATCCATATTTTAGGTTTCAACGGCAGGAGTTCCGTGCCGCCAACATTTATCTTAAGGTTCCACATTCAAATTACTTTTTTTGCATACTGAAGTGACACTTGGTTGGAGTTTTGGTGCAATTATCTAGTAAGCTTTAAGTTCCAAACTAAAGCGCGTACAATCTCAAGAAAGAGCAACCATAACTGGTTATACACATTCGCTGATTATTAATATTGCAACGCAATCTACTGAATAGGTACTATTCTAGTCCATCTAGACAAAAATAGGAAAAGCAGGGTGATTGATGACCCCATCTAATCCAAGCCGCAAACCTAGTAAGTGCGGCTAATTATCTACGCGTTGTAATAACACCTGCATAACGACGTGATATTAGGAACGGCAAAGCTACAAGTATAATAGCAAGTGTTTTAAGATAGGAGAAATTGGGAAAGCCTCGTAAAGACTAGAACCCGGAGATCCCATACAATATCGTCGACTGCTTGGCATGATATTCTGATATATTCTGTAGGGAATGTTTCTTGTATATGCACAGCAGAAGCACTTAGATAGGTCCCTTAAACACTCAAGTATCTCACTAACATTAAGCCCAATTGTTCTCTCTAATATCTCTGTAAGATAGAGATGGATGAATAGCTGTTGTTGCAAAGTTACCACCTTGTTCCTCCTTCAATCCCGTTCCTCAGCTACTTCTAATGTTGGCCAATCTGGAGTGAGCAATCTATCACATATATTAAGTAAAAGTGCCCGTAAGAAACCAAAAACCTCGTATTCTAAAGTAGAAACTGCAGCCGTGATGTAATCTTTTAGCAGCACAGAATATGATGCCTCGTGGGAACTCTCATCAAGTATTTACGTATGTGGAAGAGATTCGGAGATGTCTATTCAGCCTTAAGCATCACATCTCCCCCTGTAAGTCTTTAAACTTTTGACCAATGTTTCATCTCAAGATTGGAAGTGCCTGGCGAAATTGCTATAAATTGATGTGATCCTGCTGATTTTCTCAGTCAAACTACAGAGAAATTAGAAACTGGCATCACAGCACCAAAGGTACTCCTCAAATTCTTTGTCTCACAGCAACTTATCTAACGCATACAGTAACTTACATCACTTCTTTCAATAGTTCCCTTACTTACAGAACTATCCTCATTATGTATTTCAACGCCATTCTCGTAACAGGACTGACACTTCTCACCACTTCCCTCGCCAATCCACTTGCGGCCTTGGAAAACCGTCAAGCTGGTGCGTGCAGCGCCACGGTGCCTTGTCCCAGCGGATTTTGTTGTTCCCAGTATGGGTATTGCGGTACGGGTCCGCAGTATTGCCAACCCCAAACAGGGACCTGTGTTGGAGGTGTAGGAGGCACCTGCGCGGCGGGACTCTGCTGTTCCCCTTATGGCTATTGCGGCACTGGAGTTGAATTCTGTGGTAAATCAACAACAACAACAAAAAAGCCCACTACGACCCCCAAGAAGACGACTGTTTCGCCACCCACGCCCACAGCAACGCTTGTCAACCAGTACGATCAGTGTGGCGGACAAGGATGGACAGGTTCGACGGTGTGTAAGCCACCATATGTTTGTACCTACTTCTCTGTCTGGTACTCGAACTGCAAATAAGAAGTATATCTTCTTGCTTGGGTTTTTGGTAGTTGGCGAGAAGGGCAACACCCAAGGGGCTTCCAAAGTCGAAGTATTTGTGATTGGATGCGTTGGAATGAATAATCTGATATGTAATTTGAATTCAAAAAAATTGGCCTGGTAGAATTGATGGTGGAACACGAACTTTCTGTTTGACCCATCGTGTTACAACATCCAAGGCAAGGCAATAAAAGATTTCCGGGTTGACTTTAATTCCGTATAGTGCTCAGTAGTGACATAAGGATCTTATTGAATAAATTTTGTTTCTTTTAGGCCGAGAAATGCTGTTTTTGTGTAAATACCATTGTAGAATGTGTGCGGGCTATGAACAGAAATATATAATATATCAACGTGTTATCGAAGAGTGAGCAAATTCCCTGGAATCTTCAATTCACTTATGAATATCACCAATTTATGGTAAAATAGTGCATTATAATTTTAACAATCCTATGGTATGTTAAACCTATCGTCCAATCCATATTAGGATAAGAAATTAGAATCAAATGCAGTCCAATCAATACTATTCAGATCTCCAACTGCAAAAGGATCTGCACCTACACTTGTCAGCTCATCAGAAGAAAAGCTCGAGAATGATTCTTCAGCTTGCAAAGCACTGCAATTCACAACCCATTCTTTCAACCTTCTAGATGTCTTTAGCATTCTCCCTGCAATATCTTCCGCATCAGTTGCACATAGGAGATCTCCCAATTCGGCCAACTTCTCTAAGTAATTATCTAGCTCCAAGCTTTGTGCATCCATGAACACTCCATAAGTATTGCCCGTAGCTGTCACAGCCACGTACAACTTGATAAGTAGCCAAATTGCATAAAATGCCTTAGCAGTGAATATTATAAGTGGCGAGGAAGTAATCACATCAATACCAAAATTAAGGAAGGTGTTCAATGTCGAGTGGCAGCCGTCTCGAAGCTTATAGAGAGCGGCAATGTGATCTGGTGTGACAATCGGTGCAGGAAAATCTGTTATTGAAAGGCGTTCGGCGATATAAGGTGCGGCAAATGAGCGTTTATTTGTTGACGTGTGAAGTATACATTCATTGAGAAGAATTATAGCAAAATGATCATATAATTTTAAGCTCGGGTAACTCTGCGAAGAGAATGTTTGTGCTTTTCTATCGATAATGAGATTTTGCAGTCGTCGAATTTTTTGATGATCAGTAATTAACACCACTGGGTCGGAACTATGGTAGCCAGCTTCGATAGCAATCTGCTGAGCCAGCCCCTCGGAGCGAACAAATTGACACAGCAAGCCATCAGTACTTAAAGCGTCTATTCCATACTCTAAAGAGGAGAGTTTTATTTCTAGCTCGGAATTCCAAAGTATTTTAGATGGCATTCTCATACAGCTTCCCAGGCTGCTAGAGAGAAAATAGCACAGGTTCCACGTCCGCCAAGCATCCGAGGAGCGTATCGGGTCACCAGAATGTGTAGAAATAACACTTAAAGCATTTTCCGCCTCAGAAATGCCAATATCTTCTGCGATGGTCACTGCTGAGTTCATGAGTCTGTTTATAGCAACGTGCGTTTGATTTTTGTGGTGTCGATACCAAAAGGAGACAATCAGAATAGCCTGGACTAATTCAACTGACCTGGATTTTCATCAGTCAGAATCCATGCGAAACAGGCCGTTCAAAACCTACTTTTTGCATTTGGCAATCTCATCTGGAGCCAGAAGCTTCAAGACAATTGACGTAAGTTCATCCTGGACACCCAATGAAACTACGCCTGAGGATGCTGCGAACACGACTGCTTGTAGTAAAAGTGGATGATCATCACGTAAGACTTCATATGTTTTCGCGACAGGAAATGGAAACACTGGCTCAATTTCCTGACGATACTTCGAAAAGATTTGCCTCTGAATCGGTTGAGAAACCACACGATCAATCTCTAATTTGCTTTCACGATCGTCCAGACTACTTGTTTCATGATCCTCAAGATACTCAGCAATTGATGCAGATTCCAACCTCCTCTTTTTAGAATGACTTCCCGCTACTTTTGGCTCTGCCTTGAGCTCTTTTGGGATTCCAGGAGAAGACCTGGCCGAAGTGTTTGACGAAGAATCTTGTATTTCTTGTACGCGTAGTAGCTTGGTAACCTCCTCAAGTTTAGCTTCCAATTCAGCTATCCGGTCCTTTTGACGCATAGGAGGAGTAACGATACATGTCTTCCCTAAACGGGAACATCTTTCACACGGCGGTTCACCCCCAGCTGTTGATCCAAGTTCGCACTTCAATTTTATTGCATGGCATGTATCGCAAGCTCTGCCACGCCGGGCTGCCGGCATTTTAGGTAGTGAGACTTGATATGGAAGTGGTGAGAGTAGAAATGATCGTTAGTTTTTCAAAGACGGAAACCTAGCATACTGTAGTCTCCATAAATATATATACACACGTGACTAAGTCCTAATGATGATGTCATTGACTCTGGGCTTTGGCATTAATCGAACTTGTCTTTACCATCTCACCGCGGTGTATTTTTATTTATTTAATAAGTCTAAATTCTCTACTGAATTTCCGCAAGTCGGGGAGATGTAACGCAAGAGGATGGAAGACCTCGCTAGACTACGCGAGTTTGCACATTCCCTCCCCTGAACCATTTAGGCTTGGCAGATCGAAACTAGTATGGAGTACAAAATTTGAGTACTAAGTTCAGTTTCTCACAGTGAGCTATAGCTAGAAATTCATCCCTAACAGCTAACACTAGATTATCCAACGTTATCTATGGCAAATTGGCTAGGCACTAGGTTAAAGGAGACGAATATCTGGCTACTCAGGTTCTAATTCATCAAAATTGTTTGAAGACTTGTACCAAAGGTCTTTCTAATGAACTCATCACACGTTGAAAAGCAGTCTGAAGTTTGATTGAAGTTGGTATTATGGCTCGGACTCTGAAGCAAGTGATGGAGAAATGTTCACTTTTATAATCATCTACCTCTATATAAGTACCATAATGTACATGTTCTCTGTGCTTTTGCACGTAACCGCTTTCAACTAACAATTTATAATACCATTCATTATCTCGACTTTGCGTTCTCCACATCCCCCCCGTTTCCCTATATCTTTTGCTTTTTCTCATTTTTGACACTTTTCCACTCAACGAGCAACCCTGCCGGAAGAGTCGCTGCAGCCAGAATCAATGCCACCAAGAAGGTCTGCACAACCGCCTCATTATACAACTTGATTATGTTTTGTACATCGATTAAGCTTCCTCCAGCTGTAGCTTGCACATTGGCGATCAATGTTGTAACCCCACTTCCACTGACAATAGATAGATCAGCGTTCGGCAGAATCTCTGCCAGGTTTGCTCTAAGTTTCTGCTCAAACACATTCTGGCAGACTGCAACGGAAATTGAGCCACTGAGAGACCTGGCAAGGAGCCCTAGACTAATACCCGCAGGTATTTGTTCCTTTGGGAGTACTGTCTGGATCGCAATGTTGCATTGCTCAAGAGACATTCCTATTCCAGAGCCGAATAAAATTTGATATCCGACATAGCTACCAATACTGGCATCTGGTTTTAACCTATAGAGCAGTGCTGCTCCAGCGGTCATAAAAAAAGATCCCAAAATCATAAACGGAGTATAATAGCCCAGAGCCATAACTGCACCACCTGCGCTGATTGCTACGAACGAAAGGCTGAGGATTAGAGGGAGAGTGTGAATCCCAGACTGAACGGCATCGTCTTCTCGGATAGCTTGAAACCTAGATCATTTAGCCAGCTACCTTCCACGATAATTTAAGGTCACTCACCAAATTGGTAAGTAGTAGACGACAGCCGTGAACGAAGCGGAGCTCAATAGTGCATATAGACAAGATCCAATAACGCTTCTCTGCTTCAACACACTTCCTGGGATAGTTGCGTCTTCTCCCTGGAGATCTATACATACATTACCGGAGTTAGTCTTTACATAACTAAATATTACCCAGAAGTTAGGACAAATTTCAGGAGTTAGCAAATCTCAACATATAGAAATTCTTTGGCTACATATGTTTTGAATGGAACCAACTCCCCAAAAGTGCCCATTTGGGGTTGCGTTCGTAAACGTCAGACTTACACTGAGTAATTCCCCAAGCGATAAAAGAAACACCGAAACAAGTCAAGGTTGCAATGATACGGGGACTACTCCATGGATACTGAGTACCGCCCCACTGTAGAGCAAGTAAGAGGCAGATTATGGAGGGAATGAAGATGGCAGTCCCAATGGGATCGAAACGATTAAGGGTCTGCCACCAGGTCTGGTTTTTGAGATCAGAAGACGTTTTGGCTGAGCTTGGGAGAAATAAAACAACGATCAGGAGGGTGATAGCACCGATGGGAAAGTTGACTATTTCTTGAAGTTAACAAACACCCTCATCTGTCTGTAAAATGTGTTTCTGCTGATAATTTGTAGTTGCAATTTTCAAGGATTACGAAAAATTGAAACGTGACAGCCACAGGAGAACAAACGAGAACTTACTATAGAAGCACCATCTCCAAGAAGCTTTGGCAGTAAGAGCGCCGCCTAGCACCAGTCAGAGAATACGATACCGATGAACTACAACATACCAATTAGAGGACCAACCACTGAGGCAATACCGAAAGTCCCCCCGATAAATCCAGTTAAAATTGACCTTTTTCTCAACGGTGTGCTTTCTGCTATTATGATAAAGCACCCACTGAAAAGTCCAGCACCACCGGCTCCTATTAGATGAAAATTCTGAGTTAGCCTGAGGTAAAATAAGAACAGCAGGGTATATTAAGAGTATTTCATAGATCTGAGGCTGGAGGATAAGAGGAGCAATTCTTACCAGCAATAGCTCGGCCGATAATTAAGGCGACAGAGTTAGGTGCAGTTGCACAAATAACACTTCCAAGCTCGAAAACAACAATCGCCGAGAAAAAAACCCATTTGGTGCTGAAAAGGGTGTAGGCGCGTCCATATGGTAATTGGAAGGCGCATGTGGTAAGGAGAAAAGCAGAGTTGTACCAAGCTACATCAGTGAGACTCTTCAGGTCGGAAGTGATGGTTGGTATAGCTGTGGCGAGGATTGTAGCGTCGAGAGCGACTAGAAAGGTACTACATATCAAGCACATAAATATGAGAATGAGCTTAATACCAGTAGGATAGATGGTGTCATCAGCTAAGTCCTGGTTAGTGCCCTCAGAAGGCATTGGTGGCTTAAGTTCATTGTTTGTCGAATCCCCAGGATCGAAATATGGGACGTTATCATCGCTATCTTTCTGTTGTTTCAGGATCGGAGACATGGAAACGGCTTTGGTTGTGTAGTGGATCTTGAAGTGTAACAGTCGAATGGTTGGCTTTTCACAGTCAGTGAGCTGATACACTCTTGTACGAGATGGCTGATTGATAGAAATGAATCAAGACACTTCGGTTTGAACATATTTGATGGCATATCCATTTATATATTATTTTGATGCGGCAGAATTAGACCGCAAATTATACGGCCAGCAAACACAATAGTCGATGCGGCAAAAAAAGGCCGCACCTAATGCGGCGAACTTTCGCCGTATCACAAATATACTCAATATCAGGGGCTGTTATTTATTCAACCCTTGATTTCGATCTGAGATACCACCACCTCCGGAATCTATTTTCTGAATATTGAGGCTCAATGTTTTGTTCGGATTTAGACACGCGATTCTATGAACAGTGTCAGATCTGATTGTCGAGCGCATAATTTAGCGAGCCCCTTTTCTGACTCTGCATATTCCACTTTTATATCAAACTTCCTCCAAACAATATAGGAAGCTGAAAATCCATGGGGAATAGAGGGTCGAGGACTACAAGCCACGAAGCCATTAGTAAATTCTTGTTTCTTAGAGTGGTTGATCAGAAAATTAGTACGAAGTCTTCTTATTATCTCAAACCCCACAATCCGCCCAATAAGCAGCCCCAAAGCCTAGTGTAGCTTTTCTAAAATGAAGAACTGGAAGCTTCTAAGTTTGTGACATCTCAAGTTAGGATTTGCTACATATATTGCCCTGACAATCGAGTTCGATTATAATACTTGGTTAGATTCCACATGCCCGTTGTTCCCGTGCTATTCGTATCAAGACTCAATAGCGCTCCGTGGTGTTATATAAATTAAGTAACAACATGCAGTTGCGAAGTTGGACACGGCGTGGTCGAACGATCATCTATCTCGCCTGCAGAGTACATCTATAATACTTTGTATCAGAATTGACCTACTGCTTCATCTCCAGAAGTTATGGTGTGGACAGCATTACCTCTGTTCTGTGCCTCAGGCCGAAAAGCAAAACATAGGCGTTGGTGGTACTCGGTGTGATCGGTTGGTTGGGCTGGGTGCGATCCGAGCTCAATCCGCCTCCTCTTGTGTGGAGAAAAAGGTTGACCTCCAGATCCAACCAAAACTCTACCTTCACGACATCCGAATTGTCCTCACGGTTCTTGCTTCTCTTCGCACTCTTCACGGTTGTTTGTTGGCTATAGTACTTTCGCTTGAGACGTTTATCGGTACTTCATTCGTTCGCATTTTTATCTATTCTTCTACGTTCGTTCTTGTATTTGTAATTGGGCGATTACCACGTCATTTATGCTGCGATAAAAGCTCACATCTCTCCTCGATTTTCTTGGCTGCTAGATTTACTCGCTCTGCAGAGATGGCCCCGAGGACACAACTGAAGCGAGGCAGGGTATGAATTTACATCCTTATATCTGCAAACAACGTAGCTTAACTTCAACGCAGGGTGGTGGAGACGACACCGGAAGCTCGAAAAAGCCGAAAAAGGATGAAATAAAGCCTACAAGACGTTCACAGAGACTGGCCCCCCCTGATACAACTCCGATATCTAAGAAACAACAACTACCGTCTCCCATTACTCAACAAGAGTCGACATCTTCAAATGAAGCCTTTAAGGAGGGTACGGCCACACCACCTGAGGGTAGACCGAGCCAACTTCATACGCACTCTCACGCTCGACCTTTTGACCATGCGTCGCTAGTTGAAGCAGGCTTGTCCTCTCCGCCACAAGATACACAAGCTTTCTCACAATTTGTCTATCCTACATCTGCGTTATCGAATGACGTAAGGGATGAAGTAGAAGAAGGTGTATGGGGTTATTTACTTCCTCTGGACCAGAAATATGGCAAGTCAATGGTTTTACGAAAGCGCAATGCTTGCCCACTTCCCGATGGAATGGAGAATTTTGGGAAGGACAAGGGGGATAGAAAGACGAAGAAAGGCAAGGATTTTGCGAAAGAAGAAGATGCGTATGAGCAGACCAAGTTCAAAGGTATTGCATCAGGTGGTTATTTGATTGGTCGTCATCCAGAGTGCGGTAAGTGGTCCAATTTCACAAAAACAGGTGGCGGTTTACTTACTGTAATAGACCTTATCATAGATGACCCTATAATTTCTAATCGACACTGTCTCATTTTCACTGAGAACAAAGGCGGCGATACCATCGCTGTTATAGAGGACCTATCTAGTAACGGCACCTTTGTAAACGAAGCTATGCTTGGACGTAACAAACGTCGAGAGCTCAAAGACCAGGACGAAATCACCGTATTGGATAAGGCCAGATTTGTTTTCCGTTATCCGAAAAACCGTGACACAAGCCCATTCTTACAGCAATACACCCTACTTGAAAAGCTTGGCAAAGGTCATTTTGCAGAGGTATTTCTGTGCATTGAGAAGGCCACTGGGCAGCGCTATGCAGTCAAGATTTTTACGAAACAACCTGGCCTAGAAGAAAGATCAAAGACTGAAGGCCTCCAACAAGAGATTGCAGTGTTAATGGGCGTCAGTCACCCAAATATGTTATGTCTGAAAGACACATTTGATGAACCGAATGCAGTATATCTGGTCCTAGAATTGGCAGCTGAAGGAGAACTTTTCAATTGGATCGTAATGAAGCAAAAGCTGACTGAGGCGGAGACAAGAAAAGTCTTTATTCAGCTCTTCCAGGGCATAAAATATCTTGTAGGTCCTTAGCTTGTACTACCTTTATACTTGCTAACATGAAGTAAAGCACGAGAGAGGCATCGTCCATCGAGATATAAAACCCGAGAACATTTTGCTTACTGATAAGGATCTCCATGTTAAAGTAGCGGACTTTGGTCTCGCGAAGATCATAGGAGAAGAGTCCTTTACCACGACTCTCTGTGGTACTCCAAGTTACGTAGCCCCAGAGATTCTCGAAGACAGTCGAAATCGTCGGTACACTCGTGCAGTGGACGTATGGTCATTAGGTGTTGTACTATATATATGTCTGTGTGGCTTTCCACCATTCTCCGATGAGCTCTACTCAAAAGAGAATCCGTATACCTTAACGCAACAGATCAAGACAGGTCGTTTTGATTACCCATCTCCGTACTGGGATTCTGTTGGAGATCCAGCACTAGACCTGATCGATCGCATGTTGACAGTGGATGTCGAGAAACGCTATACCATCGATGATTGTCTAAATCACCCATGGACCACACAAAAGCCAATCAACGTAGCCGACAGCACCGATGGCCTCGTGGGTGGTATCGCTGGTCTCGACTTTAGCAAGCGGAAAATGGCTCGCGAAAGAACCTTACTAAGCTCCATCAACGACGTAAAGATTACTCGAGTTATCAATACCGAGAAAAACAAAGACCCGGTCAAAGTCTACATCAAGAACCCGGATTTGAAGGCAGCGGATAACAAAGTCAACAGCTCCGTGGTCACGCATAAAAACGGCGTTCCAAAGAGTATTCCTGGTCCACCGAAACAGGAGGAGACTCCGTCTCATAGTCGAGATCCTAATGAATTCATGGGAATTGGAGGTAAAGGCGACGAGGAGCTATTCACACACGATGATAGTCTTTACCCAGGAAATGACGAGCTTGACGCAAACGAGAACTCTCAAGAGAAGTCATGAGCAAGGAGGGATTGTTCGAGGTCTTGGGCTTGTCACTTTAAGAGAGCATAGTCCTCATCATGTCATGCCGTGATGATTTTGTAATATTTTACTTGTATATATGCGGCAGTGTGAGGAATACTAAAAACTAATGTCTGCTTTGAAGTAACTATCTATGCGGCGGTCTATATTACTAGTATTTAGGTCCGAGTTAATTTATGAAATCAATTTGCACTTACTATATGCTGCAAAGTATATTCGATGGAACTGGCCCATGTGTGATTTCTCTAGAAGGTAGTCTACTAAATCATAAAAATCTATAACGCAATGCAGAAGTATAGTAGTCTTCATTGAGGCCGCTGTCTATGTTACACCATGATATGTTCTACAGATTATATACTAGAACACCATCCCAAACACCTAACTCCTCTATGCAAAATATCGCCGGCCCGTTTCCCGTCGCAAAGGCAGCAATTTGACGCCTGCCCATTTATACCAAATGCCCAACTTTTATACATATGTGTTTCGTTACGCTACATTACCAGCCAACCCCATGAATAAAGCCTGCACAGCCACAGAAATTGACCAAAACCCGACCTTCTTTAGTCGGCGCATCCTTGCCTGACTATCTACTACATCTTTCGCAAATGCCTCGTATGTTTCAGCTGAAAGATCTTCCATTAAGCCGCTATCAAAGATCGTCCAGCTGCCATCAAACTCGCTCGCCCGTTTCACGATTCGACAATTAATAGGGATGAAGGCGTTTTTGGAGTTGATATAGGCGACAATGGGCCGGATCAACGCTTGATTAATGTAGGATAGATCTCGAGTAAAAAGCGGAACAGCGGCCTTGACATCGTTGAGATGGACTCGGAGATCCATAACTAGATATCGTTTATCATCGTCCCGACTCAAATTCTGAGCAAACTCTGCTTTCGCTTCTGGAGTGTTAAGATCTGCTGTACTCGGATGGTTTTCAAGAACTGGCATATATCGATTTGAGGTTACAGTTGCTTCCATCCGATCGTAAAAGTCTGACATGACCTTCGCAATACTTTCGTCATTATCCACTGGGAACATGACGTCTGCAACTATGTCGACGTTTCCTTCCTGAATCCATCCAAAAGGTCCATCAACACCTCGATTAAGGTGGTCTATTTTCAGGCCGTCTATGCGTAATCTGCTGTGTTTCTTCCAAGGGTTCGCTCCACCGTCTGGTCCAGGTTCTTGATGCGGATTGTGAGATCCTGCAAACCCATGCATCTGTCGAGGATGGATCGTGAAAAGAGAGCCATCGTATGATCCTGACATGTTGCTTGCGGACAGAAAGTCATAAAACAGCCACTGCTTTCGTAATTGGGGTAATTCACAAGAGAATATGCTGATTGAAAATGGCCTGAATCCTTTCGGTTGATGGAGAGTGATAAGGAGGTCCTCCATCTTGAAGGAGTCGATCTCGAAGTCTCCTGGATTATGTTCATGGCGATAAGTCTTTGGATCCACATACTCGTTACCCCAATGTACAGAGGTCCTGTCTACAACGCCGCGAACGCCCTTGACTTCAACATCACGTAGAAGCCCCTTTCCGTTCCACCACTTGACGAAGGATAGCGTCACATTGACAGTGTTTATCGTAACATCGAACTGGGTATAATTCGTATCTTCTACCTCTTCGTCCTCACGATCGGCCTGTCTCTCAGCAGCGGCGGCTGCTGCCTCACTTGTAGATCCTTTACTGACTCTGCTCTTTCCTTGCCCAGGTCTCCGGGAAACAAAAACGTTGTGAAATGTAATCACTCCGTCGTTCCATTTTGGCACAATAGCTGACTCAAATACAACTTTTATGCCTGCTGAATTCGTTAGGTAATCTCCAACCCATCTGGCTAAAGTTTCTACGTCCAGTTAGCAATAATTCATAAGTCACGAGAACCAAACCATACCTTGAGCCACCACAGTATTTATGGAAAAGATAACAAGTGAAAAAAACGTCGTCGTGCCTATGAAGATCCATGCTATATTTCCAAGCACAAACCACGATACGAATGCACTCCAGTCATCAATGTTCCACGGCCGGGAACTTCTAATGGAGAACCACTTAAAACGAACTTTCATCCGTGACCAGAACCCTGTTGCCGCAGCAAGCAATTCTTCTTTGGATGGTGCATGCGGCATCTTTGGCATATGGGGCAGATGGAGGTATTTGTTACCAGCTGGAGGTGTTGGCGGAGATGTTGAATTTGTCGTGGAGTCTCCGGACTTCTCTTCGCCAGAGGCACTCTTCTTATCAGAGACAGGTGCCCGGCCATTTTGGCCACCCGAAGTAGAGCTTTTATTTCTTCTGAGGAGAACACCGTCGCGCTTCCGACTGATGGAGTGTAACTCTCTTCTCCATGCCTGCTGAGCTAGAGCAGTCGTCGTTGTTTTTGTTGGTGTCCGAGAGGAAGGGAAAGACAAACATATTGTCTTCTCGACCTTACTTGTAGAAGAACTGGCCGATCCACCCGGCCCAAGATCAAAGAACAAAATGCTTCCGGAAGTAAAGCTTTTCGTATATGCAACTTTTCGAGGCGCTTCAATTTTCGAGTTCGGTCTGCCACCTGAGAAATATTGCTTCGTGGACAGAGACTTCGCGTTTATCGACTTGGAATGCTTAAAAAGCTGGGAGGAAAGAGACTTTGGATCCCAGAGATGGGACCACAGCCGGTGGTTTATAATTGGCGGCATAATCGCATTATCATTGTGAGTATGTTCAGGGCAGACTGTGGAAGCTGCAGCCCTCAAAGGTAACTATGAATGATTTGTTTTGAAAGAAGGAACGCATAATCTTCCGAATGATTAATTGCATATATGACGAACATGAAGTTTTGGTGTAATCCTAGCATGTCCGCTAATTCTTCCCAGCAAACCTCTAAATCCACCCTTCACGCACGCTAAGCTTTTATTTTGCCAGCATTAAATCGACACTGCTTGGACTGGCGGGGCGGGGAGAAAAATGTCTGGCCCCACCAAAAATTGACGATAACGAAGTCTCAAAATCAAGACAGTTGACTTTTGCACCGAACTTCCAGACAGCATCGCGCAGCCCGAACCAATTTTCAAAAACACTCAGTACCTACAAGCATGCCTGCACCTACAGCCTTGCGGCAGCAGCCAGAAGAACTCGCGGCGGCCATTAACATCCCGCTACCAATCGAGAGTATGTGTATTATGCCCTTGTATTCATGGGACAGAGTTGACAGTACCAGATCAAGATGATGAACTCTTACTCGATACTGCAATGGAACTGAGCGATTTCCAACCTGTTATCGGAGAAAACGACGTGGATATGGTGGTGGATGAGGAAGGGAAACCAAAGTTCGCTGCGCAAAAGAACGTTGATGGGCCCACGAAAATCGAAAACCGCAAAGTCCCAATTCCTCCTCACAGAATGTCACCTCTGAAAGCGTCATGGACAAAGGTTTGTAATACCTAGATCGGTTTATGTAGATATATGGCTGACTCCAGATCTCACAGATCTACCCGCCACTTGTAAGCACCCCTATGACACGAGATGCTCTTCGTAGGGAGTTGGGCTTTAGTAGTTGTTCAGGGATCCCTCTGGAATCATAATTGATAGCTCGGATACCATCTCCTACCCTAACAACTCCCAAAGAAACTCGTTTTGATCGAATACTCTATCCAAATAACTCGGGTTTAAGAAACTAATGAGTTGCAGGTCGAACATCTAAAGCTTCAGGTCAGGATGAATATCAAGTCGAAGTGTGTTGAGCTACGAACATTTAAGTCTACGACAGATCCGGGTGCTTTGCAAAAGGGCGAGGGTAAGAGCTCTTCAGGTAATCCAATATAAGTTCTAGCGGCTGATGCTATCTAGACTTTTTGCGTGCTTTCACCCTGGGCTTCGACGTAGATGAGTAAGTGATTCCCCGTCTTAGAAAGGTGCAATTACTTACTCGAAATTCTCCAGTGCTATTGCTTTACTACGGCTTGATGGTTAGTCTCACTTTCACTCACACTCTCCATATTTTGATGAGGTCAAGCTCCGAGAGCCTGCGAAACCTCTCTAGGATGTTATGAGACCATCGTTATAGCCCAGTGGCTTTCCACAGACGTGCACGCTGCATTAGGACTTTTAGATCTGAAATGCTGACCCCGCTTCAGATTTGTATATACAGACATTCGAGATCAAAGATGTGAAAACTTTGGTATGTACTGCTTTGAATTAGGAACTTATTACCATCTTACTCATTCATCTTAGCAAGGAGATCATCAGGCGAGAGCAATTGGACGTATAGCTGGAAAAGACGGCAAGACAAGTGAGTGTTCCTTCCCCTGAAGTGTGCTGAATTAACAAATTTGCAGAGTTTGCCATAGAAAATGCAACTCATACGCGAGTAGTGCTTGCAGATTCAAAAATCCATATTCTTGGAGGCTTCAAGGTACGATATATCCTTCCGGTAGTATTCTAGCTACAATCATCATGACCGAAACCTGAAAAGCGCGCATGAAGCTATATCATGGATATAAGCTGACGATTCTCATAGAACATTCACATTGCACAAGAAGCAATTGTGAGCTTGATTCTAGGAAAGCCACCTGGGAAGGTATATGGTCAGCTACGAACCGTAGCTTCGAGAATGAAGGAACGATTTTAAAGTATTTCGTGGTTGCATTGTTAGGCGTTTGGAGTTATGGCTCAAGGATGGTCGATATGGGCATTTACGGAGTCAAGGTCACATGCCTAGATTCCTTACCTCGATTCACTACCTCAGTGAACTACATAGATAGGTTATATTTGAAAATGGAAACAGAGTGACAAATACGCAAGGTTCGCACGTTTATATAAAGTTCACCTATTGAAGGTGCTTAGTACAATGTAGCTCTTGCTATGTCTCCACTACCGGCTCATGTGTAGAGACTGGGGCACCCGTCTGTATAATATAGATCAAGTTGATGTGAATAGCAGACAGCAGCGTTCCCTTTCAAAACTCGGCTATGCTCATTGTGACAATGTAGCCCAAGGCCTTTCTACAGTCTTCGCCCATGTGAATTTTCATGTGCCAACTTTTCCGAGGGAAATGTATACCTCAACCAAACAAGCCTGGACGCACCCTTTAACTGATCCCGTGAGAAATAGATTTGGTCTTCCTCTCAAGGCTGACACGCTATGTTCATCGAACATGTTGAGTTCGTCGTGATAGGACTGATCATCAAGTTTCAAACCTAGATTTTCGCTTCACTCCCTGAACATGAGGTGAAGCTGAGCGGCCCTTCTCGAGACCAGCCATAACCCTTTCAGATGCACTCTTCTGTCCAACTTTTGGTGTGCCATTCCTCGATACTTCTCCAGGCGCAGTAGCAGGCACAAAGTCTAACGACGTTCTTTGTCCCTTCGCCTTCTCTTCTTCCATCTTCTTTAGAATGTCTTTCTGATTCTTAGCTAATTTCTCCTTATACCCAGCTTCGGGAAACCCAGCAGGATCCCAAAACTCTTTTGGTAGTGTTGTGGCATACTCCGCGACTTCGTCAATATCTGCAAAATCCATGAGTTTTTGCATCAGACTTGGGTTCTTTAATGCAGCTGATTTGGAGAGCTTTTCGTTGAAATGAACGCCTTGTTTTTTGAGTTCTAGAAAATGCTTGAATTTGGCGCTGGTGTTGGCTATAGGTGATCCCGGAGGAGATGGAGGGATATTGTAATTTGGGATTGATGGAAGAGTGAGGTCCCGAACAATGGCGCGGTCTGCAGAGTACGGTGACTGCGGTGCGAAGCCTCCATTCTCTTGAGGGAAGTCTACGATGGGTGTTGCATCTGTCGGCATCGTAGGACCTAGAACTGGTCCTGCTGGAGCAGAAGCTGTAGCTGTGGGAGCTAAAGAAGGGTTATCTGTACGGCCGTTGGTCGCGTTATTTGGTGCTATGTTTTCTGTTATTTTCGAATCGCTAGCTTCTATATTGCTGGGCTTATTCGTAAGAGAGTTGGCGGAAGATTGAATGGTCTGTCACCTATATGATCAGTATGTGTTTTTAAAGGTGAAAGAGCATTTAAACTCACATTTGTGTCCATCAAAGAAGAATTATCTTCCAGCTGCGAGCCCTCCTCATCACTACTTCCATAATTGACTAGCCCTGCCATGTTGAAGTTCTTGCATTTGTTGTTGTAGAAGAATCGTAGTTCTAAAAACTCGATCAGTCTTGAACAGTACTTTTCAGCCTTACGGATGAGGCTGGCTCGGCAGGTTCCTGCTTGGGTTTCGATACGCGGTCAAGCTTGCCTAGCTATAATGAATGACCTTCAAAACCTCACTACTGACATCTTCCACAACTACTTAATTCTTGGAGCTTCATAATTGCGATCGGACCCCCTCATTCCAAAATACCTCTATTACAATCATGAACCACCTTCCGCAAGCCTGGGGTCGCGTAAGTCCACCCATCAATTGTTCTGTTGACCTTCCTAATAGCTTCTCCAGCCAAGAGACGACATTTACGGAGCCTACGATCACTCATATCTACAAGCCAGTGGACCAAATCAACATACACAGTCACCCATCGTTACTGGAACGTCAGTTGTGGCCTTGAAGTTCAAAGACGGCGTTGTCATTGCTGCAGATAACTTAGGTACATCTCCCTCCCACCACCATCTCAACTCAACTAACAGCAATCAGCATCGTATGGATCTCTCGCTCGATTCACCGACGTCAAGCGTCTCCGCAGCTTCGCTGATACCTCCGTTGTTGGCTTCGGAGGCGATGTCTCAGACATGCAATACCTAGACCGACTCCTCCAATCCCTCGACACCAAAGAAGCCTACAGCTCCGAGGGCCACTCTCTTAACGCACAAAATTTGCACACCTACCTTGCCAAAGTCTTCTACAAACGACGTTCCGACTTCAATCCGTTATGGAATCAGGTATTAGTGGCAGGATTAGATGGAGAGAGCAAGCCATTTCTGGCTAGTGCGGATTTGCTGGGTACGACGTTCAGTGCACCTAGTTTGGCAACAGGTTTCGGTGCGCATCTCGCGCAACCATTACTGAGAAAGGTGGCGCCCGATGAGGAGGCTGCGGCGAAATTGACGAAGGAGCAGGCGTTGGAGGCTGTTAAGGAGAGTATGAAGGTGCTGTTCTACAGAGATGCTCGTAGTTTGGACAAGTACTCGATCGCTGTGGTTACGAAGGATGTAAGTTCTTCCCTTAGAGCTCAAAAGGTCTAACAAGTCGCTTACTGATAATCAACAGGGCATCGAGCTGAAGGAGGATGAGAAATTAGAGAACCAGAGCTGGGCGTTTGCTGACCAGATCCGTGGATATGGTACCCAGATCAACTAAGCACGAATCAATGACCCGAACATAGGTACTACTAGATGAGCATGGGCTTTGAATGCCATACCAAGGTTTACTCTCTATATTCCTCTGCATGGTCGCAGTTCTCGTGATTTTTTCTTGATTACCGTTGCCCACCTGTGACACTTTCTGAGAATAAGAGACTTGGCAAGATGTGTATCATTGCTGTATGACACAAACAAATACCATTAAACGCAGTTCGTATCGCTCTTCCCTTCTGCCTGAGCCTATCCTTGAATTTCATCCAGATACTGGTCATGTACCTTTTTCGGGGCACTAGATCATGTGGATTTGCAAGAGATGTGGAACGAATCACTTTAATTGTCACAACTGAAGTCCTGAGGTGGAAAGCATAAAAGGTATCCTTGAATTTGTACGTTTCTTCCAAGTCTATTCCAATTAACGGACATGTAATTTTGACATGCCAACATTGCTTCTCAACCGGCACTTTTAGCATCTATGATCTTCATCTCGTATCGTCATCAACTCTGCGGCCTGTATTCTTCGTCATAACTAGACAAGTTTTCCCCATTCCCCGTGTATGTTACGTATTTTAATGAGTACCTCCTCATCCAATGAAATTTACTGGTCATGATCCCATCAAAGCCTATCTTTCCCTTACTTCATCCATCACATCTAGATGATTATTTCCTCGTTTTTATCATCCACCTTAGTAACTTTGTCCACCTTGCCCTTCTTTGTTAACATATCTATAATGCTCGACTTCTTGCGCTGTGGGAGGACTTTTTTGTCCGTAATCTCAGCAACCTTTGCGACTGTATCGCCATCGATTGCGTCTTCGGCTTTAGGTTTGGTACCCTCAAGTAGCATCTTTGCGACAGCCTTCTCGCCGGCATCTTCGCTACCTCCTTCCTCATCGCCTGCAACTCTACCGTCCAGTACGAGCTTGCTCTGACCAAGAGCGAAAATCTGCTCCTCAATCGTGTCACGAGTAACCAAACGGACAACCTCCACGGCGCGGGTCTGGCCTACTCGATGAGCTCTGTTCTCTGCTTGGCGATCATCTTGGGGATTGAAAGAACCATCAAAGATGATAACTTTGTTTGCATACATCAAATTGATGCCCGTTCCACCTGCCTTAGTTGTAAGCAGAAAAGCAGTAATGGTTTCGTCTTCCTTGTATGTGTCGATAAGGGTTTGTCGCTCGTCGATTTTTGTACTGCCATCAATACGTGTAAATGAAATCAGTGACGAATTGAGAACAGCTTCTAGGATATCCAACACCAGAGCAAATTGAGAGAATATCAAAACTCGGTCACCATTTTCTTTGTATGCTTTTACAAGGTTGACCATCGACTCCACCTTACCCGAGTCCAGCCAAGCAAGATCAGGTATGTCAAATGAAGCTATGCATGGATACAGCGAGCACCATGTATGCAATGCGAAATCAGAAAAGCTATGCATCTCATTTATAAGATGTTCTCGCTTACTTGAACTAGGGAAGTACTCGGATTCTCTCCTCCGCAAGAGATCGGCCATTTTTTCAATCTTTGCATTCGTAAAGTGGCGTCGGAAAAGTAGAGGATGTATGGCAGCTTTTCGCAATTGCATAAGTGGATTGTTTTCGTCGGATTTCGGAACTTTGCCTCCTTCAATGCGTAGCCTAGCCCGCTCTTGAGCTTGTTCAATGTGTCCATCGTAGATTGCCTTCTGGGCTGGATGAATATCACAGTACTCAACCCTGCAGGTTTTGGGAGGCAAATGCTTCAACACTTGAGCCTTTTTGCGGCGGAGCACAAAGGGTGTAAGCATTGACCTCGCGCGAGCGATTCGTTGAGCTGAAAGAAGAGCGGCATGATCGGCATCACGAGTCGTAGCCTTTGCCTTGAAGATATAAGACAAGTCTTCTTGGCGTTCTCTGAAGACATCTGGAAGGATAAAAGCTAGTAAAGCCGCCAATTCTTGCAGGTTGTTCTGTAATGGTGTTCCAGTAAGAAGAAGCTTGAATTTCGCTGGTATCTTGACGAGTCCTTGATATCTCTGCGAGTTCAAGTTCTTCAGATAGTGACCTTCATCAAAGACAACAACCTAGAGAAGTTAATTAGTACATGTTTTATATATATATATGTGTGTGTGTATATATGTGTGTCACTGAGTTACCAGGAGGCAAGAGGTACTTACATTGGGTTGGAGCCGTCTCATGAACTTGTTGTCTTCCTTCTTCGCAGCTAAGTCATAGGTAGTGACAATTACGTTAAGATCATCTCTTCTTTCCAGGATGCTTTCCGCCATTTCAGCTCTCTCTTTCTGTGCACCGTAGTATGGTTCAACGACCAGATCAGGTGAGAATTTGGGGAACTCTCTGAGCCAATTTTCGAGAGTTGAGCCTGGAACAATAATGAGATGTGGACCTCGCTGTCCAGTCTCAACCAAGTGAGACAGGAGGGCTATAACCTGACAAGTTTTTCCCAGACCCATCTCGTCGGCCAGAATTCCACTAAGCTTGTGCCTGTACATAAGAGCTAGCCAGTTCAAGCCAACAACTTGATAGTCCTTCAGTATGCAGTCGTCGGCCATCATCGCTGGCTTTTTCAGGAAGTTGACAATGGGAGCCTTTCTTCTTGTGCTAGAACTGGTTTTGACATCGTCATCGCCAGCATCAGACACTGCACGAGAGCTTGGAGATCCAATTCCAGAGTCGCGTAAAGATTCTGCATCGTCTTCGAATGAAGTCATTTCAAGCTCTCCCCCTTTAGCAGCCCCAAACACATCAAAGCCCCACTTTCCCATCTCGTCCGCAAGTGGCTTTCCTATCTGCTCACATTTCGTAACCAGTTGATCAATTGCCTCGTATCCGCTGAACATATCAATAGCTGTATCTACAATCTTATCACCGATGGGTGCTCGAGCACTCTTCTTTCCACCTTTCAATAGAGTTGGATTGGCAACAGTCCTTGCGACATCCAGATTCCGAAATGGTCGGGAAGTAATCATCAATTCTGCATTAGCCGCGGTGATGTTTGTCAACTCAATAAGCTCTGATTGCGTACAAGTATTGATGTACTTCAACACTCTTCCCTCGAGCTCAGGATCTTCCTCCGAAGCCGAAGCAACACCAGAGTCAGACTCATCGTCGTGGATCGAGATAACAGGTGAAGCAGCCCTTGGTTTAAGCGGGGAAGATAAGACGGATATGGTTGGCGATGGTTGCCTTCGACCTTGCATAAGTTTCCGCTTTGGTTTTGGTGGTGGAGTGGCGACAGCTTGTGGTCTAGGTGCTTGCTGTGTAGAGGAATACCTATCTCTAATAGCCGCAATGGGGGCGACCAATCCTCGCTTCATCTCGGGCTGCGCTTTCTTCACAGGTGTGTGTCCTAACTCATCGTCTGAGATAACTTGTGGCATGTTAGGGGGCTCTGGCCCAGATGCAAGAATCAGACAGGCATCATCTACACTGCCCCTACTATGCATGAGAGCATCCCGCGCAGCGATAACTGTAACATGCGGATACACTGCTCTGAGTCTCATAATGTTGTCTCGTACGTTTTGGTCTTTGAAAGAGTCCAATGATAAATCAACAACTGGTTTTGGTCTTTCGGGCTTCATCTGCGAGGTTGGCTTGTATGATGCGTTGCCAACGATGCTCTTGAATCTAGCATTTCCACTTTGGGAGCCAAATGAGCTTTCAGCGCTCTTTGGGAGGAATGTAGAAGGCTTGATATCTATAACACTATTGTCATCATCCGAACTCCCACCTTTGTACGTTGGTCCTTCATCATCCTCGATAACATAAACCTGCTTTGGTTTCATGGGAACTACAGGTGGTGGTCTGTACATCGTGCCAGCGGGTGCCATACTCATTCCTAAATTTCGTGGCGGGGGGAACTTTTGGCTCGTGGGTGCTGCTGATGAAGCGCCATTCTGATGAAGAGGTCGAAATGGTGAGCTCGTGGTCGGCTGAAGAGGAGAAGATGCTGGTACTTGCACAACAGAGCGAGGTGCAGAGGCTGTAGGGCTCGAATGTCTTTGGGCTGGAGTTCCATTTCTATCGATTATTTGCGTCGGTTGCGTCTCGTATCTGGCATTCGACGGTGTATCGGGTACGTAGTCCGCGAAAAGGTCGTCCCCCTCATCATTATCAGAGTTGAAGGCATTTGTGTTATTCGCAGAAGTGCTTGTTGAATGGTACCCATTCGTAGTTCGTTGTCTCTTAATGGCAGGGGAGTCTGGTACCACAGCTGAGGGGTTGGTGAAATTGTAGGCCATGACGTGGAGTTTGTTTTATATAGATTGTGCGACCGGAACTATGGGAGGTTCGATCTGCTAAGTTGTGAAGAAGAAGAGTTGGGGTAGTGAAAAGATAGTGAGTCGCTCGCTACAGGCGTATCTTTTCCAAAGCGAATTTCCAAAATGGACGTTCTCAGCCTTTCCTGTCGCTCAATCCAAATATAATGTCAATGGATCTCTCTCTCCTTAAACGGGATTGTGCCGGGAGAATAAGTCGACCTCTCTTCGACAACAAGCGGGTAAATATAGAGCTTAATTATAGCAAGTCGTTGTTGATATCACCATAGAACTCAGGTCTTCATAAGTGGACGTCAAGCCGGGTGAAAAGAAAAGCCGCTAAAGCACAACGCGCTTTCGCGACAGGCGATAGTCAACCTCACTAATCCTTGTCGACTGCCTCGCGAAGTCAGCCTCGATCATTCTCACCAGACAATCAGCCGTGCCATCCATTTCATAGAAAGTACACATCATGGCCACCCGGAGAAACGTATCAAGTGAGAAGAGCACCGTGGAGAATGACACAGCTCAGTCTCCTGTAACGAGGAGTGATATAACTCCTGCCGTGCCTGCGTGAGCATCTCCTCCCATGATTCTTCCTTTTTTGGTCACATGAGTTGGTGCTAATGTTCTCTATCATAGACATGTGATCTATAAGTTACTGGGCTTTACGTTGGCCATGGCTGTGGTCCCTATTGGATCCTACTTCATTGCTCTCAATACGATTTTTAGTGGTATGTATACTACCCATCCCCTCTTGAGATAATAGATTACTGACAGAGCATAGGCAACTCTACTTGGGCAGGTGCAACCGCTGCTATTTTAGCAAACGTCGTGCTTTTCGGATACGTTCTCGTGGCTTTCAGAGAGGATCAAAGTGAAGCTGTTGAGGCTGCCGAGAAGGCGAGGAAGGAATTGTGATTTTCTGAGTCGCAGAAACGATGAAGTGTAGTTTTTATTAAGCAAGGAGGCTATGTCATGGGCAATAGCTATTACTCGGCAGCTACCGCAAAAGAAAAGTGTATTGTACAGGTAGATTCCGTGGACGGTATGGTAGGTAGCTTGTAGTGTGACTTATGGTAGGGGCAAAGGAACGATATCATGAGCAGAAGCTCTTTGCTAAGTGGCGTATCAAAATGTGGACTCTTAGAATCTGGGCACAACCTAAACTTAGTCCTGAGAAAGAGCAAGAATTCTATGATCTGCCTTTCAATTTGACGAGTTAGAATAAACGTTTATGATTGACACAATCAAGCTTAATATGACATATTTCATAGAACGGGTGAATCATTCTAACTACCCTCATGTACCACAACTCCATGGCCCAATTAATATCCTGAAAATTACCTCGGATGCTGAGCCCATCATGACCCAATCCAAAGCGCCTTCCTATCCTTACAGTGTATCCAGTGAATCCTTCTAGGATTTCGTATCATAAACTTCATTAAGCCTACTACGGCTTCTCAATGTGTGGAAATAATATTCCAAATGCGCATTCTCCCTATAGTCCAGTATTTCTGCATGCCTATGAATTTTTGCTGAACCTTTTTCCAAACCAACTTTTTCGTTTCTCTCCTGGAGATGGCGATCCTCCATTTTCGCCTGCTCCCAGCTTGATAGGCACCCGTGATTCTGGGTGTTCTTTCCGCGGTACTTGTGGCGGCTGTCCGTAACTCTGCTGTTGTGTACCATTTGAGCCATAATACTGCTGCTGCTCGTTGATGTTATATCCAGGAGGTTGAATAGGCGCATTGCCACCAAAACCATTAAAGCCGTAATTATCCATTGGCTCTTTCTGTTGAGGGGGGCCATACCGGTCCACGGAAGAATTCTCACTACTTGGATCTGTGGAATATCCCATAGTATCCGGCGAACTTCCACTTCCAGAAGCGGTTGTTACTGTTTCGTAAGAATGTTGGTTTCCAGGGCCTGGATATACGCCCTGTCCATTGTTGAAGTGTGGCTCCGAGGCTGTTCGTGGGTATCGAGCACGACTAGGATTATAGTACCCCGGACCGTTGGGAGGGCCTGCATTGTCGTTCATATGATAATAGCTGTCTGGTCTCGCCATTCCGTTTGACCTTCCCTCTACGTAGCTATCCGTCCTGTAAGATTGGGAACGTCCTCCCCCGCCATGATAACCGTTTTGTGGAAATCTGGACCGATCCTCTTGACCTGCTTGAGAGCCTACAGAACCAATTAGCACCATGACATAGAAGCAACATAATATACAGTCCAATCCTTCGACCGCAGCCTGTTCGGACAGGCCGGGAATTATTTCTCGGGTGGGGAGATCGCCAAGAGGAGGCGGAAGCACTAGCAACCGATGATGAACTTTGGACCTGTAAGACCAATAACGCGCGGCCCAGGTTCCCCATAGTGAAAGATTCGAGCTGAGCTTTTCCTCCGCAAAATCCGAAGAGTGGGAAATAGAGGGAAATATGCCTACCTGCATAGTAGCTGCTTCGGCGGTTGAATTGTGATGCTGTGTCCGCAGAATCGGTACCTGAGTAGAAAATTAGCGCCACAATTCGGCACAAAAGTTCAGATTTCTTATGGGAGTTCTCACCATTGCGGGCAGACGTCCGAGAGTATTTGCCATCTATGGCTTCCTCAAATGCTCGAATTGTATCAAGAGGTCTCTCCCATCGACTGCGTGTAGGGTTTGATCGATCGGGGTCGGCTATCGAAGTAGATAATATTAGCAGATGGTCTCGCATTATTGTGCAGTTGGTAAACTTACCTATCGGGTTTCCCTGCTTGTCAAAGTGCTGGAGATCTCGAATAGATGGCAATTTGTTCGCTTGATTTGCGACCTCAGCTATACGCGTATCAGTATTCTTTCCCCGTATATGACTGTCCTTGCAGCTCTCTAGGTAACTTACAAGGCTCTGCTTCGTTCATTGCCAGAGAGGGGTCGGCTTTGGAATGGAGTCGTTTTGCTTGCTTCTCTTCGTGGGTTTCGTGGAGGTTAATCTTGGGAACACTCCCGGAGCTCTTGTGTGAGTGAGCCGACCGAAAACTGAAAGACGTCTGTAGATACGTCAGAGACGACATCTAGAGTAGAAAGAGGAGTCCTTACCTTGGCCCGGTGCTGTGACGGTCTCTGCTGGCTCGCAGCCGGAGGAGGTGGAAGCGGGTGATTTTGGGAAGCCATCGTGAGCGAAAAGAAACTTTGTGATTAGGTATGTGATTGTTGATTAGATTTGCTGTATTTTGTCAAACGAGTGTTGCGATTCTTATCGCGGGTGAAACACGTTGAAGTGGCTGGCGTGGCTGGTAAGAGGGTGAGTCGCGGCGACGAATTGACAATGTTGGAGGTTAGGCTTCGTTTTGTTCAAACCAACGTATCTTAACGAGTGAATGAATGATCGAAGGTTGAATGAATGGGGATGATGTTCTCTACTCCGCAGAATATGAATAATGGTATTCGTAACGGGGTGGCGTGAAAAATGGGCCAGTCTTCTGTGGTGCCGCCCCAAAAAGGTTGAATGGTAAGCTATCACTACGACGGGATGCGATACGAGTTTTTATCCAGTCTAAATGGTGGAACGATAGACAGCTACCAAACACTGATGTTGCGCTGCGGTACGATGTGATGCAAATCGTGCTGCTGCTGGAGCAACTCTTGTTTTGGATATACGGTAATGAAATGATGGGGAGATGCTCTTTTTCTCCAGAGAAAGATAGCTCCTCGCTGGGAGAAGGGACGAGGAAGAGCAGCCGTGAGCCGGGGAGTTTTTACAGTATTTTATCTCCCTCTCCCTCTCTCCTCCTGCCATGGCCCTGCATCACCCTGCCTTGCTGCTGCTTGGCCGTTGACACCAGCGTCATGTTGAAAATGCTGTTGACCCTAGCTTCCACACCCCAGCAATTAGGATGGGGAGGGGGGGATTGTACTGCCGTTCCTTTTACTACTGGCCGCGCGGTGCAATAGCCATCATCATCATCATCTACTAGGGCTGGCACACATTGTACCGCAGTGGAACACGAGCGCACGTCGCTCTACACCTTGGGTCGAAATTGTGAAGCCCTGAGTCCTAGTCCTAGAGGGATGGCGTGTACGGTTTATTATACGAAGACCCCCAATGCTTTTGAGTTTGGGTCGGAGCTTTGGGGAGGGGAGGGAAGAGAAAGAGAGAGGGGAGAGAGGGGTGAGAAGGGGTCGGCAGTAGCTGTGGATCATTTCTGGGTCCTGAAGCACGATAAGTCTTCCTATCGTCACTCAGGGACCTGTCCCCTAGGAAAACTGTTATATTAATAGGAGGTCTGGACGATCATTTCTGTGGGGATGTAAACGTTTATTTGATCGAGCTTCGACTGCTGAACAGGTAAGTAACACCCTCTCCGAACCATCCGGCACCTACAACCACCACATCAACCACGCTGCAGTACAAGGTGTGTTTCTTCCTTGGGTTAAACATTGTAGAGCCATCCCTGGTCTCGCCGAGTGTCCGACTACACCAAAAAACCTGAAAACCCAACGGTTGTCGTGCAGGATGTGTGTGGGCAACGGAGGCAAATTGAAGGCAATATGTTGCCAGGCCATATAATAAAATATCCTCGTCGCAATATCCCCGTCGCCATTGCTACTGGGTGAACGACTAGATGGCTAAATACCTTCGCCGATCAAGGTCTAAGCTGACTTTCACAGCAAAAGCTAATCAAATTGTTGGGAACAATTCGACAAAGCCCGAGGCTGAAGTTGTCTACCATACCTATGATGAACACCATTACAGTCTACTACAAAACTTACTGTAGCCCAAGCAAAGAATATTAGCATTAGTCAGAATCAATTGACACTAGGTGTCTAATAACCAAAGCCCCATTGCCTTTAACGTATCAACTCATACACTATAAGTCAATCAAGACCTTCTAGGCGATCTATGTCATATGCCATAGTAACAAAACTATACAGGATGCCAATCTTCTACTCTGCTACCAAGCTGATCGCAATGTAAGTCACTGCGTATGCGTGTTTCATGTTGTACAATTTATGCATCGCGCTATGATTTTACAGTTTATCTATATCCACTATGCCAGTGTTCTTGGATGGGGCCCATTATTTGAACTTGGCTAACCAAACCCTACTTGTTTGAACACATGTCCTGCTGCATTTACTTGTTTTGGAGTCGTATGCCACAGGGCTGTGAGTATTTGCTGATCTTAGGAGGATTTATAAATCCAGTTAATGAGTGGGTAAGTGGGCTTTGGTCACTAGTTGTATCATGTGATGCCATGTGAACAGGCTGCACAATACATACGATATTTACCAGCAACAGAGCCAAAAACATAATAGAAATCGGTAGAGAATGCTGATTATTAAAATTGATGTTTTTGGTCTTTGTCAAATGACTATTAGCAATAAAAAGGATTAGGCTATGCAGGAGTTGGAAATTCCAAAAATATGGATAGGGTGAGCGGAATTGTCATGTGGAATGATGGAGAGCCACGTGAAGTTCTAGCCCCCCCCCCAAAATGGAATACAAGTAGCATTAGATCCCCAATTCTTACTTACTCTAAATGAAATTTAAAAGCAGTCCTGACATAGCCAATCCGATCTCCTTGACCGATTCCTGCGAAAGGGGTATGTGAGGTCTAGCAGCAGGAGGAGTGATATAACAGCTTTCAGAACACCACCTACACCAGCATTAGAGACTTTTCCTAATGCTGAACCACAACACGCGATCTTACTCTATTACAGTAAATCTCTGCCTCAAATAAGATCACCTCTAAAAATACAAGCTTTAGGAGTGTGTTGCAGAGATCCACGATTAACAGCGTCGAATTCGCTGGGTTTAGCAATGATCTTAGCCTCTATCACAGGACTCATCGTTCGTATCACTTTGGTATTGTAATGAGGGATGTAACCTATGTTCAGATATGCATCTTGAACGTGGACGCTGCTGTACTCCTCGGTGTGAAGAGCTGAATGGGATATTTAGCAGAGGTGTTGCTGTAATATAAGACACGGCTGTGAACTAAAGCAACATGCGGCCAAATAAGTCGATATCGATCCGATCCCGAATCGACCAATTTTGAAGGATATTGTTTAAAGTGCGAGAGCAGGTGCCTCCAACTGCCCTGAAATGCTTCCAGCGATACGTCTCCTGGTCGTATGTTGCTCGATTCTTACCGAAGCAAAGATAGAGTCATTGTTCAGTCATCTAGTCAGATTATCCTTTTGCAGACACTGGAAAGAAAGTCTTTCGATGCTGTCCGTGATCAAGGGATATAGAAATCTTACATAATCCTGGCGTACTGTAGACAAGACCCTTACTTTTTGTCACTATTCCCATCTCAAAACTGTGTAATATTCGAATTCAGCACGTGCCATGGATGATTCCAATGGAGACTTTTTGCTGTCGCAACTAGATTCTAATCGACATAGTCAAGCCTTATCGCCAACATGCCTCCCTTCCACTGGCAATGGATTGGGCGTTCGTGACAGCTGGGAGTATTTGTAAACTCCAAGCAAAGAACTGGTGTGCTCAGTTAAAATGATACAAAAAGGACTGGTGAAATAAGCGTTTTCAACACATTCAGGCATCAAACTCAGCTCTATTTGCTACTTTTCTCGTCAGCGCCTCTTTCTAGGCTCTTCTGCTAGCTGTTGATCCAGTAATTGACGGTGTTTGCCTAACACAAACGTATGGGTAGAATCTTTAGCGGAGGAGTTACATAGCGTCCATAGAACATATACTCAGTAGGGGTCCATCCATCTTAGAAACAAGCAACTAGTGGTTTGCATAGCAACGGGATTCATAATTCCTTTGATCATATACAAGCATACAATGAATGGATCAATCCTGTAGTTTCTGCAATGCGAGCCTTGGAAATTGAATACGGGGCCTCCTTTAGCAAGGACTGCCTTCATTTCCTAGCTAGGCTAGGTTCACTAACTTGATAGACTTAGGTAGCTTTGAGGCCATTGCCATCAAAGGAGCTTGCCCTTCAACCTAGTGTGCACAAAGAGATAACTACAAGTACCGCATCTGTTAGCACTACTAACGCAGAGTTTGGTATAACACAATTAGTACCAGCAGCGGAAAGATATAGGAGTCGTTGCATGACACAGAAGTTCCCGTCCAGATTTAAACAATGCTGGGCATATGATGATGCAAACTGGCCTGCGTGGTGCTTCACATCAAGCAGTAGTGGCATGGAATAAATGCTTCAAAGTAGACTTGGGAGGTTTAGTTTTGGAAAGGGTGCAACTCCATATAGTAGGATGGAAATGAATCTGAACTAGCAGTTTCCTGAATGAGGTATCATCGCTTGAGACACTTCACCTCCATTCAACCAAAGGTGAACGGCAAGGCATTACCAGCTGGCGATTACTGAATGAGTCATGATCGCAGCGCCTGGACCTGTCTTCCGAACAGTTTAGCCAGCTCAAGTACGCCAACGACTCTTACCATTACTGAGCGCCTTACACTTCAGCAAAGCTCTTGAGTGCTAGGCCCTTCATATTGCATTCTTCAACATTCACATTCAATATGGGACATCTTGACTTTGCTTGGATCGTATCTGCTCCATTCAGTACTATAAGCAAGAGCGTACTATGCTATCATCGCTGCCCCGTTGCAGAGACCGAATCTACGCATAATTCCCATTCCATGCATCAAACTCCAAACCGCCCAGCTTATATAGAAGATGGGTAAAGCATAACTCGAACCGACGCGCCGAAGGACTTGGGAGGAAGATTGTTTCTGAATTGTGCTCGTACAACGCCGGAATTGCCTTGAAAATATTAGCCATGCTTCTCCTCTAGATTCCAGCTTTAAAGCAACATACCGTGTGGCCGTGTGACCTTGCCCCAGATAACTCGGATCTTTGAACCTCTAACCTCCTTGTGTGCGCGGTAAACGAAAGCGACCTTCTTTCCGAGGTAGAAGCTGAATTTATATTAGTAACTACATTCATCTCCTCCTGTTCAATGACCAAACGTACTTTGCTGCAGCGGTATCATCAACACCCTCAATCTTAATCAAAGACGTTCCTGGGTTGGTGTTTCTCTTGCCACGTTGGTAGCTCAAGTGGCGACCCCTAAGTAAAGAGCAGGTTAGTACTTCTGTTCTGTTTGATTGTTCTGTTGTCTGCCTGTCCACAATCGCTCCCTCATCTGCTCCATATGTCTCGATTGCTTCCCAGTATTCTGGAGGTGGTGAATACTCACTTGACGTAAAGACGACTGCCAGCTTCTGAAGGCATTTTGACTATGATCTCTCGATATTTGTGTTATTGAGAGGGATGGGCGCGACAAGTTCTTGCTAGAAGACTTGTTGTCGAGTTTGGCGATGGTCGTTACAAATTTCCAAATCTCGCAGTTGTTGTGTGGGCTGGGAATAAGCGGGCTCCACAAATGATGAGGGTTTTAATCACGTGGTTATTGACCCCTGCATCTCCCGCGGTCCCTTCATTTTTTGTCTCGAATGCTTTTCTTTCATAGGAGATCAAATGCTAGCGTCAAATCTATCATAGCATTTGCACTTGTACTACCGTCTAAGATGCAAAATTTAGCCTTGGGAACAAACTGGGTCTAGAGATAGTAAAATACATCACAATCTGTCAAAAGTCCACTGAAGAAGGATTAATTCTTTTATGACTATCCCCAAAAGGCTACATCTCTCAACGCTCTATATTCTCGCCATCTTTCTACTCTGGCCTTTTTTAATATCTTCTATTCTCTTATTGAAGCAACCATATATGTAATGGTTCTCCAGCTCTTGTTTGTCAACATTCGCTTAATCTTGACAAGGAGAATAGGGGGCGTTTGGGCGAATTGAGCGCAAAAACCGTGTGCGTCGCAGCATTTTTGCTTTCCCAATTACTGAGAGCGAATGTTCAGCAAATAAATATCACGAAGAATTCAATGGTCGCGATACGGAAGAGTGGGTATTGGCCAATAGGCTCCACGAAAAGAGCTATCATGAAGGGGAATTGATGGACCTATCCATACTAATATTCTGATTCCGCCATTCATTAGATCTTTTGTCCTTGTGATAAATACGCCAAGGACATTAAAAATAGAGAGTATGTATGCGCTTCTAGACTGTAACTTGAGGGGTCAAATTACATGTGAGTCCTGTTCCCTATAAATTACATGATATCTTTGTCGAATCACATTCATACCTGCGTTATCAAGTTTCCACAGTCTGAAGAATCTCACCGTCACCATGCCAACTTTTTTCTGCCAAAGATTGTTATCACAGCTAGTAAAATGTTTGGCATCTAAGCAAAAATGTTTTAGCAAGATGGTCACAGGGGAGAAAAGTTAAGTGCGGTGGCAAGACAAGCTCTATAACTGTTAATCACGTGATCAACCCCCCTATATATTCATAAGAACGAGTCTCTGTTCAGGCAACATTTCCCACAAGATTTCATATCATGACATCACCTACTAATTTTCGACTCTGGTTGTCTTGAGCTATTTCATAAGCATAAATACCTTCTCACACACTGTTCTTATGGCGGTTACGTTCTCACTTATTGGGTAGTATAGAACTTTTCCTTAGGTAAAGTCCCAGGCCACGGAGCCACCGGAGTTGTTGAACACAAATCTTGCCATGTCCGGTATCAAAACTCATTTTACAAGCACATATCTTATCAGCCTGCCAAGTGAAGATTTAAATACAAGCAATGCTCAGTATTGTTATAGGCTGGGGTAGTCTGTTGAGTTCCGATTGCGGCGGGATAAATACATTAGTTCAAAAAAGTCGAGAAGAAATTTCTTGGTTGTTAGGAACACCATCGCGTTTGCTTTTCCTGAATTTCGATGTGGAGAGTATGGGAAAAGTCCGATCTTACACAAATTCAACTATTGAATTTGTCGGACTTACGAGTGGTCAATGCCGGGACTCCGGTAATCGATGTGACTCTGCCCTGTAGCGATATTTGACCGTCAAAAAAGAGAAACGTGGGTGTAATCATTTGCGACGTAGATCCGTAGCTACAGAGCTTGAGGGAAGTTGCCATCCGAGATCCTATGCCTCTACCACTCCCAAGGGAAAATAAATATACAACGAGTTGGTCCTTTCTTTTGCCTGGCAACAAACGTACAAGGAGCGGTCGGCCAACGATTACTGCGTCATGTAGAGAGCTTTATAAGCTCCGGTGAAAACACTACAGCTCTCGTGGATAAATAGCACCAGGAACGCAAAATGAACAACCCCACGGCCACAGAAAGCTATTACCTCTAAATTTCCTTTTACTCTGTGTGAAATTACTAAAACTTTTCCTGGAATTATTCCGAATTATACTGGACGCCTACAAGAGCAAACATACAGCAAACGGTGATTTATCACAGATCTTTGCTGGCTTATAAACCCCACTATTAGCGTGCCTACAAAAACAAAGCCTTGTCCTTTTAACTCCCAACCAAAGACAGCCACCACACAAACCTCCTGAATTTGTTTACCTGCCATTGCCTGTCTGATTTATTCTATTGCTATTCCGAACTCAGAACGTCCACATCTTCACAATGGCAGACACTGTGATCAAGCCAGAGGAGCATGGAATTGGGTGAGTGACCGCCAATCTACGTCACCTATTACTGCACCGCAGCCAAAGTCGAGTTGTAGAGCTATTTGAGCACTTGTTGAGACCTCTTATCTGTTTATGAAGCTGAGAGATATTAATTTGATTCATTTCAGGCAATGCTTGATCTGTGCCCAAGAATCAATTTGTCTTCAAAGGTTTATGCTAACCAGTTATACCCCACCAGGTCTGTTGAGCTTAAGAAGGATACCGTCATTGTCGTTCTCGGAGCGTCGGGTGATCTTGCAAAGAAGAAGACAGTCAGTGCCCTTATATGTTTACTGATAACATGCTAATTGCTATCTAGTTCCCAGCTCTCTTCGGCCTCGTACGTCTCTATCTACGACAACCCCATTTCTGATGCTGACCTCCTACACAGTACCGCAACCAATTCCTCCCAAGGGATATCAAGATTGTTGGATATGCACGCACAAAAATGGATCACGAGGAATACCTCAAGCGCGTCAAGTCATATATCAAAACACCAACAAAAGATATGGAGCAGCAGTTGAAGGACTTCTGTGGTTGTTGCACATATGTCTCAGGCCAATATGACAAGGATGAATCATTTATTGAGTTGAGAAAAGCCCTGGAAGAGATTGAGAAGGGCCGGAAAGAGCAGAACCGCGTCTTTTATATGGCTTTGCCACCCAGTGTCTTCACCACCGTTTCACAACATCTTAAGAAGAATTGCTACCCAGAGAATGGCATCGCCCGGATTATTGTAAGTGACCTATTATATAACCAATTTCTTTTTCCTAACTTTTATTTTCAAAGGTCGAGAAACCATTCGGAAAGGACCTGAACAGCTCCCGAGAACTCCAAAAGGCATTGGAGCCAAACTGGAAGGAAGAGGAGATTTTCCGTATTGATCACTACCTCGGAAAGGAAATGGTGAAGAACATTTTGATCCTCAGATTTGGTAACGAGTTCTTTGGTGCTACATGGAACCGCAACCATATCGACAACGTTCAGATTACATTCAAGGAACCATTCGGAACCGAAGGCCGCGGTGGATATTTTGACGAGTTCGGAATTATCCGTGATGTTATGCAAAACCATCTGTTACAGGTTCTCACCCTACTTGCAATGGAACGCCCAATCTCTTTCTCTGCTGAAGATGTCCGTGACGAGAAAGTCCGAGTTTTACGAAGCATCCCAGCAATAGAACCCAAAAACGTTATAATCGGTCAATATGGTAAATCCTTGGATGGAAGCAAGCCTTCCTACAAGGAAGATGACACCGTGCCCAAAGATTCAAGGTGCCCGACTTTTTGTGCAATGGTAGCATATATCAAGAACGAGCGATGGGATGGTGTGCCTTTCATCATGAAGGCAGGCAAAGCCCTCAACGAGCAGAAGACGGAAATTCGAATCCAATTCAAAGATGTCACCTCCGGTATTTTCAAGGACATTCCACGAAATGAGCTTGTCATGAGAATCCAACCCAACGAAAGTGTATACATTAAGATGAACTCCAAGCTTCCAGGATTAAGCATGCAGACCGTTGTTACCGAACTCGACCTGACCTACCGTAGACGATTCTCTGATCTGAAGATCCCAGAGGCCTATGAATCTCTCATTCTCGACGCACTCAAGGGTGACCACTCCAACTTTGTTCGTGATGATGAGTTAGATGCGAGCTGGAGAGTCTTCACACCGCTATTGAACTACCTAGATGACAACAAGGAAATTATCCCAATGGAATACCCATATGGTTAGTAAGCGAGTCCAGCTATACCGTACCCTGCTAATCTTTTCACAGGATCTCGTGGACCTGCAGTGCTAGACGACTTCACCTCGTCCTATGGCTACAAATTCAGCGACGCTGCTGGATATCAGTGGCCAACCACAACCACCGCCCCAAACAAGCTTTGAAGGGGCATCTGCTACGAAATTAGCCATCGATGATCAAGAACAAATAATAGCTTCCCACTGCGATTAGTGAAGGTTCCTATTGCCGCATCTTTGAAAATGTCGATCGTGTGGGTTGTGGGCATGGGTTTAGTGTCTGGTTTTTTTTAACGTTAATGGTACCTGCGCTCGGCGAAAATGGCAGAATAGAATCGGAAGTTTCTTGTGTCAGGCAGACAATATTGTAAATGAAGCATGAGAATATGAAGTTTCGGAGTGGACATTCTGATATGAACTTTCCTCACATGCATCGTACGGCAGGCTCTTCTCAAATGAATTGAAAATCAAAATCAATCTCCCATTCTATGATTTGCTGAAGTCGTCTGTTGTCTCCACCTCATTATCTAGGATTGTGTTCTCGTGGTGTATACTCATTGCAGAGAGGAAATGCTCAACGACAAAAATGAGATCCAGCTGGGTTCTAATCGCTAATTTCAAAACTTTGACTCAATGGAACGACCACCGCGACATAGTAAATAGCTATGCGCAATGACCCCCCCCTTATTCTCTTTAACAGACTAGCTCCATTTTTTGTATGACAAAGAATTAAGCGGCTTAGTATGCTTTGCAACACCAAATTGTTCTTGGAAAATTGACATATATCAGACCTACGTAGTTGTTTTAACGAGATGACTCTTTACTACCTGCTTTAAACCTTCCTTATTAATTTATTTACTCTGACATGGAAATTTTTCATTGCCTTTTTCGTAAAAAGCATAAATATGTGCAAGAAGTTTATCTAAGACCTAATTTGAAGCTAGATCGAATTCATGAGGCTTAAATCAGCTGTTACCATACGTAACATCACACGTTTGAGTCAAGAGTGTTTGGACTTGACTCTTCTAGTCTTGTTGACGTTGAAAAAGAAGCTGCTGAGAACACAACGCCTACATAGAAATGTATCTCTTGATAGGCTACCAGAACAGTGGTGACAACCAGCGCGCCTGTCCGCCTGTCAAACGGAGCTAGAGAATGCCGTTACTCGGCAACCTGCAGCAGTAACAAACATGCCTCATGCGCAACACGAACAGCCAAACATTGCCAACTGCGGGTGATGATTTGGGCAGTCCCTGTCCCTGGTGCACTGAGGTTTCTTTCATCTCCAGTAAATCAAGTTTCCAACACCCATCATCGTCACCAGCCATCCGAGCAACACATACAAGCTGTGGCCCCTTCAGTGATCGGCCGGCGGTTCATGGCAATGCATTAGTGCAATTCCGGTTGGTGAGGATACGCCGTCACTCGTGAGGCTCTCGTAGAAAGTCTCCTGGCATTTGGGTTGTTCTGGTCTATAAAAAGCACCGATGATGACTGCTGTTCGTCGCACCATTGGCCACGGTGTTTGGTGTGTCGCTCCACCGCGACGAGTAGCTTTGGTGGCTGTGAAGAGCCATGCCCGTAATGCTGCGTGGAGGATCCGTTTTTGGATAGCTTGTCGAGACTAGATACGTACGGCTGCGTGCAATACGTGAAAGCATACGAGACACAGGGCGAATCTTTGTCTTTGTAACGAGATGAGATGATGCAGGGTGGCAGATGGGAGCAACGGCGGAGGATGGATGGATGAATACGTTGTAGATA
>Ga0247810_10000436_pt1 | contig 46647 bp, 38 predicted proteins | sample UWRJL119311C1_FD_179918 | JGI IMG/M metagenome (GOLD analysis project Ga0247810, IMG submission 179918) | Plant litter microbial communities from Arlington Agricultural Research Station in Wisconsin, United States - UWRJ-L119-311C-1 | ecosystem: Environmental > Terrestrial > Plant litter >...
CCCATGAAGGGTGGCTGCCAAAAACCAGGTTTAATCATCATCAATGCCACAACTCAAAATACTACCTCTTTTGTTCTAGTGATCCCAAACGAATTAATACAATTAATCGTTTTTCTGCAGCCAAAAACAAACCTACTATTTCTCGCTTATCCATCCCGAAGCCCCACCCAAACGCACCAATCGCCACTCCGCTTCCTCGCTCATCTGAGCCATCCTCACCAACCCAAAAAGAAAAGGTAAGACAGCAAAAAAGATCAAAAAAATGGAATAGCATTTGTACTTTCCGTGCCAGGGAGTCGAACCCTGCGCTACCGCGGACTAGAAACTGGAAGGTCTCTGAGAGGCGGAAATGTTACCGATACACCAGCACGGATAGGATGATCATTTTGTGGTGATTTGTGAAAGAGATATTGAAAGTGTGGGCTATATACGAAATGGCGAGGTGATGAGAGATGTGCTTCCTACAGTATACGGCATGGCCGACATTCCACACAAAGAAAACCTATTATTCACAAGACTCGAGTCGATAACCGACAAAGCTACTGTGGATGCCAAACCAGACTTCTACGACGGAGCCCCTGCTGAGAGTTTGGATGAGCAGGTGCAAAAGGATTTAGCTAATTATGTTGTACCCACATTACATCGAACAGCTCTAGTATCACCAAACTTTTTCCTTGAAGCCAAGGCACCCAAAGGAGGGGCCGACGTGGCGAAGCGGCAGGCCTGTTATGACGGTGCTTTGGGTACTCGTACGATGCATCAGCTCCAGTCGTACGGTGCAGGTGAGCCAGTGTATGACAACAATGCTTATTCTCTGGGTACGACCTATCACGCCGGTACTGGCACCCTTCAGATGTACGCGTCCCATATTACCCCAACAGGCCCTGGGGGTTCATCGGAATATCACACCACCCAAATTGGAGCACATGCCCTTACTGGCGATATTAATTCCTTCCGTCGCGGAGCTGCAGCACTTAGGAATGGCAGAGATATGATGAAAGAATATCGAGATCAATTTATTTCAAAGGCCAATGGAAGAGCGCGGTCAACACTCGATTCGTCCTTGTATAGCGATCCTTCCCGCACATCGGATGCGTACTTGGGTGAGGAATCTCAAACTTCAGCTGAGGAGCCGGCTGCGACTTCATTTTATGCTTATGAACAATCAGAGCTCTCAGAAGATGAACTCGCTGGCAAGTCATCATCACGGCGTGTGGCCAGCGGATTATCAAACCTCGAAACTTCGTTCACATACCCTGCTGCCACCTCATCCTCGCAACAACTTGAGGAGCCTAACCCCTCTAATGAATTTGCTGCCTCCATTTCCTACCCTGCTAATACCTCGTTCTCATGCGTAACGTCTTATGACGATGGATTCTCAAATATCCAAGAAGAGTCAGAGATCTCTACAGACGAGCTTGCTAAACCGACATTGGAGACTGTTCCTTCAAAGCGGTCGTTTAAGGGACCAGGGAGAAAGCATGTCTCCAAAGCTTCGCGTACAGTATATCAAATTGTGCCACCTACTAACAGCATTGAAGTCGGTGGAGATGGCCAACAGGACGACGACAATGATGAATACAAACACGATTATCAAATAGGTTGCGATATTGAAATACCTCAAGCAGGTTCATCGAGGGCAAGCTCCAGATGTCGTGTTGTTGGCTTGACCAAGAAAAAACATGCACTTGGGCGTGATAAGTTTATCTTCAAAGACTCGTAGGGGAAAACAAGGTATACCAACCGGAAGGATTGGCAGAAAACAATTGTTCATGGACAGCCTGCTTGGAAATACCATGATTATATCAGTTATAATTTGCCTACATAACATAATTATTCTGACTTCGAAGAACTGATTCCGGAACTTATTATTTTTTTGGGTCATGATACTCTTGGAATGTTATCACGAGCCCAATAAATGGCGATTTACTACCAGTAATAAGCCACTCCATCACTCCCCAAAATCACTCAAACGCTCAGGGTATTCGACAACCTATTTTTGGCACTGGCAACGCCTAGTACGGCGCCCAAATCGGCTCCATGACACATCCGCAACCAGGTAAGAGCCAAAAACGACACTCATATTCTACTATTTCTGATTTTGGATTCCCCTTTTTGAGTCGGATATTTAGAATTAAGATAAGAGGATTTGTTGCCCCTTTTGAGATTCTTATAAAAGAAAATACGCTCGCACTTGATCTTAAGCAAATAAAATAAATAAAATAAAATCTTTCAGCTAAAATGGTCAAGATCTTCAAACGAAAAAGTCAGCGGCTGAACAAAGAGTATAAATCGGGCATTCGTCGTTGCGAATTCTTAGCGTTAGGGTTAGGGCGAATTTACAATTGATCTGTATGGTCTTAAGTAAAGACTTCTTTACTATCAGGACAGCGACAGCTTCTAGGGTTCATTATAATTACTAGGGAAACAATTGAGCCTGAAGTTGAGAATTGCTAAATAGCAAAGGTGAAATCTTACAATAATATTGGCGGGTTTGCACAGGGTATTATAGCCTTAAGCACCACATCCCCATTAGTTAGCTATATCTAGATCTCCCCACGAAAAGCTTCCTTCCCTAGACTTATCACAATTCAAGAACCTTATTACACATTTATGCCCTGAGGAACCTCTCCTTTTGTACCTATCATAAGTAGAAAAAGTCCTTAACACAGGGCAAGCGACGGCCAACTTTACAGTTTGATGCTGCACTTATTACTCATTTTTTTTATTTAGGCACCTTTCTACACAATAGGTGTACTATATAATCACTGTTCTTTATCTAAACAAAACTATATAGTATAACAGTGGTATTTAGTGAAAAGCTCAATTTGAGCTATACCTCACACCTACGGGCACCCATCGATAGCTAAGGGTTTTCAAGAACTGTATAGACCTTTGCAGCGCGTTTAACCTTCAAAATTTGACCATATTTGATAGCCCTGCCAGCAAGCTGTAATTTAGCCTCGACAAACGCTAAAATAGGTCTATAGTGATACTGCACTGTTGTTTTGTGGTGTTGCGATGGCGGTTGGAGGAAATAGCGCCGTTCGTTTGTGGACTATCTTAGAGTATGGCTTGATTTTCGCCAGCTACCTTAATGAATGCTCAGAGCCTTTGGCACCGAGACTTAATGGTAAGCACTCATGTTTGCCACTGGCGGCAAGGTAAAGGAGCGGGTCTTTCAATCGTGTCAGGAAGTGGTCACGTAATAAGAGCCTTAACCACTCCGCCATAAGAACCTGCAAAACGGTATGATATCGGTGGCTAAAGGCCCCGATTTCCTTATTAGACTCTATCCTCATAACGTCACTGGACAAACCGTAACATGTAGCCTGCTTTGATGATTGTCTGAATGTTTCAAAAGGGTTTCTCCTGTATTATGGATGTAGTCATCAGGCAGGGGCGCAACTCTTTCAATCGTAACTTGTATCCTGCTTTGGCCGTTACTTGTACTTAGAAAGCTTGAAAGGATGCCTCCTGTGCTGTGATAATGAGGCAAGGCTGCTTGAGAGAGAATTGATGGCACCAAGCCCCATGTCCTCAGAGATTTCAACCTGTGAACGTTTTGGAGGATGTAAGGCACAGCTGGTATTGAAAAGTCCAGAATGTAGAATTCTCTGCCGGTGATCCAGTTGGGTGCAAAAATGAGAAAACTAAACGGCCCTTGCCCGTCATTTATACGTAGTATTAACGCGGTTGGCTCTTGCGCAATATTGCGTGACACCACGTTCCAATTTGACTGCGGAATGGCGTCCAGGACCTGAAATTGTTCAGTTTCACTTTCAAAATTGACTTGGGCCCAGAATCTGGTAAACTCTCGCCTCATTCCGCTTACCAAGTCAGAGTGAGGTATCGAGTCTAGAAGAATGTAGCATTTCTGATAGCAAAACGCCGCAACTTTGGAATCCTCGGCGGGGCGGCTTATTATTCCACCATGTATCACATTCGTTCTCAAAAAACTATTGGTTCCAAGTCTCAAAAGAACGACATACGAAATGCGGCCTTCTGAAAACAACAGCGGCCAACCATAAAAGTACTCATTGCGTTCTTCGTCCTTAAATATGATGAAACCTTCGTCCGGCTGAGCTCGAAGTCCAGTGTTCGTTATGGTAAATTCGTTTCGAAGCGGCTGAATGGGTCTTTGAAACAAGCTAAACAACGCAGCAGAAGGTGCAAACAGCCCAGTGTACCTTGAAGCGTTTGCATCTGCTTGCCAGGCGAAAAGGGAGAGATCCGAAGATCGCTTTGCGATTTCTTCTTGCAATCGACGAAAGGCATTCGAGCCTTCGCCGTACAAAAGCGGCATGTGAACGTTGAAGATGCCGAGCAAGCAATACGCACCGTCTTCCGGCCTCGTGGTCTGTCGTTTGCTCGCCCACCGCATTTTCGTGGCGACTGCAGTGTTGCTGAGCAGCTTTCCTAAGCTCGAAAGTCCCGTTGTAGCCAGATGCAAGATGCCTGTATCGATCCCTGTGATTTTCGAGAGAATCGCTCGATGCTCTGTCTTTGTGCCTCGCTCGTGCCACAAAGGATCAAAGAAATGGACCTCTTTCGGTGCAATAAGTTCCTGCAGCGTCCAGCCGCGAGAAAACCAGCGGGATTTTGAAAGCGCTTCTTCAAAGGTTTCTTCCCCCTCCAGGGCAAGATCGGACAGGATCGCGTAGCAAGCGTCGCATTTTCTGTACCTAGGTTGAAACTGCTTTTCAGCTTAAGAGTCTTATTCAGGAGCTAGTAAGAGCGAATAATTAATCTCTCACCATTGATACATTGAGTTGATGGCTTCACTCAGCTCCGAAGAGGAGCTTTTATTGATGCAGCACGTGTCGACCCAGGCATATCGCAGGCCAGACTTGATGGCAAGCTGACAGGTTTTCTGGATCTTAATATATCCTTTCCGTCCACGCACTTGAGCTGAAGTCGGATCTCTTTTGAACTCGTCAAAAGTCACCTCGTCATCATCCCAGGTGTGCGACAGGATTGCGTAGGGCGGTGGTTCCTTTCCAATGAATTCCTCCAGCGTAAGTGTTTCGGTGTTGATCAGTCTCATGGCGGCGTCTCGTCTAGACCCCACTATTAATTGGAGCCGTAGCCGTTTTTTGATGTTAAGCAGATTTGGCTATAATGTTTACACCAGGCATTGCATTATTCAAGGCAGAGGGAGCACCCTGTCCATCACATGACTTGTAGATGGTCATATGTAGGTACAGTACAATCACATGACATATTCGCATCACTTATCGTGATGTGTGTCTCGAGCTTTCCCCTTCCCTCTTTGCCAGATCGTTCTGGTTTATAGCACATTACTTTTCGTGAGAAGTTCGGATTTGTACGTTGCGGAAACAGTAAATCTGAAATACAGCAGAGCAGCAGCAGAAAAGACTCGGCATGACTTCACTTCCAAAGAAGCTTTGGAATATTATAAAATCTAGACTAAAAACTTACCAAAACAAGATGGGTGGACCGAGATCCATCGTGACGGATCCAATGCTCTGTCTACTTGTCTCTCTCTATATTAGATTCATATATTCATGACTACTACTTCGTTGTGGGTTTAGTCATCGACGAAGATCTCAGCTGCCAAATATTCGTTCAAGTAAAAGCCCACCAAATATGTCTTGTCCAGGAGATCCGACGCATCGATTGAGTCGATTGCCATTCCCATTCCCTCCGGTCAATCGGCCATTGCCATCATCGCAGTCATCGTCCTTTCGCTTCCGACTTCTTCTGTCAGCAACAAACATTCCTCTTGTCCACTGGCCTACAGTCTCCACCCTTAGATCCTCACCCTCGCTAATTTCCCATTTAGGGTCGTCATAATCCACGCAATACCATATGGTCAGCACATCATGGACTGGCACTCTTACAGTGTCCCTAGAAACCCCTGGACTGGTTGAAACAATTTTATCAAACGTAGCCTTCATAAATGCCGAAACCCATTCTGCCAAAGGCGACTTCGCAGTCATTAGTGGCTCAAGAGATGTCTCGAGGTCACCGCGAGCGAGCACGTGCTTCCCAGTGATGTCCATTGGGAAAAGCGTGACGTTCAACCGTTTTGAAAGATTGTCGGGGTAAGAGGGAAGGAACGGTAGAGGCGCCATATTCTCTTCCTGCTTCTCGCACAGGGGTAACGGTAGTGCAAAAGGCATCACTGTGTGAGGTTTCGGTGATGTAAGAGCGTACACTCTCGCCGCTGCTATAGGATCTGCAAAAGTATTGAAATCTGCAACAGGCGCTGTCTGATTTCGCATATTTAGCAAATCTCGAATAGGGCCTGGCGGTTGCCTGGCGAGCCTGAAAGGCGGCTCCGGGATGTTCGGAGCTTGCTCCAAGCTTGAGGGAGGTTGAAGAGCTGGATTGTCAGCCTGATCGATATGACCACCCATGACCACAATCTCATTGACTTTTAAGAACGTCTCTGGATCTTCCGCTGCGGCAAGGGCGAGGTTCGTCATTGGACCGATCGCCACGATTGTGATGCTGTTGGGCTCGTTGTCACGCAGCAACTTTAGAATCTCTAAATGTGCAGGTGTTTGAGATTGGGTGAAAAGAGAGGATGGATTTTTCATCTCTTTAGCTATTATTTCACTTTGCTCGGGAGCAGAAGACATTTCTGCCACTTCCAAGACATGCTGCCACGTCTCAGCTGGCGTCAGATGCGGCTGCTGTCCGGGCTGGTCAATAAAATTCGACTCGTCCTCGAATTTGTTTACATACGCTCAAGTGAGGTCCACCATATCCATCTTGTCCATCTACAGCAGCCAATATGAGCTCCACGTCCAAGCTTATGGCGGCGGTTTGACTTACGAAAGAAATCAATCATCGACGCATTCTCAGCGAGCGGTTGCTCAGGGCCGATAGCAACTACTACAGGCTTCGAACTTCGAAGAGTTTCAAATCCCAAGCTCCGCCCAACTTTTTCTCGCCACGCAATCTCCTTGTTCACATAGTGGAACAGTGAGATGACGTTGCATAGGCAATTTTGGAGATCAATATTGCCGTATGTCACAGAAATGAGGAGCACTTGAAGCTCCTCTGGCGATGCTGAGAATGCCAGTAGTATCGCCAGAATATCATCGACCCCCTTCCAAAAGTGTCAGTCGGTTCACTGCGTTTGTCAAAGGCAACTGGAAATGGGCAGTATACCGGGTCGGTGTCTATGATAATCTTCCGCGGCGCCATTGTCGCCGATGTAAATGAGAAGAGCTTTCTTCAGCGGTTAAGGTCTGTTGAGACGACAATATTTGCTCAGTATGCTTGTGGACACAGCTTTGCTATCTCAAGTAACGGAAAATCCACAATCGTTGGGTTGAAGACCACGAAGCGCGAGTGGGGTTTGAGTTTTGGTGGGGCGATTTCTCCAGGCCAATATAGGCTAACTATACTCGTGATCCCTGCCATCCACATCACCGTCGCCTTTAGACGCATCTGTCTCTGGCGTAGCTCTTTCGCGCTTCCAACCACATCACATTTATTCTTGCCTTTGCCTTTGGCTTTTTTGGCAGCCTCTTTTCCAGCCCATTTTGCTTATGCTTCCTCAAGGCCCTTATAGCTCATAACCTTCACCTCTCCCAATATCAATAACTAAGTTGACCATTAAACTTTGCTTTGTTATTAGTTGTATTTAAGAATTGTTTCAATTGTCCTTAAGAGCCTTTCTAACAAGTTCTCATTAGCCAGCTTTAGTGAACTTCAATATATGCCTCTTAAACTTCTCTCCGCTTATGTCATCAAAGATATAAGCAACCTGCTTAATAATGACATTTTGTAACAGTATAAAGCCGTCTGCTAACACTGGCATCGTAGGTGTTTTTGGTACCTCATCTTGCGAGCAAGACCTTGTATTTGCCTCATCGGCTCTCAGAACAGTTAGGTCATCAAGATCAGCGGGGTCAGTGGGGGCCTTTGGCATATATCTAAGGACATATCTGGATTAAACGGAATGAACCACTCACAGTGAAACCAGCCTTCTTCGGCGTAAACGGGGTTTTCCTTGCCAGGCTAAGGAGAGAGGTAAAATGTTGCCTGCCAATTATATTAATAGCTCGCTTGAGTCGATCAGCCTGGTCGCGATAAGCATTTTTTAATAAAGAAAACACTGCAACATTACAAAGCAATAACTTATGAGAGATATAAGAGGAAAGATGATAAAGGATAATATTATTCTCAAAACAGAACTCTAATATTTCAAATATTTCCGTGCGTTCTGAAGCCGTCACAGATGAGCACCCATAGCTTCTTGTTAGCTTGCTCCTAAGTTCAAAGATGAAATATACACTTAAGCTACTCAAAGCTGATCTTCGAGTTGGTATATCCAGAGTCAGAGTATGTATACTGCCACCCAGTGGCAAGGAATGCAGTCCAGTTTCTTCGATGTATACACTGGCCAAATAATCATAGGGTTTAGATATCCACCATCGACACCAATGCCAATATCATAAATGAAGCAACATACCCTTGAGCAAGGAGATAGATATTTCAAAAGCTCCGGGATCAGTGAGCAACGATTCAATCCCTTGTTCGGCGGCAGATCCTAGGTATCATTACTATGACAGTAATTCTTCTGTTTTAATGGATAGAGGAGCAAACCTAGGACTGCTATAGTCGCCAACAAGGAAATACATTGTATTCACAGATGTAATTCAATGCCAAAACTACACAGCTGCTCCGGATTTCCAGCCGTTGTGCAAGATGACGTTAATACAGGCGAACTTATTGGCAGTTATTTTAATTTCTTTCTTATTAAGTATATCTATAAATTTTTGATAAACCTTTTTCAAACTTACAAAAGTTCTCTTTTGTTATTTCATTAATAGCATATCCTATAAGCTAATAAGGAACAGAAAGCATCTTATCAGAGAATGCACAAACTCACTCACTCACAATCGATGAGAAATTTGATATTCCACTTATTATCGATGAAGATATTACTCTTGTAGAGATTAGTGAACTAAAGAAGAAATAGCCCATTCTCGGTTTCCTGCTGAATATAATAATAAAAGATTGCTCTAAGTAATATTTTGAAAGCTATTTGTCCAAGACACTCTCTCTCATACTTAAAATGGCGTTTACATTGCTAAGAAAGGAGCCATTATGAAATATAAGTATGTCAGCAACAAAACGCTCGGTGGAAGTGTATGTTTTGTATCGGTTCACACCATACGCATGGTTATTGAGTGAGATCACTTCGAATACAGGGCATCACACGCTCATATAGCGTAGTGCTCATTGTACTTCAGTGGGATCGTCTTGTTATATTGACTACGTACGTACAGTGTTAATATACCCTCACGTAGTCATGTGACGTCTCACATAACTAGTATGAATATACCAACATTTGTTTCTTGATATCGTTCTTGAAGCACTGTCTTTTTCTAATATGATAACAGAGTTAAGTAGTGGTCAATTTGTCAAGGTGATAGTGCCGTTCTTATAGAACTGGAACGAGCCAAAGACAAAATGACGCGCGCCATGCCTTGGAAGAGATTCTGCCTCCGCACTGGATCCTCTCGATGTTCATCCCATGTATTCAAGAGTTCTTCGCCTATGTCAGAGCCAATATTTTCAGGCAGCATATATGCAGTAGGCAGGCGCGGGCAGGTTGGACCCAATCCCCAGTGGGCAAAAAGGCCACTGAATCACAGTGGTCTGCTACTTGACCCGGCACCAGTCTAGTCTGCAAGCCTTTCAATTGAAATCCTACACCAGAGTAATCGTCTCAGCCTCCCATTCGCGAATTGGGAAATCCGGTCTTCTGCTGTTGTCAAACGCTATACAACCAAGCCTCTCGTAAAACTCGGGGTTTTGCGGAGACCTGCCCAAGCACAAAAAGATTTGCTTGACTTGATCTCCTTCAATTGAGACATAACCTAGATAGAAGACGGTGACGGGTAGCCCAATAGTCCATCGGTTGAGAGTATAACCTGGACGCAGCCGAGATACTGCGACTGCTGATTGCCCCTTGGAATTGATAAAAGTAAAACTGTCAATCATGACATCGGGGAAAAACCGGCGGTTAACGCCTGCCAGGCGGATATTGCGGACAGTTTCCCACGGGTAGGAGTTTTCTCCCTCCTCAAGGCCATCGAACTTGGTATGATACAGGTAGCCCCGTAGCTGGAGTGAACCACTTGAAACACGGCCAAACGCGAGTTGACCAGGAACCAAGCTCTGAGAGCTCTGAGCGTTCAAATCATCGCCTTTTTCGACGAAATCGTTAAATTCCGTGTATTCATAGTCAACAGCCGTGGTCATAGAGGCCCAAGAGAATGTTGGAGCGATATATTCTTCACTAGGCTTTGGGGTTGGATTCCATGCACCGCTTGTTTTCCATGTTAAATCCCACATCAAAGTATTTCTCCAGAGACCTGCAATATAGTTTGGTCCAAGCAGTGGCTGAAGTATTCTGGCGATACCTGCTATAGCAGGCAGCTTATCTTGAGGATTGCTCATTGCCCGCTGAGTGTACCCCTTGACTATATTTCTCCAGTAGGCACCAGCTTCCTGGCTAGTTTGGAGATTGAATGGTGACGTCTGTTGATATGCGTGCTGGGTTGATGGCCGGCATTCGCATCCAGCTGTCTCCTTGCATTCCCATCGAATTTCTCTTGGGGTAAACATCAAAAGTCGAGTCGAAAGCAAAGCCTCTTGCAGAGCCCAGGCCCGGTTGTCCAATGCATAGCGAGTTGGCCAGTGGTGCTCTGGTATGATTCGTGCTTTTGCTTCGCTGAGGCTCCCATCGTCATTGACCCACGGAAGGCTGAATGTATTCCTAGAGCTTTTTGTGTCGTAGTCTTGTAAAAATCCAGAACTAGCCGAATTGGCACTCGAGGCGGCAAGCGTTTAAAAAAGCGTTCTGATAGACAGTGCTCATCGACGAGGACTCGGTCAGCCAGTCGTTAGGGCTATCCTGAATGATACAAAGAGCATCCACCCAAATGTGTCGTATGTGGAGCTTGCGGGCTATATAAATAGCATCTTGTACAGTTTTCGGGAGGCAAAGGAGTGGGAATCCCATTTCCATACTTGGGATCATGGCCTCGGTTGTCTTGTAATTCTCGTCGGTGCCCCAACAGTAACTCAATGCCATGTATCGACCCAGTCTGCCACCATTAGTCTGAACCAGACGCACTAATGATTGATCTGGGCACTCGACATCAATCAGGCGTGTTGGCGCGATAGGGTCGTCTTGACGGCAAGAAGTATGCTGAGATACACAAGTCTCCAAACGATCTTGCATGAATTGTATTGATTGGTCCGACTTTGGTGACAGGCTAAGTTCCGGGCGAATGGGTATCGTGCGCGAAACTGGAGGAAGATCTTTTGTGACGAGGAATTAGACACTCGCTTCAGAAAACATGGACCAGATTCGGCAAAGAACATACCTGCGCCGGAATAAAGTTGGATGTTATCACCACTGCTTGTACCTTTCTGTATCCAGATCTCTGGTGGTCCTGTTTCAAATAAGTGCAAGCCGACTCTCTCCTGGCCATCGTCGTTCTGAAGCCCTTGTATCGGGCGCATAAAAAGTACCACCTCCAAAACGAAACTACAAAGTTTACAGCCATTAGCCGCAGAGGCCTCAAGTTGGGCAGAATTAACCGTGGTAGTCACCATATCATTGTGTCGGTGAGATATTTTAGCTCGATTGAAATCCAAGGATTGACAAACCTCACATAGACGGTCCAGAGGATCCAAGGGGTTACATGTCTCACAGTGGTGCCTCCTCAGTATGCCGGGGGGGTCAGAATACCTCATGTGCGCGCAGGTCTTGGTTCAAAGGAAGCAAATTGTTCAATTTATTGAGTGGGAATTAATGACTGGCTATATATACTGCTATGAGTATTCCTCCCGATGTAAGTCCCAGTTTGATACATGCGCACCTATTTATGTAGGTGCTCATGGTGGTCGGAATCCCCACACGGACTTATGGTAGATTAAGTAATACGTGTCAATTGCTGACTGCTTGATGCCAGGTTACATCACATACCACTTCCTTATATGATAAGTGTGGCATGTAGTGAATCAGGAGTTAATCGACAGAGTTGAGCGAAGTCAGTACACGAGATCAAGGTGCAAAGACGCTTAGTTTATCTAGAAGAAAGTGAAGGTATCTAAATACAATAGAGAGGCCTGCCAAGGGCTCTAGTTCCAGGTCATGTCCCAAACCACGTGACCCTCGGCAAGAAAAAGGAGACTCTGTCAGTGCCTAAGGCATCCAGAGTCCAATTCTATGTCACATTATAAAATATTATAATATAATAAAAACCAAAGTATCTATTTTTAAATGTTAATCTATAATAATCAAGATACTTTCCAAAATAAAACATAAAAGCATTATAAATACATAATACTATAATAGAAATTTAGCATATATCAGAATTGTGAGGCTCTAAATTTCATGTAGGCTCAGAAGTCTGACATGTGGTGATGCGGCTTAAATCCAGGGGTAATCACTACGCTTGGGTAACGCTAGGATGGCGCTGGCGGCACGCCAGAGTATATAAGCTGGAATAGGGAGGTTGGTTGTACAATATAGATTATCTTCTGTGAATATTAGAATACGAATTCTAAGGCTTGTATCACTCTGTCTATTGCTCCTCACAAGAATCCACGGTTATAATGTTATTATAGAACTTTGAAACGCTAAAATTCTTAATTTTACTAATTTATCTAGTAATGTTAGTTTAACAGAATCATTGTGTCCGCTTTTCGATACGTTTCAAAACGGTGCTAGGTCCGGGTCACTTGGACTCCCTAGAGTAAAGTCGATATATTCGTTTGGAGCATTTCATCTGACAGCTCCACTGTATTTACTTGTTACAGTATCTGTATCACCTGTAGTCGTAAGCAAAATACGACTAGCCCAAGAGGGCGACTCACAATTATCGAGAATATACTTCATCGTCCCTTGGCAGTCATCCCAATCAATCCCCCATTTGGCATTATCATGGTCCGATATCATGGACTGGCATCCGCCCTGATTTTCACTGTACTTGTGCGTCATATGAATATATTGTCTAGGCTTCGAGCGATCTCCATCTTGCCATCCTACTTTAGATGTTGAACTTGTCAACCGGAGAAACAATAAGCGGGCTACCACAGCGCAATGTTATAGCATCAGTTGCGATTCGTCGGTCCATTGTTTTGATTCCCAGCATGTTCCTGTCCGTGCATTGGAGCTGGAAGTCAGAACGCCACCCTCCAAGGTAAGGAGGAGGTTGTGGAGGCGGGTAAGTCGGTCTGGAAGCACTGCCACTGGCACTATCAGTAGTTGTGGTGAGTTTTGGCAAGTCGATGGGTATGCCTATTTGAGCAATGACTGGGCTCGATAACCAGAGTAGATAGATTAAAAGACTCATGATGGGTTGTATATAAAAGGAGGGAACTCCCTTCATTCAATTAAGCCAAGAGAACAACGATAGGGTCAGCTTGTATTGCCATTGAGACGTGAGATATTTACCTGATATTCAGATGGGGCAATTCCATGTAGAAAGCTGCTATCTGATCTACCCTTCAGCTTCCCCAAGCCACTATTCAGCCCCACAATATATATAGTCCGTTACGGATGTGGCATTAGGCCGTATTCAGATATCTAGGTCCCGTAAAGACGTTGCGGTCGTTACAGCTTCGACCTTTTGCCGATTAGAGTTTACACATTGTCTGAGCTTAATTATTCATGGTCTGACCCTATAATCTTAAGATACTAAAAGTCGGTCTGTTGTGGTTCTAAATATTACGAATAAATCTGCTTTGAATGTAAGTATTAAAAACTACCGTTCTTCAAGCTTTACCGAATTTATATACCCGAAATCAACGTGGATTGAAATGTAGTACTACAATTTGGTTTGCTCTGCTTTTTAATCCATGAGGTACGTTATGCTGGAGTCGACGCACGATAAGCAGTTTAGTTATAACTTGAAAAGGTGAGCCAATTCGCCACAGCCAACCAAAAGGGCTCAGGGAGCCGAAATAGAATCCATCCAAAGGGTGCCGATTGCGGCCCCTGTGGTAAAAAATGATTATTCATTCGTGTACGAGGAAGAAGGCCGCAATGGTGGCGTGATTGAGGAGCAATAGCAGACTGCATGATGTGGAATTGGACTTTGGCACTGTCGTTGGTAGTTATATCGTGATAATATAGAAATGGATGGACAATGGAAGACAAGAGCTTTCAACAGTAATTCAAGGCGGCAATTAATATCACTATATTGTCACTATAGGATGCCAGTACGGGAATTATATTTCGCGACTTGGATTATAATTGAGTTTGTCTACAGTGTTACGGTGGCTTCGCTTTACAAATGAGGATATCTAGCTGCATGCTATTGTATATTAATCGCGGTGCGAGATACTAGTATCAAAAATTGAATTTGTAAAACGGTAATCAAATTGAAAAGACTTAGTTGTTAATCATTATACTATTTCAAATGCCAAGATTATTCCAGTAGAAGCCGAGTATCCATTGGTGATAGAGTAAATAATATGCGCAAGATATCTTAAATCTATATCTATCTCAAATCTCTCTACAAGATTATACTTATCTGTTATATCTACTTTATGCCAACTATATTATAAATACTCAATACCTTATTTTTAACTATCTTCTTATCCAGATTCAATATGCCCAGCTCAGTATATCTCAGCAATTTTATAGAGTAATAGAAATCAGTTTTCATAAAAGAGTCCTTATCATCCTTGTGAAACTGGTTGTTGCCGAAAACCACAAGACAGAATGCCGACTCGATATTCTCTTCCACCGTGCATTTATCCAAAACGGCAAACAAGCGATTCGAGAATGCATCAAGCGGGGCAAAGCGTTCTTGGAATATCTTGACAACTTCTGTAATCTCCATATTGACAAAAGAAAAGGTAAATAGAGCTACAGGTGCCTCGGAAGGGCCATTGACACTCTCGGGCGATTTGAGTTCAGCTGAGGTGATAATTCGAGGCATCCAGTCAGCACGGTGCGAGTATTCCTTGAAACAGGTCAGAAAAATGTCAAGAGTCTTTGTATAGAATCATCAGTAACGTAAAAATGTATTATGGCCTATTGCCATTATATATACTTTGGTAGGCACATCAGCTGTGCAAAAGACGGGAACGATAGTAGGCATGATGAAACTATCGTCGGTCTCATTTTCCACCTTCAGTATTTGTGGTTCTGTAGCCATTTAGGAGGATTATGCTTGTTGGCTATGTCTGAGTTTCCAATCAAGGGCTAGAGATAGTTGAAGTAAGTTGAGTTGGCTGGCTCCTGACTTGATTTGTGGTAGCAATGGGAATATCTTCTGACACGCTTCTTCGATGGAAATTCCATGTGTTATGAGGCGAGCGTTTAAGGTTTCGGGATGTGGGGCTATGTGGGGATGAGCTAAATCATGTGGCGCCCCTGATTCAGCCACACTTTGTGCAACCTGAAAGTGAGTGAAATGAGTGGAGAAAGTGAAGTAGATTGATCGCGAGTCCTAAGCCCCACAGTAAAGGAATCTCTATAAATCCTATTTGACTAAAACCAAAATCAGTCATCTGTACACACACACCACATATCTGGATTCCATCTCTTGATTGTGTGTCTCGGAGTCTCCAGGAACTATCCCACTGGTCTGAGGATCTTAGTATCTGCAACATGTGCGAAGCCATGATACTTAGCCACGGACGGTGCATAAGAGTAGATACCGACTTGCCTCCCATCCCGCACGGTGTTTGTGCTTGACACTTGATCTTGACAAAGTAGATACATCGCTCCGGCAATACTCCATGTATTCTCATACCTACATAGCATAGCATAGCCTGGGTTAGGATCTCCACGTCTCACGCTTCCTGATATTCACAAAATCCTGCTGCAGCAATGGTTAAATTTGACCTCAGACTTGAAGTATATCTATCCCATCTGTTAGCCACTTTACACCACCTTTTTCCTACATCAAATTACGTTCCAAACAAAAGTTGATCTCATACCTCAGACGGCTAAGGCTGCCCTATCACGATGCGTCCCCCTACCCACCCCTCACTGCTCCTTCCTCTAGTCCTTCTCTCATCTTGTTTGATTGCTGCGCTACCACTCCCAGCAGAAACTCCACTTCCAGGAAGAACGGGCGTATCCAAAGATAAAGATGGTACTGTTGATGGACATTACGGAGACGATTGGATCCCACAGCATATGCAACATGTTTAGGACAACCAAGAGAAGTATCCTCAAAACAAACTACCCTTCCCCGTAAACGACTCCAAGGATCGAACTAAGAAAATATCGGACAAAAAGGTGGAAAATCATCCCGTCACAGGAGAACCCCTCAATAAAGATGAGAAACCACAGAATATGCAAAAGATCCCAGGCGGAAATAACGATGGTACAACCGTCCAACATCTGCCTGCATATGAATCTGGCGGTCGAAATCCGGACCGTTTATCTAAAATTGATAAGCAGACATATGACAAGAAACTGGCTGAACATATCAAAACTCCTGGGAACAACAAGAATAATTTCAAAGCCTTTGACAGACCACCAAACCCAGACGGGAGTTTCAGGAGTAAGCTCTCCACCATCCGCTAGCCAATGTGCCTAAACTTGCTCCGAATGCTAACGTTTTTACTATAGCCGAGAATCGTCTGGCACAAGAACAAAGGCTTCAGGCGGGGCCCAAAGGTCAAACAAGAATTACTCCAAATCAAGGATGAATGGCCCGAAAACAGAGAAGTCGGATGGAAAAGATGCCCAACTTCGGGGTCATGAGGCTCCTGCAATTATGAACAAAGGACCGCACGAGAAAAATCCCAATTACAAAGCACCAGCAGACCCCAAAAAGGGGAAGAAACCTCCTCCAAAGCCGCAAGATAAGCCTGTCTCGGGACCGTCTAATCCAGCACCCGCAGCACCGCCGGCGAGACCAGGCCTACGAACCAGACCAAACGATGGGAAATCCAAGCCTCCACCACCACCAACAGGGCCTAAGCCCGATAAAAAGGCTAAAGAAGGAGAAACTGCGGAAGATCATAAAAACTTCCTACCGACTTTAAAAGTACCAAATCAGTACAAGCCCGGCACAGAAAAGAACGGTTTCAAATCCCCGAATGTTGGGATCGGGCCGCCCAAGGAGGATCGAAACCGGCTTCCACCAAGACCTCAGAATAAAAATTCAGGACTTCCGAAGCCAAACCCTCCCAAACCAAAGCCGGATCAGTTGAAACCTAATAAGAAGCCGTACTCTCAAGATGATATGAACCACGGTCCGAACAAACATGAACCTATTACCAAACCTCGACCAAAGGTACCAGGAGATGATCAAAAGCATCCTGGAGGTGGTGATAAGAAGCCTCCTGGAAAAGGAGGGCCATCAGGACGCCCAAAGTCAGACTCCAAAACTCTCCCAACGCGTCCAAAGAACGACAAAGATAGGCCGAAGAAAGGCACACCTCCGGCTGTACCACCCAAGAAGGCTGGTCTGAACAACAACTTAGCGCTCCACCCACCGAAGGAAAGTAAACCCCAGACATCCCCGAAGAAGAAAGATCCCGCGGCACATCCCCAACAGCCTCCTCCGGTCCCAGCCAAGAAACCTAGCATCCAGCCGCCAAAGGAAAAGACTCCTGAAAAGTCTCCCAAGAAAAAAGATCCGCCGCCTGTTCCGCCCAAGAAGCAAGATCTATCATCGCCAAAGAAGGAAAAGCCTGCCGCACCTGTATCATCCCTATCCAAGGCCGGTTCTAAGAAACCCGCTCCACCTCCGCCATCTCCAAAGAAATCTGCTCCAAAAAAGAAAGGCGGTAAGTAGAGTTTTGAAAAAGTATAGCGACTTTGGACTCCTACCATCTATAAGAAAATAAGCCTGCAACTGCAGGAATAAAGTCTAGAAGATCCCTGTCGGAATGGAAGACAATCGAACTTGCCTCTTCTAACTGGGACAGAGGGGAAGTCATGTTCATTTTCTACTGCGAGATCTCCACCTTCTTCCTTTTACCATAGTCTCCATTTAACTTGTAGGTAGAGTCGTTTTCATTACTGTCATTGATTTCAGGACATAAATAAAACGAGGATACGAAGCCGAAAGAACGTGTTTGATTAAAAATAAAAAGACACATCCACCATGCATATGATGAGCATTCTAATATCGTGTGCAACCTCTACTATAAATGTACCCCCTTGAAGGATACGCGTAATCTTAGGCCCTCTTCTTTTGCCGTAACGCAACACCGTAATGGAACTTAATTTGGCCTAATTAGGAAGTGTAATTAAAACGTTACAAAGGTGTTATAGAAGTATATTACACTCCGAATTAGAAGTATGGCCTATTCTTGAATTAGATTAGTCTATATATTGTAAAGAAATCCCTAAACTATAAATAACAGTTAAAATGATAGTATTTCACTATTTTTCGGAAAATATAAATTTTACCTTTCAATGGGCAGAATATTGTGCGAGGAATATAAGTAAGTATAAAAGCTCGTAGCTATAGCTATGTATATCCATTTCAATTAAACATGAGCACGGCTCAGAACATAACGTATATAGTGATAAAAACAGTTGTCTGATTGCGTGGTGAGCTAACTATTTGCAAAAGCATTCTTATGTACATTAGTATAGGGATTAAAGTAATTCCGATGCAGGCTTTCCGAACGGAAAGAAAAAGGATGATGCAGAATATTCTGCTCACAGCATAGCGCTGACTAGCTTTTTTTTAGGCCATATTACCCTCCATTACGGTATTGTGTTACGGCAAAAGAAGAGGGCCTTAGCTCTCTGGCGTTTGCTAATACTATTCTCACGAGCTAAAATCTCCGTATCTTTTGCTAGTCCAGCAACTTTGCAAAAATCGGTGTTGAAAGCTGCCTCGGTGGCTCGCAATACGATTTTCAACTGGAGTTATTTGCGAAAGGGCATTGTTGGGATTGCGAGGCGTCTGAAAGACCCTAGGGTTGGTATTTAAGGCGGCATACGAACAGTCATTAACTATTGAAAACGACCTGGCTAAATTCCACGGAGCTGGCTTAGTAAGCTAGAAGTTGAGCTACAGACTCCAACACCGACTTTGCCCACTTCTGAGGAGGCTATAAAGAAACTCGACTTAGTGAGTTTAAGGTTAAGCCTTCGAGAGACGAATTCTGCTCGCGAGGGGTGGCCTTCGCATCAGCGCGTCGGAGACGTATGTGGGACATTGATTGAACGTGCAGCTGCCTGTACACGTTTGAATTGGCCTGTTCAATTGTGAGAGGACCCAGACGGTAATATGACAAACAGGTGGAAATCCTGAATCAGACTGAACTATGCGGCTCTCAAGAACCTCCTTTGTAGATCATGGCTCAGTAGGGTTTGGCAGGGGTCCAAAATGGACTCCCGTCTAGCAGAAACAACAGAATTCTATAATCGCTTCGCGAGGGGGCCAGAAAAAGATTTCCCCAGAGCACAATTCAGCTGGCTGATTAGCGTACTCATGACTCAGGCTCGGCTCAGGTTAGAGCAGCGATTGCTCAGGTCCAAAGACGGAATTGGAATTTGGAAGACATCAGATTCGAGGTGGATTATATCGGTAATCTGCGCCGAATCTTAACCTGCGTCGTCGTCAACGCGGTAGTTAGCATCGCTGCTCTGCTCAGGCGCTACTTACCCTCGCCTCACTCTCTGCTCGGGTTGCTCAGTCACGTTCCTGCTCTCGATTACTATCTGAATCATGTGCTCTGCCATACGAGAGATGTCAATTTTACACGACTCTATTCAGGGGGACCAAGTCGGCCTTTTATAAGGTGAGGGTATTACAAGCAAATCACCTCTTGACATGCTATATAGAAGGCCCCAAGGTACTTCCGGTTCCTTGTCGTTCCCGTTTCAAATAAGCCTAGTCGCTGCCTCATAGCATCAAAGCTTCAGTAACTCAGACAGGCATATGTGCACTTCAATGGAACAACAAGAAGACAGATGGACCTCAAAGATCATTCCTTTCAATTATCTCCTAAATACTGAATACACCAATCACAAGTACTTCTCCTACAGCCGGCTCCGTCTGAATCTGAGCTCCGCACCATGTCTACCAGCTGCACTTCGGGGAAATAGGCGAGAGATCGATAGCGTCTCCTGGTAATCAAAAGGGTGAGTATAGTTCCCTCCGTTAACCGAATTTCGTTTCATTGGGCTTACCCGAAACATCACTCTTGCTTGCAACGCAAACATCTGTATCGAGATGCATCTTAGACTAGTGTCCACCATGGGTAGCTGGGCCAAGAACTTACGAGGGACGGGGACAGGGACGGCGTTTGTGCAGGCTAAGAGGCCAAGAGCCAGGGATATCAGGATGGTAAGGTGCATTGTGTCTTGAATGAGTTTGTTGTAATTGGGAGTAGGTTGGTTTTGGGGTGAGATGAAGTGGTTGCTTGGGAAGGATTCGAAAGTGAAGGGCTTTCATTTATATACTTGGCTGATTGCCCAGGTAAATCCATATTCTGTATTATTTCCTCGTATTTTGACGTTGGTCCTTGTTGCGTGTCGTTTCTTGGGGCAAAGCGCTGTAGTGCGAGTTTGTTTCAATATGCTCTAAGGCAAAGTGCATACTTTCTTCGGTATTCCGAGTATCATTTGTCCGATTAATCAACAAAATTGGCTTGTCATTGGAGATTGTGACGAGCAGTGCATGCATATCGTGTTTCTCAAAAGATTGCGCCCCAAATTTAATGGTGTAATGCTGGGGACAATTTGCTCGAGCGGTTTCTACCAGCTCCTATATTTGGGTCTTAATTTGACTCAGCTGCTGCGTCATTATTATGAATCATGTATGTCAAAGACGCCAACTAGCTGCCGTCGCTATTTTTCCTAAATCTGCTTCTCTGGGAGGGTGGAGGTTGTATCTCCAGCAGGTAAGATGAGAAAGGGGAATTGCGGCTAAACTTCATAATCTTGTGGTACCTTCTGGAACTAGTGGGCTGGGGGCCAAGGCCTTCTTCGAGCTGGAGATTTCCCACACATTCAAAATTCTGTACTCAACATTTCGAGTTGGTAACTCGGACCGATCGAGGGCATGCATTATGCAAGAAGAGGGGATGCCCTTAACAACGTCAGTCTGAATCAGTTGTATACGACCTCAATATGGACTTGCCGTTCTTCGACGCCATTCGGCAACTGGGAGGCTCAGTTCCCATGCATCGATCATCTTCTACTCTTTTTGGCATGATAGAAAGTTGTTTGTATGTTGCCCTCGCCGCTTTACTGCAACTGCAACTGGGCATCTACATGCTGGGTGTAAATCTATAATAGGCAACTAGGAAGTCCATCCCTTGCTCAGTCTGCTATGAGAAGGATCATGAATCACGGCGTAATGTGCCACCTAGCTTTTAAATAGATACAAGGCTTGATTTATAAGAATCTTGTTGTGTTACTGAGGAAATCACCATGCAATCGGGGATTTGGAGGGCTTCTTCTGGCTTGATACTAGGCATTGGCTTTGTGTTGGTTGTTTCTTGCAACTTCATTCTACAGCTTTTTACATTCAGAGTTTTAGACGGGCGAAATCCATAAATCAGAACCGAAATACTACAGAATCCGACATGCGTTGAGTATCCAACCTTCCAGTCCCCACCCATCCCAGTTACACCCTATACCTCAGGCAATGACTGGAGTGATCTATCGTGAGGGCATACTGCTCAAATTATCTTGCGCTTCAATATCTCTCAACCTGATTGACTTTGTTGCAAAGCTACTGGCACTGGACTTACGGCCAATGCGGTTTATTGAGACTTGGTCTTCGGAGAACTCTCTGCGTTTGGTACTTCGTTCGCTAAGAGTCTCTGCGGATCTGGCGGCTCGTCGACGAGCACTGAAAGTCAAAGAACTAAGCGATTCAAGTGAAAAGATGCTCCTTACGCTGTGGATAATGCGTTCTGGAAGGAGGTTTCCAAAGAGAGGCCGGATGGTTGGCAGGCAAGCAGCAACAACGGAGATTCCCATTTCGAGCATCGACCACCAGATTTCAGTCGTCAAGTGACCGATACCGTCGGCATTAAGATATGGGTCTATAGAATAGTTAGAATTTGTGTTAAAGGACTGGAATAGACACGTACTGTTGGTTTATCTGATGAAGATTACGAGGCGAGCAATTCCAGCACCCACAACACTATATACTGATGAGCAAATGCACTTATAAGAGGTCTCAAAGATCCGACGTACACAGCACCTAGCAAAAAGATAGCACAGACTCCAACCTTCCTTTTGCGCGACATCTGCAATTTGGAAGTCCAGTATATTGGAATGAGAAGTATCATGATATCGGTTATAACGTCTAAGATCGTGAAGGCTTGGAACATAGGCGTGCTAGCGTAGCAATTGGCGAGCAAGAACTTCAATGGTGCCCTGGAAAACGTTAGTAAAAGTTCTTCCTATTCTCATTGACTCGGTATTTAAGGTTCCTCAAGGTGTTGGAAGTAGTCGTACCATAATGCCCAAAATTTGGTTCCACATCTAAAGAGGATCGCGAAAAAGAAGCCAACCATCCATATAGATACAATAACAGCCATTGCAATAGTAACAGCATTGAAAACAGAGCCACGAAATATTCGACGATAGAAGAATATCACAGAAAGCTTTGCCGTTCCGAACGCGAGGCATTGTATCAAATTGAATGACCAGAATATCTGCAGCAACGATTAGCCTTTGCGTGACTTCGCGGGACCAGGTCATCAACCTTTTCAGTGAGTATGATTGCGTCGCTGGTAGCAGTGAGATAGCCTTTGGGGCCATGGCCTTGGGGTGTTGGGCGGGCCAAGCCTCCCATCGCAGAGCCTTGGTATGAATGTCAACACCAGCACCTTGAACTTGGTTAGAAAGACTGACCAACAATCATCATAATCCCCATTCCAATTGTCAGGATCTGGTGTGCTCATAAGTACGCTATAAGATGTAGAGTGCCAATCGACGTACCAAAGAAATCAGAATCAGCCAGTCGTCCGCGCCGAGAAACACAACGCTGACGTGTTTTCTCCCATAGAAACGCGCGATCACAGCTATCAAGCCCAAGATTGGAAGCACCGTACCAACAGCAATAACATTTGCAGGTGTGATATTGCCTTCGCTTGTCGATAGGTATTTCTCTGGGGCTGTTGAATTCGACATCTTTTTGCAATAGAAAGAGAGGGTTGTAGAAAGCACAGGTAGAAAGAATCCAGGAAGGTCTCGGGAAAGGATTTGTCACAAAAGGGTTCTCAACTATGCTGCTATAGAGCAGGGAGGGTGATTTATTAAAAATTGTTGGTGGCGCTGCGGCGTATTCCAGCGTGCTTGATGCAGCACTCTCGGCCATGCATGTGCTGGACCGACTTGCCTGGCCGGGAAAATACGCAGACGCATCCGAAGTTGATGAAACGGTATCCTAACTATGCTGTAATTATGACTGTGCCCTAATGATCGTGGTCCTGCTAGATAATAGTCCCCACCCTCTGTTCTACGCACATACGGACCGAGTGTATCATCACATCCTCTCATATTATTCACTGCCATGGCTGAAAGTGTCCCATTTCTCAAATCTGTTAACACCGAGCGAGTTTGGAATGATGAAAAAGACAACTCGACCGATAGGAACAGTGCACCTACTGGTTTGCTCGAAATTGGAAAGAAATAACTCTTCTCATCTCAATCACTTCGACATTTGTTCTCTCCATTTTGCAGCTTCAGAATTCCCATGCTCATGTTGCCGATGGCAGCAATTTAAACTGCAAGACTAGTCTACGTAAGAAATCAAGTTTGAAATCTCACCGAGGTTATTGGTTAAAGTCTACTTACTAATTGAGAATTTAGTCAGTCCAGAAATCGATATCCAGCGATGGATTCCAAACCGTTGGGTATCTGACTATAGTTCTGCAGATACTTCCGGAATGGCTGAAGTCGACAGGAATTGGGATGCCATTCGGGCAGCCCATGGAATCGTTGCAGTAGATCACCAGTGGGCGGCGGAGAAAGGACTGCCTCTGGCCGACAGTCTTCCCAGCGACAATACCAAGGGCGTATATACACTAGAAGGCTATCACTCTCTTCACTGCTTGGTAATATCTGGAAGCTTGTTGAGTTTTTGATAGCTTGCTAATCATGCTCAGGTTGTAATACGACGCACAATGTTTCAGCTGGCCCGAGGAGAACCACTTGACGTACCCTTTGGTCATAGTACTCACTGTATCGATGCCGTTCGACAATCAATAATGTGCAATGCAGACGATACTCTTCTGTACAAGAGATATAATGTCTCTGATGGAGACGGACAAATGCGGAAATGCAGGAATTGGGGAGCGCTTAGGGACTGGGCAGCAAAGCATTCAGCATGTTATTCGGATAGCGAGGCGGCAATAGCAGGAGAGGATAGAAACGGGTGTGATGTCCGCACCTCATTCGGAGATGGAGTGATAATTCGCGATTGGCCAGATGAGTAGAAGGGATCCTGGGGCAAAAATGGCATTGTTGCTGCTATACGGCGGCGAGCGAAATGCAGGAATGGTTGGAAGTCATTGGGAGGGACAGTGGAATACAGCCTTGGTTGGTTGCTCTCCAAATTCATTAGGGATCTAATAAATGAATTCATTCCTACTGCCTGAGACAGACTGGCGTATCGGATGGCCGCTGGAACGTTCCGTAGCCAACAAACCGTGACAAACAAGCATTTGCTAGGAAAAGCTTGCAGTCGGCCGAGTTCCCCGCCTGTACGCAGATACGCAGATACGCCCTAGGGCGTCACCAGGGGTCTGTTGTCCTTGTACCTCTGCTTAATGGCAAGGCTGCGGCCAATAAATACAGTAAATCAAAATCATCTAATGGTGACCAACTTACAATTGTGCGGATTTATGGAGGACATCTCATTGTAACCCAATAGCATCGAGCAGATTCGCCTACTGCAAGTATACGGCACCTTAATCGGCTCATCTCGCGTGGTTGCTGATGGAATTATGACGCACACGCAGTATTTGTCCTGTTGGTTGTGTTGGAAATCTATACCTGTCGAGGCAGGTTGCTTTACGAGCACATCTCGGTATCTCTTTTTGCGGTCTTCTTGACGGCACATACGGTATTGATTCATCCCCGAGCCAATACAGCACAGTATCGATGAGATCCATGAATGCCACGAACCAAAACCGTTCGTCATGGCTTTCTTCGTTACTTTGTCCAACTTGTTTCTTGCTTTGGCTGTTGCTCAACTAGTTCGCATCCTCTACACACTCTTTTCCCGAAGCTTTCTCTCGCCACTGGCAAACATACCCGGACCACGTCTTGCGGCACTGACAAGCTGGTATGAGTGCTACTACGATGTTTTCAAGCCCGGCCAATACGTATTCAAAATCAAGCAGCTACACGAGAAATATGGTATGTCCTGGAGCCCAGGTTCTCCAAGTCTCCCTTCGTTTCTAACCGATTTTTATGCAGGCCCAATCGTTCGCATCACACCTCGAGAAGTCTCCGTATCTGATCTCGAGTTCTTGAACACGATATATGCTCCAGGACCGCACTCTAAGCGGAACAAAGATTTCGAGAAAGTCAAGGCACTCGGCATCAACACTTCAATCGGAGGCGCGATTGAACATGACCTCCATTGCAAGAGGCGGGAATCACTTAATCCCTTCTTTTCCAAGAAAAGCGTGCTGAATTTCGCGCCGCAAATACAAGACAAAATCTCTCAGTTAGACGATATCTTCTCCGTCTGCCAAAATACGAACGACGTGGTTAATTTATCGGATCTTTATTTTGCCTTTTCCAGCGAGCAAGTCATCACTGTCATGCTCGAGGAATGGAATGCTAACATCCATCAGCATCGTTAATCAGTATTGTTTCGGCCATAACCAGAATGTGCTTGCAAATCCTGCTCGCGCGGCAAGCATGCGGAGTAATGTGGCGGGTGTCTTGAGGGGCGTCAAGTTCAATCTTCATTTTTCCTGGGTGCGAAGTGTGGTCCGCATGCTTCCACGCAGTTTGTCAGGCCGTTGGATTCCGCAAGGCGTTAAAGATATGTTGAAGTTCAGACAGGTAAGATCCACCGAACCTCAGACCATGATGAGCTTTACTGAAACACTCTCAATGAGTAGATAATCCGCCAGGAAGTACAGCAGGTACTCGACAGGAAAGCTGGCAATGAGAACCACCATTCAGTGTTCGTCGAGCTCAGAGATAGCCCGAAGCTTCCGGCATCTGAAAAGACGGCGCAGAGACTTGAGGATGAAGCAACTCTACTTGTCATGGCTGGTACATCAACATCACCACCCCACCGCTTGATATTATTTTCAACTAAAAGCACACAGGCACCGAATCAACCGCGAAATCAATCAGCATAGCACACTACCACCTCCTCGCAAACCCAAATCTCATGACTAAGCTCCGCAATGAGCTCTCAGCAAATCCCAATGCAACCCTCACCGACCTAGACCAACTCCCATACCTTCACGCCATCGCCCTCGAAGCAAACCGCCTCTCCTTTGGCCTCACCGGCCGCAATCCTCGCATCTCCCCATCCGAAACCCTCTCCTACACCAACCCCTCCTCGCAGAAAACCTACCTCCTTCCCCCCGGAACACCGCTCAGCACATCCACTCTCCTCATCCACACCAACGAGTCCATATTCCCCTCCCCCTGGACTTTCAACCCGGATCGCTGGCTCGGAAAAGGCATCGAGAATAGGAAGTACATGTTGGCGTTTAGTAAGGGGCCCAGACAGTGTATTGGTATGCATTTAGCGGACGCGGAGTTGGTGATGGCGGTTAGGGAGATGTCGAGGTGGGAGATGGAGTTGGTGGGCACGGATGAGGAGGATGTGAGGTTTTTGTACGATTATCATGTTGCGACACCAAGGTTGGATTCTTTGGGGGTTAGGGTGAGGGTGGTTGCGAGGGTGGGATAGAAGAGAGAAGAAGGTGCATAGAAGTCACTGGGCTTTGTTGGTTTTACGGACTAGGTAAACTATTTCACCAAGCTCTAGGTACTTGATCTGTCAGCGAAGCCTTGAAGGGGTATTTAAAGAAAGGATCGTACTGTTTTAATTCCATCCGCAGCCGCCGGATGTTCTTGTAAGCGCCTGGCAACATGCGTGATCATGGTTCCTCGTTCTTGTTCGACATAACAAAGACTTTTGTTTTACTGAGAACCTCCAGTGCTTCGAAGTAGAGCTTTAGATCCCCTCAAAGAGCTACGATCAAAGCAGGTGTCTTGCCATCCCATTCAATCGCTTCATCGAATACAACTGTTCGAACTTCGGGAAGAAACTTTGGGAACAGCGATGGCTTTGGAGAGGCAGGCATCTTTAAGCCAGCTAGCTCAATATCGAGATCGGGAGACGCGGAGGTCATTGTTTGATTCGTGAGGTGGTTTGATATTTGGAAGCTGAGATCGAGCGCGTTGACTTGGAGAAGACCCGGCTGCAACAAAATCTGCATGCTCTCATTAGAAGCCAGCGGTCTTCAACTTACTTAGTCAGCTCTTCGAAGACGCGTCTCACCACCAAATTTGTTCTGCATTCACGTTCGTTGGAGGTGGGAGTCGAAATTGAGACGACGAATTCCTACTGCATTGAATATTGAATATGAAAAATGAGTTGGGCATGAGAAAAGTCATCCTGATGTCTTGGGGGTCATGAGTTGTAAGCTATCTATTTCATTTTACAGTCTGCTCGCTCTCGCGGTTCCAAACACCTTCTCCACATACTTCAAGACTCGAGCCATGCAGTCTCTTGCTCTCACTACCTTCCTTTTGACAATAAAAGCGGCAATAGGTAATCGTGAATGTCCCACATTGATTGAGACATTCAAAATCGCAATATATATACCGTTTCTAATGTCCAGCGCAAACCTCTCATGTTTGAATGTCCCATCTCAACACATCTCCCTTCTGTGCCGTCCATATCCAAGTCGTGACTCCCCTCTTATCCGTCTCAGATTTACCTTCAACCCCAAGGCCAAGATTGGTGCACTTCACCGTGTTAACGAATCGGGCAATCCTTTCCGACGACATTTCATTCACTCTCGCAGAGAATTCTTCCAAAGTTCCAAGCAGTGATGTCTACTGTTTTGCCTTTCTCACTAAGTTGTTATCTGAGAACCTGCTTAATCTCGGTGAGCTGAAATTGCTTGACGCCAGTAAAGCCTTTGGTTTCGCAAGGTGGCCACATTCTGTCGTAGACATCACTGCTGATTTCAAAGTCAGCTTCTCAAGTTCCGCGTTTCGATGGATAAAAGTTACCCGAGTGATAGGTTTTGAATATTCTGCCATAGACTCAAAGGCATAGACTTTCCGGATTCTTCGTTCCTAGGCGAGAGCCGGAAAGAGCATACCTTCTTCAAAGCATCGAGAGCTTCAAATTATAACTGCGGATCTCCTCGAAGGGCAACGATCAACCCGGGGGTATAGCCCTCCCATTCCACAGCCTCAATTTCGTAGGGCTAACGGACAGCTCGTGATGTTCCGAACTCTGATGGCGTTGTTGGTAAGCTTGCACTTGTATAGTCCAGAATCATGTAGGCCCGAGTGAGAGACCGTGGAGTTGATAACGCAGCTGTTAACAACCACTCGATAAATTTTAGTCAATATTAAATTTGAACTAAGAAATAAATTGAGATAAAATAAAAAGTTTAAGATAATGAAAAATATAAATTCAATAGCCATTTATTTTAATATTAGTGCCCTTTTAGCATTGTATAAGCATAGCAATTATCCCTGGATTTGAGCCACCTTATTATATGTCAGAATTCCGGGCCTCATAAATTCAGAGCCTCACATTAAGTATAGATTTTCTATAGACTAATAATATTTACTTAGCTATAGTAACTTTCTTTAAAATCTCAGATAAAAAATTGCCTTATTAAATTTATTTCTATCTTTAGATCTAAGTGTAACACTGGGGCAGGAATAAGTACGTAATGTATGTGAAGTACTTCATGAAGTGTGTAAAAGCTGGTTCTTAACTATATAACTAATGCTAAGAGATAACACCCTTGCGTCACGTGGTGACGGTACCGTGACCGTGACACTAAGCAGTTGCTATTTTAACCTAAGCTAAATATTAAGCTCTAAATTATATTAATAAGTCAGCTAGATTTTGCTTAAAAGACTTTTTCAACACTTAGCAAATTGATTAAAATTTCTGATATGTAAATAGAATTTTGTTAATATCTATAATATAGTCATATTTGCAAAATGTCATAATGATATTAAATAGAGATTAATTTGAGCTTCTTATATGTTATTGCATTAATGCCGAGAGCCGATGCTGGACCCTGTAGACCTGAGCCGCACAAAACAACAAGCAGTAGGTTTGCTAAAGAGCTGGAATCATTTATAACAGTTTATGTTTTGTTCAATTTTTACAACAAGATTGGTGTCACGGTACCGTCAGTCACCACGTGACGTAAGGAGGGTGTTATCTCTTAGCAGTAGTTACTTAGCTAAGAATCAGATTTTACACACTTCATGAAGTACTTCACGTACGTTACGTGCCTATTCTTGCCCCGGTGTTACAATTGGTAGTCAGCCTTATAGTCAGCCTTATAGTCAGCCTTACAATATAGCCAGCTAGCCTTGATTTGACGATGCGTTGGCCGAGTAGCGTAGATCATCACCACCCCTCTTTTATATCTAATGCTGCTTCATATCATAAACCATCAGAATTACCAAGTTGGGTGTTTGATTTTTCAGTCGTACTCATACACCGTATTAGTAAAAGATGTCTTTGCAGTGGCGCATAGAGCAACAAATCCGGAGGGAGCTACGGGATAAACACACGCCCCAAAAAGAGCCAAAAGGTCTACATGTAGCCTTGTCACAGCCAGTAGAGCAGGCGGCAACCCAAATCGAAGCTGTTAAGGATAGCGAGGAACGAGAGATCAAGAAAAAGCCTGAAATGAATTTAGGGGAGATGAAGCTGCTCCAGAAGTTACGGAAACTCACAATGGCCTCAGATGTGGATGACACAGAGCTGAAGTCCATCGCCCAATCCCTTGTTAAAAAGGGCTTCAAAACTGAAAGCTTAAAGGATAAATATAAGGCATTGCAATGGGCGGCAGAGTCCGGGCATTACCATTTTGCTCGACTACTCATCCTTAATGGTCATTTCCGGCAAACCAGTCCTGAATTCATTGAGAATAAGGATCCGGACTCTAATCGTCAGAGACACAACTTGGTGAATCTAACACCATTTCAATTAGCTTCGAGGGAAGGCCATATAGATATTCTCCATTTGATATTGAGCCACCGTCAGAGCATGATTGATAAAGTCTCAAATCATATTGCCTTGAGTTATGCAATCTACGGCAGACATTTAGATGTTGTCAAGCTTTTAGTCGAAGATGACCGGGTTCCGATAGATTTAAATATTGTTGGGTCTTCTGGTCTTACGGATTTGCAGATCGCCGTTGAACAAGCCTCTACAGGTATGGTGGAATCTGTCCTATCTGATTCGAAAGCCATCTTGAATTTCGTAGGAATTGGTAGCAGTGGACCTTTACATATGGCAGCAGAAAGTGGGAATATTGAGATCCTGAAGATTCTCCTAGCTCACCCCGGTATCGACCCAAACGACAGAGATTCAAATGGCTCAACGCCTCTCATAAAAGCAGCCGAAAACAAGCATATGGATACCGTTCAGATTTTATTGGATCAAGGAGCTGATATCAACCCATCCAATGACGCTGGTGACACACCGCTTCTCCGAGCACTTCAAAAAGGCAATCTTCCTCTCTCACAACTATTTCTCGATCGGCCGGACCTCAATGTCAATGCGACCAATGCACAGGGCTGGACCGCTTTGATGTATGCAGCGTCTTACGGTTGTACTATCAGCGTTTCAAAACTACTCAAATATGGAAATATCGATGTCAAATATCGAGTTCGTACGACCGAGCTTCAATGGGGTTCTCTTCCAGTAACTCAATACCGCTCCGCATTTGACATCAGCACCGCTAATGGATTTCGACATGTGGAGCAACTTCTATCATTCTTTAATGATTCGGCTATGAGCAACGAGGAAGTTCTAGGAAATGTTGACTACGGCTACTGTAGTTGGGGTAGGAGAAGAAGAAGATCGTCTCCAAATGTGAATGATTACCGGGTGGAAAGTGTTGGGATACAAGAGCTCAACAATAAATGCTTCTACGACCCCCATATAACAGAAAACCCTGGTCTGGAAAGTCAGGAAGCCTTTAATTATTTGCCTGGGAACGAATACCTTGATCATAATTCGGCGATATCTGTAAATGAAGGCGCCCAAGCAACGAGCTACTCCACCTCCGCCTATTCAGTAGCTCAAGGGAGCTCGGTTTACTATTCATCAACTTTAGGAAACGGCTACACCACTACAGCAACTACAGAATGGGACAACTACACCACCACTCCAACAACTATAGAATGGGACAACTACACCACCACTCCAACAACTACAGAATGGGACAACTACACCGCTCCAGTAATCAGCCACCTGACAAGCAGCACAATAAAAAGCAGTCTAACCATACATAACGACATCACGACAACAACAGTAAACACAATCAATGGTGCTCAGGAATCAATCCTGCCAACAGGTATCAATAATCAACCTAGTGTGCTTACTCAAGGCTCCAAAACACATCCTTTGTCCACCTTATTAAAATCAACCGGTTATTTATCGAATGACGTCTCGACAATGAACAGTTCTTCTGTCAGCTCTTCAGTAACCACTCAAATCCAAACCCAAACGCATACAATGCAAGCCGTAAACAAAAATGACGCCATAAACTGGGCAATAGCAGTACCAGCCACCGCAGCCGGAGTTGTGACAACCAGTCTCGCAGCCTGGGCATTGAAGCTGCAGCGAGAGGGAGCTTATAAAGCCGATGAAACGGCGCGTATCCTAGAAAGCCTGGATCGAAACCTCATCTCGATTTTATCCGTGGTCCGAGTTGCTAAGGGATTGATAACGAGGGAACAAACTACCAATGTTCCGGGGGAAGACGAGGAGGAGGATAACGATGATGGTAGTGACAGTGGGTCAGGCGGAGAGTCGGGAGCTGCTGTTTTGCAAGCTCTCCAGCATGTGGTTAGCTCGATGGAAGAGTTCACCGCCCAAGTTGAATCTCCGAATCTGCCATCAATCATTGACGAAAATTGCCATGATAGCTACAGTAATTATACGTGCGAAGACCATGGAATTCATCCTGACGAAGTGAGAAACCAGATCGAAAGCTTGAAACTGGTGCATCACCGTCATCAAGTGGAACCAAATTCCCCTCATAAGGTCATATCAAGTAGTCTTCCAGGTACCAATGTAGAGACCGATGAGTTTAGCATGGAAAATAAGGAAATTGAGTCCGGCTTGCGATATGATTCCGGATTCAAGAACTGGAATAACTTAGAGTTGAGCGATGAGGACAACGATTCGTTTAATAGCTTGCATGAACAGATATCACAAGATCCCGAATGGCTCGACTACTAATGTCGGGGGTTCTTTTCTGTAAAGTACATGAAATCGATCTTTTAATTCGCACGGGAGAAAAAGAGCTTGTTCTATAGACCGAAAAATAGCACCGAAATGATCTTACCAACTGAAGCAGCCTATTAGTAATCAATTACACCGCCTACGGATGTTTTCACTCTTACTGATGTTACAAGTGCCAGAACTCAAGTTGTAAAGTAGAGCCTATCTATTTGTATTTGTGGATTCACTCTCAATACGTAGCACCTCTACGTGATATCACGTATGTGCCAGGTTGTATTGTAGAGTAATCGATGAATTTTATTAAATACGAAGGGGTGTTGATGATATCCTCAATCGGGGATCTATCGTGAGTCATGTGACCATCCGTAGTGAGAATACACTAACAGTATCAATGAGCCTTTAAAACTCACGTCAAGAGTCTAAAGTTTGATAAACTAATGGAAATGCAGATTAATAAAGTAGAGGCTGCAATATATAAAAGTTCTTATCTTGACTAGACTCGTTGACTTTTTATTGTCTATTAGATCTATAAACGTATAAGAAATAATTTCTCTGACTGTTAGGTGATAGAGCTATCACAAGTTGCCTTAATAGCAGACCCACCCCGTACTCACTGATCCGCCATATAAAGTGCCTAGTAGATCGCTCTCCTTTTAAACTTCACTGTTGAGATTCTGGGCTCCTCCAGGATAGGAGTAGAGTCAGGCCAGAACTTAGCGAGAACAATAAAAGCTACAAGTATTCAAAATTGGGTAGACTGCGCTTTTCTAAATTCCTCTATTGGCGCTATGAATTGTATTTGGAACAAAATACAGTTAATTGAAAGCATAGTCTAGTATAGTACAACTGAATACTATGGTAGCATTTCTGACTATAGCATTCTGTAAAAATTAAGGTGTGCATAAAGGAGGGAAGCACTTAAAGCATTCATGATAGGACTGGCCTTCTATACGCCGCACTTGGCATGCATGCGCCATGTACATCACGGACTCTCTAGTAGGCGTATGTTGTGGCCTGAGGCACACACCCTCATTAGCTAGCATACTTAGACCTCTCCCGTACGGAGAGCCTCCTTCCCTAGACTTTACCAAAACAAGAAACCTTTACACACGTTTTACGCACAGGAACCTCTCCTCCGCTTTCATCGTGAGTCCAGGTCCTTGACAGCGTAATTCCAAGCGAGAATCAATATTTAGAGTAACTGGCAGAAATGGTGATAGGGTGGAAATGCGAGAAGTATTGATAACAATGCGATTTTGATAGTTTAGGCAACCACATTTAACAATGCAAAGTAGAAGGTAGAACATAGACAAATTCTGTTGCAGTGCAAGGCGGCTTCGGGTGAAATACGTGGGAGTGGAAGCCGACATGATCTAGTGTTTATTAAGGGGAAATCTCAGACGACAATTCTTCACACTCGCCGTAATGCGATAATCAGCCAAGAGCCTCAAATGAGGTTTCCAATTCAAAATTATTATAGGGGACATCCAGTACAGTAATAGCAAGCATGCAACGCGGTAGTTACTAAGAATGGCTCTTAGACTCGAAATAATAGTTGCAAAAACGTATTTTGATCGTTGAAACATCTGCATTTGTTAAACTTCTTCTCTCTCATAAAATTGATAGTTAGAAGAATAAATAAATAAATATGGTTTGCCGTTGGCATGATAGCTTTCTACACCTTTTGAATCTCTCAGGAGTTAACTTAACATGTTCGCCGCAATTTCAATCTCCTTCAACACCAAAGACATTCCTCTTCAACCTTTGTAACGCATCATTTCGAGATTACACGCAAGCTGTGCTCCTGGTTTTGCAACATTCAGTGAATGCCGCCAGAGCAGTAGCTGCAATCACGCACTACATATTAAATTAGTCCTGTGTCCAATTTTAGCATAATCTGCTAGATTTCATACCGTGTAGCCATCTACGATAGAATTGTTAGCAATAGTCCAACTACTGGAACAAAATAAGAACATACCAAAAGTTGAGCCGCCTGTGCAACAGGACGAAGTGTCTGTGATTGCGCCAATATCACCTGGCCCAGTTCCCTCACACCAACACGATTGTTGTGCGGAGACAATTGTGATGAAGGAGCTAAAACAAAACTTGTGTTGCTTAAATTCTACCAAGCTTTATAGGCTTCGGAAGTGACGGTAGAGTAGCTTGTATCTGAATATGGTGAGGAACTTCATCTTTATTGATTGGTCGCTTTCAAAATACAAGAAGTAGTCACGATTTATATGGTGAGAGACGGATTGTAAAGGAACTTGCATCGAACCTCATTTCTCATATACATCGTGCTGAAAGTGGAGATATTATGCTTTAGCAAAGAGGCTATAAAGGTTTCGGAAACAAGATCTCCTTTAGGGATCTAACCAAACTTTATGGCGCTACTGAAGCAGCGAATCCAAAATGTAAACAGAGATGTCTCCCTTGAAACAGGTTTGTACCCAGAGGAGGAGAAAGTTTAATTCCTAACCAGGGGTTCTTTAGGGTAAATGTTTGCCTGAAAGATCCACATTCAAATGATTAAGCATTTAATTAATTCTTCTAGGATTCTTTTGCCGAGTTTCTTCAAGATCCCTGTGGATTGACTCTCAATACGTAGCACCACTATGTGTAATCACGTATGTGCCAGTTGTATTGTAGAGTAATCGATGTTGTATTACTAACTACGAAGGGGTGTTGATGATATCCCCAACTAGGGATCCACAGTGGTCATGTGACTACGTCACATGACCGGAAGTAAATACACATAGTGAGAATATATCAACAGTATATCAACAGATCCCAGAATTCTTATTTGAGCTGCTAGCGTGTGGCAACATACTACTTAAAAAAACGCTAGTTTTCATGCTCACATTCTTTAGTTGGTCAGCTTCGAGAGTTCACGATATCGTAATTATTTCCAATCACCGGCATGCGTTTTGCTACCAGCCACCGTTGGGTGAAGTAATCCTAGGTTGGTTTAATATCTAAAAAGGTTATTGACCTGCTCCTCGCCCTCGTCCCGCGCCACCCATCATATTCTTGGCCCTAGATTTATATTAGCTTAGCATCAAATAGGATTCTTCATATTTGCTTACATTTCAGCAATGCTAGGATCTGACATCAGAGCAGATAGATCTGGCATCCCGCCACCACCTCTACCACCTGCTCCTCCTGCTCCTCCGGCACCTCCACCTCCAAATTGACTGGCCATCTCAGCTATCTTTGGATTGCTCATGATGTTGTTCATCATTTCGGGATTGCTCATAAGACTTTGCGCCATGTTGGCAAACATTGGATTGCTCATGATGGAGCTCAAGTCTGGCATACCACCACCACCTCCTCCACCAAACATACTTGCTAAGTCTGGCATACCACCGGCTCCGCCGCCAGGTGCACCGCGCGCAACATCTTGATCTTCGTCATCGGATCCATCAGCTTCCAACTCAGCAACGCGCTGTTTGGCTGTCTCAAATCCTTTCTTCATTGCATCACTCCCGCCATTTCCTTCATACTTGATACCCTGTTCATAAGCTTCCAGGCTTCCCTTTGCATCACCAAGTGCAAAACGTGCTAGGCCCAAACGTGACCATCCTTTTGTGTAATTGGGATCTGAGGCAACAGCTGCTTCTGCGTCTGCACGAGCAGATTCGTGGTCTTTCGAGGCAGAATATGCTGCGGCGCGGTTTGAAAGAAAAATGGCGTTACCAGGAACTATCGTAAGAGCTTTGGAGTAGAAGTCTATGGCAGAAGAATAGTTCTTCTTTGCCATCGCAGCATTGCCTTGGCTCTTCAACCCCTCAGCTTCTTTCTTCTGTGCTTCTGTCACCTCTTTGGTAGGTGGGGTAGATTTCTCGCCTGCCGCGTTGGTACCTGGTCCTGCGGGAGTCTTTCCCTTCAGCTTCTCATATACGCCGTATATTTGAAGAAGTGTTTGTGAATCTTTGGGAGTTGCGTCTGTGGGATCTACTTTGAAGGACTCAGAAATACATGATTGGGCAACTTCGATTGACTCGCGATCTTCCTCACTGAGTGTTCCATCAGTGAGAGAGGTGGAGAGGAAGTCGATGATTGCGAGTGCTAGTCTGTGTTTTGTAGTTGCCATTTTGACGGTTTTGTAACAACTATGTCTGGTGAAGAGGGGAAGATTTCCTGGTACGTACTTGACAAGCACTTATGGAACGTGGCGGAAGATGGTGGTTAAAGCGGGACTATATCTCTTGGCACGTTTGTATTTAGACCGACAAGCGACAACTAGTGTACTAATAAGTAATTAATAGTACATATCAATTGTCACTATTGTCTCGATAACTATAGAACTTTGGTATAATCGTGTGAAGCGGCTATACTAGCTTTTCACGTTTAGATTAGCTGCAGTCTAGATCCGCCATCGCCTTTCATGGAAGTAAATCTAGTCGAGCTTTTCAATAGGAACCAATTTGTACAATATAGTTACGCTTAAAAATGTACGCCTTAATCCGGATGTGGATATCATAAGACCCTGTCTACTTGATAGGCAGAACAATAGAACATTCGTATTGAGATATAGTTAGTATTGATATGCTAAAGAGAGAAGCAGTTCTCGAGACACATATAGAAATCTGAAGTACCACTTAGTGTCTCGGTGTATTCCATTGACAACAAAAGTTACACGGCAATTCTGTTTCCCCAATACAATTACGGTACACGAGGCCTCAAAACACTAGTCTCGACTTCTTCTTTCCACCATTTCGGGAAATCAAGAACCTTTTTTCCTTTCCTCGCATCCTCGGCAGCAAAAACCATCGCATGGCTTCTGATAACCTCTTCCAAGCTGCACCCAACATGCTGCTTCTGAGAATCCGCCACATTAGCGCCATGGTTCTTGACAGCATCTATTGCTAAGATGAATTGTCGTGCTAATCCAGCATCACCACCACCATGGCCACCCCCAGCTAGATGGGGTTTGTAGATTTTCTTTTCCCCAGTGTTGAAGTCTTCGACAGTAATAGTACTGCTGTCTGCGTAAATCTCACCATCAGAGCCATATATATGGCTAAATCGCTCGCATATCTTCTTTGTGTGAGCCACCATATGGAAAATTGCAGTTTTCGCCCCTCTGCCCACGAGGGATCTTTCATTGCCTTTACTTTCTGCAGGGAGCGGGTCATTGTTCCATGTCATAGTTACGACTTGGTCGTCGCAAACATCATTATCGGCTTCCCATACACAGCGACCAAACCAGTTCCTAGCAGAGACCTCAGAAGCCGGTGTGGACGTGGTGTAATCATCCTGTAATTTACTTCTTAGAGCTGCCTCACCCCCGGAACTTCCTCCTGCTGCTATACATTCTTCAATCTCGGGTAAAACAATATCGACGGGCCAATTAGTGTTTCCGCTTCCTAGTCCTTTAAGTTCCTTACCCAGGTAAATCTTCTTAGCTGAGTATTTGCAAGAGCTTTCTATGGGGCAGCTAAAACAATTTGTAGAGCTCCCAGCAGCTGTAGGCTTGCGTGCCTTATTGAATAATTGCAGTGAGCCAGAGGAAGTGACCGAGCTGGGAATGTGGGCAGGCGTAGAAACATTAGGAGGGGGAGAGCAAAGAAGCCATAAGAGGAGATCAATATCATGGCAAGACTTGGTGAGGAGTGATGGAGCTGTTGTGGATTCTTTTCGCCAGTTACCCCTAAATTTGTTAGCTATTGCAAGCTATCTCACCAGGAGATTTACCTGACATAGGAATGAGTAAAATGCCACCAACCCACTGGTTCTGTGTGGTTGATCGACATCACCTCTCCAATAATCTTATCTTCCACAAGCAACTTTCTGAGTAGCATATTGTGTGGACTATATCTTAGCACGTGGCCAATTGAGAAGATTCTCGAAGGGGTGGTAACTTCGGGGAGTCCTGGAAGCAATGATCTGTATATGTCCACGCAATCGTCTAAGCTGCAAGCGAGTGGCTTTTCGCACATAATGTGTAGTCCTAACGGAGCCAGCCCAATTATCACTTCCTTATGCTGCTCATCAAGTACGCATATGAATACCCCATCAACTCCTTCAGGTACATCTTCGCCATTTGCAGCACTTGCACGCCTCCTCAATTCCCATGCTAAGAAATCGGTCCAATTCTTGAATTCTTGCCCTTCGGATGGCCCAGACTTGCCCCAAATGTGCTTCTCTCCAAGACGTTTCCTCTTATATGCAATAGGCTCTGCAACAGCGACAACAATACCATTTGATGCTTCACTGGTAGCTTCTGCATACGCGTTTCCCCGCGATCCTGCACCAATTATGAGAAGACGAGGGGGTTTTGCAGACATGGAAGGACGGGCTGGGGCTGGAAGACGATCGACATCGTCATCGAGAGAGGAATCTGCATGAGGAGCCATCTTTTTGTTTGTGCATATACTTTTCGTTTGTCAATGAGTAGTGAGCTGTCTTCTATCTCTTTTGCGGAGGGTACTAGTGCTGCTATATACGTGAGATGGTACAGCCTGACGTTCAGCCTTGCATACCTTTATATTTTGAACGTTGCTCCATGTAACGTTGCGGGCCTATCATATCCACTCAGTTTCCACGCATTTCGCAATAGTTTTAACTATCTATCTTTCAAGCTTTTGTGGTTCGCAGGTTCGAAGGAGACTTTGAGAGGTGGGGGTTAAAGCGGCACATGGTTCAGTATCTCTCTCTGACTGATATCTTGCCTCACCTCCTGTTTGATTTCGCCCAGCTTGACAGGCCAAATTCATCACTTAAATAAAGGAAACAGCAGAATAAAAACATTGGGATAGGTTGTAGAACAAAAATTTGAAATCGCTAGCTTCCCTGGCTCAAGTCAACCAGCTATTTATGGGAGGCTCGCTAATATAGAGGGGAGCTGCTGTAATCTTACTTACTAGGTAGCATAGCTACAAGGTATACTTCTTCGGTGGGCTTAAAGAACCAATTTTCATTTAAATACAAGAGTGGAAATTGAGCTGATAGTTGAAGATATAAGAAATCAGGTCCGAGTTTTTGCAACGTTTGATAATCTTGGCGTACAAAATATTTTTTGTTTAATGGCAGATACCTCTCAATATCACATCATTTCGCATAAGGACCAGTTATTAGAAACTGTTGTGCCAGCACTGAAAGTTTAAGAGACCTTTGATCTCTTGGCCACCTGTGCAGCGACTGAATTATATTAACTGAGACTGACGAAAGATAAGCAAAGACTGAAAACATTGAAAAATAGAATTATCATTAGTGCTCTACCAAAGAAAGTTTACACCGTTTTATTGTAGCTTTACCTCATCAGATATTCAAGGTCTGGAGTCCAACGAAATTGACTCTCCTCATTTCGTGGATGTGCTACGCACTACTCTCTCTGTGATCTTGCATCACCTTCACCTTAAGATTAGTGGGTGGTGTAGTGATACCTATGACCACCAAAGGGTATAATATAACCTCCCAGCTTCAATAGATGATTTCATCAGAACAAATTTTCACTTTGATAGGCATCAGCTACTAGGCATTTCTTCTCTTGGATACGGAGGTTGTTTCACAACGAAATTGCAAAATTTCAGCAATACATACAGGATATTGGGAAATTATGGTTCATGGCATTGAGACCAAACACCATGTGTCAGCATCAGAATATCAGGCTGCAGTTCCCATACCATAATCAATGCAGCAAATTTGTTCCAGATGCCAAACTATCACTAATAGAAATGTATCTACCAAAGTTACAAGTATTACGATATCGTTTGAAGGCAAATTATATGAATTAGGCGAGCGTAAATAGTAAGTGTCTCTTGGTCACTTTCATCGGACCAGAGTTTAAAGACTTCCACCAAAGATCACCACTTCACGGTTATTAAAACACTGTCAATAGCAAAGAAGCATTTAGTGGTGGCACGTTTGCACCACATGAAACAGTTTCGTGCCTGTTCGTATGGTATTTATGAGCTTACCTTAGCAGTAGCAGCATCCACAACAAGTAGATTCTTCAGGAATAGAATGAACAATGCGGATTTTCAATCCGGCAGATAGATTAAGTTGTGAACTGGTGGAACCTTTTCACTTTCGGAATATGGTAAATGGGGAAAAATAGGGCATTCAAGTTTCGAATCCTTTGCTTCTTCTGGTTGCATTCCTGGATTTGTAGGAATGCATCTACTTTAAGATTCAACATTCCTGGCACATTGGCTGACCGTAAAGCTACGTATGTGGTTCGCTTTGTAGTTTAAAGTTTTTACCGATTTTCTTTTAACATGGAGCTGGTCTTGCGATGCAGCAGAATCCATCCTGGAAGGCTCCGACGAGGCAACCTTGAGGTCTTGACTCCACTTTATAATACGAGCCTAGTCAGTGAACTTCCTCCCCAAAAGTTGCACCTTTCACAAATCATTAATATATTAAGAAAGAATGGCACTTAGAAGTTTCTACTCGAGGACTGCCTGAAATTTGAATGACAGAAAGTCATAATCATATAAACACTCGTCACACATCCAACCAACACACTTAACCCTTAACGTCAGACCAACATCCGAGAAACACCATCAAACCAACAGCAGAGTCAAGAATTGAAACCTTGATATCTAACTGCAGACTGTGGGAATTCGTCGTGGGATTGGCTCTTTGCTCTACGCAAGAGACTTACAGAGAAAGGTACAAACAGCACATATGTGCCTAGGTAGTCCGAGTCCTCCGACATTGCCGCAATACGCCGCTAACTTTTGCCAAAGCTCGAGAGATAGGCATAAATATCGGGGATAGACAAGTATGTATGTACTAAGGTGTGGGGGCTTCTCATAGCCTACATTCCAGTCTCCTCCTACATCTTACTTCATCACATTCGAAGTGCGAAACACAAGGCGTGCTATCCAACTCAACAGACTTCAGCTCACTAGTACACATGTGCATATGTGCATATTTAAGATGTCGAGCGAACCATGTACTCAAGCGCTTTCACGAGAGTGTTTTAATAAGTCGGTGTCCAGTGGCTCTCGCGCTTCACTAGCCTCGCAGAAAGTCAAGGACGACAAACTCCAAACCCAGCTCTCCAATTTCCCTCCCTTTAAGTTTAAACAGCCGCTTTATATTCCTATCTACAACTGCTCCTTGGCTTGCTTCCACGCGGGTTCAAAACCCTAATTAGTTTCGAAGTGCTGGATATCTTATAATCGCCGGATTCATAATTTGAGAAATGGAAAAACAATGAGATGTAAATAAGTAGGCGGGTGAAGCCCAGTGCTACCTCCGGACAGAAATACAAAAAGTGGAGCAGGTGCAGTCAATGGTAGAAATTGGCTAATTATTGTTCGAACAGGAATATCTTGCTTGAAACATATTATTTTCTCCAAGAGCCGTCATGGTTGAACTTAACATTGCTATTCACAATGATTTAATATACATATCCAACAGGTCACATCACCTAAATTGAAAGCTATTATCCACCAAGACTTCAGCGTACCTTGTTGCTGAGGATTATTCACTACTACCAAATATAAAGCTCCTTAGCGGAACTGAGCTAGTTTCATAGGATCCATCAAAACTTTCCAGATGATCAAAAACTCGAGCATTGGAAGGGGAGGCTTCACTCCAGCCACCCCCCAGCGCTCCTGTAACTATATGGTCCTCGCTTGTGTTTAAGAAGTTTTCCTGGACAGAATCTTCATGAGCGGCAACTGATGCTACAGTACCTATTGCCATCTCGTCATAGAAACCCATCACGGATTGCATATCATAGTTTCCTGGCTCAGTAAATGGACGCTGTACCATAGCAGGTTGGCTCGGGCTAGGCTGCTCCCATTGCTGGGGCTGGGCAGAGGCACTCCTTCCCATTTGCTGTGGAAGGATACTATGACGTGGTCGCTTCGGATTCGTGTGTAGATTCTGAGAGCCCACACTTAGATGCTTGGAATTTGTCCTGACTCCTGAAGAAAATCCCGAGTCACTCAATGTTCGACGATGTTCTTCGATAGTTGGGATGTTCAAGCTATATGCTAGATCTTGTGCATCATTCATTTTGAATCCAGATGAGGTGGCATGTGGAAGATTTTCGAACTTAGTACCGTGGTATTGAATATGCTGGGTGATTAGGTTTGGTTTTTTGTGATTTAGGTTTGCATTTTGAAGCATGGCAACCTGTGAATGAATGATAAGTATTTAATTACTATACTTTATCGGAAGGGACTTGAAGAAGCTATCTAGGGAACAGGCACATACCTGGGCTCTTAGTCCTTTGTTGTCCTCTTGGATGTGGCTCTTTTCCCGTTTAGTTTTTGCCAGTTCAGCTTTAGTCTCGTCAAGTTTACGAGCGAATTCTTTTGCTTTCGTCAAGACTCGCTCATAATTTTCCTCTCGCGTTTTTATCTCCCGGTGATGTTTCTGATCTTTCTCGTACATTTGTTGTTTCAGGCATTCAGTGGACCACGCAATATCAGGACCAATCGGTTCAAGTTGTGGGAGGCTGTCAGATACATCGTCAAGTTGTGTTGATGAGGAGGCGGACATAGCCCCAGGCCTTTGATTTTCTGTGATCAAGGAGCCCTGACTCACAGGAGTTTGTCGTGGAGAGCTGGGGCCGGCACTTCCTGTTGTTAAGACGGGTATTTGAGACGTTGCTCTATTATTTCCATTTGTAGTTCTTGTATCTCTCGCAATTGATGGACCACCACCACGTCCAAATATTGGCACATTCCAGTCTTTAAGTTGATTAAGCATTGTTGATGCACTATAAACAGTTAGTGGTAGTGAAGAAGCCAAGTTTGACAACTTACGGCAGGATAAATCCTGTCCTTAGCCTGATAATGTTAGAAATTTCTTTAGGTGCGATCCGTCTTTGGTACATTTGTACGATGTCATTATGAAAGAACTCCCAGATCGTCAGTTTGGCATGGTGATATTGCGCCTTGTTCCACTTCGCGTCCCTCCCTTCTCCGATATCCCATTTTATACGCATCCCCTCATCGTGTCCGGCCGTCATGATATCCCGGATATGGAACTGCCATTTGTTTAGTGCTTTGTTTCGATATGGAAATGTTTCAAAGCAAGAGCATGAGCGAAATGAATCAAGTCACAGTGGGGAGATCTACATGGAACATATAGTCCAGCAGTATAGCACTCTATGGAGAAGGACATGAAGAAAGGCATAGAACTATTAGAACGGTATGAAACTAGTGGAGATACGCACTAATAGTTTGCCCTCGCAAGCTAAAGCAAGAACCTTGCTTTCCCATTCATTATTGCTCAGTTGAAGTCGATTATCACGGCCACCGCGAGCGCGGACCTCCTCCCAGTTCGGTATTCGATTCATAGCTGACTCGCTGTGTCAAAATTCGAAATTGTCACTCGAGATACCTAGGCAAAGCGAAGGGAGTCGCTGTCGACAGGCGCGACGGGATGTCGTGTTGACCACACCAGCTTACTGATACGATGCCGAGAGGTATAACTTTGATGCAAGTCAAGTCAGCGGCGACACTGTGATTAGATTTGTCGCAGGTGCAGATCGTCTGCCTTTAAGTAGCGTGAGCGGTCTGGGTGTCGTCTTGTGCTGTTTTGTACGGACGCTGTTTTGTTACTTCCAAATGCGAAGTATGGAGGTCTGCGAGTTATAAGTGACGGAGGGGTCTTGTGGCTGGGTATCGATCTAGCGGGTCCTTTTACCAAAGAAGGATACCCGGTGAGAAGCTTCTCTTGGGACAATGAGACTACGATGGCCAGGTGTGGTCACCCATGTGTGGGGACAGCTGCAAAACCTTGATGAGACTGCTTAGGGTACTTATCGGGACGAAGTAATGGACCTAGCTTGGGGACTATCATGTTTGTCCTTAATCTCAGTACTTTGTTCTGCATTGTATTTATATGTAAATAAGTGCAAGGGGACTTCGTTATCCATGTCATGCATCATCGAGCCAGCCAAGGATCAGCAAGCTTAGGGGCGACGAAGAGCCAAACACACCCTGCACCTACCTGCTGGCCCCGCCTTGAAGATGGGTATTGTAGCGAGAACAGAGAAGCTTGTAGCGTGATGAGCGCAACCTGAGTTGGCTGGTGCAACCTGCAACTCCTTACCGTTTAGTTGTGCCGGGAGGATCTGGAAGTCATGTTTGCGGCTTTGTCTCTGCGGGTTCGTAGGCTAGTAACATGCTGGTGTTTGGACTCGAACTGGCGTATGCGAGAAAAGCCAGGGAAGCTTGGCCTGACGCGTGGAGCTTTGCGAGGACAGAATTCCCGAGGAGAACAAATCGCTTATCCCAATAGAAGCTCCAGCAGCTATCTGGACTGCTACTGCTCATGGGACCGTCAGGAACTGGTGCTGCTGGAGCTTCATCGATAATGGACTAACCATGTCGAGCAAAATGAAATGGAAATATTCCATGCGCAACAACTCGAACTCGGCCCGGTGTACAGGCTGCTGGCAAGTGGACTTGGGGTAGCTATGCTCACTTGCCGGACAGGACAACGGGCACGTCCCGTACGAAACCCCAAAAAAATCCCCGGATGGGCTTATTACTGAATTATCGGAGGCGAAAGCCTATAATTACGCCCCAGCCTCTTTCTCTCGCTCTCTCAGCTCCTCTCTTGAAGTCCAGGATACGGGTCCGCACCTCCCGGGCGTGCTCCGAGTTTACTCACTTTCTGCTCTAAGTTGTCTGTAGAAACAGATCCAATTCCCATGGCTGCCAAGATTCCCATCAGCTGGGGATAAACCACAGAATGACGAGTGGCCCACAGCTGCCACAGCTGCTCGTGTGGGGGTTAGATCTGTCCCAAATCCTTTAGTCAAAGGTTAATAGGTGGGCTGACAGGTTGTGTGGATTTCTTTTGGATGTGGATCGGGGGAAGTCCTTGACAAAGTCCTGCCAATTCCTGGTGTTGGGCAGGGAACGGTAAGAGCGGTTAATAGCAACTAGATGCGCCTACGAGCCTGATTGAGTTACTCGTAGCATACGCTGAAGTCAATCGACTCTTGAAATGGTGGAACCGAATAACCCACTTTCTTCACAGGAATCCAGTGTGAGCATCTTCAAGTGACACGACTCTGTACGCCACAGCAAGTATTCGACATAGCACTGCTGCAGTATCATCGAGAGCAACCGACCTCAACAATGCATCTCAGATGATGACGACTACCAAAATGATCCAGAGGGAAATGCCTGGCCTCCTGACTTCATGAAACTCACTTCACTTGCCCGTTCGGATTAAACAAATCGATTGCTTGCTTCTGAATCGTGGCTGATTGCTCAAATGCTTCCTAACCGGCCCCCCCTGGTGGAAACCTGAACCAACGCTAATGTCAGGTACAGGTCATGATCTTACTGATGCTACGAGCGTCTTCCAGAGTCGGCAGGATGGAGATTTTCGCGTCTTGACAGGTCGGCAATTTCGTATTTGCTAAATTGATCGACCCAAGGCCAATTCAGACCGTGGAGACAATTGATTGATCGGTGGTCAACACGGGGCTGCGTACGAGGGTTCAGACTCGCTTATGGCAAATGTGCTGCAATAGAGGCCACCCATCCACTTGTGAGATTTGAGCAGAGCCGTGACCATTAGTCAAGCATGGTCGTCCCTCTGTGGATGTTCCGGATCGAGAAAGATTTCGATTGGGCTTGCACAGCGGAAGAGTGTCTTGAGAAACTCGGGCATGGCTGTGACCAGAAAAGGAAAATAACTAGAGCTAAGGGAAATAAGAAAGACTAGCGCAAGTGGCCTCTTCAAGCGAGGCGCGCCATGTCTCGAGTCTCAACGGTAACGGTGAAGCAGCGTGAAGCATGCCGTGGTCCTACAGAAGGGAAAAAGTAAGGATGTATACGAACGCTTGGGAAATCACTGAGAACATCCCCAGACCAGGGTTGGCTGTTCCCAGCCGTTTCCAGAAAATCCACCAGCGCTCGCTCGCATCAAGCCACCAAGCCATGCTTTATCCCCATCCAAACCTTTTCTCGGCTCCTTGGAAATCATCCGGAGTCAACGGGGAATGCGGATCTCAAAATCAACGCAGCTCACCTACGTCTTGGCTCACACCATACCTACCGCGCCGAACGGTCTGACCTCCTTTGTCTTAGCCTTCGAAGGCTTCCTAAGCTTGATAGAGTAGTAGAGTAGCAGTCTTATGATTTCCAAGCTTTTCACAACAGGGAAAATTGCCCTGGTCTAGCATTTCATGGCTTTGACAATTTGCCCTCAACAATAACATACAGACTACTCACTACGTAAATCCCGGAATCACTAAACTCGAGGCTGGCGGAATCCACAGGAAAAGTTGTCTTAATACACCCCCCCC
>Ga0247810_10000437_pt1 | contig 46595 bp, 40 predicted proteins | sample UWRJL119311C1_FD_179918 | JGI IMG/M metagenome (GOLD analysis project Ga0247810, IMG submission 179918) | Plant litter microbial communities from Arlington Agricultural Research Station in Wisconsin, United States - UWRJ-L119-311C-1 | ecosystem: Environmental > Terrestrial > Plant litter >...
GGCACCCGTCGCCGCCCACCCGCGGATGACGGTGATCGGCACCGGCTACCTGGGCGCCACCCACGCGATCTGCATGGCGATACTCGGCTTCGAGGTTCTCGGGGTCGACGTGGACGAGGGCAAGATTGCCGCCCTCGCGAGCGGCCGCGTCCCGTTCTTCGAGCCGGGCCTGCCCCGGAAGCTCCGTGAGGCCCTCGACTCGGGGCGGCTGCGCTTCAGCACCGACATCGCCGAGGCAGCCGAGTTCGGCGATGTGCACTTCGTCTGCGTCGGCACACCGCAGGCGCCGGGATCGCACGCGGCCGACCTGCGCTTCGTGGAGTCGGCGTTCCTCGAACTGGCCGCGCGCATCCGCCGCAGGGCCCTGCTCGTGGGCAAGTCGACGGTTCCGATCGGGACGGCGGCGCGCATCACCCGCCTCGTGCAGGAGGCGTCGCCGATCGGCGAGCAGCTGGAGCTGGCATGGAACCCCGAGTTCCTGCGCGAGGGTTTCGCGGTGGAGGACACCCTGCACCCCGACCGGCTGGTGTTCGGCGTCGCCTCCGCCTGGGCGGAGGACCAGCTGCGTTCGGCATTCGCGCCGATCCTGGCGCGGGCGACGCCGCTCGTCGTCGCGGACCTCGCCACCGCAGAGCTGGTGAAGGTGGCCGCGAACTCCTTCCTCGCGACGAAGATCTCCTACATCAACGCGATGGCGGAGGTGTGCGAGGCGACGGGGGCGGATGTGAACCTCCTCGCCACGGCGCTCGGCTACGACGAGCGCATCGGCGCCCGATTCCTCAAGCCGGGGCTCGGCTTCGGCGGCGGGTGCCTGCCGAAGGACATCCGCGCGTTCGCGCACCGCGCGCGGGAGCTCGGCGTCGGGCAGGCGGTCGCCTTCCTCGGCGAGGTGGACGCGATCAACACCCGTCGCCGCGTGCGCACGGTCGACCTGGTGCGGGAGCTGGCCGGCGGGTCGCTGTCGGGTGTGCGGGTGGCCGCGCTCGGCGCCGCCTTCAAGCCGAACTCCGACGACGTGCGTGATGCCCCAGCGCTCGACGTGGCGCGGATGCTCTACCTCGAGGGCGCCAGCGTCACCGTGTACGACCCGGAGGCCGGCGACAACGCGCACCGCGCCTACCCGGATCTCGACTACGCCTCCTCGCTGGTCGAGGCGGTGACCGGGGCGGATGTCGTGGCGCTGCTCACCGAGTGGGACGAGTTCCGCGACGCCGACCCGGCCGCGCTCGGCGACCTGGTGTCCGGGAGGCGGATCGTCGACGGCCGCCACGCCCTCGACGCGGACCGCTACCGCCGTGCCGGGTGGGAGTACCGGGCGCTGGGACGCCCGAGCGCACCCGGCACGGTGCCGCTCGCGGAGCACGAGCGCGACGCGGTGGGGTAGCGCGCACACCAGAGTTCTGCCGGGGCCGGGCCTTATCGGGAGGCCGGGCCCCGGCAGGCACCCGCATCCCGTCCCCGGGGCGGGGTGCTTCGGAAATTCAGGACTCCGCCCCGGAAGCCGACAGCGCGGCGGCGGCATTCAGCGGATGCGACGCGAGCGCCGCCGGGGATGTCCTGAATTTCCGAAACACACCGGGGACGCGACGCCTTCCCCGCCGTCTCGGGGCCGCTCGTGCCTCGCGAGCCGGCGCGGGCATCCGCTCTCGCTCGAATTCCGGCGCGACGCCGGCGGGCGCTGCCGACCGGCACGCGGAGGGCCCGCCGGCCTTCGGAAATTCAGGACTTCCGGCCCGGAAGGCGACCGCGCCGACGCGCGTTACAGCGGATGCCGTGCGTGCGCCGAAGAGGAAGTCCTGAATTTGCGAAGACGGGCCCGGAATGCACACGGTTCCGCAACGCCGGCGACCCTCAGTCCGAGATGTCGGCCACGGTCGCGTCGAAGCCGGCGATGAGCTCGTCCGCGTCGACGTAGGCGCTCATGCCGTGCTCGCCCGCGCCCATCGCGATGCGCTCGCCCACGATGCGCGCGTCGGCGAACACCGGCCAGGCGGTGCTGCTGCCGAGCGGGGTGATGGTGCCGCGCTCGAAGCCCGTGGCCTCGAGCGCCAGGTGCGCCTCGGGCAGCCGGAGCTTGTTCACCCCGACCACCGCGCGCAGCTTCGCCCAGGAGATCTGCCGATCACCGGGCACCAGCGCGAAGAGGTAGCTGCCGTCGTGCCGTTTGACCACGAGGGTCTTCACAATTCCGGAGGCCGGGATCCCCAGTATCGAGGCGGCCTCCTCGAGGGAGCCGGCAGCGGGACGGGCGACGAATTCGACGCCGATGGAGCGTGCCGCGGCATCCGCTTCGACTCGTTCTCGACCGGTCATGGGGTCCTCGCGCTTCTTTGTGGTGTGAACGTGGGAGAATTGGACAAATGACCGCCGTCACCGCCCCGCTCCCCACCCTACAGATCGGGCCCATCGCGCTCGACGTTCCGGTTGTGCTCGCACCCATGGCCGGCATCACGAACACCGCGTTCCGCAGGCTCTGCCGCGAGTACGGTGCCGGACTCTACGTGAGCGAGATGATCACCAGCCGTGCCCTGGTCGAACGCACGCCCGAGAGCATGCGCCTGATCAAGCACCACGAGTCGGAGACGACCCGCTCCATCCAGCTCTACGGCGTCGACCCGAAGACCGTCGCCGAGGCGGTCACCATGCTCGTCGCGGAGGACCGCGCCGACCACATCGACCTCAACTTCGGCTGCCCCGTGCCCAAGGTCACCCGCAAGGGCGGGGGAGCGGCGCTCCCCTGGAAGCAGGACCTCTTCCGCGGCATCGTCGAGGGCGCAGTGAAGGCCGCGGGCGACATCCCGCTCACGATCAAGATGCGCAAGGGCATCGACGACGAGCACCTCACCTACCTCGAGGCCGCGAAGGCCGCCGAGGGTGCCGGCGTCGCGAGCATCGCGCTGCACGCGCGCACCGCCGCGGACTTCTACTCCGGCAAGGCCGACTGGAGCGCGATCGCGAAGCTCAAGGACACGATCTCCGGCGTCCCCATTCTCGGCAACGGCGACATCTGGTCGGCCCACGACGCCGTGCGCATGGTGGCGGAGACCGGATGCGACGGCGTCGTCGTCGGACGCGGCTGCCTCGGTCGGCCCTGGCTCTTCGGAGACCTCGCAGCGGCCTTCCGCGGCGAGGAGCTGCAGGCGCAGCCCACGCTCGGCGAGGCCGCGCACGCCTACCGTCGCCACGCGCAACTGCTCATCGAGTTCTACGATGGCGAGGAGGCCCGCGCCTGCCGCGACATGCGCAAGCACGTGGCCTGGTACTTCAAGGGGTACCCGGTGGGCGGCGAGACCCGCGCCGCGCTGGCGATGTCGTCGAGCGTGCAGGAGATCGACGACCTCATCGCGACCCTTGACTTCGACCAGCCCTACCCCGGACGCGAGGCCGAAGGCCCCCGCGGCCGCGCCGGCAGCCCGAAGAAGCCGAGCCTGCCCTACGGTTGGCTCGACAGCCAGACGCTCGACGAGAGCTTCCGTACCGAACTGATCGAGGCAGAATTGCACAACAGTGGTGGCTAGAGGCGATACCGGGCAGTACAGCGAAGCGGATGCCGAGCGCTGGCTCCCCGAGGAACACTCCAGTCGCCGAAGCGACTTCGCCCGCGATCGCGCGCGCCTGCTCCACTCGAGCGCGCTCCGGCGCCTGGCCGCCAAGACCCAGGTGCTCTCGCCGACGCAGGGTCTCGACTTCGCCCGCAACCGCCTCACCCACTCCCTGGAGGTGGCGCAGGTCGGGCGCGAACTCGCCGAGAGCCTCGGCCTCGACCCGGACGTCGTCGACACGGCGTGCCTCGCCCACGACATCGGGCATCCGCCCTTCGGGCACAACGGCGAGAAGGCCCTCAACGACTGGTCGATCGACTTCGGCGGCTTCGAGGGCAACGCCCAGACGCTGCGTCTGCTGACGCGGCTCGAGCCGAAGGTCTTCGGACGCGACGGCACGACCTACGGCCTGAACCTCACCCGGGCCTCGCTCGACGCGAGCACCAAGTACCCCTGGCCGGCGTCGCAGGGAATCCCCGACCCGAGCGGGCGCAGCAAGTTCGGCTTCTACGACGACGACACCGCCGTGTTCGAGTGGCTGCGCCAGGGCGCGCCCGACCGTCAGCGCTGCATCGAGGCGCAGGTGATGGACCTCTCCGACGACATCGCGTACTCGGTGCACGACTTCGAGGACGCCGTCGTCGGCGGATTCCTCGACGTGCCGGCGCTCGGAGCCCGGGCGAACCACGACGAGCTCGTCGAATCGATGTTCGTCTGGATCGGCGGGGAGTTCGACCACGACACCCTGATCGCCGCCTTCGACCGTCTCGACAGCCTGGACTACTGGCTCGGATCCTGGAGCGGCTCCCGCGTCGACCTGGCGCGGCTCAAGAACCTCACCAGCCAGCTGATCGGCCGCTTCGCCCACGAGGCCGTGCACGCCACGCGTGCCGCCCACCGCTCGGGCGCCCTGATCCGATTCGGGGCCGATGTGGTGATCCCGCGCGACACGCAGGCGGAGATCGCGGTGCTCAAGGGCATCGTGGCGGCCAATGTGATGTCGACCAACGCGCGCAAGCCGATCTATGCCGAGCAGCGCGACATCCTCAGCGAGCTGGCGGACGCCCTGCTGCTCGGCGAGGACAGCCTGCTCGACCCCGGTTTCGGCTCCGACTGGCGGGACGCCGCCGACGACAACGCCCGCAAGCGCGTGATCGTCGACCAGGTGGCCTCGCTCACCGACCAGTCGGCGCTGGCCTGGCACGCGCGGCTCGTGGCGGTCGAGCGCGAGGTGCTCTAGGCGGGCCGGCCGTCCCCCGTCCCCCTGCTCCTTCGGAAATTCAGGACTTCGGGGCGTGCCTGCTCTCGCGGCCTCCGGGTCTGCGCGGGTGCGCCATCCGCTTGCCGTGTGAAGTCCTGAATTTCCGAAAGGACGCGCACTCGGGCCCGCCGCCGCGCCAGCGGCGCGGCCGGCCCGCCGCTACACCCGCAGCATCCGCGCGCCGAAGGCCGCGTAGCGCGCCGCCTGGTGTGCCGGCAGCTGGTGCCCGGTGATGAGCAGGTCGAACTCGCTGAGGCTCGCGAAGCGCGCGAAGCTGGACACGCCGAACTTGGTGTGGGCGCCGACGAACACCTTGCGGGTGCACACCTCGACCGCCGCGCGCTTGACGGCCGCCACCGAGGGGTCGGGCGTGGTGAAGCCGTGCGTCACCGAGACGCCGTTCGCGCCGATGAACCCGACGTCGATGACGAAGGAGGCGAGCATGTCCGCCGCCCAGTGGTCGACGACGCCGAGGGTGTTGCCGCGCACCCGTCCGCCGATCAGGATGACCTCGTGCACCCCCTCCGCCGCGAGCGCCGCGGCCACCGGCAGCGAGGTGCTGAGCACGGTGAGCTGCCGCGTCTTCGGCAGGGCGAAGGCCACGAGCTGGGGGAGCGACCCCTCGTCGATGAACACCGTCTGCGCCTCGCCGAGCTGCTCCACGGCGCTGGAGGCCACGCGCTGCTTCTCCGCGCTGTTCATCGACTCGCGCGCGAAGAGCGAGGTCTCGTACCGTCCGCTCTCCACCGGGTAGACGGTGCCGTAGGAGCGGCGCACCAGCCCCTCCGTCTCGAGGCTGCGCAGGTCGCGGCGCAGCGTCTCCGCGCTGATGTCGAGGGCGAGGGCCGTCTCCGCCACGTTGAGCCGGCCGAGGTCGCGCGCCCGCGCCAGAATGCTCTCGCGCCGCGAGTGCACGTGCCCGTCTGTGTTCGTCGTCGAAGTCACACTGCACAAGCTAGTGCACAGACCGGGCGGCCGAAAGAACCCCGCAGGCATCGATTGTGCGGCGTTATCAGAGCGGATGCGTGGATTCCCGCGAGTTCCGGCTGGGAGAAGGCTGGGCAAGCGGTCACCTGGAACGCGCAAACGGTCACGGACCGGTCGTGTGCCCGACCCTAGAGTGGCGCTGTGCACGATGACAACGACGTCGTCACAGAGAGGCATCACATGCGCACTTCGCCCACACGCAGACGCGTCGCTTTGCTGGGGATCGCCACCGCATCCGTTCTTGTGCTCTCCGCCTGCGCGGGTGCCGGCGGATCGGGCGGCGGGGACTCCGGCGGCAAGGTGACCCTGACGCTCGCCACGGTCAACAACCCGCAGATGAAGGACATGGAGAGCCTGAAGGACTCCTTCGAGAAGGACAATCCCGACATCACCATCAAGTTCGTGCAGATGGAGGAGAACGACCTGCGCGACTCCGTCACCAAGGACGTCGCCACCCAGGGCGGCCAGTACGACGTGGTCACGGTCGGCTCCTACGAGGTCCCGATCTGGGCGGGCAACGACTGGCTCAGCGACCTCACCTCGCTCGCGGGCGACGACGACGACTACGACGTCGACGACCTGATGCCCCCGATCCGCGAGGCGCTCACCGTCGACGACTCCCTCTACGCCGTGCCGTTCTACGGCGAGTCCTCCTTCCTCATGTACAACAAGGACATGTTCGCCGCGGCCGGCATCACCATGCCGGACAACCCGACCTGGGACGAGGTCGCCTCCTACGCCAAGCAGCTGAAGACGGCGGACACCGCCGGCATCTGCCTGCGCGGCAAGCCCGGCTGGGGGGAACTCTTCGCCCCGCTCACCACGGTCGTGCAGACCTTCGGAGGCAACTGGTACAACGAGGACTGGGAGGCCGAGGTCGACTCGCCCGAGTTCACCGAGGCCACGCAGTTCTACATCGATCTCGTGAAGGAGGCCGGCCAGCCCGACCCTGTGTCGAGCGGATTCACCGAGTGCCTGAACCTCTTCAGCCAGGGCAACGCGGCCATGTGGTACGACGCCACCTCCGCCGCCGGGAGCCTGGAGGATGCGGCCAGCCCCGTCGCCGGCAAGGTCGGCTACGTGCACGCCCCGGTCAAGGAGACGGCCGAGTCCGGCTGGCTCTGGTCGTGGAACCTCGCCATCCCGAAGACGAGCAAGCACCAGGACGCCGCGTGGACCTTCGTGAGCTGGGCGACCAGCAAGGAGTACCAGCAGCTCGTCGGAACGGAGCTCGGCTGGAGCCGGGTCCCCCCGGGAGCCCGCCAGTCCACCTACGAGCTGCCCGAGTACCAGGAGGCCGCATCCGCGTTCGCCGGGATCACCAACGACGTCATGAACTCGGTCAATCCCGAACAGCCGGGCGTCGACCCGCAGCCCTGGGTCGGCATCCAGTACGTGACGATCCCGGAGTTCCAGGACATCGGAAACCAGGTCTCCCAGGATCTGGCGGATGTCTTCGCGGGACGCTCCGAGCTGGCCGGCGTTCTCAAGAGCGGCCAGGAGCTGGCCCAGAAGGCCGGCGACAAACAGAAGTGACCACAGCGGATGCGGGGCGTCCGTTTCGAACGCCCGCCCCGCATCCGCTCACCCGATAATTCCCGCACCTGACTCCTGATCAGAGAGACCGGACATGACCACACTCGAAGCCGCGGAACGTCGCGCCAAGCGCACGGTGAAAGAGACACCCGCCGAGAAGAGGGACCTGCGCCTGTCGCGCGCGCTGCTCTGGCCCGCGCTGGTCGTCTCGCTCGTGCTGACCCAGATCCCGTTCCTCGTCACCATCTACTACTCGCTGCAGAGCTGGAACCTGCTGCGCCCGGCCGACCAGGAGTTCGTCTGGTTCGCCAACTACGTGACGGTGTTCACCGGGGGCGACTTCATCCCGTCGCTGATCTCCACTGTGGTCATCACCGGAACCTCCGTGGTGCTGTCCGTGCTCTTCGGCCTCGGCATCGCGCTGCTGCTCGACCGCAAGTTCCACGGGCAGGCCCTCGCGCGCACACTGCTGATCACCCCGTTCCTGGTGATGCCGGCGGCCGCGGCGCTCATCTGGAAGTGGTCGATCCTCGACGCCAACGTGGGTGTGCTCAACTGGGCGCTCGGTCTCGTTGGCATCCCGGAGATCTCGTGGAACACCGACCTGCCGCTGGTGACGATCATCATGGTGCTCACCTGGCAGTACACGCCGTTCATGATGCTGATCATCCTCGCCGGCCTGCAGAGCCAGAGCGGGGAGGTGCTGGAGGCGGCCTCGGTCGACGGTGCAGGGCCCATCCGCACCTTCGTCTCGATGACCCTGCCGCACCTGCGCCAGTACATCGAGATCGCCGCCCTGCTCGGCTCCATCATGCTGCTGCAGGTCTTCGACCCGATCGCGATCATGACGCGCGGCACCGGCGGCACCAAGACCCTCTCCTACCTGCTCTACGAACGCGCCTTCGTCGGGCTCGAGGTCGGCGAGGCGGCGGCCTACGGCGTGGTGACGGTGATTGTCACGATCATCGTGGCCTCCGTGGCGCTGAGAACCCTCTTCCAGATTTTCGCCACAGACGGAGACAAGTGATGACCGCCCAGACCGAGACCCGTCCGTCCGTTCCCGCGACCGAGACCCGCGCGCCCGCAGCGCGCAAGCGCCGCCGCTCGATGGCGCACCGGGGCCGCGGCGCAGTGCTCACCCTGGTCACCTGGATCATCGTGGTGCTGTTCTTCTTCCCCGTGGCGTGGATGGTCTTCACGGCCTTCAAGACGGAGGCGGCTGCGGCCACGAATCCGCCGGTGTTCATCACGGCGCTGTCGTTCGACAACTTCGTCGGCGTCTTCAACCGCGACATCGGCCCGTACCTGGTCAACTCGATCATCGCGAGCGTCGCATCGACGCTGATCGTGCTGCTGCTCGCCGTCCCCGCCGCGTACGCACTGAGCATCCGCCCGATCAAGAAGGTTCAGGACGCGCTGTTCTTCTTCATCTCCACCCGTTTTATGCCGGTGGCGGCCGGGATCATCCCGATCTACCTCGTGCTGAAGAGCATCGGGGCGCTCGACAACATCACGGCGCTGAGCCTGCTCTACGTCGGGATCAACCTGCCGATCGCCGTCTGGATGATGCGCTCCTTCTTCTCGGAGGTGCCGATCGAGATCGTCGAGGCGTCGCAGATCGACGGCGCGAACTTCCGGGTGGAGCTCACCCGGGTGGTGCTGCCGATCGTCGCACCCGGCATCGCGGCCGTGGCCCTGATCTGCTTCATCTTCGCCTGGAACGAGTACTTCCTGGCCAACCTGCTCACCGCCTCGGCGGCCCGCACCACACCGCCGTTCCTCGGGAGCTTCGTCGACGGGCGCGGCCAGTTCCTCGCGATCCTCTCCGCCGCGTCGACGGTGGCGGTGCTCCCGGTGGTCGCCGCCGGCTGGATCGCGCAGAAGCAGCTCGTGCGCGGCCTCGCCATGGGCGCCATCAAGTAGTCGCCGTCCCACCGCTCTATCCTCAGGAGAAGCACATGACAACGCTCATCGCGGCCGCACTGGCCGGGCTCGACGGATCGGTCGCCGTTCCGACCTACGACCGCACCCGCGTCAGCACCGGGATCGTGCACTTCGGGGTGGGCGGCTTCCACCGCGCACACCAGGCCATGGTGGTCGACCGGCTGATGAACGAGGGCAAGGCGCTCGACTGGGGCATCTGCGGTGTGGGCGTGCTGCCCTTCGACGCGAGGATGCGCGACGTGATGGCCGACCAGAACGGGCTGTACACCCTGGTGCTCAAGCACGCCGACGGCACCCGGGAGGCCCGCGTGATCGGCAGCATCGTCGAGTACCTCTTCGCCCCCGACGACCCGACGGCGGTGCTGGAGAAGATGGCGTCGCCGGCGACGCGCATCGTGTCGCTCACCGTGACGGAGGGCGGCTACAACGTCGACCAGGTGACGGGGGAGTTCGACGGCGACAACCCCGCCATCGCCGCCGACCTCGAGCCGGGTGCCACGCCGACCACGGTCTTCGCCTACGTGACCGAGGCGCTGCGGCTGCGACGGGAGCGTGGGATCGAGCCGTTCACCGTGATGTCCTGCGACAACATCCAGGGCAACGGGCACGTGGCGCAGGCCATGTTCGTGGCCTTCGCCCGGCTGAAGGACCCGGAATTCGCCGCCTGGATCGAGTCGAGCGTGCGGTTCCCGAACTCGATGGTGGACCGCATCACCCCGGTCACCTCCGACGCCGACCGGGCGGAGGTCTCCGAGCGCTTCGGCATCGAGGACGCCTGGCCGGTCGTCGCAGAGCCCTTCTTCCAGTGGGTGCTCGAGGACGACTTCGGCCTGGGGCGACCCCCCTTCGAGGACGCCGGGGTGCAGGTCGTCGCCGACGTCGAGCCCTACGAGCTGATGAAGCTGCGCCTGCTCAACGCCAGCCATCAGGGCATGTGCTATTTCGGCTACCTCGGCGGATACCGCTACGCCCACGAGGCGGCTGCCGACCCGCTGATCGCGTCCTTCCTGCTCGGCTACATGGACCGCGAGGCCTCGCCGACGCTCAAGCCGGTTCCCGGAATCGACCTCGCCGCGTACAAGCACACCCTGATCGAGCGCTTCTCGAACCCCGAGGTGCGCGACACCCTGGCCAGGCTCTGCGCCGAGTCGAGCGACCGCATACCCAAGTGGCTCGTCCCCGTGATCCGCGAGCAGCTCGCGACGGACGGCGAGATCGCCCTCTCCGCCGCGATCGTGGCGAGCTGGGCGCGCTACGCGGAGGCGACGGATGAGGAGGGCCGGCCCATCGAGGTCGTCGACCGCCTGCGGGACCAGCTGGTTCCCCTCGCGCAGTCGCAGCGCCAGCACCCCACCGCCTTCATCGAGAACCGGCAGCTCTTCGGCGACCTGGCCAGGAACGAGCGCTTCGTGGCCGCCTACCTGGAGGCGCTGCAGTCCCTGTTCGAGCGCGGCTCGCTCGCGACGCTGCGCGCGCTGGTCGGCTGAGCGCCCGCGTGCCCTCGCCGGAGGCCACCCCTTCGGAAATTCAGGACTTCGCGGGGGTAGCGCTTCGAGCGGTCCCGGCATCCCGGGTGCGGGCGGGGGCATGGCCGCACATACTCCTGAATTTCCGAAGGGGGGTGCGGGAGCCGGGCCGCGCGCGGCACGCGGGCGTCCCGCTGCGGGGCGGCGCGGCCGCGACGGCATCCGCTCGCCCCCTCTCTCCTTCGGAAATTCAGGAGAAAGCGGATGCCCGACCGGCGTCGGTCGTGACGACCCGCGCGAGTGCGCGGCGCGCCCAGAGCCGCTCGGCAGCCGGTCTCGCGAACTCCTGAATTTCCGAAGGCGGCTCTCCACAGGCGGCGCACGCGGCGGCGGTGGCCGCGCGGCGAGAAGTAGAATCGACAGCGTGGCAGGCCTGATACGACGAAGCGATATCGACGAGGTTAGGTCACGCACCAACATCGCAGACGTGGTCGGCGACTACGTGACCCTCAAGGGCGCCGGTGTCGGCTCGATGAAGGGTCTCTGCCCGTTCCACGAGGAGCGCTCCCCGAGCTTCCACGTGCGACCGCAGGTCGGTTTCTACCACTGCTTCGGCTGCGGCGAGGGCGGCGACGTCTACTCCTTCCTGCAGAAGATGGACCACGTCTCCTTCTCCGAGGCCGTCGAGCTGCTCGCCGGCAGGCTCGGCTACGAGCTGCACTACGAAGACGGCGCCCAGGCCAGCGACCACGGCAACCGGGCCCGCATCCTCTCCGCCAACCAGGCGGCCGCCGAGTTCTACGTCGCGCAGCTGGGAACCGCCGAGGCGGAGCCCGGACGCATGTTCCTCGGGGAACGCGGCTTCGACCAGGCCGCCGCAGAGCGTTTCGGCATCGGCTTCGCGCCGCGCGGGGGAGCCCTCGGCAAACACCTCGGCACCCTGGGCTACAGCAGCGACGAGCTCGTCACCGCCGGGCTGCTCGGCAAGGGCGACCGCGGCGACTACTACGACCGCTTCCGCGGGCGCCTCGTCTGGCCGATCCGCGACACCACCGGGCAGACGCTCGGCTTCGGCGCGCGCAAGCTGCTCGACGACGACCAGGGCCCCAAATACCTGAACACCCCCGAGACGCCGGTCTACCACAAGAGCCAGGTGCTCTACGGGCTCGATCTGGCCAAGCGCGACATCGCCAAGGGCAAGCAGGTGGTCGTCGTCGAGGGCTACACCGACGTGATGGCCTGCCACCTCGCCGGCGTCACGACAGCGGTCGCGACCTGTGGAACCAGCTTCGGCGTCGACCACATCAAGATGATCCGCCGGGTGATGGGCGATGTCGCCAACAGCGACTCCACCGGAACCGGCGAGGTCATCTTCACCTTCGACCCCGACGACGCCGGACAGAAGGCCGCCAGCCGCGCCTTCGCCGAGGAGCAGCGCTTCGTGGCCCAGACCTTCGTGGCCGTGGCGCCCGACGGCCTCGACCCCTGCGACCTGCGGCTCAACCGCGGCGACGACGCCGTGCGCCGCCTGGTCTCGGAGCGCAAACCGATGTTCGAGTTCATGGTCAAGCGGGTGCTCGACGCCCACAACCTCGAGACCGTCGAGGGCCGGGTCGCCGCGCTGCGCGCCGCCGCCCCCGTCGTCGCCGGCATCCGCGACGGCGCCCTCGAAGCCGGCTACGTGCGCAATCTCGCCGGCTGGCTCGGCGTCGACATCGGCGAGGTCGGGAAGGCCGTCTCCGCGCACCGCAACGCCCCGCCCCCCGAGCCCTCCGCGCAGCGCGACGGCGAGGGCGCGGAACTCGCCCGCGTCGACAACAGCCTCTCGCTGATGCAGCTCCCCACCGACCCGACCACCCGCCTCGAGCGCGACGCCCTCATGGCGATGCTGCAGTACCCGGCAGACGTCGGCATCGACTTCATCCGCCGCGGCGCCAACGTGACCTTCAGCGACAACACCCTGGCGGTGGTCAGCGACGCGATCGCCACCAGCTGCGAGCACTGGGAGGCGGGGGACTGGCTCTCCCGCGTGTCGGAAGAGGTGCCGCTGCCGTTCGCCACCCTCGTGAAGCAGCTCGGCGTCGCCCCGATCCCCGAACGCCCCGAGCTCATCGGCGCCTACTGCAAGGACGTCGTCGCCGGCCTGATCGACCGCGACCTGCTGCGCCAGAAGAAGGATCTGCTGGGCGCCCTGCAGAGAACGGATGCGCGGGCCGAGGCCTCGAGATACGGCCAGATCCAGCTCGATCTGGTGCGCGTCGAGGGCGAGCGCAGGGCGCTCCGCGCGGGCTGACCGGCCCGGCACCGAAGCCCTCTCAGGAGTTGAGGCGTGCTTTGTTGCTTTCGTGTAAACATCGCTCGCGCGCGTCGGTTCCGGGGTGGTACGCCCCGCCTTCTGGGTGATACTGGGTTCACAGCATTTTCCGAGGGCGTCATTTGTGGTGCCTCGGGAACAGTTCTTGTAACCAAACGAAAGAGGTAGATGCACATGGCTTTTGCATCAATTAAGGGCAAGCGGACCGTCGGTCTGCTCGCTGGCACGGCGGCGTTCGCGCTCGTGCTCAGCGGCTGCGCGACCGAAGAGGGCGGCGGAGACGGCGGAGACGGTGCCATTCTCATCGGCACCACCGAGCAGGTCACCGCACTCGACCCGGCCGGCTCCTACGACAACGGCTCCTTCGGCGTTCAGAACCAGGTCTTCCCCTTCCTGATGAACACCCCGCTGGGCAGCCCCGATGTCGAGCCCGACATCGCCGAGTCCGCCGAGTTCACGGCCCCCACCGAGTACACCGTCGTGCTCAAGGACGGCCTGAAGTTCGCCAACGGCAACGACCTGACCTCGTCCGACGTCAAGTTCACCTTCGACCGCCAGCTGGCGATCGCAGACGACAACGGCCCCTCGAGCCTGCTCTACAACCTCGAGAGCACCGAGGCCGTCGACGACACCACCGTCGTCTTCCACCTCAAGGCGGAGAACGACCAGATCTTCCCGCAGATCCTCTCCAGCCCGGCCGGACCGATCGTCGACGAGGAGGTCTTCTCCGCAGACTCCCTCACCAGCGACGACGACATCGTCGAGGGCAACGCCTTCGCCGGCCAGTACTCGATCACCAGCTACGACTTCAACAAGACGATCGAGTTCACCCCGAACCCCGAGTACAAGGGCCTCCTCGGAGAAGCCAAGAACTCCTCGGTCATCCTGAGCTACTACACGGACTCGTCCAACCTGAAGCTCAACATCCAGGAGGGTGACATCGACGTGGCGTTCCGCAGCCTGTCTGCGACCGACGTCGAAGACCTGCGCGGCAACGACGACGTCAAGGTCGTCGACGGTCCCGGTGGAGAGATCCAGTACATCGTCTTCAACTTCGACACCCAGCCCTTCGGTGCGAAGACCCCCGAGGCCGACCCGGCCAAGGCCCTCGCCGTCCGCCAGGCGACCGCCGACCTCGTCGACCGCCAGGAGATCGCGACCCAGGTATTCAAGGAGACCTACACGCCGCTCTACTCCTACGTTCCGGACGGCCTGACCGGCGCCACCGAGGCGCTCAAGCCCCTCTACGGCGACGGCGAAGGCGGACCCGACGCGGAGAAGGCCGCCGCGACCCTCGCGGCAGCCGGCATCACGACCCCCGTCGAACTGAGCCTGCAGTACGTGGCCGAGCGCTACGGCCCCTCGTGGGGCGACGCGTACGCGCTCGTCAAGGACCAGCTCGAGTCGACCGGACTGTTCACCGTGAACATCCAGGCCACCGAGTGGGTGCAGTACTCGAAGGACCGTACGGCCGACGCGTACCCCGCCTACCAGCTCGGCTGGTTCCCGGACTACTCCGACGCCGACAACTACCTCACCCCGTTCTTCCTCACGGAGAACTTCCTGTCGAACCACTACGACAACACCGAGGTCAACGACCTGATCCTGGAGCAGGCGAGCACGGTAGACACCGAAGCACGCCAGGCTCTGATCGAGGAGATCCAGGAGAAGGTGGCGGCCGACCTGTCGACCGTTCCCCTGCTCCAGGGCGCCCAGCTGGCCGTCACCGGCTCGACCGTCGACGGACTGACCCTCGACGCCTCGTTCAAGGTCCGCTTCGCGGGCCTGACCAAGGGCTAGGCACAACCCGGAACAGCATCCAGCAATAGAGTGGGGCGGTGCGCGGATACCGCGTACCGCCCCACTCGCTGTGATGGCCCTTCAACCTGAGGCTGCAATTGACTACCACTGAGATCGCCGGCGCTCCGCCCCGCGCTACTCCACCACTCTTCACGCGGCTCGCGAGCAACAAGCTGCTGCGCTTCATCATCGTCCGCTTCCTCCTGATCTTCCCGACGATCTTCATCCTCGTGTCGATGGTCTTCTTCCTGATGCGCACCATCGGCGACCCGATCACCGCGGCCCAGGGCGGCCGGCTCTCCGCCGCCGACCTCGCCGCCCGCATCGAGGCGGCCGGCTACAACCGCCCGCTGTTCGTGCAGTACTTCGAGTACCTCGGCCAGGTCTTCACCGGCAACTTCGGCACGACCATCAGCGACAACCGCCCGGTCGTCGAGGTGCTCGCCACCTACGGCGCCGCGACCCTCGAGCTCGTCGTCTACGCGCTGATCGTCGCCTTCATCGTCGGGATCCCGCTCGGCATGGTCGCCGCGGCGCTCCGCGACAAGTGGCCGGACGCCGTTCTGCGCGTCTTCGCGATCCTCTGCTACGCCACCCCCGTGTTCTTCGCCGGACTCCTGCTCAAGCTCGTGTTCTCGGTGGCGCTCGGCTGGCTGCCCGTCGCGGGGCGCGCATCCGCTCGCACCGAGCTGCGGCTCAACAACATCTCCGATCCCACCGGCATCTACCTGCTCGACGCCCTGCGCCTCGGAAACCCGATGCTGATCGGCGACGTGCTCTCGCACGCCGTGCTTCCCGGTGTGGCCCTCGGACTGCTGACCGCCGGCGTGTTCCTGCGCCTCACGCGCACGAACGTGATCGGAACGCTCTCGATGGACTACGTCGACGCGGCCCGCTCGCGCGGTGTGCGCGAGTTCCGGCTGATCACCCGCCACTCGCTCAAGCCGGCGCTGATCCCGATCATCACGGTCATCGGCCTGCAGATCGCGCTCCTGCTCGGCGGCGCGGTGCTCACCGAGACCACCTTCGAATGGCAGGGGCTCGGCTTCCAGCTCTCCCGCTACCTCGCGGCCCGTGACTTCGTCGCGGTGCAGGGCATCGTTGCGCTGCTCGCCGTGATCGTCGCCATCACCAACTTCATCGTCGACATCGTCGCCGCACTGATCGACCCGCGAGTGAGGTTCTGATGACTACCGCTACCACCGGCCCCCGCGCGCTCCTGCGCCGACTGCCGATCGTGCACCAGCTGCGGCAGAGCGTCGGCCTGCAGCGTGCCATGCTCATCGTCGGCCTCGTGATCACCGGCGTCTTCCTGCTCACCGCCGCGTTCGCCCCGCTGCTCGCGCCCTACGGCTTCGCGCAGCTGCGCGACGACGACGGCTCCTTCGGCGCCCAGCAGGCTCCGAACGGCAAGCACCTGCTCGGCACCACCGTGGGCGGCTTCGACGTGCTCTCCCGGGTGATCTGGGGAACGCAGACCGCGTTCCTCGTGATCGTGGTCGCCGTGGTGCTGTCGATCTTCGTCGGTGTGCTGCTCGGTCTCGTCTCCGGATACATCGGCGGCTGGCTCGACCGTGTGCTCGTGGTGATCGCCGACGCCGTCTACGCCTTCCCCTCGCTGCTGCTGGCCATCATCGCCGCCATCGCGATCAGCGGAGGCCAGTCCAACTTCTGGGGCGGCATCTTCGCCGCGGCGCTCTCGATCACCGTGGTGTTCATCCCGCAGTACCTGCGCGTGATCCGCGCGGAGACGCTGCGGATCAAGGCCGAGGCCTACGTGGAGTCGGCGAAGGTGGTCGGCGCGAGCACCGGCCGCATCATGTTCCGCCACGTCTTCCGCAACGCCACCCGCACCCTGCCGCTGATCTTCACGCTGAACGCCTCGGAGGCCATCCTCACCCTCGCGGGCCTCGGCTTCCTCGGCTTCGGCATCGAGCCGACCTCGGCCGCGGAGTGGGGCTACGACCTGAACAAGTCGATCTCCGACGTGACGAGCGGCATCTGGTGGACCTCGGTCTTCCCCGGTGCGGCGATCGTGCTCGTTGTGCTCGGCATCACCCTCGTCGGCGAGAGCCTGAACGACCTCGCCGACCCCCGCCTGCGCACCCGCCGCAAGGCCGACCGCACACCGGCGCCCCCCGCGGAGACCTCCGCGGTTCCCGGCGGCAGTCTCGACAGCATTGTCAGCCTCGACGGTCTGGAGAACAAGCGATGACGAATGTCCTCAACATCGAGAAGCTGAAGGTCACCTTCGCAACGGATGCGGGCGACGTGCCGGCGGTGAAGGATGTCAGCCTCGTCGTCGCACCCGGCGAGGTCGTGGCGATCGTCGGCGAGAGCGGGAGTGGCAAGTCCGTGACCGCGAAGACGATCCTCGGCCTGCTGCCGGAGACCGCCGTGGCCCGCGGCGCCGTGATCCTCGGCGCGAACAACGTGATCGAGCTGAGCGGCGCGCGCCTGCGCGCCGTGCGCGGCACCGACGTCGCCATGGTCTTCCAGGAGCCGTCCACCGCGCTCAACCCGGTCTACACGGTCGGCTGGCAGATCGCCGAGGGCCTGCGCGCCCACGGCAAGTACACGCGCAAGCAGGCGCGGGCCAAGGCGATCGAGATCCTCGGCAAGGTCGGCATCCCCGACCCGAAGTCGCGCGTCGACTACTACCCGCACCAGTTCTCCGGCGGGCAGAAGCAGCGCGTCGTGATCGCGATGGCGCTCGTGCTCGAGCCCGGGCTGATCGTCGCCGACGAGCCGACGACCGCGCTCGACGTGACCGTGCAGGCCGAGATCCTCGACCTGCTGCGCCGCGTGCGCGACGAGTTCGGCACCGCCATCCTGCTGATCACCCACAACATGGGTGTCGTCGCCGATCTGGCCGACCGCGTCGTCGTGATGTACCAGGGCGACGTCGTCGAGGAGGCCAGCGTCGCCGACCTCTTCGCCCGCCCGAAGGACCCGTACACGCAGAAGCTGCTCGCCTCGGTGCCCCGTCTCGGTTCCGGTGCCGCCCGCGCCGCCGAGCGCGCGAGTGTGCGCAGCGCTGCCGCGGTCGAGCCCGTGGTCGTGGCCACGAACCTCGAGATCGAGTACCCCGGACGTCTCGGCCAGCGCGGCTTCCGCGCGGTCGACGGCGTGAGCTTCACCATCTCGCCCGGCGAGGTGCTCGGCCTCGTCGGCGAGAGCGGATCGGGGAAGACCACCATCGGTCGCGCCATCGGCGGACTGACGAAGATCACCGGCGGTTCGCTCCAGGTGCTCGGACACGAGATGCTCGGCATCCGCGAGAAGCAGTTCACTCCTGTCCGCGGCCAGATCGGCTTCGTCTTCCAGGACCCCGCGTCGAGCTTCAACCCGCTGCTCACTATCGCTCAGGCGGTGGCCGAGCCCCTGATCGTGCACAAGCGCGCGGGCGATGCGGCATCCGCTCGAAAGAGAGTCGACGAACTCCTCGAGGCGGTGCAGCTGCCGAAGGCCTTCGGCGACCGCTTCCCGCACGAGCTGAGCGGCGGCCAGCGCCAGCGGGCCAGCCTCGCCAGGGCCCTCGCCCTCGAGCCGAGCCTGCTGATCGCCGACGAGCCCACCAGCGCCCTCGACGTGTCGGTGCAGGCGAAGGTGCTCGAGCTGTTCTCCGAGATCCAGCGCGAGTTCGGATTCGCGGCGCTGTTCATCAGCCACGACCTCGCCGTCGTCGACATGCTGGCCGACCGCATCGCGGTTCTGTACCATGGCGAACTGGTGGAGGAGGGATCGGGCGCTGAGGTGCTCGGGGCCCCGAAGCACCCGTACACCCAACGCCTGCTGGCGTCCCTGCCCGTTCCCGACCCGGCCGAGCAGGCCGACCGCCGGGAAGCCCTGCGACTGCTGAGGGAGTCCGACTAGACGTATGAGCACCGCCTTCGTGCCCCCCGCCATCGCCGCGAGCGACCTCTCGATGCGGTACCCGTCCCGCCGACCCGACTCCCGCGACTTCGTGGTCAACGGGGTCAGCTTCTCGCTCGACCAGGGCGAGACGGTCGCGGTGGTGGGGGAGACCGGATCGGGCAAGAGCACACTCGCCGCCGCCGTCGCCGGGATGGCGGAGACCGGCGAGCCGCGCTCCCCGCTGATCATCGGCGGCGAGCTGCGCGTGCTCGGCTACCGGATGCGCGGCATCTCGGAGCACAAGCGCCAGAAGGTCACGCTGCGCGTCGGCTACCTGCCGCAGGACGCCGGATCGCTGCTCTCGGCGCGCCTCACGGTCGCCGAGAACGTGGCGGCGCCCATCTACGCCCGCGACCGCAAGTTCAACCAGCGCGACGCCGGGGACGCGGTCGCCACGATGATCGACTCCGTGCGGCTGCCGCTCGGCATCCTCGGCAGGTACCCGCACGAGCTCAGCCGGGGCCAGCGTCAGCGCGTGGCGATGGCCAGCGCGCTCATTCTCGAGCCCGCCCTGTTCGTAGCGGATGATCCCACCTCCGGAATCGACGTCACCGTGCGTGGCGCGATCCTCGACGTGGTGCGCGAACTGCAGCAGCGCCGGGACTTCTCGGCGCTCGTCGTCACCACAGACCTCGCCGAGGTGCGCTACGTCACCGACCAGGTGATCGTGATGCACCGCGGCGCAGTCGTCGGCCAGGGGCAGGTGGACGAGGTGCTCGACACCGCCCGCCACCCCTACGTCGAAGGACTCGCTCGAACCCGGGACCACGCCCGTAGACAGGAGAAATTCCGTGCCAGTTGACACCCCCCGCACCTCAGGAGAGCACCGCGACCCGCTGCAGGACGCCGCGGTCGCCGTGCCCGCCGACCGCCGGCCGACCGCCGGCCCCATCGCGATCCTCCCGACGGAGGACCAGCGCTTCGTCGACGCGATCCAGGCGGGCGGCGGAACGGTGGGCCCGCTCTCCGACGAGACGCGCGGGGTGATCTGGCTGTCGACCTCCCAGCCCGAGGTGCTGCGCGAGACGCTGGAGACCCACCCGGGTATCGAGTGGGTGCAGCTGCCCTGGGCGGGCGTCGACGCCTTCTCCTCGCTGCTGTCCGAGTACGCCGACTCCCCACGCCCGCTCTGGACCAGCGCCAAGGGCGCCTACTCCGAGCCGGTCGCCGAGCACGCCCTCGCACTCACCCTCGCGCTGCTGCGCGGCCTGCCCGCCAAGAGCGCCGCGACCAGTTGGGCCACGAAGGAGGTCGGGCTCTCGCTGTTCGGCATGAACGTCGTCATCGTCGGTGCGGGCGGCATCGCGGTCGAGATCATGCGCCTGCTCGCTCCGTTCTCGCCCACCGTCACCGTCGTTCGCCGCTCGGCCGAGCCGCTCGAGGGTGCGGACCGCACCGTCACCGCCTCCGAACTGCTCGACGTTCTGCCCGACGCCGACGTCGTGATCCTCGCCGCCGCCAGCACCTCGGAGACCTCGAAGTTGATCGGCGCCGCCGAGCTCTCCGCGATGAAGTCGAGCGCCGTGCTCGTCAATATCGCCCGCGGTGCGCTGGTGGACACGGACGCGCTGGTCGCCGCCCTCGCCGCCGGCGAGATCGACGGGGCGGGACTCGACGTCACCTTCCCCGAGCCGCTGCCCGACGGGCATCCGCTCTGGAGCGAGCCGCGCGCCCTCATCACCTCGCACTCCGCCGACACGAAGGCCATGACGCAGCCGCTGCTCGCCGGCCGTGTGCGGCTGAACGTGGAGGCCCTGCTGGGCGACGGCCGGTTCATCGGCATCGTCGACGTGGCCGCCGGGTACTGATGGCCCGCTACCTGGTCGGCGCCTACACCGCAGACATGGGTGGGCGCGCGACCGGGATCGTCGCGCTGGAGAGCGCATCCGACGGCTCGCTCCGCCACGCTGGTCACCTCGCGACCACAGACTCGCCCGCGTACCTCGCCGCCCACGGCGACCGGGTGTACGCGGCGAGCGAGGCCGCGGGCAGGGTGGTGGAGTTCCGGCGCGACGCGCAGGGCGGCCTCGACCACCTCGGCTCCGTGCCGGCCGGGGGAGTCGCGCCCTGCCACGTGGCTCGCTACGGCGACAGCGTGGTGACCGCGTGCTACGTCGACGGCGCGGTCGGTGTGGTCTCGGCCGAGCGGCTCGCGCTCGTGCAGTCGCTGGCCGCCGAGGGCTCCGGTGTGCACCCCGCCCAGGACGGGCCCCACGCACACGCCACCTGCCGGCTGCCCGACGGCACGATCGTCTCCGCCGACCTGGGCGCCGACCTGCTCCGACTGCACGTGCTGCGCGACGGCCGCCTCGAGCGCACCGGCGCGGTGACGGTGCCCGCCGGAACCGGCCCGCGGGACTTCCTGCTGCACCCGAACGGGCGCCTGTACGTGCTCGGCGAGCTCGGGCTCGTGGTGCTCGCCTTCGCCGTGCACGACGGCACGCTGACGCCCCTGGGCTCCGCGGCGCTGCACGGCACCCGGCCGGGCGACCACGCCGCCGCGCTGTCGGTGAGCGCCGACGGCCGCTTCCTGTGGGCGGGGCTGCGCGGCAGCAACCGCATCTCCGTGCTCGCGGTGTCGGGCGCCGACGGCACGCTCACCGCCGTGGACTCCGTCGACGCCGGGGGCGACTGGCCGCGGCACCACATCGTCGACGGCGACCTGATGCACGTGGCCCACGAGAGGTCGGATTCCGTGGCGACTTTTCGAATTGATCGGAAAGGAATTCCACGACATTTTTCGACCCTGAACCGCGTATTCTCGCCGATCTTCCTGCTCCGCGACCCGCTCGAGATGAATTCGAGGTCGTAAAGCGGTCACCAGCGCTCAAAACCTTTGGTAAAGTTACCAAGCTGTTTCAGCCAATCCTCGATAGCTCAATTGGCAGAGCAACGCACTGTTAATGCGTAGGTTCTTGGTTCGAGTCCAAGTCGAGGAGCGAGAAAAGCCATGTGGGGCTCCACCCTCCATGGCTTTTCTTCTTTTAACCCGTCGGCGCCGTCACCCCCCCCGTGGCGGCGGAGGAGTCTCCGCGTTCGACCCGGACTCTCTCCTCCCGCGGGTGCGCGCCTCCTCCCTCCTCGCACGGTCACCAGGGGATTCGGGGGCCGACGTGCGTTCGACAGGAGATCCGGGGCAGGCTGGCGCGGCGCATCCTGTTGACGGGTTCGGCTACGGGTCATGAGGCCCGGTGGCGGCGGAGGAGTCTCCGCGTTCGACCCGGGTTCTCTCCTCCCTCCCCGCACGCCCGACCTACTCCCGAGGGAGTAGCCGTACGCATCCGGTGAGCGGATGTCTGCGCCCGCCCCGCGCAATAAACTCGCCCTATGCGAATCCCGGGTCGTTCCCACGCCCGTGCGTTCGGCAGCGGTGCAGGCCGTGGCGCCGGTGCCGCCCCGACCGCTCCCTGGCACGGCCCCTGGGACCCGGAGCTCGCGCCCGGGCGGTTCAGCGGCCGCTCGCCGCGCTGGGTGCGCGTCTGGCTGCCCGTGTTCATCTCACTCCTCGTGCAGGTGCCCTCGGTCTTCGTGCAGTGGGGCGCCTCCCGCCATCCGGTGCTCAGCACCGCGAGCGTCGGGGAGCTGCTCGCCGCCCTCGGCCTCGCCCTCGTCGGCCCGCTCGCCCTGATCGGCGCGCGCCGCTTCCCGGGTCCGGTCGTGGCGGTCGTCGCGGTCGCCGCCGGGATCGATCTGCTGCTGTCGGGCAACAACGACGGGCCCCCGTACATCGCCTTCGCCTTCGCGATCGGCTCCGCCATCGTGCGGGGAGCCCGCGTCTGGGCCTGGATCTCGATCGCCGTCAGCTGGGTCTCCACGATCGCCCTGTCATCGGTGTTCGGCATCGACTGGCAGCCGTGGCGCATCGCGGGCATCACCGTCGGCATCCTCCTGCTCGTGGGCGCGGCGGAGGGCGTGCGAACCCGTGCCGAGCGTGCCGAGCGCTACCGCCAGGCGCTGGCCGTGCGGCGGCAGTCCGAGGTGCAGGCCGAGCGCGTGCGCATCGCCCGCGAGCTGCACGACGTGCTGGCCCACTCGCTCAGCCAGATCAACGTGCAGGCCGGGGTCGGGCTCCACCTGATGGACAAGCAGCCGGAGAAGGCAGCCGCCGCCCTGGCCAGCATCAAGGAGACGAGCAAGACCGCCCTCGACGAAGTGCGCGCCGTGCTCGGAATCCTGCGGGCGGAGGGCGGGGCCGACCCCGCGGCACCGCTGGTGCCGGAACCGGACCTCTCGCGACTGGCCGGACTCGCCGCATCCGTCACCTCGCAGGGTGTCGAGGTCGACCTCGAGAACCGCCTCGGCGCGGTTCCGCAGGCCACGGGGCTCGCGATCTACCGCATCGTGCAGGAGTCGCTGACGAACGTGGTGCGGCACGCCCACGCCTCGAGTGCGCGAGTCGAGCTGGGGGAGACCGCGGGCCACTACACGGTCACGGTGACCGACGACGGCACCGGGGTCGTCGACACCCACGACACGCGCGGCAACGGCGGACGCGGCCTGCTCGGCATGCACGAGCGCGCCGAACTGCTCGGCGGAACCCTCGACGCCGGGCCGCTGCCCGACGGAGGCTTCCGCGTCACCGCGACACTTCCGAAGAAAGAGGCCAGCTAGATGATCCGAGTCGCGATCGCAGACGACCAGCAGCTCATCCGGGGAGGGTTCCGCAGCCTCCTCGAGTCCGAGTCCGACATCGAGGTGGTGGGCGAGGCGGGCACCGGCGTGGAGGCCGTGGCGCTGGTGACCGCCCAGCGCCCCGACGTGGTGCTGATGGACATCCGTATGCCCGACGGCGACGGACTCTGGGCCACCGAGCAGATCGCCGCCGATGCCGCCCTCGCCGGCACGCACATCGTGATCGTCACCACCTTCGAGCTCGACGAGTACGTCGGCCAGGCGATCCGCGCCGGTGCGAGCGGCTTCCTCGTGAAGGACACGGAGCCGGTCGAGCTGATCCGCGCGGTGCGGGTCGTCGCGGGTGGGGAGGCGCTGCTCAGCCCGGGCGTCACGAAGCGCCTGCTCGAGCGCATCGCGGGAGGGCTCAGCGAGGCGCCGGACACCACGCAGCTGAACGTGCTCACCGACCGCGAGCGCGAGGTTCTCTCTCTCGTCGGGCTCGGGCTCACGAACGACGAGATCGGCCGGGAGCTGTTCCTCAGCCCGCTGACGGCCAAGACCCACGTGTCGCGCATCATGTCGAAGCTTGCCGCGCGCGACCGCGTGCAGCTGGTCGTCGTCGCCTACGAGACCGGTCTGGTGCGGCCCGGCCGGGGCTAACACCGTGGGAGTACGCGCGCCGGCGTCGTCTGCATCCGAGCGGTGTAGCGGGTGTCACCGCCGGGCAGATTCGCGAATCCGGTTGTGGGATCAGGCTGGTTCCGTGGGCTCCGCCGGAGCCCGTGAAAGGAATCACCGTGTCCACCTCCCTCACCGCAGCATCGATCGCCGCCCACGCCGCCGGCCCCTGGGCCTCCGGACCCGGGTGGCTGTTCCTGCTGGTCCCGCTGTTCTGGATCCTCGTCGTCGCCCTGATCGCCGTGTTCGCCGTGCGTGCCCGCCGCGCGGTGTTCGCCGACGGACGGACCCCGGGCTGGGTCCAGCCGTCCCGGTCCGCCGAGTCCTCCCTGGCCGAGCGCTACGCCCAGGGGGCCATCGACGAGCAGGAGTACCGCACCCGCCTCGAAGTGCTGCGCTCGAGCACCCCGCCCCGCACGCCGCGCAAGGGCTGAGCGCAGGCTATAGTCTCTCTCTTGGCCGAATCCGGCCGAGAGGGAGACTGCTGTGAACACCTGGATCGCCGAGAACTCGATGATGGTCATCATCGCGCTGGCGACAGCCTCGGGCGTCCTCGTCGTCGCCGCCCTCGTTCTGCTCGTCGCGTACAGCCGCGCGCGGCGCGGTCGCCTGCGCGAGGCGAGCCGTCGCATCCGCCTCGAGCGGGAGCGCATCGACCTCGAGCTGTCGCTCGCCGAGCAGACCGGACGCCTGCGCATCATCCGCGAGCTGCACGACTTCGCGGTGCACGACATGACCGCGATCATCAAGCAAGCGGATGGCGCCGGCTTCGCCGGCGACACCGACCCCACGGTGGCCGTGCGCGCCGCGGGCACCATGGGCGAGCTGGCCCGCACCACCCTCGCAAACCTGCGCCGCGTGATGACCGTCGTGCGCGAGGGCGAGGCGGAGACCGAGGTGCAGCCGCGGCTCGAGAGCTTCCGCGCGCTCTTCACCGTGATGGGCGACGCCGGCCTGCGCATCGCCTTCACCGAGACGGGGGAGCGCTTCGACCTGCAGCCGGGCGCCGACCTCGCGCTCTACCGCATCCTCGAGGAGTCCCTCGGCAACGCCCTCAAGCACGGCGGTGCCGGAACCCAGGTGACGGTGCTGTTCACCTGGAAGGAGGAGGGCTTCCAGCTCCGCGTCGACGACGACGGTGTGCGCAACGAGCTGCGGCGCTCCGGCCTCAACCCGAACGACGCCTCACAGCACCGTCCGGGCGAGGTGGACGCCGACCTCTTCGCGCTCACCGGCGTGATCAGCGGAGCGGGCATCACCGAGATGCGCGAGCGCACCGAGCTGTTCGGCGGCGTCTTCACCTCGACGCTCAACGCCGGGGTGGGTTTCTCGGTGGCGGCGAGCTTCCCGTCGCTGCGCTACCACAACGGTGTGCACGGCGTGAATCTCGACACCCCCTAGGACCTACTCGTCGAGGTTGTCCACGCCGGGCATCCACTCGAGCCCCTCGGAGCCCCAGCCGGCGCGCTTGATCTCCTTCGTCGCGGCCTTCGCGTGCTTGTACTCCAGCCGGTCGGCGTAGAGGATCCCGTCGAGGTGGTCGTACTCGTGCTGGAAGATGCGCGCGAGCCAGCCGGTGGCGGTGATCTCGAAGGGCTCGCCGTCGATGTCCACCGCCTTCAGGATGGCCCGATCGGCGCGGCGCAGGGGGTAGCGCGCACCCGGGATCGAGAGGCATCCCTCGGACTCGTCGTCTTCATCCGCTTCACCGACCGGCGGCGGGCTGATCCACAACTCGGGGTTGATGGCCTCGCCGCGCCAGAGCACGCCGTCGTCGTCCTCCCAGTCGTAGACGAAGAGGCGGAGCCCGACGCCCACCTGCGGGGCGGCGAGGCCGACCCCGGGGGCGAGTTCCATCGTCTCGTACATGTCGGCGACGAGGGTGCGCAGGGTGTCGTCGAACTCGGTGACGGGTTCGGCGGGGGAGTGGAGAACGGAGTCGCCAGTGATTCGAATCGGGAGTACGGCCATTCGTCAAGAATATCCGGGCGGCAGCGGGTACCTTTGACGGGTGCCGCCAGAACTCAGCGACCTCACCGACCAGATTTCACTGACCCCCGACCAGTACATCGGAATTCCGATCGCACTCATCGGGGCAGTGTTCCTCGCTCTGGGTACCCAATTCCAGCACCGCGGGGTCACCAAGGTGGAGAAGAGCCTCGGATCCGGGGCCAAAGCGGGACTCAATGTGCGCCAGCTCAAGGCGCTGTTCGGCCGGCCCTCCTGGGTGATCGGAACCGTGATGCTCGGCCTGGCCATCGTGCTCCAGCTGCTGAGCCTCAAGTTCGCGCCGCTCATCATCGTGCAGCCGCTCGGCGCCGTGGCGCTCGTCGTCACCGCGATCGTGAACTCGCGCGTCAGCAAGGTGCCGCTGGGCCGCAGGGCGATCCGGTCGATCCTGTTCTGCGTCGTCGGCGTCGGACTGTTCGTCACGATCGCCTCGCCGTTCGCGAAGTCGTCGCCGATCACCACGACCCAGCTGGCCACGGTGCTCATCCTGCTGAGCATCGTGCTGGTGATCTTCGCTGTGGTCTTCGTCACCCTGCGCAAGCGGTTCAAGGCCGTGTTCTACATCCTCGGCGCCGGTGTGCTCTTCGGATTCGTCGCCACGCTCGCGAAGACCGTGATCGACCGCATCTCCACGATCACCATGGCCGGCTTCAAACCCGACACCTCCGAGTGGCTCACGATCCTCTGCGTGGTCGCGCTGCTCGCGGCATCCGCTCTCGGCACCTACTTCGTGCAGTCCGCGCACGCGCACGGCCCACCCGACCTCGTGGTGGCCGGACTCACCGTGATCGACCCGCTCGTCGCAGTCACGATAGGTATCGTGGTGCTGAACGAAATGGCGGGCGCCCCGCCGTGGACGATCTTCGCTCTGCTCATTGCGGGAGGAATCGCCATCTACGGCGTGTTCCTGCTCTCCCGCGTTCATGTTCCGACTCCCGAGGAAAATGTTGACTGACTCTCCCAGCACACCCAGCGCAGCGAAGCCGCTGCGCATCATCATCGGTGCGGACACTTTCGCTCCCGAGATCAACGGGGCGGCGACCTTCGCCGCGCGACTGGCAGCGGGTCTTGTCGAGCGGGGCCACGATGTGCACATCGTCGCGGCCGCTCCCTCGCGCAAGCACGGCACCTTCACCGAGATCATCGAGGGCCAGCCGATGACGGTTCACCGTCTGAAGAGCTGGCGCTGGTACCCGCACCCCTGGCTGCGCTTCGCTCTGCCCTGGCAGATCGAGAAGAACAGCGCCCGCATCCTCGACGAGGTGAAGCCCGACGTCGTGCACTTCCAGTCGCACATCATCATCGGTCGTGGTCTGTCGAACCAGGCCAAGAAGCGCGGCATCCGCATCGTGGGAACCAACCACTTCATGCCCGAGAACATGCTCGAGCACACGCTGCTGCCGAAGTTCGCGGTTCCCTTCGCCGTGCGCACGGCCTGGGCGGCCGCCGCCCGGTCCTTCGGGCGCGCCGAGGTCGTGACCACTCCGACCCGGAAGGCCGCGGACTTCCTCGAGCACTACACCAAGCTCACCGATGTGCTGGCGATCTCCTGCGGTGTCGACGCGCACCACTACACGCCCGACTTCACCCCGCGCACCGAGAATCTCATCCTCTTCGTCGGCCGCATCACCAACGAGAAGCAGCTCGACAAGCTGATCCGCGCCTTCGTGCTGCTCGACCCCTCGCTGAACGCGCGGCTCGAGCTGGTCGGCGGAGGCGAGCAGGAGAACAGCCTCAAGGCGCTGGCCACCCAGCTCGGTGTGCGCGACCGCATCACCTTCACCGGCTACGTGGAGGAGGAGTACCTGCGCAACGCGCTCACCCGGGCAACCGTATTCGCGATGCCGTCGATCGCCGAGCTGCAGAGCATCGCGACGATGGAGGCCATGGCCTCCGCGCTCCCCGTCGTCGCCGCGAACGCGATGGCGCTGCCGCACCTCGTGCACGACCAGGAGAACGGCTACCTGTTCGAGCCGGGCAACGTCGAGGAGTTCGCCGCCCGGCTGACCGACGTGCTCACCATGCCCGAGGAGCGCCTCCAGGAGTTCAAACGCGAGAGCCTCCGCATCGTGGCCGCGCACGACATCCAGCGCACCCTCACGATCTTCGAGGCCATCTACCGCGGAGAGCCGATCCCCGACCTGCCCGTCTCGGTGCCGGAGATCAAGCCGGCGCCGTAGGGTCGCACCGCGGTTCCGGCCACTCAACAGGATCCTCGGGTGCCGCTGTACTCCCGACAGGATTCTCAGGGCCGTTTCGAGCCCATTCTCCTGTCGGCGAGCGGATGCCGCGGCCGGCACCGAGGGCAAACCGCGCCCGACTCGCACGAGTCGCGCCCTCATCCGCTCTTTGTCGGAGACCTCCTCCCTCCCGACCCGGCCTCACCTGCCGGGAGCGGAGGAGGGGAGGCTGTATCGTAGATCTGCGGCGGCCCTCGGGTCGCCGGTGCCCGTTCCGGTGACCGGGGCGAGCGCGGGGTGGTAGCTCAGCTGGTTAGAGCAGCGGACTCATAATCCGTCGGTCACGGGTTCAAGTCCCGTCCGCCCTACCACAATGCCGATTCGCTGGTGCGCAGATTCCGCTTCGCCGCCGCGAGCCCGCCCGACCGACTGCGAGTTCCGCACCGCGCGAACGTCCACGAGCGGGCGTACCCTGCAGTGCATGGACGATCCCCGCCCCCTCCCGAACATCGGCGCGCCCGCTGCTCGAGCCCTGGCTGCGGCGGGGGTGCGGAACCTGGAGGATGTGGAGGATGCCGGTCTCGATCACCTCGCGACTCTCCACGGAGTCGGGCCGAAAGCGATCCGTGTCTTGAGGGCGGAGCTCGAGAAGTAGTTCCCGCGCCGGCGCCTCGTCTACGCGTCGTCGGCGCCCCACCGTGCCAGGGCCACGATGGTCTCGCGCAAGGCGAGCCCGCGCTCGGTGAGCGCGTAGGCCCGGGTGTTGTGCCGGAGAGGCAGACGGTGGAGGACTCCGGCCGCCTCGAGTTCGCGCAAGCGCGTGGCGAGCATGTTCGTGCCCATTCCGAGCTCACGCTGCAGATCCCCGTAACGCTGCGGTCCGTCGAGCAACCGCTCGACGATGAGGAGCGCCCACCGGGCGCCGACGACATCGAGTGCCGCCGCCAGGTCGCTCACGCGGTCGGATCAGCGTCCGGCTTCATCCAGAACGGTGAGTAGTGGTACCCGTCGGGGTCGTCGAACTGGCGCTGATACATGAACGGGTAGTCGTCGGTGTCACCGATCCGCCCGCCCGCTGCACCGGCGCGCGCGACGAGCTCGTCGACCTCCTCGCGGCTGGCGAGGTCGAACGACACCGTGACTTTCGAGGGGGTGTCGGGGCCGCCGACCAGCTCCTCGGTGGCACCGACGCTCGCGTACATCTCGCGGCTGCCGAGCATGACGTACTGCTCGGGCGCGATTGCGAAGCACGACACGTTGTCATCCGACATCTCGGCGTTGAGAGTCCAGCCGAGGGCGGTGTAGAAGGCGGTCGTGCGCTCGACGCTCTCGACCGGGCATGTGATGAATAGGCTCATCCCGCCCACACTTCCAAAATGAAAGTACGGTGTCAAGACCCGCTGCAGGCGTACGCCCGTCCGCGGGCGACGATGGGGGCACCGGCGGCAGCTACTCGAGGCTGGACAGCCATGCCGGCTGATCCGGCGCGATCGGCTCCTCGTCTGTCGGCGGTTGCGGCGCCGTCTCGGAGGTGCCGGTGAGCGGATGCGGGCGCAGCGCCCAGCCGGTCGCGATCTGCACGCTGGGGATCGCCAGCAGATCGCCGGCCCGGAGATCCACGGGCAGCTCGACCGAGCACGCCCTCGACGCGCGCCTCAGGTCGGATTCGACCGGTCGCACAGCGATCAGCACCAACTGGCTGTGGGCGGTCGACACCCGGCCGATCAGCCGTGTCTCGGACCAGACGAGCCTCAGATCGTCGAGTCGCGCATCCGTCTCCACGATGACGCTCCCGCACTCGTGCAGCTCGACGCGCGTGACGCGCACCACCAGCACCGCGGTCCTGTTCGTTGACGACGGGCGCCCGTCGGTATGCGGGATGACCGCCGCGCCGCTGTGGACGCACGGCGTGCCGCACACCTCGACCAGTCGCAGCAGCGAGATGCCGGAGACGACGACGTCGGTCGTCGTGGCCACGGTCGCCTCCGGCCAGGAATCGACGAGAAGCGGATCGGGGAGGATCGTCCGGAGCGACGGGATCATGCGGGTGAGGGTCATAGGAGCAGGTCTACGCTCCCCGGACCGTCGCCGGTCGAGCCCTAACGACACCCATACGCGGGAAGGCCGCATCCATACGCTTCCCCGACGCTGCGAGGCCTCCGTTAGGAAGCCGTTAGGGTTCCGGTCCGTGCCGTAAGGAGTCCGTGAGGATCGCTCTCCGACACCCTGGGCGGGTATCTACTGGGCAGCTGTGCCTCTCTGGCGCCAGACCCGATGCGGGTCTGCAGGTCTCGGAAATGAGTTGTCTGTGCTCGACATTGTGTACGTCCTCGCCGCGATTGCCGTGTTCGCGGTAGTCGCGCTGGTCGCCCGGGGGGTGGAGAAGCTGTGATCGTCTTCGATCTCGTCGCGGCGGCTCTCGCCGTCGCCGCCCTCGTCTACCTCGTAGTCGCCCTCGTGAAGCCGGAGAGGTTCTGATGACGATCCTGTTCGGAATTCTCCAGATCCTCTCTGTGGTCGTGATCATCGTCGCCCTGTACCGCCCGCTCGGCGACTACATGGCGCACATCTTCACCACGAAGAAGGACCTCCGCGTGGAACGCGGCTTCTACCGGCTGGTGGGCGTCGATGCACAGTCCGAGCAGTCCTGGACCTCGTACCTGCGCAGCGTGCTCGCCTTCTCCCTGATCGGGGTGCTGTTCGTCTACGGCATCCAGCGGGCGCAGGAGATCCTGCCCTACTCGCTCGGCTTCCCGGCGATCCCCGAGGGGCTGTCCTTCAACACGGCCGCGTCGTTCGTGGCCAACACGAACTGGCAGTCGTACTCGCCCGACGTCACCATGGGCTACTCGGTGCAGATCCTCGGCCTGGTCGTGCAGAACTTCGTCTCCGCCGCGGTCGGCATCGCGGTGGCGGTGGCCCTCATCCGCGGTCTCGCCCGCCTCCGGTCCGGCACGATCGGCAACTTCTGGGTCGACCTGACCCGCGGCACCCTGCGCCTGCTGCTGCCGCTTGCCGCGCTCTCCGCCATCGTGCTGATCGCCGGCGGCGTCATCCAGAACTTCGCCGGGTTCACCGACGTGAGCACCCTCACCGGCGGATCCGCCACGGTGCCGGGTGGTCCGGTCGCCTCGCAGGAGGCGATCAAGATGCTCGGCACCAACGGCGGCGGTTTCTTCAACGCCAACTCGGCGCATCCGTTCGAGAACCCCACGGGGTGGACGAACCTGTTCCAGATCGTGCTGATGCTCGCCATCCCGTTCTCGCTGCCCCGCACCTTCGGCACGATGGTGGGCGACCGGCGCCAGGGCACCGCGATCGCGGCGGTCATGGCCGCGATCTTCGCTGTGTCCCTCACCGCGATGACGCTCTTCGAGACGCTCACCGGCGGTGCCGCGACCCGTGCGGCGGGCGCCGCGATGGAGGGCAAGGAGGACCGCTTCGGCATCTGGGCCTCGACCCTGTTCGGCTCCACGAGCACCCTCACCTCCACCGGTGCGGTCAACTCGATGCACGACTCCTTCACCTCGCTCGGCGGCATGATGGCGATGCTGAACATGATGCTCGGCGAGATCGCGCCGGGCGGCACCGGCTCCGGCCTCTACGGCCTCCTCGTGCTCGCCATCGTGACGGTGTTCATCGCCGGTCTGCTGGTGGGCCGCACGCCGGAGTACCTCGGCAAGAAGATCGGCCCCACGGAGATCAAGCTCGCCAGCATCTACATCCTGATCACGCCGACCCTGGTGCTCGTGGGAACCGCGCTGAGCTTCGCGATCCCCGCCGTGCGCGAGGACGTGCTGGGCACCTCGATCTGGAATCCCGGCCTGCACGGCTTCTCCGAGGTGCTGTACGCCTTCACCTCGGCGGCGAACAACAACGGCTCCGCCTTCGCGGGCCTCACCGCCAACACCCCGTGGTTCAACACCGCGCTCGGTGTCGCGATGCTGCTCGGGCGCTTCCTGCCGATCGTGTTCGTGCTGGCCCTGGCCGGCTCCTTCGCCGCGCAGGACAAGGTCCCCGCGACCGCGGGAACGCTGCCCACCCACAGACCGCAATTCGTCGGCCTCCTCCTCGGCGTGTCGGTCATCGTGACCGCACTCACCTACTTCCCCGTTTTGGCCTTGGGACCGCTTGCTGAAGGGCTGCACTAAACCATGTCCGTACTCACCCCCACCCCCGTCTCCGATACAGAGGCGGATGCGACGCCACCGTCGTCGAAGAAGTCCGCGTTCACAGCGGCCCAGCTGGTCGCCGCGCTCCCCGGTGCGCTGCGCAAGCTCGACCCGCGCCAGATGTGGCGCAATCCCGTCATGTTCATTGTCGAGATCGGCGCCGCCTACACGACCGTGCTCGCGATCGCCGAGCCGTTCCTCGGGGGAGCCGCCGACTCCGGCGGATCCGCCGTTCCCGCCTCCTTCACCTGGGGCATCGCGATCTGGCTCTGGCTCACCGTGGTCTTCGCGAACCTCGCGGAGTCCGTGGCCGAGGGCCGCGGCAAGGCGCAGGCGGAGAGCCTGCGCAAGACCCGCACCAGCACCACCGCGACCCGCGTCGCCGCCTACGACGAGGCCGCCGACCCGTCAGCAGGGAGCGCCGCCACGGCGCCGGTCTCCTCGGCCGACCTGACCCTCGGCGACGTGGTCGTGGTGCTCGCCGGCGAGCTGATCCCCGGCGACGGCGACATCGTCTGGGGCATCGCGTCCGTCGACGAGTCGGCCATCACCGGCGAGTCGGCTCCGGTCATCCGCGAGTCCGGCGGCGACCGCAGCGCGGTCACCGGCGGCACCCGGGTGCTCTCCGACCGCATCGTCGTGCGTATCACCAGCAAGCCGGGGGAGACCTTCGTCGACCGGATGATCAAGCTCGTCGAGGGCGCCTCCCGCCAGAAGACGCCCAACGAGATCGCCCTCAACATCCTGCTCGCGAGCCTCTCGATCATTTTCGTCGTCGTCGCCCTCACGCTGAACCCGATCGCCGGATACTCCGACGCCTCGGTGAGTGTGCCCGTGCTGATCGCGCTGCTGATCTGCCTCATCCCGACCACCATCGGGGCGCTGCTCTCCGCGATCGGCATCGCCGGCATGGACCGGCTCGTGCAGCACAACGTGCTCGCGATGTCCGGCCGCGCCGTCGAAGCCGCCGGCGACGTCACCACCCTTCTGCTCGACAAGACGGGCACGATCACCTACGGGAACCGCCAGGCCGCCGAGTTCACACCGATGGCCGACGTCGAGCGCAGCGCCCTCGTGCAGGCGGCCGCCGTGTCCTCGCTCAGCGACCCGACCCCCGAGGGCAAGTCGATCGTCGACCTCGCCCTGAGGCAGGGCTTCCGACGCGACGACCTCGTCTCGGGCGAGATCGTGCCGTTCACCGCCCAGACGCGGATGAGCGGGCTCGACCTGCCCGACGGCTCGCAGATCCGCAAGGGCGCCGGCTCCGCCGTGATCGCCTGGGTCGAGCAGAGCAGACGGCTCGCGAGCAGCGAGCACGAGGAGCTCGAGGGCTACATCGAGGACGTCTCGAACGCGGGCGGCACCCCCCTGGTCGTCGCGACCAAGACCGCCGCGGGCGAGGGCCGGATCCTGGGTGTCGTGTACCTGAAGGACATCGTCAAGGACGGCCTGCGGGAGCGCTTCGCCGAACTGCGCTCGATGGGCATCCGCACCGTGATGATCACGGGCGACAACCCCCTCACGGCCAAGGCGATCGCCGCCGAGGCCGGAGTCGACGACTACCTGGCCGAGGCCACCCCGGAGGACAAGCTCGCCCTGATCCGCAAGGAGCAGGACGGCGGGAACCTCGTCGCCATGACCGGCGACGGCACCAACGACGCCCCGGCGCTCGCCCAGGCCGATGTCGGGGTCGCGATGAACACGGGCACCTCGGCCGCGAAGGAGGCCGGCAACATGGTCGACCTCGACTCCGACCCGACCAAGCTGATCGACATCGTGCGTATCGGCAAGCAGCTGCTGATCACCCGCGGGGCGCTGACCACCTTCTCCATCGCGAACGACGTGGCGAAGTACTTCGCCATCATCCCGGCGATGTTCGCGGGCGTGTTCCCCGGGCTCGGACTGCTCAATGTGATGCAGCTGCACTCGCCGGCATCCGCGATCCTGTCGGCGATCATCTTCAACGCGATCATCATCGTCGTGCTGATCCCGCTGGCCCTGCGCGGGGTGAAGTACCGCCCGCTGTCGGCGTCGAGGATCCTCAACCGCAACATCCTGGTCTATGGACTCGGCGGCATCATCGCGCCGTTCATCGGCATCAAGATCATCGACCTCGCGATCACTCTGATCCCCGGCTTCTAACCCTCACGAACTGGAAGGAATAAACACATGTCAACACGCACAGCTGCCCGCCAGTACTGGGTCGCGATCAGGGCCATGATCATCTTCACGGCGGTGCTCGGCGTGGCCTACACGGTCGTCATCACGGGGATCGGCCAGGCCGTGCTCTCCGCGAAGGCCAATGGCTCCCTCATCGAGGTCGACGGCGAGACGGTCGGGTCGAGCCTCATCGGCCAGGCGTTCACCGACGACGACGGAGCTGCGCTGCCGGAGTGGTTCCAGTCCCGCCCGTCTGCGGCCGGCGACGGCTACGACGCCTCCGCCTCCAGCGGAAGCAACTACGGGCCGGAGAGCGAGGACCTGCTCGCGGCGATCGAGGAGCGCGAGGCGGCGATCGTCGACCTGGAGGGCGTCGGTGCCGACCAGATCCCCGCGGACGCGCTCACCGCATCCGCTTCGGGCCTCGACCCGCACATCAGCCCGGAGTACGCGCTGCTGCAGGTGGCCCGGGTCGCCGAGGCCCGCGGTCTCGCCGAGGCGGACGTGCAGGCGCTGGTCGAGGAGCACACTCAGGGACGCGACCTCGGCTTCCTGGGCGAAAAGACGGTGAACGTGCTCGAGCTGAACACCGCCCTCGCCGAGCTGGAGGGCTAGGACCGATGAAGAGAGGGCGGCTCCGAGTGCTGCTGGGAGCCGCCCCCGGCGTGGGCAAGACCTACGCGATGCTCGAAGAGGGCGAGCGGATGAGGGCGGAGGGCAAGGACGTCGTCGTCGCCGTTGTGGAGACGCACGGCCGGGCGGCCACGGCCGCTCTGCTCGACGGTATGGAGGTTCTGCCGCGCATGACGGTAGAGCACCGCGGGGTCGAGCTCTCGGAGATGGACCTCGACGCCGTGCTCGCCCGCAAACCCACGGTGGCACTGGTCGACGAGCTCGCCCACACCAACGCCCCCGGGTCGCGCAACGAGAAGCGCTGGCAGGACGTCGAGGTTCTTCTCGCCGCAGGCATCCACGTCGTCTCGACCGTCAACGTTCAGCACATCGAATCGCTCAGCGACGTCGTCGAACAGATCACGGGCGCCCCGCAGCGCGAGACGATTCCCGACGGAGTCCTGCGCGCCGCCGATCAGATCGAGGTGATCGACCTCGCCCCGCAGGCGTTGCGCGACAGGCTCGCCGAGGGCAACGTCTACCCGGTGACGCGAATCGACGCGGCACTGTCGAATTTCTTCCGGCTCGGCAATCTCACCGCGTTGCGCGAACTGGCCCTGCTGTGGCTCGCCGACGAGGTCGACAGCGCCCTCAAGGCGTACCGCTCGGAGAACGGTATCGAGAACACGTGGGAGGCCCGGGAGCGCGTCGTCGTCGCGCTCACCGGCGGGCCGGAGGGGGAGACGCTCATCCGGCGGGGCGCCCGGATCGCCGCACGGTCGGCCGGCGGCGAACTACTGGTCGTGCACGTCAGCAGCCAGGACGGGCTGAGCGACGCCCACCCGGGCGCGCTCACCGCGCAGCGGGCCCTCGCAGAGAAGCTCGGAGGCACCTATCACCAGGTGATCGGCGAGGACATCCCGCGCGCGCTGGTGGACTTCGCCACGGGGTCCAACGCCACCCAGCTCGTCATCGGCGTGAGCAGACGCGGCCGTATCGCCGCGGCCCTCACCGGTCCCGGGATCGGCGCCACCGTCATCCGCGAGTCCGGCATGATCGACGTGCACATCGTCACCCATGCGGCAGCCGGCGGCAGGTTCGCGCTGCCCCGGCTCGGCGGAGCCCTGACCCTGCGACGCAGGCTGTTCGGCTTCGCCGTTGCGCTGGTCTTCGGTCCGTTGATGACGTTTCTGCTGGCCTGGTTCCGCAGCGAGGACTCCATCGCGAGCGACGTGCTCGGCTTCCAGCTGCTCGTTGTGATCGTCGCGCTCGTCGGCGGCATCTGGCCCGCTCTCTTCGCCGCGGTGCTCTCCGGGCTCACCCTGGACTTCCTGTTCATCGAGCCGTACTACACGGTCACCATCGCCAGCCCTCCGCACGCCCTCGCCCTCGGCCTGTACATCGTGAACGCCGTGCTGGTCAGCTATGTCGTCGACCAGGCCGCACGCCGTTCTCGCGATGCCGTCCGCGCGCTGGCCGAATCCGAACTGCTGGCCACCATCGCCGGCAGCGTGCTGCGCGGACAGGACGCCCTGCACGCCCTGATGTCCCGAACCCGGGAGGCGTTCCGGCTCAGCAGCGTGCGCATCGTCTCGGGCACCGACGTGCTCTACGCCACCGGAGTCGCGGACCCACACGAGCACACCACCACCATCCCGGTCGGGGAGCGCGGCACGCTCGAGCTCGTCGGCCCCGACCTTCGCGCGTCGGAGCGCCGTCTGCTCGCGGTGATCGCCGCGCAGGTGGACGCAGCGATCGAGCACAATGCGCTTCGGGAGCGCGCGGAGGAGATCGGACCGCTCGCCAAAGCCGACCGGATGCGCAGCGCGCTCCTCGCCGCCGTCGGGCACGACCTGCGTCGCCCTCTGGCCGCAGCGACAGCGGCGGTCAGCGGGCTGCAATCAGACGAGATCGCCTGGTCGGACGCCGACCGGGCGGAGCTGCTCACCACGGCCTACGAGTCCCTGGAATCCCTCGCGTCGCTGGTGACCGATCTGCTCGATGCGAGCCGCCTGCAAGCGGGAGCCCTCGCCGTCACGTCGACGAGCCTCGACCTCGCCGACGTGATCGTACCCGCCCTCGACGAGCTCGGACTCGGCCCGTCCGACGTCGAATTGGCGATCGTCGACGATCTCCCGCCGATGATGGCCGACGCCGGGCTGTTGCAGCGCGTGATCGTGAACCTGCTCGAGAACGCGCGCCGCTACGCTCCCGAGCACATACCCCCGCGGCTCTCGGCGAGCACCTTCGCCGGCTCGGTGGAGATCCGGATCGCCGACCGCGGACCGGGTGTATCCGCCGACCGCAAAGACGACATCTTCGTGCCCTTCCAACGTCTCGGCGACACCGACAACACGACGGGACTCGGTCTCGGACTCGCGCTGTCGAAGGGGTTCGTCGAGGGCATGGGAGGCAGCCTGCACGCCGAGGACACCCCGGGCGGTGGGCTCACCATGGTGGTCTCCCTCCCCGCAGCGCATGCCGACACGGACGAGGACCACGGATGAAGATTCTCATCGCCGATGACGACCCGCAGATCATCCGCGCCCTGAAAGTGACCCTCGGGGCGCGCGGCTACGACATCCTGACCGCGGCAGACGGCCGCGAGGCCCTCGAGCAGGCGATCGCACACCAGCCCGATCTCGTGATGCTCGATCTGGGAATGCCGCAGCTCAACGGAATCGAGGTGATCGGGAGCCTCCGGGCGTGGACCAGGGTCCCTGTTCTCGTCGTCTCCGGACGCACGGATTCGGCGGACAAGGTCGACGCGCTCGACGCCGGGGCCGACGACTACGTGACCAAGCCCTTCTCCATCGAGGAGCTGCTCGCCCGCATCCGGGCACTCACACGTCGTTCTCCCGCCGACGGGGCCGAACCCGTGGTCGTCTTCGGCGATATCTCGGTCGACTTCGCGGCGAAGCAGATCCTGCGCCGCCGGGTCGACGAGTCGGAGATCGTGCGACTCACTCCGACGGAATGGCGCATTCTCGACATCCTGCTGCACAGCGGAGGGCGGCTCGTCACCCGCGAGGACATCCTGACCGCGGTATGGGGCCCTCACCATTCGCATGACACCGGGTATCTGCGGCTCTACTTCGCACAATTGCGGAAGAAGCTCGAACCCCTGCCGTCCCGGCCCCGCTATCTCGTCACCGTTCTCGGAATGGGCTACCGCTTCATCGCCGACGGGGGACTCGGGGAGCTCACCGAGTCGCCGTAGACGCCCGCGCGCATTGATTCCGTAAGGAACCGGGCACCTGCCGTATGGAGGTCGTGAGCACCCGCGACTCGCAGCCGGCGAGGTCGCAGGCTGGCTGCATGACCAATTCCTCCTCGCGGCAGCCCGCATCATGACCACCGTCCAGACCCGGCCCGGGGCTCGCCCCCGCACCGTCGCCGTCGCCGCAGACCTGTGGCCCGCGCTCACGACTCATACGAAGGACGACGTCGCCGTCGCGGCGGTCGCACTCACCAGGCTCGTCCAGTGGTGCGGGACGCCCTGCGTGCACACCGCGGACGCATCGCTCCCCGGAACGGGAGGGCGCCCCTCGGACACCGAACTGGCATCCGTTGTCGTTGCCCGCGTTCTCGCCGTGCAGTGGCGCAGCGACCTGCGCATGCACGTCACGATCGACGCCGACCTCGACGGAGGGCGACCGATACTCAGCCAAGCCCGCGTGATCGGGCGCGAGGCGACGGTACACCTGTCCACCGCGACTCTCGAGGCCCCGGGTGCCGAGGATTTCGCCTTCGCCGCGCAGCTGCCGTCCGACGTCGTGGTGGGGGACCTGATAGCCGTCCCGTGCCTCGGGGTCACACTGCTGCACGATGTCACGGTCTCGGACGCCGGCCGCGGCTCGGGCGGACCCGCGTGATCGCGCGGGTCAGCAGCAGTCGCAGGTCTCGACTTCGCGTTCGCCCGTGAGCGCGGAGACGCGCACGGCGCACGCCTCGCCCCGCCACGCCTCGAGTCCCTCGCGTACGGTGAAGGGAAGGCTCCGTTGGACGGTCGGATCCGCGCCGACGTGCTCGGCGCCATTGCGGCCATCGCTCCCACGACCGCCCGGGGGTCCTCCACAGAGATCGCGGCAGGCGGGGCGATCGGGGCAGTGCTCGCGGCAGCTTCAAGGCTGCCGGAAGCGGATCGCGCGCAGCTGGCCGACTCGCTCGTCGCCGACGTTCTTCGCCTGATCGGTGCCGACGACTCGGTTATCGACGAGCTGGCACACGAACCGCTCGTCTGAGACGGCGCACCCGTGCCGAGCAGGATTCGAGAAGCCGCCGGCAGCTCGTCGTTCCTCCACTGATCTCATGACCGACACGAGCAGCGCAGCAACGTTCAGCCCCGAAGAGAAGCGCGCCATGCGCGAGCGTGCGAAAGAGCTGAAAGCGGCGACCAGTCGTGGCAACGACGTCGCCGCGAACGAGCAGGCGATCGCGGCGCTCCCCGACGACGAACGCGAGTTGGCCGAGCGCATCCGCTCGATGGTCGTCGCCTCCGCGCCGCACCTGGACCCCAAGACCTATTACGGCTTCCCCGCCTGGGCGCGCGACGGGAAGGTCGTCTGCTTCTTCAAGCCGAAGTCGAAGTTCAGGGTTCGCTACTCGACGTTCGAGTTCGACACGGCGGCCGCCCTCGACGACGGAGCGGTGTGGGCGACCGCCTTCGCCGTGCACAACGAGATGTCGGAGGGCGACCTGGCCATGCTCGGGGCGCTCGTGACGAAGGCGGCGGGCTGACGACAGCCAGTGCCCGCCTGGGACGAGACCAGAAGGGGCCCGTTCCCGCGAAGCCCCTTCGATCCGCCGCCGCGACCTCACCCTGAGCACGGTGGCCGACGAGTACCCCGTGCCGGCCACATTGCGGAACGCGGCCCGGTACTGGTTGCCGTCGTCAGCCCTCGCGGCCCTGAAACTGTAGGTCCCGTGGGTCTGACCCGTCACAACGGTCCGCGGCGGCCGGGGGCACCCGGTGAGCCGATTCCGCCCTCGGGGACAGGGCGCGGTGGACGCGCCCCCGCCCGCACAGGAATAGGGTTGTAGTCGGCCCGCCTCGCACCGTCGCGAGAGTCGCGGACCACGTACTGTCCCGCACTCAGGAGAACCACCGTGACCGAATTCGCACCCGTCGATCCCACCTCGACCGACGCCTGGAAGAACCTCGCCGGTATCGCCGACGGCTTCTCGCCCGATCTCCGCAGCTGGTTCGACTCCGACACGGGCCGCGCGGAGCGTTTCACCTTCCAGGCGGCCGACCTCACCGTCGACCTGTCGAAGGGCCTCGTCACCGAGGAGATCGTCGCCAACCTCGTGCAGCTCGCGCGGGACGTGGATGTCGCCGGCCGCTACCAGGCGATGATCGCCGGCGAGCACATCAACGCCACCGAGGACCGCGCCGTCCTGCACACCGCTCTGCGCCGCCCCAAGGGCGGCGAGAACCTCGTGCCGCCCGCCGGCTTCGTCGTCGACGGCCAGGACGTCGACGCCGACGTGCACGCCACCCTCGACAAGGTCTACGCCTTCGCCGACAAGGTGCGCTCGGGCGAGTGGACCGGTGTCACGGGCAAGCGCATCGAGACGGTCGTCAACATCGGTATCGGCGGCTCGGACCTCGGGCCCGTGATGGTCTACGAGGCGCTGAAGCCCTACGTGCAGCAGGGCCTCGAGGTGCGCTTCGTCTCGAACATCGACCCCAACGACGTCTACGAGAAGACGGTCGGCCTCGACCCCGAGACCACCCTGTTCATCGTCGCCTCGAAGACCTTCGGCACCCTCGAGACCCTGACCAACGCACGCCTCGCGCGCGAGTGGCTGTGGGCCGAGCTCGGTTCCGCGGGCGCGCTCGACGACAGCGACGAGGCCCGCACGGGCGCCGTCGCCAAGCACTTCGTCGCCGTCTCGACCGCGCTCGACAAGGTCGCGGCCTTCGGCATCGACCCGCAGAACGCCTTCGGATTCTGGGACTGGGTGGGCGGACGCTACTCCGTCGACTCCGCCATCGGCACCTCGGTCGTCATCGCGATCGGCCCGGACAACTGGCGCGAGTTCCTCGCCGGCTTCCACGCCGTCGACGAGCACATGCGCACCACCCCGCTCGAGCAGAACGTGCCCGTCCTGATGGGGCTGCTCAACGTCTGGTACACCAACTTCCTCGGCGCACAGAGCCACGCCGTGCTGCCCTACGCGCAGTACCTGCACCGCTTCCCCGCGTACCTCCAGCAGCTCACGATGGAGTCGAACGGCAAGAGCGTGCGCTGGGACGGCTCGCCCGTCACCACCGGCACCGGCGAGATCTTCTGGGGGGAGCCGGGCACGAACGGCCAGCACGCGTTCTACCAGCTCATCCACCAGGGCACGCAGCTGATCCCGGCGGACTTCATCGCGGTCGCGAACCCCGCGCACCCGCTGAAGGACGCCACCGGCGACGGGGCGGGCGTCGAGCCCGGACAGGACGTGCACACCCTCTTCATGGCGAACTTCTTCGCGCAGACCAAGGCGCTCGCCTTCGGCAAGACGGCCGAGGAGGTGCGCGCGGAGGGCACCAAGGAGTCGGTCGTCCCGGCGCGGGAGTTCGCCGGCAACCGCCCGACCACGTCGATCCTCGCCCCGGCCCTCACGCCGGGCGTCGTCGGCCAGCTCATCGCGCTGTACGAGCACATCGTGTTCGTCGAGGGCACGGTCTGGGGCATCGACTCCTTCGACCAGTGGGGTGTGGAGCTCGGCAAGCAGCTCGCCCTGCAGATCACGCCCGCCGTCGCCGGCGATGCCGCCGCTCTCGAGTCGCAGGACTCCTCGAGCAAGGCGCTCATCGCGAAGTACCTCGAGCTGCGCAAGTAGCTCGAACACGCAGAGGCCCCCGATCCGACGGACCGGGGGCCTCTGCGTGTTCGGGGCGCGGAGTCCGATAGCCTCGACTGACACCACCCGGGGAGAACCATGCGCCGTCTACTGATCGTTGCCGCAACCGTCGCGCTGCTCGCGGGCTGCACGGCCACGGCCGAGCCCGACACCGACGGGGCTCCAAAGAGCAGCTCGGAGGCCTCGACGGCGGACGCGCGGATCGATCCGGAGAGCATCGAGTCCATCGACGAGGGGATCGCCTGGGCCCGCGCGCTCGACGAGACAGCAGAGGCGGAGGAGCTCGCGCTCGGCATCGACGCGATCACCGACCACCTCCTCGACCAGGAGATCGCCTTCGAGACGAGCAACGAGATCGGTCAGGCGCTGATGGCGCTGGGCGACGACGTGCGCAGCGCACCCGAGACCGCCGGCGCGCGGGTCGTCGATCTGACGGCGATCGTCGACCGACTCGAGGCGGCTATCGCGACCGGCGCGACACCCTAGCCGCACGCTCGGCCACGGACGCGGTGCACAAGCGGGAAGAGCATTCTTCGACATATAACGCCGTTCGCCACAACCCCCACTCCGGGTGCCAGCGATCGGGTGTTTACTTCGGATTATACGGTTTGTAGCGAACACGAGGGGCACGGCTGATGGGCACACTGATCTACGGCGACGCGGGTGTGCGGATCGATGTCGCGGACACCCTCCTGGCCTACGTGCAGATCATCGCGGGCAAGAAGCTCGCCATGCAGCAGGGCTTCTTCCTGTCGTGGAAGGACGGCCTCTCCGTCGGGGGAGGTCGCAGCTGTGTCTGGATGAGCAGCTCGGTGCCCCTGGTGTTCAGCTACGAGCGCGCGGCCGCGATCCGGATCGACCCCGCGCGCGTGCGCCGGATGCTCGAGGAGGCGGACACCGCCAGCGGTCTCTCGCTCGACGCCCACCTCGGCATTGAGGAGGCGCCCCGCAGCACGGTGCGATCCGCGCCCTCGCGTCGGCTCCGTGTCGCCAAGACCGCGTAGCGCGCGAGCGCAAGCGCGCCGTCGTCTGTAACATCCCGGTGCTACTGCGCGAAACAATTGCTCGCTATGTTCTCACCATGGGGGCAATCATTCGTTGTGCAGAGTTGTCGGATTCGACCGCGCTCGGGGCGCTCCACTCCGCGAGCTGGGCCGAGCTGTACGGGCGTACGCTCGCGCCCGACGTTCTCGCGGAGCTGAGTCCCGAGACGATGACCATGCTCTGGACTAATTTCCGCTCGCGCGGCGAGGCCTACCGTCAGTGGGTCGCAGAGGTCGACGGGGCGATCGTGGGCTTCGTCGGGGTGGGCCCGGGCCGTGACGAGGGCCAGTCCGATCTGGTCGAGCTCTACTTCGTCTACGTCGCCCCGCACGCGCGGCGGATGGGCGTCGGGGCCGAGCTCCTGGAGCGGGCGGATGCCGACTACACCTGGGTGTGGGAGGGGCTGAAGACGACCCGCAAGTTCTACGACAAGCGCCACTTCAAGCCGGAGATGATCCGAGCCACCCGTGGCGTCGGCGCGAAGAGCCGCGCGAGCAAACTGTTCGGCACCTACATCACGGAATTCCGGCTGGTGAGGCCGTCGACCCGGCGAGCGGATGCCCCGCTCGCGTCGAGCGTGGACGTCGCCGTCGCCTGATCCCGCCTCGGCATTCTGTCAGGGTCTAAATGCAAGTTGACGACTGACATTCGGCAGCGCTAACGTCGGCGGTACACACCCCGTCCCGCTACGCCACAGAGGTCTTATGAACCGCCATTCCCCGACCACCGGGCTCATCGTCGCCGTCATTGCGGCCGTCACTTTCGGCGCATCCGGTGCGTTCATCAAGCCGCTGCTCGAGTCGGGCTGGAGCCCCGCGGCGGCCGTGACCGTGCGGGTCCTCATCGGAGGCACCGCACTGCTCCCGGTGGCCGTTCTCGCGCTCCGCGGGCGCTGGTCGGCGCTCTGGCGCGGACGCTGGCGGGTGCTCGGCATGGCGGCCGTCGGTGTCGCCGGCACGCAGCTGTTCTACTTCGCCGCCATCCAGACCATCCCGGTCGGGACGGGCATCCTCATCGAGTACATGGCGCCCCTCCTGCTGGTGGCGCTGGTGTGGGTGCGCAGCAGGCGCACTCCGAAGGCGGTGGTGCTCATCGGCTCGGTCGTGGCCCTGGTCGGCCTGGTCCTCGTGGTGTCGCCGGGCGGCTCGGGCGGTATCGACCCGGTCGGGCTGGTCTTCGCCCTCGGCGCCATGGTGGGCTGCGCCGTCTACTACCTGATCGCGGCCCGTCCGAGTGACGGCCTGCCCGCCGTGGCCCTGGCCTCCTTCGGTCTGCTCCTCGGCGGTGCGATCCTCGGCCTGACGGGCCTGATCGGCCTCGTGCCGTTCACCGCGAACTTCGGCGAGGTGCCACTGTTCGAGGGCTCGGCACCCTGGTGGATCCCGATGATCGTCGTCGGCGTCGTCGCGACCGCGATCGCCTACGCCACGAGCATCGCCGCCACCGAGATGCTCGGCTCCCGCCTCGCCTCCTTCGTCGGCCTCCTCGAGGTGGTCGCCGCGACCTTCTACGCGTGGCTGCTGCTCGGCGAGCAGCTCGCCCTCTCGCAGTTCCTCGGCGGCGCGCTGATCCTCGTGGGGATCGGATTCGTGCGCTCGGAGAAGACGGATGCGTCGATCGAGGCCGCGTCGATCGAACCGCTGGAGAGCGCCCGCGTCTAAGACGTCGCGCGGGCGGCCTTGTCGAGGTTGAGCACCTCGTAGGCGTACGCCTGCGGATCCTGCTGGTTCGGACGCCGGGTCGGCGAGAGCCAGAAGATGTCCGCGACAGAGATGCCGAAGCGGCCGGCGATCTCCTCCATCACGTCTCCGGGAGCAACGGAGTAGCTCACCGGTCGATCGCCGTCCATGTCGACCGCGCCGGTCGCCCCTCCCGTGGGGCCGGAGTCCACGACCTGGATGTCGGGTCGCACGTCGGGCATGGTCCAGACGAGATCCGTGGAGGCGAAGACGGGGTAGAAGCAGCCGGTTCTCGGGGCGTCCGCCTCGTTGATGACGAGCAGGAGGGTGTCGAAGAACGAGGGGTCGTCCATCAGCTCGAAGCCGCCGAAGTCCATCGGCATCACGATCCGCGACGCCGGCTCCACATTCCCGAATCCGTAGATGACCTGGGTCACCTCGCAGTAGAGCTCCTCCGAGAACGGCTCGGTCGCCATGTTGACGCCGATCGACGTGATGGGGGAGGAGAAGTCGTCGATCACCAGGTCGAAGTACCCGTCGCCCGAACTCACCACGGTGACATGCCCGGAGCTGAGGGAGTCGGTGGAGCGCAGCTCTCCGGTCGCTACAGTCACGCCGGCATCGAGCACCACGGGGGTGGGTGCCGGGGTGGGTGCCGGGTCGTCCGCGGCCACGGAGACCGGAACAGCCTGGTCGACGCGACTGGACGGGGCGCAGGCCGCGAGGCTCCCGAGAACGACGAGGGCCGCACTGATTCCGGCCATGCCGCGTCCTGCGCGCATCCGCTGCCCCGTTCGTCGTGGTGTGAGTTTTGATCAACGGCATCATCCTAGGCCGGAGTGCACACGCCGCGCCCGCGCTCAGGCGATCGGAAGCTTTCTCCTCCCGACGATGTACCCGGAGATCGGCTGTGGGCACGACGTCCGTCCAGCTTCGATGGGCGAGGGTGGAGGGACACACGAAACACCGGAAGAGGAACCACCGTGAACCCACTCGCCGTCGCCCAGACCTCGCAGACGCCGAACGCACCCCGCAGGATCCGGGTGCTCGTCGTCGACGAGGAGGCGCCCCTCACCGACCTCCTCACCCTCGCCCTGCAGTTCGAGGGGTGGAATGTCGAGACCCTCGCCACCGGCAACGACGCCGTCGCGGTGGCGCGCCGCTTCGAACCCGACGCGATCCTGCTCGACATGATGCTGCCCGACGTCAACGGCGTCGAGGTCGTCGAACGCCTCAGGGAGAACGGCGTCACCGTGCCGGTCATCTTCCTCACGGGGCGTTCCGCGCTCGAGGACCGTCTGGCCGCGTTCGCCGCCGGCGGAGACGACTACATCACCAAGCCCTTCAGCCTCGAGGAGGTGACCGACCGTCTGCGCGACGTCTTCCGCCGCGTCGGCCTCGCGGGGTCGAGCCGCGTGATCGGCGACCTGGTGCTCGACTCCGCGACGGGACAGGTCTGGAGGGCGGGCGAGGCGGTGCTGCTCGGGGCCCTCGAGACCGAGCTGCTCTCTGTGCTGTTCGACCGCGACGGCCGGCCGATCGACGGGACCGGCATCATCCGCTCGCTCGGATTCTCGGGTCACACCGTGATCGACTCGGCGGCGGCGCGCGCGGTGGAGAGCCTCAAGACGAAGGTGAACGGCGACGGTGCGACCCTGCTGCACGTCGAGCACGGCGAGGCCTGGCTGGCGGCGCCCTAGCTGTACTGCCCAGGGAGGTTGGTTAACCGGGTGATCGGTGGTTTGCCTCCGATGGCGGTGTGGGGCCTGTGGTGATTGTATTCGTGGAGCCATGCCGGGAGGGCTGCGCGGCGGGCTGAT
>Ga0247810_10000438_pt1 | contig 46471 bp, 78 predicted proteins | sample UWRJL119311C1_FD_179918 | JGI IMG/M metagenome (GOLD analysis project Ga0247810, IMG submission 179918) | Plant litter microbial communities from Arlington Agricultural Research Station in Wisconsin, United States - UWRJ-L119-311C-1 | ecosystem: Environmental > Terrestrial > Plant litter >...
TAGCTGTTGCGCTAGCTGAATTCATAACAGACGATACTCCGCCAATGTATGTGTTAGGTTGTTGTTTTCTTGCTCCGCTTGAAAAAACAGGGTTGAATTGTCCAAATCCTATCAGGGGCAAAAAGAGCAATAAAAAATACTTTCTCATAATCTAATAGTTTATTATCGATAAATAATCGATTGTTCCATTGCTCCATAAAACAGCTCTACTCCCCGCTATTCCATTTAATACGGCAGTGCCGTCCAATTGTACCAAAGTACGCCCAGAGCCTTGAACAAATGTAATTGCTGCGCTTCCTGCTTTTCCATAAGAAGCCGTAACGCCTCCGTTACAAGTGATATTAATTGCGCTTGCCCCGTTATCAATAACAACGTGTCGCCCATTCTGACCTAGCCCTCCTGCATTTGTAGTTGCTGTCGTAATGCTTACAGCTGTAGTAATTGTAATTAATGGAGTTGTTTTAGTTTCTACAAACGCACTCGTAACTATACTGGTGTCATTGTCTCCTATCGCTGGTGTTGGTGCTTTTGGATCGCCTGTGAATGTTTGGCTGTTTATGTCTGCTTTTAAATCTAACTGCCCTTTACGCACTAATTGATTACTTGTTGTAGCGTCAACTGTTGCACTTGCTGACCCTGTGACTTGTAATGCATCTATATTGTTATTTGTAAAAGTACCGCCGTTTTGAATAGCTACTTTTCCATCGTCATATATTTGCATTTTAGCAACCCCCCTTACTTGAAAAATATGACCATTAGCACCAGCACCTAAAACAGTATTTGCTAAATCTGTAGTTGAGTTATATGCCAGCGGTTTTGCGGGATTAGACGAGTAACTTGAGATTATATTATTAATCCCGTTAAGGTCAAATCTAAGTTCTTGGGCAGTGTCTACAAATCTCTGTAGGTTTAAATTTCCTAAAAGGTTCAATGCGTAATTTCTAACCCCCGTAAAAGCTCCATTATTGAAATTCCCTGATATTCTGACAGTCGATAAAACATCATTATTTGCAGTAGCATTAACTGTTCCGCTTACCGCAAAACTTCTACCAAACTGGAAAGGTCCTGTTATATTGTTTGAAATATTTATTCCTGTAGAGTTTTCAAACATAGAAGTATCGCCCATTTTTCCATCAGGTTGCCACTTTATAAAAGTATTAGAACTACCCGGGCCTCCTACATCAAAATATCTAGTCTGTTTAGGCGCTTTTAATGAGTTTTCTACATAATCAGCAATCATCGCATACCCTGTATCGTTTGGGTGTGTAGTATCAGGAATGTAAGGGCTACCGTAAAAAATACCTGACCCAGCGTTTGTGTCTATTACAGGAATAGATAAATAATTGGCGATTGCTATTTCAGCTTTTATATACTGCTCGTAAGCTGGTGTACTCGTCCAGTTTGTTTGCGTAGGTGTTAGAACATATATTTTAGCATCAGGAAAATTCCTTTTAATAGTTTCTAAATTAAACCTAAACGCTTCCGTAAACGACAATGTCCTATCTAGTGACGCAAAAGTCTTGCCCAAAACAGTTGTAATATTTCCTAAAGTACTAACAGTTCTATCGTTTATGCCTATCATAACGGTAATCATGTCCGTCCCTGCGGGAATAGCCGTTACTTGCGTGTAAAGTTCAGGAGCACCACCGCCCGGCATGGTTCTGGCACCGCTTTGAGCTAGTTTTGTAAAAGATTTGAAGCCTAATCTAGCGTTTATAATATCTAAATATCCTGTTGTGCCTGTTGTGCTTCCCGCTCCATAAGTAACACTATCACCTAATCCTACTAAGTCTATTACTGACGGTTGTATTACATTCGTTTGTCTGTTAATTGCGTCAACTGTTCCGTATTTCACGCCTGTACCATCAGGTACTAACGAGTTTTGCTTGTTTACCGTGTTTTCCTTTCCGATATTCAAAGTATTCAAAGCGTCTGCTACATTTGCGCCAACAACTCCGCTATCGTTTACCGTTGTGCTTGCTCTTGATGAAATTGGCACATCTAAATACGAATTATAAGAACTGCCATAATACACCGATTGAGTAATATTCGCGCCTGCGGTTCCTACTTTTTCAGCTGATACATGGTAACGTATTCTTTCACCAACTGCTACGGATAACGGACTTGCTAGATTGCCAGATACAGGCACGTTTGTAACGCTCCCGTCCACTAAAGTAAGTAGCCCACTGTCAAGTATTGTAATCACCGTAACACCTAAACTCCCAACGGGCGCGCCTGTGATACCTGAAGCTATCGGAGTACCGTTATTGTCGCACTTGTACAGCTCCACTGTCCAGCGTTGTTGCGCTGAATTCGGAGAAGTGCTAGCGGATAGATTGCCAGCGTAAACACCTACAGGGAATATAGTAGCTGTTGCAAATGGTATTCCTATTAAATCTTGTGCAAAATAAGTTTTTACATTATCGTTATTAACTACGTTTTGGATTGCGCTCGCTACGCTTCCTTTGCCTGTTGCGTTGGTTAAATAAAACGTTCCTGCTGTTATCGTAGTAGGATCAGCTGTAAACCAAACACGGGTTGATATTCCTGCGGTAGTAGCAACGATAGTTCCTATTTTTGCATCCAATCCTGTTATATGACCGCCTAACGTTTGTGTAAGCACACTATAATTTAACGGCACGTAAGGAATCGGTAAATTTGTAGGTGTCATTTTATTAACCAAACCATCCGATTCTAAAACACCAACTTCTAGAGCTGTTGTGCTAGTTGCGGGTGTTTTAATCTTTAACGTGTTGGTTGTAGTATTTCCAAACGTCGGATTTTGAAGCGTTTGAGCTTGTGTAAATCCTGTAATAAGTAATAATAGTAAAATGTATTTTTTCATGTTTATATTGGTTTAAATAAAAATATTAAAAGATCCTGCTGATAAAGGAAAAGCAAAATTTAATACAGATCCTGTTTGCGTCCATTGTGCTTTGGCTTGTGGTGATCCATCCCAAAACCATGATTTAACTAAAGCTGTAGTTTCTATATCGTGAGAAGTTTCTCCCCCTGTAGCTGTAAATTCTATTTGTTCTGTCAACCCTGTTGCGGTTAGTAAGTTATTCAAAGCATCCGTAACCGTAACGCCTGGTACACTAGAATTATTTACAACATTATCCGATTCCGTGGCAGGTTCTTCAGATGCATCGATCCAAACAAAACCATTCCATTGCCAAAGTCTAACGGGTAAGCTGTCAATATCCAACTGCATATAAAAATCTGCATAATTATATGTTGGCGGTGGTGTTAAATTTGGATCATCAATTCCGGTGTATAGCTGAATCCCGTTATTTACTAAATCATCGAAGTTTTGTTTTAATGAATTAATTGCTTCAACAACGCTATTCTTTTCGTCTGTTGTTAATGTATCTAAGTCGCCAATGTTATTATTAGCAAAATCCAACATTACATTTAGAACGGCATTTAATACTGGTCCTGTAATCTCGTTGTTACCATTAGCTACAATGTAATCGTTTATTTGCTGTAAAGCAGTTGCGTAAGTCGGTGTAGCCATTATTAATAATTATTAAAGTCGTTATTAAAATCATCATTGAAATCTCCATGAGGTGTAAATACAACATCTTGAAATAAATTATCAAAGTCATTTGGACCACCTTCATAAATAAAAGGCAATTCGTCCTCCAATGCTTCGGATAATGAAACAAGTTTTATAATTGCGCCACCGTTTGCATTTTGAGGGTCATAAGTATAATTACTCGTTGTCATTCCAAACTCAAAACCATATATCTCTACCGTTCCGTCGTACAGTTGTAAAGCAACAAAATAATCCGCATTGTCTAATTGTTGAAGTGTACATTTAACCTTTTGATTTACTCCTAAAACATTTATCGTAACTCCATGTAAGTATTGAGGTATTCCGTTTACAACTGATTTTTCAACTGTTCCAAAAATAGTTGATCCGTTTTCGGTCATTGAAAATAAAAAGCCGGACAAATCTTCTTTTAAATTAAATAATACTTTGTAACGACATTCATAAACTCCCTCGATAGAAACTGTACTCGTTAATATTTGTTTATTTAAAACGTCCGCACGATTAACCAAAACGGCTTGTTGGTAATAGTTTTTTATAACATTACCACAAGATAAATCTAAGCCGTTTCTTAATTTTTCGCAACTCATTATTTATTTACATTTGAAGATCTGAAACCGTAACCTTTTGCCTTTGTGCCTCCGCATTTATCAGAACCGCATCCGCATTTATCAGTAGGACAATGTGTGTAATCGAAAATAGTTGTGTTTTGACAAATATACCTTTGTGTTCTTTCAAATGAAATTAAACCCATGTTTCGATATTTGTCTGCAAAATTATTTAACGCTTTTTGATCTATTGGTATTGAAAATTCATTTGTTTTTTGAACTAATCCAGTAGCAGTGTCATTGAATCCGTTAAGCATAACATAACGAGCATACGAATAATAAGCCATTATTTTATAAATTCCCTCGAATGGTCTTAATTTACCGCCACAATCTGTATAATTACCACCGTCTAATAATGCTTTTTTATCTGTGTAATTAATGGGTTGTTCTGGCTTTGGTTCGGGAGCATCATCATAAGCAATAATTTCATCATTTATCTGCTCTATTTCAATCCAGAAATCACAAAACAATTCCGCTAAATCAAAACTAGAGGCTTCGTTTTCAGATACACATAATTTTGATAAGTCGCAATGCTTTGCGAGTATTCCAATGCAATTATATTGGCTAGGTAGTAAGTTCATTTGGATCAATTTTTTCTGGACTACCCAAAAGCGCATCTGCAACCTCCATGGTAAAGCCGTAAATTTCTGTAAATATTGTTATAGCACTATTGTAATCAGTCAATCCTTGCGCAAAAGATTGCTGAACTTGTAAAACCCCTTGGACACCTCCTACAGAACCTCTTAAACTTGCCTGAGCTTCTTTCGTAGCATCGTCAACTACAACTTCCTGAACACCTTCAACTACTTCTTTTATTGAAATATCAACAATAGGAATAATTTTACACGGGAAACCCAAATAGGTTAATGTATCTTCAATTTCTTTTCGCTCATCTTGCGTTTGCTCGGTATAAAACTTCTTCATTTCTAAATAAGTTTCTGATTGAGTTCCGAAAATTGATGATTCTGCCTTAACCAATTGAGCGGGGATATTATTTGCTTGAGAATAAATATTATCTCTTACGTAATTTTTAGTTTCAGATGCTAATTTGTCATCAAATTCAGCTTTTACCTGACCTACTTTAAAAACCTTTTCAACTTCTACTCCCGTTTCTAATGCTAAATGATAAGTTCCTCCAATATTTTCAGAACCTAACCATTTTGCAATATCTTCATTAACTGCTTTTTCATCTTCTGTATCTAAACCAGATGTAACAACATAAGTTTTACCTAAAAATCCTGTTCTTACGCTTCTATTTATGTACATTGCATATCTGTACTCCCAATCCATATCATTATAAACAGCGTCAAAAGGAGATAGAGCGTATTTAAATTCAGGTGTTAAGTTCATGTAATAAACCTGACCACGATAATAAGGCAACATAACAGCTAAATCAACTTCAAGTTCTTTTGGTTCGGTTGCTAAATAATCAGCCTTTATTTGAGCTAAAATTACTTCAGGGTTATTATCAAAAGGATAGTACCATTCGCCCGTATATGCTTTTGTAGATTTACCAAAACCTTTCTTTTCAATAGAACAATCTTTTAACCAATACTTTGATATATAATCGTTGTCATCTTCTTTCCCGATTCTTGATTTAGTATATTCTAAAATATCAATTGTAGGTTTTAGAACTGCATTTTCTAATGTTTGACCAATATGAAAGAATGTTCCGTTTTGTCTTGAAACATCAACTGCTGACATTCTAACAACCTTTGAAAGTTTATAGTTTTTATCAGGATTAACAACGGTATCATTTTCAACTCCTTTACCCGAAATGTATTTAGCAAAAACTTTAGATGCAGATTTACCTGAAGGACTATTTAAAATAGCTAATTCAATCTCATTTGGATAAAGATTATTTTGCCCGTTATAATAAATAGATTCGTCTTTATTCTCTTCTAAAGGGAAAAATCTTCGGTACAATTCAACGAAAGTAGCTCTGAATTTTCCAACTGGTATTTTAGGTAAATCCATTATTTACGTTTTTTAGGACCACGTTTTTGTTTAGACATTGGCGTTTTTTCAGCAGATATAACAGTATTCGTTTCTATAATTTTAGAATCTACTTTTGTTTGTGTAAACTCTAAATCTAAATTAAGTCCAAATGGATTTTTAGCCTGTTTATCATATTCTTCAATTATCATGTCTACTGAAACTTCAACAGGAAAATTAAACATTTTTACACGTTCTTTATTTTCTTCTTCAGTACCGTTTGAAATAAATTCTTTTATAAATTCATCAGTTAAAATATTATCATATTGGCGGTATGTTCTACCGTTTTTTTTATACGTTAATATTTTACCCTGAATTTTTTTAATCTGTATAGTTTTCATAGGATTTACTTTTTGTAAAGTTACCGATTTTTTCGAATACTTTAAAACTAATTTTTGCCAATCCGTGCCAAAGGAACATCCGGCACAATTCGGCACTCTTCCAAAGGCTTCTTTGAAGAATTCCAAATATAAATGCATAAGGTTAGAATCTCTTCTAACCTTAGCTTTATCTAATAATATAAATTCATTAATTGTCATGATTTACACACTTGGCGCACCGTTATCGAAATTAGAATCGAAATCCGCATTTTCAGAGCCTGGAGGCGTTGAGTTATAAACTAAAGGAACATAATTCTCAGGTGCAATGTCTAAAGAAGATAAAACAATTGCAGTACCTCCACCGCCTTCTTGAACATCATACGTGAAATCTCCTGTAGTTAAACCGTTTTCGAATCCGTAAACCTCAACAGTACCATCAGTAAATTGATAAACAACAACGTATTTCCCCTTACTCAATGAATCCAAAATACATTTTGCTTCTTCTGTAGATCCTACAATTAAAAGCTGTGCATTATGTTTATATTGAGTAAAACCTAAATCAGATAATGTTTTATCAAAATATCCTTTATAAGAACTTCCTGATTCTGGACCGGTGAATCTAAATCCTGTTTTACCATCTTTCAAAGCAAACTGAACGTTATAAGCGCAATCTGGATCTTCCGAAGTAGGAACGCTTAAAACAACTGATTCTGGATCAATATCTGCTTTATTAATTACAACCGCTTGTTGGTAAAATCTACGGGCAGGAGCAACACAAGATGCATCCTGACCGTTTTTTAATGTACCACATATACTTGCTACTGCCATTTTATTTGTTTTTTAAGATTAAACACTTGGCGAAGCTGTTTCAGCACCAATGTAAACATATTGATTAGTTACTAATGCAGAACCTACATTTGCACCACCTTTGATATAAATTTGGTCATCGTCTTTTGAATACCAAATATCGAAAGCAGGTAATTGATCTAATTCAGTTGTTCCGATTAAGATATTTGTATCATTAGTCAATAAAGCTCTGTATGGATTTCCTAAAGAAAAAGCATTAATAACACCATCAAATTCTCTGTGAACGTGTACGGGTATTCCAAAAATTCTTAATTGAGCATCAACAGAATAAGTTCTTTGAGCAGTTAAGCCATCAGCAGAAAAACACTCACAGTTGATTCCTGTTCTGTCTCCCATTCCGTTTAACCAAGAAACCAAAACCGCTGCCATTGCTTGTGTCATTTCAAAACGAGCTGTTGCAGGATTCCACCAAGGTTGCAAAGATGCATATTCGTAAGCTTTTGTTAAGTAAGCATACAAAGCAGGACCAGTTAAACCAGTTCCAGCAACATTCTCATCAACTTCAATTTTATAACCGTCCATTGCTTCGGCTTGCGTGAAAATACCGTCAGCACCTTCAAGATAATCGTTTGAGCTTGCAGAATCGGCAAACCAAACTCTACGCCAAATCGCAGCCTGTAAATTCTTTTGGAATAAATCAACAATATATTGCATCAAAGAACTGTTCAAATCAGCATCTCCGAATAAGCGTTTGTGTTGATTCCAGAAAAGCAAAAAGTTTTCGTCAAAAGTATTAATACAAATAGGAATTTTACAAGCAATCATGGCCGTTTGCCATGCTTTAGTTGAAAAACCTAAATCTAAATCACATGAAGGAATAGAACAGTTATTCGTTGCTTTTACAGGGAATGCGCCATAATTAGGTGCGTTATCCAAAATAGGGATTAAAGCACCTGGGCGAATACCAGTTACTATCTGATGTCCATCTGCAATATCTCCAACCTCGAAAGTGCTGGTGTAAATTGCTTTTGAAATATCGATGTTGTCAGCAGTTACAAGGTCAGTAACCAAGGCTAAAACCGCTGTGTCAAAATTTGTTGTAATTGCCATTTTATTTTTGTTTGTTTAAGTTAGCGATTGCTTTTGATGCGTTACTTACAGCAGGTGCAGGTGTCGCAGGTGCAGGATTTGGTTTCCCTGCTACTGGGGCAGGTCTTGAACTTGCTTTGTATCCTGCAATTAAAGCGTCTTTAGATTTGTTTTGAGTATCTAACTCAACAGCTTTATTTGATACCGCTTCTAATTGTTCAGTAAGTAATGCAATAGTCGCGTTTGCTTCTGCTAATGCTTCTGCGTTCGTGTCAGTTTCATCTTCTGACTGTATTTCTTGCAACTCTCCCGCAATAAATACATAAGTTTCTCCATCGGGCATAATAAAACTGCCATCTGCATCCATGCCATCATAGTAGGCTTTATCACCAACTTTTATAACGGCATCGTCTTCCAATTCGTAAAAGTCTAGTTCTTTGCCGTCCGCAGTAGAAACCACTTTGTTTGAGAACTGACCTAAAAACTTAGCTACTTTGTTATATAGCGTTTGTGTTTTTTTATTCATTTGTTTATTATTTGTGTTAGTACTATTATATTTTGCCACTGCGATATACTCTTTTATTTCTAAGCCAAATTTTTCAATCTCTTGATTGGTCATCATTCGATCCTGTTTCATTAAAGAAATAGCTTCATCGTAAGAAAATTTAGTTTCTGACGCATATATGTTCGCTATTTTAATTTCTTCGTCTTTAAGAACTTTAACCGCTTCTATTAAATCCTCAGCATATCCACCAGCCTCTACACTAGGCATGTGGATTAAAACATTGTTTTGAGCATAAGCATATCTTTGTCCTTTTTTTCCCGCTAACATTATTACGCTTGCAATAGAAGCCACCATTCCAACAGCAACTGTCTCAACTCCTTGCGGTAAAGACTTTAAATAGTTATAAATAGCACGACCCTCGTAAATAGAGCCTCCTGGAGAATGTATGTTTACAACAAGAACTTTAGAGTTGTCAGTGTTTTTAACAGCATCTACAACACTTTGAAGTGTTATTTCTACCCCAACCTCTCCTATTAAATATATTTCGTTGCTCTGCATTAGTAAATTTTTTATAAAATTACATTACAAATACAATGTAATTTGTAAAAAACATTGTCAAAATATTTGGTCAATTGAAATGGTTTTGTATATTTGCATAGCGTTAAGGTGTAACTGGTCGCATTGAAGTCTCATAAACTTTACGGGCGGGTTCGAATCCCGAAAACGCAACTAAACAACGTATGAAGTGATACGTATCTAATTAATAACCTAAAGCACCTTTTAACCGAGGTGCTTTTTTAATTTAAATAATTATGAAAATACTAATCCTTATCCTAATTTTATGTACAGGGTGTAAAACGTACTATCCCAAAGGGTGCAAAATCACTACTCCCAACGGCAATTTTTACACCAATGATTTTATTGTTAAGAATGATTCAATTTTTATAGTAGAGTTTAATGGGGATAGTATAAGAAGAACTGGGATGTTTAAAGTAAGTGAAGTAACCATAGAAAATAATTAATTATGAAAACTAAAAAAATAGAACTAAGTATTGATTTTAAAGTAGATATTATTTCTCAGGAAGTTATGATAGGAATATCAGGATTGATTAATAAATATAATATTTACATACAGACTTCCGTAAATGATTATAACTCCTGCGATTTGTTTACTAAAAAAATAAGTGTCAAAGGCGAGTTCTACAACTTAGAACAGTTATTCGATTTCAATAAAGAACTTCAAGAAATATTAACATCAAAACAAAACCCGTAATTGTTAGTTACGGGTTTATATTTTTTTCCATGTCAACAATTGCCCTACGAACAGTATTAACCGATATTTTAAAATGAGTTGCAACAATCTGATATCTCTTCATTATTGCTGGTTCATAAGTAATCGATTTGTAGAACAAATAAATATCGTAGTCCGTCATTATTGATAACGGCATACGTCCAATCTTAACGAATGTTTTTACAATCTTCATGTTTGAACTTATGTAATCTGCTACTCTTGCCATTTATCGCATTTAGTTATTGATTGTCGTAATTTATAAGATAATATACAGAAGCAATCTCCACACATCTTATTCGTAAGTTCTGGAATGTTTTTATCTGTTACCTGGCATGATTCAATTGGTTCATCTTCATAATCATTGCAAGTTAAGCAAATTTCTTTTCTTTCAGAAGCTAATAATTCAATATCTAAATTCTCATTTTCGAAATTAAATTTACCCTCAAAAAAAGGTTCTATTCCATCTTCTATAATAGTAGATGCCTTGCCTTTTGCACTTTGATATTTATCTTTAAAATTTTGCATATAATTGTACGTTACGATTATCAGAGGCTTCTACCATTCCGTTTTTTGCGCCTTTTGCTGTTCCTGCTTCTGCGCCAATTGCAACAGCTTCCGCAATCATTAGTGCCAACTGTGAATTATTTGCATTATTATTCAAATCGTTTTGATTTAAAATGTTTGATGCTCCGTTTAATCCAACACCTCCACCTGCTTGATTTATTGCGCTTAATTCATTAGCGAACATTGAGGTTGAACGTGCATTTATTACACTTTCTCCTGCGCTTAAATTAGCCGTAACATTGTCGCTTGTTCCGCTCCCAGAACCACGCAGTCCAATAACACCCGAATCAGGGAAGAAACCCGTCGCATAACTTGGTTTTTTAATCTCTGGACTTTTAGTGGCTGAAATCTTTTTTACGTTTTGCAAACCTGAAACAACTGCCGCACCTGCTGCGAGCGCGCCCAATGCAGGACCAACTATAGGTATTCCTGCCATCGCGCTATAAGCCGATTGCGCAGCCTTATAAGTGTCAATGGTTGTTTGAGCAATTGCAGCCGCTTTTCCAGCTTTGCTTTCTGCTCCGAATATAGAAGCTAAATTACCAAATGTATCACTAGCTAATTGTAGTTTATTGTCTAAAGTAGCTTTATCAATATCTTTTTGAATCTGTGCATATTTGGCATTAATCAAGGAAATATCAGCACCAGTTTGTTCAGCGTTTAAAACTTCTTGCTGTCTTTTTATTTCATTCTGTTGCTTTTCAATTTCAGACTGTGCTAAGAAGTTTTCCTCGTTAATTACTTTTTGATTTTCTAAATCTAGTAATTGTTTTTCTTTCGCCTGGGCATCACGTTCAATTTGCAATTGCTCTTGCGAAATTCTGTTTTCTTCATTTATACGATTAATTTCTGCGTTATACTCCTGTTGGTTTATAGCACCGTTTTCTAAGCGTATTTTTTGAAATTCCTGTTCAGCCAGTAAATCATTTGTTAATGCTTGTTTTTTTATTTCATACTGAGCATCGGATAAAAATTTAGTGCTTTCTAAAATCCTAGCGTTTTTATCTAATTCAATATTAAGTTCTAGTTCTGCATTTTGAATTGCTAATTCAGCATTCTTTTGAGCAAATTCTGTTGCAATCTGCGCTTTACCTACCTCGTATTCCCTAGCAGATATTTTCTTTTTATCGTATTGTAATTTTAAATCAGCTAATTCTTTATCAGCTAATTGTTTATTGAATGCAAATTCATCTTCTAAGGATTTCTTTTTAAATCCCTGAGTAGCTACAAATAAATCAATTTCAGCACGTGATTTTGTCAACGCTCTTTCAATTGCCTGTTCGTCTAATTCTTTTTGCTTATCGGATGCTTCTTTTCTTAATGAATTAAGATTAGCCAACTGTTCTGATTCTTGTCCCGTGATACGTTCTTGAATATCGGAAATATTAGTTAACGCCTCAGCACGTTGATCTAATGCCTCCGTTGTTTGTCCTTCTGCTTTTAATTTTAAGTTTGCAACTTGTAAAGCTTTATTTGCTATTGCCAACTCAGAAGCAGATTGTTTTTGCAATACAACTCCTAACTGGTTGTTTACAGCGATACGCTCCGAAATGGACTTAGTTTCATCATCTCGTTGCTGTCTTAATTTTTCAGCTTGCTTTTGATAGTCTAATTGTATTTTTGTAGCCTGTCTTTGTTGTACTGCTAATTCTCCCTCAGCTTTTGCAAGATTAGCAGAAGCAACAGAAGCGTTTTTAACTTCTTGTGTAAAGTTTCTAATTCCTTTTGCGGTTTCTTCTGCTCCTACAAATTCCAAAACATTAGCCAAACCATTAGCTACAGATTCAGCAACCTTGCCAACTAATTCCAATTGCTTTATAAATACATTTGCAAAGAACAAACCTAAGGGTTTTATTACTTTAAACAACCCTTTGAATACACCAGTCACAGCACCAGTCACAACGGCTAATTTTTGCGTTCCTTCTTCTGTACTTTGTAAAGATTCTTTAGCTAATTTAAACGCACCAACTACTGCGCCAACCGCAATAGCCAAAGCAGCGATAACAGCACCGATTGGAGTTGCTATAAATGCTAATCCTGCCTTTAATGCTCCAAGTATTCCCACACGAATAGCAGAAAAAGCACCTGTTAATACATTTCCTGCGCCTCCCGCTTGATTTGATTGTTGTATAAATCCACCCAAACCACCATTAAAAGCTTCTTGAGCTTCAAGAGCTGCCTCTATTCCTTCCTGATAATTACCAATATTCATGGCTTGCTGAGTAGTTCCGCTTGAATTAGCTCTTACAAACTCAGTATTTTGATCAATTCTTTCATTAAGCAATTGCATTAAATTGGCTTCTTCCTCAATATTAGGGTTTAACTGGCTTACAATTCTGTTTAATTCTGCACTTGACGCTCTGGCATCGTTTCTATTATTAATTTGTCTTTCAAGAGCTTCAGTGCCTAGATTAATTAAAGAAGTTGTTTTACCTTCTGCATCTTGATAAGCCGTTAATTGTGTGGTTGTTTGTCTTATTTCTGTTCTAACCCTACTAATAGACGTTGCTAAATTTAATTCGGCTTTTTGTGCTTCTCTTTGAGTTTTTAATAAAGCATCTAGTTCTTTTTGGTTCGCTTCAATAGCATCGGTATTGTCTCCAGCAGATTCTTCTAAAGCACGTTGCGACTTAGTAAGTAAATCAATTTGTTTCTGAGTTTCTTTTGCCTGATCGGAATAAGCTTTTTGTTCTTTTCGCAAATCAAAATAAGTGTCCTGCAAATCGCTTAAACTACTTTGAAGCTTATTTGTATCTAATTGGAACGATGCTAAATTTATAATCTCTGCCATTTTATACTTTGTTTATTTTTACAAACTCTCCCGTTGATTTTTCGCCTTCCGTGAATGGTATTTTATTACAAATGTAATAAGCGTTTTCTTGTTTAAAAAATACTGGCTTAGTCAAATCCAAGCCTATAAAATCATTCTCAGTCATTGCCATTAAAATATTGTGAACTCTAAAATTAATAAATATCTTTTGGTATTCGGTATAATTATTATAAATGGCTTCTTCAAAAAGAGTATTAGTATTAATACCAACAGGGATAGAACTTACAATTATTTCCTCTTCTAATGCTTCAGATATTATTTTAAAGCTTCCTGTTTTTGTTTCTTTACGAATAAAATAAAACCTTCCAGACAATCCTTTGTAACTTATTTCTATAACGCCTTCGTTGTCTTTTGCTTCGGCTTCCCAAATTTTATATTGATTGGTTTGGAAACCTGGGAACTGTGTTACAATCATTTTATCAGGAGCGTATATTTTTGACTGGGCTATTATTTTTTCATCTTCAATATTTTGATTCGGAACATATAAAAATCCATCTCCTTGATTATCTGTATCGCTATCTTTTTTTAATTTAAAAGTATTTTTCTGAGCGTAACCATTTGTGTAAATTTCGCCTGTTCTTTCTATAAAAGTATGGGATAAATCCTGAGCGTTTGCAAAATCAATTCGGCTATCTAAAGTTAGAAATTCAATTGTATTTATCTCTCGGTTATAAATAGGTGTCAATCCAGTTCTCCAAAGAATTTCCTTTATAAAATCTTTTATTAAAAAATCTTTTAATTCGTTTTGTAAAGTTGTAGTTCCTAAATCGGATTGGTATATTGTAAAATTTGTATGGTAGTGGTGCCATTCATAAAATTGGTAAAGAAAAGAAATAAAAAAGAAGTTTCTTTTTACCGATATCTTTATTTCTATAACATCATTAGTATTGCAAGATAAATTAAAGTTAAGTATTTGTTCAGCGGAATAATCTTCATTATCAAAGTTTAATATACTTCCGATTACAACACCGTTTTTTAAAACATTTATATCAACCCCTTTATTTATATAACCGTAAGATGGTCCTGTACTGTATGTAGCTTTTCTAAACCTAGCGTACATTGCTATTTTTAAATCAAACACATAAGTGCCGTCTGATGGTATTACATATTTCCAGTTATCAATTAAAGTCCCTTCATCAACTACAGAAGAATCCCAACTATATTTTTGTATAGGCTGGCATATCCCCGCAACTGTATTCGGGTTATTATCTACGTATGCGTTTTTTACCAATGTAGCTACGACTTCATCTGTTTGGTTTTCCGCAATGTCTTTCGGATAGGTAATGTATAATCCTTCTATGTATGACAAGTTCGTGTAATCACACTCAAACCCAAATGTTGAAAACACCAATTCCCATAATTTACGAATAGAAAAACACGGTGCTAAATAATCAATATTAATTCCGGTTTCAAATAGTGTTTTTCCTCCGTAATCCGCAATGATGTACTGATAGTATTCGTTCGTAAAGCTATTTATTACATTGTCAAAGTTTTTCTCATGCTCAAAGTTTGATAAATTCAAATCTTTACCGAGTGTTTTATTTTCAATAGCTTTGAAAAAATCTACCATCCCATCAACTACGGATCCTTTGTATTTGTCATCAGTTCCTGAAACATTAAACCATCCTTTTGAAACTAAATCGAACCCGTTTGATTTTAATTGTGCTGTATTTTTTATGTATGGTATTTGTGAATTGTCGCCACTAATACCTAGTTGTTGCATAGCTCTTGTGTTAGCGGGGCTTTTATCAAATTCAAATGAATTGGTAGTAGAGCAAGTTACATTCGCTATATCAAATATGTCTGATATTTGTTTAGTAAATTTTATATTTGTTTTCTCTGGTAAATCAATTTGATTACCATTTACAATTAATTCGACCATAACAAAGAAGGATTAAAACGATGATATAAACCTACTTGGAAATTTACAGAATATACTTTTTTTATATTATCCCATTCAACGGAATTGTTATTAGTAAATACTTTTTTCCAAGTCCCGTTTTGATAAGCGTAAATATCAGGACTGCAGACAAAATCTAAAGCATAGTCACGGTATTCTTTTGGTATTTTAGAATAACATTCTAAACCGCTTTTGTTTTCGTTACCTAAGTCGATTATGTTATTTGTCGCACCGATAACTGAGCCTAGATTGAGCCCAGTTTCTTTTGCCGTGTAGCTTTCGAATAACCAATAACTATAACCTCCTTTTTGATTTAAGAATTTAAGATAAATATTGTTACACCCTTTAATTCTTTTATAATCGATATTTGTCACATCGGCTAAGTTTTGTTTTTGAATAACGTAACCGCTGGAAAGGAAATAATCGTAAATTGGGAATCCCGACCATACAGGCAAATTTAAAGAAGGTCTTAATGTTTGGTTTGGAGAAATAGTTTGATTGGTATCGTTTACTCTTTTTCCTCCACGAACAAAGTCTTTTATAAAAGAAAGGTTAGTCCCTTCATTTGTAGTAATTGAAATTTGAATACTAATCGAACTATTCGTTTCTCCGTCTGGCACATCGAAAAGACTTTTAATAACCGATTGAATATTTATAAAAACATTATTGTTTATGTCGGCATAAGAAATAAAAGGAGTGCTTATTTTAAGATTACTTAGATTAGTAAATACAACTCTAAAATAAACCACTGGCAAATCAGCAGAAATATTAAACCAAATTTGATTATTAATAAAATAACCGTTACCGTTTAAGTCATGAGAAATTATCATGTAATTGTTTTATTAAGATTTTGTTTATTTCAACCGTTATACCTTCTTGTAATTGCGAGTAAATATAATCTAAAACTTCTTTACTATTTAGAACTTGTAAAAGATCCGTTCCGTCTGGGTAATATTCAGTACCTTCTTTTTTAATCTTCTGAGCAACCGCAAATGCAATTCCTCTCGCTTCATTTCCTCCTATTCCAAACTTTGCGTTTACCCATGTTATTAACGGTGCGATTGGTGGCGCTTTGCCTGGTTTTCTTCCGTTGGCTAACCAATAAGTATAATCTATCCCCCATATTTCGCCGTTACCATTGTTTACACGAGCTTCCAAACTGTTTAGCCATTGACCAGTTGCATTCATTCCTAATGAAATAAATTTTGGCTTAAGAAACAAATCAATCACACCATTCATTGTGGATATAATTAATTCATCTGGTATGCGTATTTCATTAGCCATTAATAATAAATAAAAATTGAAACCCTTAAATTAGTTCCTTTTATTGCAATTCCTTTTTTGCTATTAGAAGGATGATAAAATAATTTTGATTTTCTTTTTAAACCACTACAATCACTAATTAATTTAGATGATATTTCTGGACACATACATATCATAATTCCTAAGTTATTTTAAAATTTTGATACCTATTTAATTTTGAATTATAAAATAATGGGTTTTCTTTTATAAATTCATCTGCTTTTTCAAATCCTATTTTTTCAACAACTCCGTTAAAATAATTATGATTAAGCAATCTTTCGTTCATTGGCATGTCTGACTGAAATGTAAAATATAATGATTCCATATCCTTAAGTTATTTGCGTAAATGTATAATTAACTTTCCATCCATTATAATTATCATCTAAATAATTATGTATCAATATTGCGTCTTGATTCATATCAACGTTAACATTTGTAACTCCTAATAATTCACAAGTATCTAAAATATTATCACAACCTAAACATTCTATAATAGGTAGGAATATTGTATTCCATTTTGATTCATCTACTGGATGCCCTTTAATTTCATTATAATTGTTTACGCCTAAATTTTCTTTTTTCAATACCCATAATGAAAAAGTCCAAACACAAGTTTTACCAGTAATTAAATTAGTAACGCTATTGCGTTGTTTTACTTCACGGAAACGTACATCAGTCAAGAATACATGTACGCAACAATCTTCTTCATTCGTTTCGCTCTGAATAATGTTTATTTGACTATTAATTAATGGAGCTGAGAAAGTCCAGCACAATCCACATTTGTCTTGCTCGTTCCATAAATCAGTTTGGTCTTTCCAGAATTTAACTATATCTAAAGCCATTTTACTTATGCCATTTAATTACTTTATACCCTTTATATCTTCCACAATTTAATAGATGTTCGTGCATTTCGTAAATACTTGCAGAAAGTAGTATTTCAACTTCTGCGTAATTTCCCTTTAAGCTTTCGGATAAGTTTGAAATATGTACATCAATTACATTCATATCTAATTAATTTTTGCTAATTTCTTTTCTATTTCACTTTTAGTAACTTCTAAATACTGCTTATCAAAAACAACATTATAAGGTAATTCACGAATCAAATCGTATTTTAATATATCTCCCTTTGCTAAATTATCCAAAGTGTTCATTAAACCGAACTGATCTAATTTATTGATTCCGGCTTGCAATAATTTAACATCAGGATCAGAACGTAAATAATTAGATTCTAGTTCTGAAATAGTTTTTAATTCATCTCTAATCCATAAAAAGAAACTCATTGCTTTGTTTACTTCTATGTTTTGAACATCTGACAAGAATACGAATTGTTTACGGTCCTGGAGCATTAAAAAAAACAATTGTTCTAAATCTCCTGTTTGCATTAACGATGGAAGTTGCTCTTTTAAAAGCCCCCATTTCAAATAGATAAGTGATTCGAAGTCAAAGTTAAACAATTTTGAACTACGTTTACCGTTTTTGATTAAGAAATCGAAATCTTCTTGTGAAATCTGTGATAGTTTTTTGTTTAGCATGTTTTATATTTTACTTTCCAAACGCCTACATTATTAAAATTATCCGATGTCCAACAATTTACACCTTCTACGGGCTTTTTATATTCTTTTTGATATTCCTGACTGTTTATTACATAAATAATATCTAGGTATGATTCATTTGCCACTTCTATAAAAGTTGGGTTTTTATGAAATTTATCAAAACTTAAACCTTCTTTTATTATAGATTCATAGCTTTGACCTCCTGATTCATCTAGTTTATCAAAATAAGTAAAAGATTCAAAATTAATGTCCATAATAATTTATTTTTTAGGTTAATCAATCACGCCCCCACCAGAACGTTTTACTTTTGGTTTTAATTCAAAATAACCTCGCATCATTATTGAATCCCATTCATCAGGCGAGCGTCCTATAACTTCTTTTATTTTGTCTTTGCTGATAATTCCTTTCTTTCCGTCCTTGTCAATATCCTTTTCTTTTATCTGTTCCATTTCTTCGCCTGTAACATCAACAATTGATTTGTCATCGCAATTCTCGGAACATTCACGATCAGATATTTTTTTAGCCATTATAAAAGAACATTGACTTTTTAGGTTATCATAATTTTCATCATTCAAAGCTTTAGAATTATTTACAAATCCTTTGCATTTCATAAAGTCGACTACTCCGCCGCCTACTCCATCTTCATCTGCAATTATATTACTTAAAGAAACTCCATGTTTTAATTGGATTTCTTTTCCTTTCTTGACTACAAAATCCAATCCTGATTTTTCAATACAATAACGAGCAATACAAACCCAACCATGCCAAACACGAAAAACCGTTTTATCTTTTCCTTTTCTTGCAACATCAATAGTCATGTATTTTAATCCCTCAGGAACTAAATGTTTTGAATTAAAATAATCTACAATCGCATCCTGTTCAATTAATGTTGCAGGGTCATCATCATATTCCCAATTTCCATAATACAAACGTTGTTTGCTGTTTTTATCTAGTCTAAGCAATGATTGTAAGTAACTAGGGTGTAAGTGCGGGTTATCTGTTGGAAGAGATTGTATAAACTTCCTGTAATTATCTAAAGTGTAATCCTTAGCAGGTTTATAAAACTCTTTGTAAGTCCAGTTCTTAGCGGGATTACAAGATCCTAATATTTTAGGGATTAAATTAAACTCGTGAAGTTTATAACGGATACGTGATTTAACAATTTGCCATGCTTTATAAACTAATTGATTGCACTCATCAATAAAAGCACCTGTAATCTCCAGAGAACCTAAACTATCAAACTCTGGGTCTGATGGATATAAAAACAAATCCTTTAAAATTATTTGGCTTCCGTTATCCCAGTAAATAATGTGATCCTGAGCGTTATATTTAAATTGGTTTGTTATTTTTAATAACGATGCTTGCTCAAAAAAAGTATTTAAAGTTGTTTCTTTTAAGGTTTTTAGTTTTGATCTACCCATTAACCAACGACTACCAGCATAAGTCTGGCACATTTCAATTAACCATAAACATCCTAAAGCAGATTTACCACCACCCGCAGCACCTCCGTAAAGTATTTCCTCTGTAATATTATCCTTTAAATAATAAACAGCATGTTCTTGTTTAATTAATAGCTTCATTAGGGTTTATTCCAGAACCCAAAGAAATAACATTTGTAGTAATTCCTCCAGAATGTTCTTGTTGTACTTTAGTCCCGTATTTACTAGGATTTAATTTTCCTAATACCCATTTACGCGCTTCAATTTGTAAATTGTTTCTTTGAATAATGTTATGATTAGTAACTGGTCCTTTATCGGTTTCAATAACATCTTCCCCTTGCTTGTCTGCAATTAAAAGTATTTCATCAAGTAATAATAATTCTCTACTCTCACACGCGCGCGCGTATTGTTTTGATTTTTCCTCGTCTTCTTCTAACCAATTGTAAAAAGTTTGACTGCTTGGCATTCCATTAGTATCTAAAGCATAACGCAAAGATTTTCCTGAATTTATTTCAGAAATAATATAATCAAATGATTCTTGCTTTTTATCTTCTGTGTAAGACATTTTACTTTTTAATTATTGATAACACTTCAGCTAACTGATATTTTTCAAATGATAAGATTTCTTTTGCTCGTTCTTCTGAACATTCAAATTCTTGATTCTTAAATCTTTTTAATTCAGCTTTAGTGTCGTGAAAATTAGCCAAAACTTTTAATGTAACTATTTTTTTCATGCTTCAAGTAATTTTATCCAATCAGATTCTTTTCCTAATTCTTCAAACTCTGGAACTATTAATTCACGTTTTAATATTGTTTCAAAATCAATATAATTCATTTCAAACGGCACAATGTAACCGTTAACCCCATTTTTTATTTGTTCTTTCCCAGAAGCAAAAGGTGTAATTATGCAAGGAGTCTTAACCTGCATTGCTTCGTAAACTGAATAAGCAAAACCTTCTGTATCGGATAACTGAACTAAGTAATCAGCTTTGTTTATTTCTTTGAATGGTTCTCTTGTAACTCCTTTAAAAATAACATTAGGACAATTCTTAAACCATGATACAACTTGTTTCGCAAAATTATGTTTTATATTCCCGTAAACATTCCAAATATACGGTATTTTTTTTGAATCTAATTGTTGTGATAATTGCAACATTCTTTTAAATCCTTTTTCTCCTGATAACCTGGAGCATGTAACTAATGTTAGGATATTGTTATTTTGTTTCGGTTCGTGTTTAATAGTATTGTCAAGAAGGTTATAAATTACTGCATCACATTTATAAGGTGTTGCTTCTTCAAAAGCTTCTTTTACGATTTCGCCAACGCAAACATGGTGTGTTGTTTTTTCATGTTTCAAATATTTGAAATTCCAATTTGAAATAACGTGTCTGTAATCAGCGTGTACTACTTGAATAACTTTATCAGCGTTTATATTATCGTATGGGCTAAATCCCCATGCCGTAGAGTTCACAAAGTAATCGAATTGGTATTGCTTTGATTTATCAATTTTTACAACATCTACATAATCAGAAATCTCAAAAAGTAAATCATTGCTTTCTACCCAATCAAAAATTAAAGTAATTTTGTAATGTTTTGACATTCGTTTACAGAAATTAGCTACGAAGGTTTCGACGCCTCCTAAAATATTGTAATTGCTTATGTATATGCCTAATGTTTTTTTCATATATGTAAAACTACAAAATTCCATTGTAAAAAGCAAAAAACCATCACAAAGTTAATTGGATGGTGTTTTTTGGTGTGTTACAAAACCTCTTGATTAGTTGATAAATATTTTTCAACATCTTCAATGGTCATACTCCAAGAAGAAGGAAAATCAATTGTTTTTACATCATTATACATATTTCGATATTCGAAAGTATCTCGTTTATTATCGGAATATATTTTATTAACACAGGTCACTTCTTCAATTTTCATCCCCTATTTAATTTTAAGATTAATAATTTCTTCCTGTAGATTTTTTACAACCTTGTCTTGGATTTCAAGTAAATCCTTGCGTTTGTCCGACTTGCATTTAAGATGGTTGTATTTCGATTGTAAAACATCGTAATCGTCCCGCAACATATCATTTACATGTGTCTCTAGTCTCAAAGAGCATTTTACAATTATAAGCCAAATGCATAATCCAGCCGATAAAGCGAAAAAAAATAGTGCGTATGTTTCCATGGTTATACTAATTGATATTTAGGCTGTTCGTTTTCGGTTTCAAATAATTTAGTATAATCCATTACGTTTGGAATGTTGTCCAGTTCGCAAAGGTAATCTACTACTGCGCATAAGCCTTTGAATTGGGTTTCTTTATCTTTTCCTACGCTCCAATTACCATAGAATTTATCTTTCCACTTTCCAAACATGAAAATCTGTTCAACATATATTAATTCTTCAAAAGAATATCCTGTTTTTTCAATAGTTAGGTTTGGTAAAAAATTATTCACTCTTTGTAATACAGAATCAAAAGCTATATTATCTATCCAAGCCTGACTATTATCACAAATATTTCCTACTGCGCACATGGTACAATCCATAGCGTTTAATTCCCCATTATGATAAGCATTATACAATTTTGTTACTGCGTTATCAAATCTTACTGTTGTTTTCATAGTCATTTTGTGTTAGCGTTTACAATTTCATAATCAATTTCTATTTCCGACAATGGTTTATCGAAATTTGGGTCAGTTAAACGTATTTTTAAAGAACGTTCTTTTACTTTCCTTAGTTCTTTATTCAAACGTTTATTTTCTTTCTCTAAAGCATCTATACGTTGCTGTAAAAAGTCTTGGTGCTGTTCTTGTGCGCTCATAACTATACGATTTTTTTATTCAACAATTTTTCCACTTCTTCTTTTGTGATGGTTGTGATTGTTTCAGCCCATTGACCAAACTGAAATACTATAGCGTTCCATTTACCATAACTTACCCATAAATTATCTCCATCAAAATTACAGTATTTTTCAAAATCTAACATATATGATTCTTCATTGTAATCTGAAAACATACTTATATTTAAAGGCTTTACATGATGATTTTTATACCTCCTAACCGCTTCCAATTTCAACGCTTCGAAAACTTCTTCGGGGGTGGCTTTGATCGGATTCCAATCCTTACAATTTTTTAAATATTCTCCATCAACTACCCACTTACAATTTGACCATTCACTATCTGTGAATCCGTATGAATTATCGTCTAACTGATAGCAAAAAATACTATTTCCTGCTTTATACCATTTGTTTACCTCTAACTTAACCTCAAACACCTCAGGAAATTCTTCACGCATATTGTATTTTAGGACATGCTCTTTAGTAATCGTATAAGTCGGTTCCGTTTCAATACAACATGCATTCAAAAATATTTCTTCGTTCCATGTTTCGTGGACAGTTCTGTATTGCTCGTTAGGATAGCTATTATTTCCGATATTACCTCTTTTTAAAACGTAATTATTTATCAAATAAGGATGCTCGTCAAAATCATAAATAGTGTTAAAATTGATAAATGCGTGTCCTTCCAACTTCGGCTTAATCATATTGAATTGGTCTTGATTGCATTTCATGGCCAATGGGGAAAATTCTTTTTTTGATGGTTTCATAAGTTTTTTAGTTTTTAGTTTTTAAAGTAATTTTTTAGTGATTCTCCGTACCATTCCCAATTATCAACACCTCCGTTTTCTAAAGCTGTTAATTTTTCATTTCGGCCTAAAAGTTCTTCGTAATCAGAATAATTAATCTTAACTTCTGAATCAACTATGATTAGTTGCTTTTGAGATTCCATTGTTTTAATATCATCTTTTAATTTATCGTAATCTTTAATTACAATGTCAGTCAAAGCTTTTCTATTTTCTACAATAGCGTCCATTTTACGAATTTCTTCTTTATTATCGGATAATTGCTTTTCTTGTTGTTTAATTAACGACTTACTTTCGGCTATAATATCAATCAAACCACTAAGAACGTTTTTAGATCCTTTAATTTTATCTTTTAAGCTTTCGTTCTCTTTCCATTCAAAAGGCTCGTCCCTCAATTCTTTACCTCTTACAAAGAAAATATTTTCTTCATCTATATTGTTTTCTGAAAAAATTATTTCTAACAATTCATTAGCCTGGCTTACTTTTTCATCACAATAACAAGTGCTTTTATGACCTACCATACAAGCGTCACAACCTCTGAATTGTTCTGCAATTTCATCCAAGTTTTTGCCTTGTATTTCTATTTTTACCAAGACTTTGTAAAAGTCTGTATTTTCATCTTTTTCTATTACTAATACTGGGCGATTATTATAATATTTTAATTGTTTTTCCATTTTAGATAGGTTATTATTAATATCACTAAGATTATTTGGAATATTGCACCGTCAATCGGTACGCTTATAGTTTTGCAATGCGGGTTGTGTTCACGTCCTGCAACTGCGCACCATTCTTCTGAAAATGGTTCTGGGGGTTTCATTCTACTTCATTAGCTTTGTCAGTTAATATTTTTTGAGCCAACTCTTTGAAAGTTGTTTTTTCTTTAATCGCTTTGATGGTTAGAATCTCAATGACTTTTTCGTCTAAATGGATTTGTTTTGCTTTCATGTTTATATGTTTTTATATATCACATATATATAGAATACTTTTTAATATACAATACGCTTATTCAATTTATACCAATTCTAAATAAACTTTCTCAATAAACGAAAAAGTAACGATTGTTATATTATGCTTATCTTTTAAAGCTTGTTTTTCTTGTTCTGATAGGGATCGCCAGTAGCGGAGTTCGTCCATTTTAAAAAAGAGTTAGCGTTGAGTTTTTTTCTTGAACGAATGCTTTGTGATTGCTTTCATTTATTTTGAAATAACTTTCTTTTAATTCAATTGATATTGATTTACGATTCATTTTAATAGCGGAGCAACCCTCAGACCCAATACCTCCAAACGGACTGAATACAGTTTCACCTTCGTTTGAATATAAATGCAATATCCTTTCAATAGTATCTAATTGTAAAGGACAAATATGCTTTTCGTCATTTCCGTCACGCCCAGAACGGTATTGTAATGTTCTTGAATAATCAATATCATACCAAACAGGGGATGCGTATTTTTGCCATAAATCAACTGGTAAATAATCCCCTCGTGAACTATCTTTATCTTGGTGTGTTATTGGTACTTCGTTATCTCCCTCGTTTCTAAAAAATAAAACATAATCCGGAATACCTACCCTTGACATTATAGAATCTTTTTTAATTGTTTTATGAAGTAATCCTAATGCTTTTGTTCTTTGCATTTCTGTAACTGGGTTTTTCCATAAAGTAACTTTAGAATGATAAATAAAACCCTCTTTTTGAAACCAATCAATTAACATTCCTGAAAAGTCACGCAATCCGATATAACCCTCTTTTCCTTTTTGAATTGGCAGGTCCATACAATGTATCGCACACATACGACCACTTTTAAGAACTCTTTTCAATTCTGGAATAAGATACTTAAAATGATTTTCAAATTGTTTATAATCTGAAACATTTCCCATATCTTCCTCTTTATCTGAATACACATAAAGTTCTGCAAAAGGAGGGCTAAATACAATTACATCTGCTGCATTGTCTGGAATGTTTTTTGTTTCTTGAACGCAATCGCCATTTATTAAATGATACTGATCTGTTTTTATTTCTTTATTCATAATTTTTACTTTTGATTTAGATGTTTTATAATTTGCTTCTGAACTGTATTTTGCCATTTCATGTATTCTTTCAAAATGTTGTTTCTCTTTTTCTAAAATAGAGTTTCTAACATTAATTTGACTTTCTGGAATTAGAATATGTACGGTTACTTTTCTTTGTTGACCAAAACGATAACATCTTCTTACTGCCTGATAGAATGCTTCAAATTTGAAATCATAAGACATAAATACCATTTGATTGCATTGTTGGTAATTCATACCAAAAGAAGCAATTGAAGTTTTTGTAATTAATGTTTTAAATTCATTGTTTGCAAATCCATTTAAGTATTTTGCTTTATATTCTGGTGTGTCCGAACCTTGAACATTTACAGAATTTTCAATTAACTTTGATAACGTGTCTGTTTCTTGGTTCTTCAAACCCCAAACTATAAACTGATCATTATTTGAATTTACAATTTCTAATGTTTTTTCAATTCTGGAATCAAAAGATCTATTTAAATCTTTGTGTAATTCAGTTGCAGAAACAGCAACATCCCCGAATAAATTTTCGCTTAAATTTTCAACTTTTATAATGTGTTCAATATATTCTATTTCAGGTAAATTATATCCTTCTGAATTAAAACCTAAACTACTAGGATTATCGATAGCCATTGACCAAGTAGCAACGTATTTCCAGAAGGCATCTTTTGCGTGCTTTCTTAATCTCCATTTTGAAGTTTCTCCCCCATCGTGTACAAAAAACATTGCTAAAATTTCTAAATAACTCATTCCACCTAAAAATTCAGAATGCTGACCTAGTTCCATATGATCGTTTGGCGAAGGAGTGGCGGTACAACAAAGCTTATAAGGGGTTTTTTTAAAAGTTTCTATTATCAATGATGATAGTTTTCCGTCACGACCTTTTAATATACTGGATTCGTCTAAAACAACACCTGAGTAAATACTCGTGTCAATGTTTTTTAATTGGTCGTAATTAGTAATATTAAAAACATCTAATTCAATCCCGAACTTTATAGCCTCGTTTTTTGTCTGTTCTACAATTGCCAAAGGTGCTAATATCAAAACTTTCTTTTTAGTCTTGTTTTGAACCTGTTTTGCCCATTCCAATTGACAAAAAGTTTTACCTAAACCACAATCAAAGAAAAAAGCAAAACGCCCTTTAAACAATGCTGTTTGTACTCCAAACTTTTGAAAATCTTTTAATGATTTATTTAATTTTGATTCTGAAATTTTAAATCCGCTTTCAGTAAATGTTTTTCTTTTAGTTTCTAAAAATTGGTCGTAGTTCATAGTGCTTTTTATTATTTAATTAAATATTCAATGTAGTCTGTTATTTGGACTGATTTATGTATAAAAGATTGTTTACATTCAGCCCTTTTTGTTTCCTGTTTTTTAATATGATAATTTAATTCCTGATTTTTTCTAGCCCGGGCTATTTTCAAAGATTTAATAATTAATATCACATCATCTTTTTGTAATGTTAACTCTATTGTTTCCATAATGTTATAAAATGAGAAAACCCCAAACAATGCACTACTACTGTTTAGGGTTTCTCTATTAGTATTTCTACTAAAATATTTTCCTGTCGGTAGTGCTTCGACTTTTCAAAGATAATCAATTATTTCAATAATCAAAATATATTTCAATTCAATTCATCAATTACTAAATTATGATTTCTCCAGTTCGTACAAAAACCGTCTGGAATTTTACCATCGCTATCAACAACATTACAAACTGGTTTCTTTTCTCGATTACAAGCGATTAAAACGAATAAGTTTTTGTGTTGGTAGTAATACTCGATTTTATAGAAATCTTTCGGATTAGCGTCTAAATTTAGCAAATCCAGCAATGCGTCGGCTGTTTTTCTAAACGCTTCTTCTTCTATCTCCGTAAATAAACTTAATTGTTGTCCCATTGTTAGAATAGTGGGGGTAATGGTTTTTGGATTGGTAATAATTGATAGTGTGTTATCTCTAAATTGTCGTAATGTAATTTATGCCGTTTATAGTCTTCAGAATAATATAATCCGTTATCTGTCCAGTAGATTAGTTTAAATCTACTCATGTCGTACGCCCCAGCTTTCGGCAAATCAGCTTCACTTTCGATTTTTGTCCATGAATTGTTTGTTTCGATACCTTGTAGTGATTTGGGTCTAATATTAGCATTCTTTTTTGACCATTCATTAAACTGTTCAGATGTTATATTTACATGGTCAAAATAAGCCATGTCAAACCATCCGTTTTCGTCTATGTGTGGATTGTAGTTAACCCCATAAGCCTCTCTAATAATCTCTTCTTTAGTTTTCATTTGTTTGTTTTTTAGTTTTTAAATAAGGGTTTGTTTTCTAACAGTTTTTTAAACGCAATAAGTTCTTTATCTACAAACGTTATAAATTGCTCCATTGCTTTTAACTGCGCCAAAGAATAAGGTTTTGAATATTTAATTCGTTTAGCTTTTTTATTCGGGTGTATTGTGAAATAGTTTGGTTTCATAAAATTTGTTTTACGCTCGATATTGAGCTAGTGTTAATTTTGCTGTTTTTAGTATCAAAATAATCTGGAACCTGTTTTAAACTTTCAGATAAATTCATTCTGTTTAAAATCTCTATCTTTTCAGTTATTCTTACCATTTCAACTGAAAGTTTTAAGAACGATTCACGAGGGCAATACGGAGTAAAATTTATGTAATTTTGCAACTGGATTTCTAAACGGTTTCTTTGAGTAATGGCATTCATAATCATTCGATTTTAAATTTAATAAACTCGTCTCCTTTTTTAACAATTGTTTTAAGAACGTGTAACTCATAAATGTTTCTATCATCTACTCCGAATTTCTTAACTAAACAATCAATAAAAGTTTTGCAACAGTTATCTATATCAGAACTTTTAGAGCTAAACCCAAATATTAAACCTATTACAATATATTCTTTATTTGGAAATACAATTGATTTAGGTAATAAATACATGATGTGATTTATAAAAACATCATATTTTTTAGTCCTGAATCTTTTGCCCTGGTAAGCTTCGTTTATGCTTAGTGGTTTGATATTAATTTTAGTGAATTGCATAATGTTAAATTATTAAAATTTATAATCTCCTTTAACTTCTAATCTTTTCTTTTTTAGAATGTGCATAAATTTACCTTTGCTTTCGTCTTTTTCCCATTGTGAAATTAAGTTTTCAAGTTGTTGTCTATCAAATCCATCAGTAATTTCATTTATTCTGTCCTGAACTTTGTCCCAATATTTTTGCCCTGAGTTTTTTATTTTGTCATAAGCTTTATGAACATCATCAATAGATAATGTATTTTTTGTTAATTCAAGCTTTTCTCTTTGGTGTATTTTTTCTCGTTCTTCGGCTTTAAACTCCAAATACATTGGGTACCATTCCCCATAAATTAAATTTGAATCAACTCCTCTCATAGTGCTTCCAAACTTTCCTGTACGAGCCATTTTAAAAAACAGAATAATATCATCTAAAGTTTCGAAACTGAATTTTTCCAACGTATCAACTGTTAAAACTTCAATTTGGGTATCGCTCATTTTAGTTGCAAACCCGAAAGAATCCATGAATCTTTTCACTAAAATATTAACAACACTATATCCTATTTGCCCATTTTCGCCTTTAAAAACACTTCTAATAGTAGGGCTTTCGAATGTTTTAGATATGCTTAAATTCATTTCCATAACGGCTAAACTTGCAGTTCCAGAAATAATATTTTTACTTAAATCTAAAGTTTTTAGCTGTTTCAGATTGCATTGCGGTTGCAAAGATTTCTGCGTTTGATTGTCCTGAGGTGTTTTGTCGTTTTGCATAATTATCTTCAATTATTTTAATAAAGTTCGATTTTGTAAAAATCCAATCAAATGAGGCTATCCAATTTTTATTGTTTTGCCCTTGTAAAAAAGGCGAATCCCTTGTTTTTTCGATTGCAATTTTTATCAATTCTTTTCCATATTCTTTTTCAATGTTTTTTATTTTAATTTTTCTGGCATCGGTTATTTTTTTAACTTCTGGCAAAATTCCCCTATTATCATTAAAAAACTTTTGAAGTTGATTAAAATCAATTTTATCGGGTGGGGGATGAATTTTTAATTCATCTAAAACTAGCACACTACTATTATCTTTCTTTTCTTCAATAATTTCTTTTTCTATAGCTATATCAATTACAGTATCAATAACATTATCTATAGCTATTACTTTATCTATAACAGCGATGTTTGCGACAGGGTGCGATTGCAAAGTATCGCATTGCGATGTTGTGCGATTTTTTCCGATTGTTTCGGCTTGCTCTAAAGTTAATTTTTCCGATACAAATTCATCGTATAAATCTTTATGCCAACGCTTCAAATTTCCAATTCTACCACTTAAACTTTTATCGTGTTTGCCTAGTATGTATTTTTCTAAATCTGCCTTTAAATGAGATTTTATTTGCTCGAATACAATGTTTACAAGTAATTCATCTGTAATAGGATTTTCATCATTTACGTATGAGAAAATATGCTTCATTAAACGTCCTGCCACATCATCAGGAAGTTGTTTTATAGTGCTTAAATAGTTTGCGTATAAAATAAATCCTTTTTTATTTTCAGCCATTTGAAACCTCGCTTTCTGTAATTTTATTTATTTCAGTACGAAGTGTTTTAGCGAATTTAATTGCTGTGGATTTGTCAATTAAAATTTCAAATGGTTTGTTGTTTTCTTCTCCTCTTATGCAAATAACATCTAAAGTATCGTTTTCGTTATTAATTATTTGATTTTCATAAGCAACACTTATAAAATCATCATCATTAACTAAATCAATAAACTTTAATTCAAATTTTGCCATAATAATAACCGTTTTAAGCTACGGATAAACTATTTAGTTAAAACAAAAACTCCCATAATTCAAATCGCGTCTCACTTCGATTTTCCTTATAGGAGTTGTGTAATTTTTTTAAGTTAGGTATAATGTGAGACGCTAACTACACTACAAACATACAAATTTTATTTCAAACAAAACAAAATTCGGGATGGTTTATTTAAAAAAGCCGAACCATTACAATCCGGCTATAAAATGATTCAACTATCCGACCCAATCAAAGCAACAATTATGCGGGTCTTTTTGGATTCGTTCTTTTTGTTTTTAAAGCGTATTAATATCGATTTCTAAATTATTCTCAATCAACGAATGCAAATCGAAGTGCCATTCGTAGAGTTTTTTCGCAATCCTGTGCGACCATTGTGCAATATTAGAAGTGCTATAAAAAGTATCAATTGGGTACATTTCTTTTATTTTTTCACACGGCACAAACTTCTCCCCATTAACCTCAATTTCTTTTGTGAGGTTATCCAAACCAAATAAAATTAATTTAAAATCATCTTTCCAAAACCTCAAAGATTTGACTAAATTTTCAAACTTACCGTTATCATATTCAACCCTGTAACAGTTTTGGTCAATTATTATAGTTCCAAAACCTAAAGGAGTTTTTACTCTTGGTCTATGAGTTATATAATTATTTATTTGTTTTAATCTTTTCTGAATATATAAAAAAGAAGATTGCTTGTTTGCCAATCCATTATCCCAAGCGTGTCTAACGTTTTCTCCACAAGTGTTCCATTCCAATTCATCTGCTCGGTTGTCATACTTTATACCTTTTTTATGGTTTACCTGTGGTTTATTTTCAGGATTTGGAATCCAAGTGTGAGCTATAATTCTACTCACTCTTGTAGTTTTTGTTTTCCCATTTTCAGTAAGACCAACCGATAAATAACCGCTTCCGTTATCTGTTTGGGTTAAAATCCTTTCTTTTTTAATTGCCCTACCTCCGAAGTTGTGAGCTACAATTTGTTGTTTTGATTTTATTCTTCCTAAGTTAGAAGCTAAATACTGTGGATTTAAAGAATATGGCTTAAAAACCTCTCCTTTAATTTCTCTTGTTTCTTTGTTATTGTAATGCAATTCCATTTATTATGTTTTTAATTGTTTTACAAATATATAAAAATAAATTGGATTAAAGGCAAATAACCGGCTAAGTGTTTTAACTCTAATTTTTCTATTTTCATAATGTTTTATTTTTATTTCTATGATAATACCCATTTAAAGCTAGGATTACAGCTAGTAGAAATGATATTATTGGGATGGATAGTATCATTCTTTATCTATTTTTTTGGCGTTGTAATTCATTCTCGATTGTATTATTAAACAGCCTGATGCATCATATTCAGCTATTACACCAAGAAGCCTAGGTAATTCAAAATTAAACACTCTCGATGTATACACAGGATCTTTTATTAGTTTAGAATCTCTTAAAATCACTTCCATCATATTCCATTCCCATTTTGAAATTACTCTATTTCGGTGGCACGGACTCATGTCTGTAAAATTTCTTCAATAATTTTTACATCTCTACCGGAAATATTAGGATTCTGTTTTAGGTACCCAATTTTTAATTCGTGTCTGTGAGCCTGACCATAATAATTATACATCCTATCAATGTTTAATTTAGAAGTCATTAAATTTCTGATTCCTCCTGCTTTTTCGTTTAGATAAGGAGTTGTTAGCTTTACCGCTTCGGCAAATGCTGGTCTATTTAATTGGGTGTGTTGTATCATATCTAATTTAATTGTATTAACATTCGTATCGCTATATCCAAAGCTTCCGTTAGTAGTTTTGGGTCTGTTTGATTATCGTGCTTACCTAAACGCCAATCTTGATGTGTTTGGAGTACTTGTATTGCTTCTTTTAAGTTCATAATGGGTTTTTTATAAATTCAACAATCAGTAAAAAAAAATGAGCCGATCGCAATGAGCGAGGATATTGCTAGGATTAGTTTTTGTGGGGTTGTCATTGTTCTATTTGTTTAAAATCTTTACAATATTGCTCGTAATCATTTTTAGCAAGTTCCTGAATGTTCAATACAACTAGTGTTTTGAATCCTATAAACTTTTTTAACTCCATGTAATTTGGATATGAATTATCAATGGTTTTAAAAAAAGTACACCCATTCCCATCTTCACAATCATCAGTTTCAAAATTATATGATACTATAAAATACCTATGTTGGTCTGTAAATTTTTCACAAGAATTTAAAGCTACTATAATTAGCGTAAATAATATTATTTTTTTCATATCCCTAAAGTTTTTTTAGCCGAAGCTGTTAGTTTTAAATTACACTGAACTAAATCTTCAATCGAATTTAATATACCTAATGATTTCGGAAGTTTATCTTCAAATACTAATTCGAAATAAAAGTTATTATTAACAATATTTACAATTATATTATCAGACATGATTTGATTATTAACATAGCATTCAAACCCCTCAAACAAAACCCTGTCTTTTGCTTCTTGGTATTCTTGCATTCTTTGATTGAATAAACGACCTCCAGAATCTTCTATATGACAATCTCGTAAGTTAGGCTCTTCCAAAACAACCCAAAAACCCTCAACTAATTTGGAAGGAACGAATTGCCAAAACTCTAGCTTTTGAAGCAGAAATTGATCGTATTGGAATCTAAGATACCTATATTCATAATCTTGAATATTTTTAGTATTTAAATATTCTCCGAATACCGTATTTGATATTAATCTTTCCATAAATATAAGTTTTTTAAATCCGAAATACGAAGTCCGACTCTAGCTTTTATCGGTCGAACGTTCATACATTGGATTTCGTTAATTTGTTTTTTTAGCAAAATCAACACTCGATAATACTTTTCGATTTTCGGGTGTCCTGCTTGCGTGTAGTGATTCTTTTCGTTTGCTTGGATAAGAATGTTGCGTCTGTTGTTTAAGTTCTGTAAACGGCTCATAATTCGGTTGCTTTTTTGATTAGTTGTTTAGCTTGCTCCCTCATAGACATTGAGGCGTAATCAGAATCTACTATTCTATATAATAATTCCAACATCAAAGGAGCACATGCAATTAGTTTTGCGTTGGCTTGCCAGTTTTTCATAGAATCGTTGAAGTGAACAGGACTATCACAAATAATATTCCCAGAGATTATTTCATTTTCTGATTCTGCATATACACCTGTTGTATCTATTTTCCACTCTCCTTTTGTAAATTCGCTCATAATCCTTCGTTTTTTAGTGTTAATTCTTTTTCTTCTAAAGTTAAAAATGCATTTTGCAAAATATGCACTTCTTTTTTAAAATTTCTATACAAATTAAATTGATCCCCGCTTCTATTAATTAATTCAATTTCAAAAGAATTAGGAAGCAAATAAACCACAAAATAATTTAGTTGATAATAAATGCACTCGATAACTATTCCTTTGGAGAACCAAGATTTTCTTTCAAAACCTAAATTTAACAACCATTCTTCTGTTAATGGTATTGGTTCAATTGCGGAAATTCCTAAGCCGTTAATGAAATGTTTATAAATATTTTCTACCTCAATAATTTCTTTTCCATCGGGTCTTATTTTATAAACCAAATTACCTTGCCTCAGTTCCGTTGTTTTCATAAATTAATAAATATTTTGATTTGTCTGTTGATGGTTATTGGTTGAAGGTTTCGTTTATGTACTCTAACGCATCTGTAACTCCCGCAGTATCTTCTATAGCCTGACCCGCACAATGCGCATCAATAATCTGCTTTTTTTCGGTTTCTAATAAAGATTTAGCCTTTTCATAAGCGGGTAATTGTAAAAAATCGTGCATCTTAAGTTCTGGCTCTAAGAAGTCGATAAGTTGTTGCATCGCTGTTTTCATTTTCCTTGTTTTTTTAAAAGTTTTTCGTATTCCTTGTTAACTGCATCTTCTGCAATTTGTTTGCATCGCCTTTTATCAATAAGGCGATACATTGAACTTTTAAAAGAAATATTCATAGTTTCTTTTTTGTCGTCTTTGTCTAATTCAAATCTTCCCATAATTATTTTACTTTATTTAATTTACGTTTTTCTGCTCTAATTCTTCTTCTCGATTCTCTGCCAGTTTCAAAAACAGTAGGCGTTTTATCTCTTGTTATTTTAAAAGACTTGTCTAAATATTCTTCTCTTTCCCACATAATTATTTTGTTTAAATTGTTTTGACAAATGTAATACTTATTTATATTTAAAATACATTTTTAATACAATTTAAATCAATTATAAATAACATTTTTAATATTGTTTATCCAATTACATTCCATAAATTTGTCCAAACATTAAAAACTTATCGAATTATGAAAAATGAAATTAAATTAGTCCAATCCCCAGTTATTACACATAAACTTCAAGAAGCGGGTAAACAGGTGTCAAAAAGAATTGCCGATTTAGAATTAGACAAACAAGTAGCTACAGAAGATTCAATTAAGCCATTGAAAAGCTTAAGAGCAGAATTAAATTCTGAAAAAGCAGATTTTGAAACTCAAAAAAAATTTGTTAAAGATGCTGTAAATAATCCTTATAATGAATTTGAAGCTATTTTTAAAACAGAGATAACGGATAAATACAAAGTTGCAGATGATTTATTAAAAGACACAATTAGCGCTTATGAGTCAAAAATAAAACAAGCTAAAAAACTTTCAGTAGAAACTTATTTTAATGAGTTGTGCCAATCTGAAAAAATCGACTTTATTACATTTGATAAATTAGGAATAGATATTAATTTATCGATAACAGAAAAAAAATACAAAGAGCAAGTTAACGATTATATTATGAAAGTAGTTGATGATTTGGCTTTGATAAAATCTACTGATTATGATGCCGAAACATTAACCGAATACAAAAAGACGCTTAACGTTTCGAATGCCATCACAACGGTTAAAACACGTAAAGAAAATGAAGCTATTGAAACGGCAAGAATTAAGGCAGAACAAACGCAAAACCGTAAAAACTACTTAATTAAATTAGGTTTAAATTATGTGGAAATCACTAATTCTTACGAATTTAATGATGATATTTTTGTATCTTTAAGTGATGTTGAAAGTCTATCCAAAGAGGATTTTACAAAAAAATATACTGAAATTGAAGCAAAAATAAAAGACTTGCAATCAAAAGAAGTTGAGGTTGTTGAAAGTCCTATAGAAACACGTTCGGATATAGGTATAAATCCATCAACAGGGCGCGGCAGAGTAGTTGTTTCGTCTCCAATTTCCGCACCATTAGAAGCTACTGTTGTAGAAGAAATAAAAGTTGCTTCATTCGAAGTAAAAGCAACTTATTCTAAGTTAAAATTACTTGGACAGTTTATGAAAGACAATGGAATCGAATATAAAAACATCTAATAAAAATAAAAAATGACTACAACTACAGCGGTTCAAGAACCTAAAAAAGTAAGTATTGGAAACTTTTTAAACTTTCCAAATACACAAAAATTCCTAGAAGATAATTTGAAGGAAAATAGAAAAGAATTTGTAAGCAATCTACTTTCTTTATGCGCTGGAGATCCAAACTTAGCTTTGTGTGACCCAAATCAATTGATGCTATGCGCTATGAATGCCACGGCTTTAAATCTGCCTTTAAATAAAAATCTTGGATATGCTTTTATTATTCCTTATAAAGGAGTTCCAAGCTTTCAAATATCTGCCAAAGGATTAATTCAATTAGCATTAAGAACGGGGCAATATAAGTTTTTAAATGCTTGTGAAGTACGTGAAGGAGAAATAGCACGTAATAAATTTACTGGAGAAATTAAATTTTTAGGAGAAAATGAAGAAGCTCCTGTTGTTGGATATATGGCTTGTTTGGAATTATCAACAGGGTTTAAAGCATCTGTTTATATGACAGAATCGCAAATTGAATTTCACGCAAATAAATACAGCCAGGTTTATCGTTCAGATAAGCAATATTCAAAAAGAGCTAGTAAATGGAGTGACCCAGACGAACGCCCAAAAATGGCAAAGAAAACTGTCTTAAAATCTCTTTTAAATAATTTCGGAGTACTTTCTACGGAGTTAGTAAAAGCATTAACTACAGATGATAATAATGAATATGAGCAACCTAATAGAGGCTCACGAAATTCAAGTATTCAAGAAGCTGAAATTGTACAACAAAATGAACCAAATCAAGAACCCGAAAAAGTGCAAATATAATGTACAACGTTTTATCAAGTGGATCAAAAGGTAACTGTGTTATTTATTTAGATTCTATTGCGGTTGATATGGGGATTTCGTACAAAGCAATTGAACCTTATAAAGGCAATTTACAGATAGTTTTATTGTCTCATATACATTCAGACCACTTTAATATCTCAACAATTAAAAAACTTTCTTTTGAACGCCCTACATTGCGCTTTGCGTGTGGGGAGTTCTTAAAAGAGTATTTATACGGAATTAAAAATGTTGATATACTGGAATCAGGTAAAATTTACGATTACGGAGCTTTCAAAATTTCTCCCATCACTTTATACCACGATGTACCTAATTTTGGATATAGAATTTTCAAAGGAGAAACTAAAATTATTCATTGTACCGATAGCTCTCATTTAGAAGGAATAACCGCAAAAGATTATGATTTATACGCTATTGAAAGTAATTACAACGAAGATACTATTTTTGAAAGTATTGAGCGTAAAAAAGCAAATGGAGAGTTTACATATCAAAAAGGAGCTGTAAATAGTCATTTGTCAGAACAGCAAGCAAGGGACTTTATATTTAAAAACCGTGGAGATGAATCAAAAGTTTTAAGACTTCACGAATCAACCAGTCTATAACGAACCCCCTCAACGACATTGAAGTAATTGATACGGTTGTTGGGGTTTGCCACTAACGGCTGATGCTACACGATGGTTGGTTAAGCACAAAACCAACATCGATTTAAGACAAATTATTCAAGTGCAAAACAAACTTTAAATTAAACAATCAACCCAGCTATTGTGTAGCATATGTTACTGGCTGTGTTTTTAAAATCAAACATTATGGAATTAGGAAAATTGAAAAACCATTTTGAACAAATGGAATCAGGAAAAGTATTAGATTACAAATTAAGCAAACCATTCTCTTGGAGAGGTGTTTATGCTGAATGTGCTTTTGAAATATTAAAAGAAAGTTCTACAAAAGAAGAAAATATAGCACAAATAGAAAAAGCATTAACCGAAGAATTTCACGGCTACAAAGGTGGTGAATTTAGATATGATTTAGACACCGAAGTTCATTTTGAAACTGATTGTGGTAGTTGGTCAGATGGTGGCTATTCAAGAAGGCTAATTGAAGAAATTAAACAAGAAAAGCAATATGATTCGGTTGAAGAAGAACTCGTTAATCTGATATTTCTGTAACATAGCCAGTAACGTTTTGTAGCTTGGCGATGTGCCAAACGGAAACTTGAATTAAAAAATAATCATCTGGCATATTGCCAAACCGCTGTTATAGTAAGTGGCGGGTAATTTAAAAAAATAATAATTATGGATTTATTAATAAAATTTACAGATTCTTCAAATTCATTTACTTTAGGGTGTGAATATGGAAGGTTGTTATCAATGTTTGAAAAAGGTATTGAAACAATAGAAAATAATGGATTTCCAATTCATTTACAAAATAAAGAAGTAATTATATCTACTTGTAGCAATTTTGGATATATACCGATTTTTGGAGAAACATATTACGATGAATGGATAGACTTTAAAGCTATTAAAAATAGTAACTTCAATTGAAGACGAATCGTAGCTATTTACTATAACGTTTGCAGGTTGTACACGTTGCGGAGAGCCAAAAACCATAATTACTAACACAAAAACATCATTAAATTATGCCTAAAAAATCAAGTACAAACCCAATACCGCAATGCGTACAACCTGCTGTTACCAGTAGTTATTTATTTGACTGGAATACGATAAAAGACAAAATTATTGAACCTGAATATTTTATGGGAGTTGATACTTATGATAAAAAAAGAAATGCTTATTGCTTAACTAGACGTGTTGATGGAACTACCGAAGTATTATTATCAAAAGTAATTAAAGACGAAAACGACTTTGAAAAAGAAGTTGAAAATTTAGCAAAATATTTTAATGCAAAAGTTCTTCGTAGTTATTAAACGAATAATTATAAAAAAATATGATAGCAAAAAAAGTTACTAGATATTATTCAGATTGTGGAAGAGGTTTTTGGAGAAAACAACAGGCAATAACTCACGATGTAAATTGTAAATGTTGGAAAAATCCAATTCATAAAACTTGCTTAAGTTGTAAATTCAAAAACATAATCAATGATAGCAACGGAATGGAAGATGAACCACAATTTTTACAAACGTGGAAACAAAATAATTGTAAAAATCCTGAAATGGATATGGATAAAATGTTTATTCCTGCTCACGAAAATGCACCTGAAATTTGTATAAGATGCCCAAAATGGACTGCGAAATAGTTCTTATGAAAACTAAAAGCATAATTACTGGTAACGGAGGATGATAAGAGCAGTTTGCTACTACAGAAGCTGAATCGAAGGACTGAACGTCTGCAAATTGCTTTTATCATATGTTACCATCATACCACGTATTATTAACAAATAAAAGAATAAAAAATGAAAGCAATTATCAAAGTTGAAAAAGAAGTAGAAATTAGAAAAGTAAAATTACAAGTAGCCGTAAGATATGATGATGAAGATATTCCTTATAATTTTCCATTAAGAAATGGAAATATGTGGAATGCTACAATCGATATTGATGGAGGAAGAGTTCTTGACTGGCCTAAAGGGAAAAAAGGAAATCTTGAAATGAAAATATGTGATGAAGGATCTTATTATTTGCTTGATGAAGATGATAATGTTGTTTTGTCATTAGAACAGGATTATGTACCAAATAAATTATTGCCTGGAGAATATGGAGATTACTTAAAACTTCATATTGATGAAAATGGATTAATTACAAACTGGTACTCAAAACCATCTATCGCAGATTTTATAGACGAAGATTAACCGCAATATTGGCGGTTGATGGTAACGTCCTGCAGATAGGCGAAGGCAATTGCCGATAAAAAATAATCTTTAAATTAATCATAAATAACAACAAAATGAAAACAAAATTTAAATTCAAGAACCAATTAATTGCTTGCGCTTATGTGCTGTTAGTAGCTGTTTTTCTTGTCGGATGCGAAAAAGAACCTGCCACTAAAGCCAATGAGTATTTATCAGACAAACCCGTTTACGAAATAGTTACGGGGGTAAAATATAGAATAGTAGTTATTGATTCCTGCGAATATTTATTCGGAACAGATGGAGGTGCTTATAACGGTGGTTATTTTTTATCTCATAAAGGTAATTGTAAGTTCTGTTTAGCACGTCACGCAAAATAGCTACTAACGTTCTGCAACTTGTGGTAGTTTGGGGTAAATAAATCCTAAAGTACCGATTCAAAACAGATTTTACAAATACAAGACTAAAAATAAATTAATAACTAATGCCCGAATTACCACAAATTGCTGTTATAGCTTGTGGTGGGTAACTAAAACAAAACGTTTTATGAAAAACTTAAAAGTAGTAAAAGTAGATTCAGATTCAGTTGAATTTGATAACGGAGTAAAATTATACTCAAATCACGACCAAGATTGTTGTGAAAATCATTATTTATCAATGAGCGATTTAACTATTGCTGATTTTGATGGATTGGAATTTGACTTATCAAATGATGATTTCTTTGAAAGAATTGAAGATTATGGAATTGCGTTAAAGCCGATAAAAGGGCATCCTGTGAGAATACCTGGTTATGGTTCTAACAATGGATATTATTCATCAAACCTAGATTTAATAATTACAAACCCTGATGGAAGAACAACTTATAAAGAGTACAATATTTCCGAATGCCAAGACTGGAACGACTAATGAAAACGAAATCGAGCCATAAGCTATAACTACTTTATACTCGTTACTAACTATATTAAACCCTTGTAAATAATGGAACAAAACCTTGACAACAGTTATTTTATAACTTATTCAAATTACTTTGAATTAGAGGGTAAAACTTTTTCGTTTAGGAAAAATTATTGTATTTTTGATTAAACGTTACAGCATCTCAATTAAAGTAACAAAAAAAATATAACGGCCAATTATACAAAGAACGAGTTGAGATGCGTTTAGAGTATGGTTGGCATTTTTATTTAATATGGAAATTTGGAAAGAAGTAAAAGGATATGAAAATTATTTTTATGTAAGTAATTTTGGAAATATAAAAAGAAAGAAAAGAAATTCTTCAAACGGGAAGAATTTAAATGAAAAAATCTATTCTCCATATAAAGACAAAGATGGGTATCTTGTTTTTAGACCTATAATAAATAAACGACAAATAGTTTTAAAGATTCATAGATTAGTCGCAATTACATTTATTTCTAATCCAGATAAAAAAAAATGCGTAAATCATATTGACGGGAATAAAACAAATAATTTATTAAAAAACTTAGAATGGTGTACTAATAAAGAAAACACTAATCACGCTTGGTCTATTGGGTTAAATAAAAAACATCGTTCAAAAAAAGTAATAAACAAAATAACTAATGAAGTTTTTGATTCGATAATAGATGCCTCAAAATCTATAAATAGAAGTGCTTTTTACTTGTCTAAAAGGCTTCTTGGAAAAACAGTAAACAATACTGATATGATTTATTTAAAATCCAAATTAAATTAGACCATGTATTTAATTTATAATTTTTCCCTACCTTTGTAAAGATAGGTTTTATTTTTTTTAGTTAGTAGTTACGAAAAATCCACTCTGTATGAGTGGATTTTTTTTTATTACTATTGACCTGTAAACCTTAATCCATGCCAATGCGTAATTTTTTATTTAAAACTTTTTAATTCTACTGGAGCAATTGATTTACCATCGTTTACAATCAAACCTACTGAATCATAGAATTTTTCGAATAATATTTTTAATGTTTTCATAATATATAGTTTTTCAATTATATATTCAATTACCGTGCCAAACTAGATTTTATCCAAAATATCATCAACCTTTTTCGTATTATCAGTTCCTTTAACGCCTTTTTGATTGTTTATAATCATTCCGGTACCAAGTTTTAATACTGATTTCAGAATAATTCCGAACGTTGTTTTCCAGAATGGCTTTTTCATACTATTGATTTTAAGAATTTACCAAAATAAGTACCGATTAAATTAGCGCAATCTGTACCGTTAATTATTCTACGAGCGTTTATATAGTCAGTTTTCTCATTAAAATAATCACTTAACTTTTTACCAGTAAACCACCCGTTTAACATTCCTTCAAAGCAAATCCAAATAGCCGGCTCAACTTCTAACGCTAATTCTGGATTTAAAATAAAATTCCAGCCTTTGTTATTTTTTGCTGTAGCTTTTTTGTAATTGGCCAACCAAGTTAATTGAACATACCCACGGCCGTAATATTTGCCTTCATACGCTTTACCTTTTCCTTTTCCGTACTCTTCTATCGGTTGCATTGTTTTAGCTGTTTCGTGCCAAGCGGTTGCAAGTATGTAATCAAGAAACCTGCTATCTGTTAACTGCCTTTTTTCGTATTCATTAAACATAGCTTCGAAGCCCTGTACCTGCTGTTGAGATAATTTACCAAATTCTTTACGGATGTTGTTGTATGTTTCTTTTCTATTTATCATTTTCTTTTTTTATACGTTCTTTCCTAATGTACCATTGATTAGTAATCTGTAACACTAAAAGCGTAAAACTCAACATCGCCATTATGGATTTAAAAACAATGTCGGCGTTCACATATTCACTAATAAAATAGAACACTGTTGAAAACCATGTTCCAGTATTAAAGAATTTTGATAATATATGATTCATAGGTTATTTAGGTTCTAATTTGTAGAAAGCTACGGCAATTAATATAAAAATACCGATGTTTAAATAGTTTAATAATTCAGAATCTAAAGATATAAAGAATTTTAATACAACAAACAAAAGTATAGACAAAGACAATGAAGTGCCTATAAAGCGAACATGTTTATCTTTATGCTCGTAAAACAATAATGCTAATATTGCATAATTAGAAACAAAAAACGCCCCATTCCAAAAGGGCGTATCTTTTCCAAACGCCATATACACAGCGGTAAACATAAGTAAAGCGTATATTGGTATATTTTCTATTTTCATCCTTTTGGACCAGTTTTTGGTATTGGGTCTCCGAATGCCTGCGTTTTATTCGCATCCTTCTGCGTGAAGAAATTCTTAAGCAAATAAGCACAGCCACCTCCAATAGCAGACAAAGCAATTAAACGCCAATTAAAGAATAATTCTCCACGTTCGGCACTATCGGATATAATAGCGATTACAGGTGTTAAGATTGCAATTAAAAGCCCTCTTAAAAAATCCCGCCATCCTAATGATAAAAAATTTGATTGTTTCATTTTTATATTTGTTTTAAATTATTAATGTGCTGTCCAGTTCGTACCGTTATAAAATACTGGAACTCTTATTGCTCCACCGCCAACTACTGTAGCATTATAAGTCGGTGCTGTTGCATCGGTAACGTATGCCATATCTCCAACCGCCCCAGTTGGTAATGTTCCGACAGTATAGGCTTTTAGTTTTAAAACATTAGCAAGTGTTACGGTGTTTGTCACAACGTCCCCAGTTTTATTAACGGTAAATGTGTTTGATCCATTATTTTGACCTACATACGCAAAACCTGATCCACTAACCCCTATGTTAGACAATACACCCGCACCTGTTGACGATGTCGTTGTTGCTTGTATTGCTGAACTTGTAGTTGCTGTCTGTCCTAAAATAGCAGAATATGATGCCGATGCAATAGCATTTACGGCAACACCTGTACTTTCTGAGAATGTCTTAACGCCTGATATTGATTGATTACCAGTTGTCTTAACGTAACCAGCATCAGCCGTTGCAATAGCACCCGTAACAAAAGCCGTTGTCGCTATACTAGTATCATTATCTCCTGCCGTTGGTGTTGGCGATGTTGGGTTTCCTGTAAATACTGGACTTGCTAAATCTGCTTTTAAAACTATAGCAGTGTCAAACTCGCCTTTACGCATGAAATGATTTGTAGATGAAGCTGCCACCGAGCCTGATGCGTTGCCTACTACATTTAATTTATCCGAGTTAGGCGCACCGCCAAATCCGATGTTACCCGTATTTCTAGCGATTTCAAAACCATCTACTACTACACCAGAATTTTTACTTTTTATTAAAAAATTACCAGTAGTATTACTTTCAAAAACACCCCACCCAAAACTACCTACATAATCCCCTATTTGTAAAACGGGAACTGTATTACTTGGTGACGATATTCTTAATTGTGAGGTTATTTTAACTAAACCAGAAAAATTACTAATTCCTGTGTTGACTAAAGCGTCAACGGTATTCCATTGGGCAGGTACTGCTCCAATCATCACTGCGCCAAAGTGATTGTTTTTACCCGTTGCGTGAATGTCCCAATTAGTAATTGAGCCTTTTGTTTGAGCATCGATGTGTAAGCCGTAAAGATTATCTACCGTGCCGGATGCCCCACCTAAATCTCTGGCAAAAAACCCTTTAGCTACCGTAATATGCCCTGTGCCCGTTATCCTATTTTGTGACAAATATCCAGTCAATCCGTAAATAGCAGAATTAGGACCAGACATAGCCGATGATGACGAGTAATTTAGTCTTGATTGATACCCATTAAAATGGTCATTTGGCAAAGACCCCGCCATTTCGGTCGAAGCATCAAAAGTGCCATATCCCTCATTTGGGGAAACCGTGTTGATTAATGAGTAATCATCGAATGTATGCCTGTTTATAACTGTAAGTAGTTTAGATACACTTAATCCCACTCCATAAGTAGTATTTTGTGTTCCTGTTTTATATCCGTTAGATCCGTCTTTGAATATTTCTGAGTTACCGATAGAGTTAGACCCTGTGAATACTGGTAAAAATGTAGCTGTGCCTAATATTCTAGCGTCTAAGCTATTCAAAGCATTCGTGGTTGTGAGTCCTGAAACTACACTTTTATTAACAACTCCATCTGTAGTGGTGGTTACTGGCACATCATAATAAGAGCTATGATTAGACCCGTAGTAAACAGAAAAAGTAACGTTTGAACCAGCTGTCCCAACTTTAGTTGCGGATACGTGATAACGCACCCTTTCGCCTGTATTTAGTGTTAATTGCTCGGTTAAAGTTCCAGAAACTGTAATATTTGTAATTGCAGATGCTGACAAATCCAAAATACTACTGTCTAATATAGCTATTACCGCAACTCCTAAATCTCCAACTGGTGCGCCTGTGATTCCTGACGAAATCGGAACACCTAAATTATTAGTTTTATAGACTTCAACTGTATACCTTTCTTGCGCTATATCGCTATCAACCATTACAGACAATTGACCTGAGTATATCCCGGGTGCTGAAATTGTATTAGCAGGTTGCGCAATACTTATTATATCTTTTGCAAAATATTGTTTTTGATCGTCTCCGTTTACTAAATTCGTAGGCGATGCGCTGGGAGTTGACCCCTTACCTGTTGCACTTGATGCAAAATATACAACGCTGTTAACCGTGGTGTTATCGCCTGTGAAATAAATCCTGTTTGTTTGCCCTGCGGTTGTTTGGCCTATTTGTCCTAAACGAGTGTCAATACCTACTAAATGCGCTCCTAGTGTAGATGTTGTTACTGAATAATTTATTGGGTGTGGCGGTTGGTTGATAGGCAGATTTTCAGGAGTCATTTTATTTAAAACACCATCAGATTCCAAGACACCGACTTCTAAAGCAGTTGCGCTAGTTGTATTCGTTTTAACTTTTAATGTGTTGGTTGTTGTATTCCCAAACGTTGGATTTTGTAATGTTTGCCCGTACATTGAAACGGTACATAATAGTAAAAAAAGTATTTTTTTCATTGTTTATATAAATTGAATTATTGAATCTGCTATAGGTGTAAAAGTAAATGTTACGGTTGTCCCTGAAAAACTCCAATCTCCTTTTCTTAATAAAACTGAATCTAAAAAACCGCCAGTAGGTTTTGTTGTAACGCCAATATCTATAAAATCATCTATTCCATTAGCCGTGAATTCTAGCCCATCATGCATTCCTGAATTTGTATTTAAATAATTCAATGCATCTGTTACAGAAACACCAGGCACATCAGAATTATTTTCAACATTGTCCGAATTTGTCGAAGGAACTTCGGAATAATCTAACCATTCTATACCGTTATATTGCCATAATTTAACAGGGCTGTCATCCGATATATCCAACTGCATATAAAAATCAGCGTAGTTATATGTTGCTGGAGGCGTTGTGTTCGGGTTATTATGTCCAGTATGCAATTGAACGCCTTTATTCACTAAATCATCAAAGTTTTGTTTTAGTGAATTTATCGCCTCAACAACGCTATTTTTTTGATCGGTGGCCAACGTGTCTAGATATCCGATGTTATTATTAACAAAGTCCAACATCACATTTAAAACAGCATTTAATACAGGACCTGTAATCTCATTGTTACCATTAGATACAATGTAATCATTTATCGCTTCTAAAGCCTCTGCATATGTGGGTGTAGCCATTACTAATAATTATTAAAATCGTTATTAAAATCATCATTAAAATCTCCATGAGGTGTGAACACAACGTTTTCAAAAAGATTATCAAAATCACTTGCGCCACCTTCATAAATAAACGGTAATTCATCTTCTAATGCTTCGGATAAAGATTGAAGTTTTATTATTGCGCCACCATTTGCGTTTTGAGGATCGTAAGTGTAATTTGCTGTTGTCATTCCAAACTCAAACCCATAAATCTCTACTGTACCATCATATAATTGTAGAGCGACAAAATAATCTCCATAATCTAATTGTTTCAAAGTGCATTTTACGGTTTGATTTACACCTAAAACATTTATAGTAACTGAATGTAAATATTGAGGGATTCTGTTAACAACACTCTTTTCTACAACTCCAAAAATAGTTGATCCGTTTTCTGTCATTGAAAATCTGAAACCTGATAAGTCTGGTTTTAAATTAAATAACACTTTGTAACGGCACTCATAAACATCTTCAATAGAAACCGTACTGGTTAAAATTTGTTTGTTTAAAACATCTTCACGATTAATCAAAACGGCTTGTTGGTAATAGTTTTTTATAACATTACCACAAGATAAATCTAAGCCGTTTCTTAATTTTTCGCAACTCATTATTTATTTACATTTGAAGATCTGAAACCGTAACCTT
>Ga0247810_10000439_pt1 | contig 46302 bp, 42 predicted proteins | sample UWRJL119311C1_FD_179918 | JGI IMG/M metagenome (GOLD analysis project Ga0247810, IMG submission 179918) | Plant litter microbial communities from Arlington Agricultural Research Station in Wisconsin, United States - UWRJ-L119-311C-1 | ecosystem: Environmental > Terrestrial > Plant litter >...
CCCCCCCCTTAGTTCTCATTAGTAAGCTCTAAGTTATCAAAGACCCCCTTTTGCTGGACTCATGTCGTTATACTTTACTTACTGCCGGTCTTGTGTCTTTCAAAACTTCAAGCGTCCGTTAATTCTATCTTACATTTTGAGAGATCTCGGCAGTAGGTTATTCTGGACAGAAGCTGCACGAATGAGAGTCTTGCGAAGCTCTGGATCAGAGATCAGGCTTGGTTTGGAATTGCGTTGCCCCGTACACCCACACATAGCGAGTCTTTGCTGTAGCTATCCATTTACATAAATCACACAGATTTTTTTTTTGGAATAAGAAAACCTCACAATGGGCGGCACGGTGTGGTTGATGTTTATGGTCAGGTTAAAATTTATCCAGTTCTTAACTCCAAGTCTAGTCCATGCTAGCAGCAATCTGCTGCGAAATAACCTCTGCAAAACGTCCAGGCGAACTTACTTTGTCCTGCTGTGCTTCTCCGATGGCCAATAGCACCTTTTTGATACCCAGACCCACTTCCTCACTGCCTGTTATCGATCTTAGCTCGTTTAGAGACTCTGTGATAAGACCGTCTCCTCCAGGACCAAACGCTTCGGTCTGTTGCAAGATAGTTGCTAATTCAGCAAATGTCTTGACACTAGGCACAGCCAGCTCTCGTGTGAAAGTTTGTTGTAGGTCAAGTTGTCTCATAACGGATCGTTGAGAGGTAGTTCCAATAATGAGGAGTCGGCGAGGAGAAGGTGGCTGTTTAGTGAGAAGTACCATAAGAGCCTGTAGAACGGTGTTGGAGAACCGAGGTCCAATAGGAACCCATTCGATGATTCGCTCAATATTATCGATCACGACAATATTCTGAGGTGACTTGTAGGCATCCGAAAAGACCTTGTTGAGATACTGGACCTTAGCCGCTTCGCTGAAGCCAATCATATTCTCAGCCGAAACCAACTTGATGAAAGGAAACTCGGAATCCTTCGCGATTTTAGCAGCCAGTGCACTTTTGCCTGCACCCGGTGGCCCGTGAAGTAGTACTGATAGTAGAGGCTCTGTTGGCGAGGTTTTCACGAGGTCAACAAACATACTTCCGTCCTTGAGAATATTATCAATATGAGAACTGAAATTCAGTATGCCAGCTCGCATAGCAGACTCTAGCTCTTCTTCGGATACACCAAAAGCAGACTTGACTTCATCCAATGCATTCATGAAATCGTCTCGAACAACCTTGAGGTCTTCCACATCGTTTGAAACTCCTGCAATCGTCCCAACCTTCACGTGTCGATTGAACGCAAATGATGTTGCCGACTTGATTAGACCACCAATTTCTGCTCCAGAAAAGTTCTTGGTAAGGTGGGCAAGCTCGAGAATATTGACGTCGGGACCCATAACATTGTTTGCAAGCATCTTCGTCGTATGAATCTTCAAGATTTGTGCTCTGCCAGCTTCATCGGGCAGCGAGATTTCCATGTGTACCTCCAGTCTCCCGGGTCGTAGCAGAGCATCATCTATCATATCCATGCGGTTAGTCATACCAATAAGGAGAATGTTGTTTAGTTGGTCAACACCATCAAGTTTCGAGAGCAATTGATTAACCACACTATCACCCACACCGGTTCCACCACCTCCTCCACTGCCTCTTTGTTTACAGACAGCATCAAGCTCGTCAAAAATGATAATATGGAGACCACTCTCTTCCCCCTTTTCTTTGTATTCTTTTTCTGCGTCAGCAAACAGCTTCCTGATATTCTCTTCGGACTGTCCGACGTATTTGTTCAGAACTTCTGGTCCGTTAATAACCTTAGGCTCTCTTGAATTCAACATTTTTCCGATTTGGCGTGCAATAAGCGTCTTTCCTGTACCGGGAGGACCATAGAGTAGAATTCCCTTGACGTGCTGAATGCCTAATTTCTCGATCAATCCTGGTGGGAAAATACGAGAAGCAAAAGCTCTTCGAAAGATAGAACTGAACTCGGTGTCCAATCCACCGATACCCATATCTTCAAATTTGAAGTCTGGAGCAATGATGGAATTGGCAGCAGGTCGTTTCGATGATCCCTTTAGCTTGATTGGTGATGTGGCATCTTTGAAGAATGTAATGGCAGTTTGTCTGGTCAATATACCTCTGGCATTTGGAGCCGTTGCAGTTGGGGCTGGTCCACCGGGCTTTTCCATCATACTAAGGTCAACCAGTTGGACAGTCTTAATCTTAATGATCAAGGGTATATTTTTGTGGTCCATCAGGAGCATTTGTCCTGGCGCGAATACCTGATTCTCGAATTGCTTTATAAAAACATCTGCCAGGACATCCTGATCATAAGGTGCATCTGTTATTTTCTTAACGGAGGCAAATCCTACTTCGATATCTAAAGCACCAAGATACACTTCACCGCCTTGGGAAAAGGGGTCGTATACTTCAGCGGTTAGAGGATCCATCATGCCGACATTGATCCAGGTTCTTTGCCTGTCGTTCAAGCTTATCTTCCCTTGTGGGAATCCATCTAGAGGCTGAGCTGTTACGACGAAGTCCCGATTTAGACGTATATATATCTGTGGGCCATCTCGAGACGAGAGGGGAAAGTCTAGCGGGGAGACAGCACAGCTGAATGGTAATTAGCCATGGCCCTAATCACAGTTTTTCTTATGGTACCTACAGATTCTGGAATATGTACTGATTTGCCAGAGTTGAGTTTCCCTCGATTTTGGCGATGCGCAACTGCATCTGTTGCTGTGGCCGTCCAGACGATTGCTGCTGGCCGTAACCTGGAGCTGCTGCTCTGCCTACAGGAGGTCTGGCAGATCTAGGATCACCATAACTCTCTCTTGGAGCAGAGTAACCTCCTCCTCCCCTTGGGTCTCCGTTTCCAGCCATTGGGGATTCGTCTCGTTGTGGAGGTCCAGGAGGACGACTGTACCCTCCTGGAGGTTGCTCACGGCCTGCTCTGGGCCCCTGGCCGAATAGATTCTGTCTAATGTTCATAGCAAGTCGAGAACTTCAAAAGCTAGATCTTTCAAGAACCGATCAAGGGCTTAGTTTGCGTGCAGTCGGGAAGATTTGAGGAAAATGGATTTCGATAAGTAAGCTGGTTTCGGGTGGATGTGTGCGGCTTATTCTTAGGTATTTATGAACTTTTCCTTCATGGAAGCCTGCCAGAAATGAGATGTTATTGAGGAGACTGTGTCGCTAGTTTGGAGGGATGCTTCGTACTGCAAGCTGTTCGTTTCAATGGAAGGTAGATCAATGGAGCTGTAGCCTTGTCTGATGCAGTACGTAGAGGCCACGCCACTGTCGTGTCCTCAAGTTATGAGTCTTAATTACCAAAGGACAGGTATACTACAAAAAGGAATATATAACCAGTGCAACACTCCAGATTTATTGTCTTGAGATTTCTAAGTAGGCTTTATTGAACAACAATAGAACTATGATATGATGCGGCTACCAAGGTGGTCAGTTATGGTTCTGGTACGGCTATTGTCTCTTTCTGGTCTCACCACAGCATCTGGAACAGGGGTCTCTGATTTGCGGATTGGGTTGTCCTTCTCCACTCAATCCCCCCTCTCCCAGGCTCAGCTCCAGCCTCGACTACAAAGTCTCAGCCTCGATTTGGACTTGGACTTCTTTGTACAAGTTGCAAACCACGAACTCACCATCCCCATCATGCCTCTGTAGGTTCTTTTCTTGGAAATTCAACAGGCTTCGGCTAACTTAAAGTAGCCATTTGCTGGGAAAGAAGTCTTGGAATGTCTACAACCAAGACAACATCCAAAAGGTCAAACGAGATGAGGCAGCGGCAAAGGCAATCGAAGAGGCCGAGGAGCAGCGCATGCAAGAAGAGGATGCAGAACGGCGCTTGCAAATTCTTCGAGGAGAAACCCCAACTCCCATACCAGATGTGGAAGATGAGGTAGGAAGTCTTCCTCTTGCAAACCGCTCACATGGGCCGGGAAGAGAACGCAAGAGGAGGAAAAAGTCGGGCGAAAATGATACTGATTTTGAGATGCGTCTGGCACACGAGCAAACGTTGTCCTCGAACGTAGATAAGCAGATAGTACTCCGAAAATCCATCGATGCGCCATTAGTAGATGAGTCAGGTCACCTTGATTTATTTCCACAAGAACCTGCCCCCAAGGCACGTACGGAGAAAAATGCAGAAGCGGAGAAAGAATTGGCAAAGAAGAGAAAAGAGTATGAAGATCAATACACAATGCGCTTTTCAAACGCTGCCGGTTTTAAACAGGGCCTAGAAAACCCGTGGTACTCGAAATCAAATGGAACTGAGCCAGCAGATGAAGATACCACTCCTGGGAAAAATGTATGGGGCGATGAAGATCCAAGACGGAGGCAGCGGGAAGCAGCAAGAATAACATCAAGTGATCCATTAGCTATGATGCGTCAAGGAGCGAAGCAAGTTCGTCAGGTAGAACTGGAGAGGAAATTATGGCGGGAGGAAAAGGAGAGGGAATTGCAAGCCCTCAAGGACGAAGAACGACAAAAACATACGCGTACTCGTAAGAGACGGCATGAAATTGATGGGGAAAGTGATTTGGAAGACTTCAGATTGGATGCCGCCGAGCCATCTTCAAGTCGAAGAAAGGATGACGGTGATACGCATCGACATCGTCATAGAAAGTCACATCGAAGTTCTCGTCATAAAGATGAACGCAAAGACAGTCACAGGCATAAACATAAAGATCGCCATCGCGAATGACTTGTTGGTAGCAAGATATCAATTCGTTATTGTGAAGATATTCTAGTATTAATTGAGCTGCAAAGTGCCACACCCTGTGTTTTGACCTAGAAAACACAAACTTATATGTCTCAAGATTATTAACATTTCTCAAGCAGCTAACCTTCAAGAACGTCAACTCTCTTAAGTGTTGAATGAATAAAGCGCTTACCCCGTAGAAGCCGAATCATTGAAGATAAATACGCAGCCACAGATCAATTTTTGGTAATTTTTACGTAGCATTGGTAGAGGACCAGTGTTAGCTATATAGTAATCACATCATACTATAGTAGATAGACAAATTGGCCCATTTCGTAGCCTTCAAGTACAGAGGTTTATATAAAAATTAGGGTATCAAGTCTTTTTGTGCATCCATGGCATCCACCGAATCTTCAATATGCAATCTGAACTTCCCTCATCTCTGTCTTTACCAGTTCCGCCATATCCTTTGCTTCCAAACCTTGTAATGCAGACATGATGTCCTTGTAAAGACCTTCTTCCATTCCCTCCTTCCTACTGGAATAAATGTCCAGTCCAGCAGGTGTGAACATACTTGGCGCAAACCAAGTTACCACCCATCTCTCTCCATCTTTCTCTCCCCAACCCAGGACCTCCCAATGAGAACTAGCGATCTTTAAAAGCCCCCGTCCTCTCCAATTCCAACCACCTTCTCCATCTGGAGTGTCTACACCTCTAATACTTTTTGGCTGTGGAAGAAAGGTGCGAGCTGTAGGCTCGGAGCTAACTACATCGTCGAGCAGTGCTGGTGAGGACGAGGTGGCGGGAATGATAGTGTATGTTATTTGAACGTTCTTGGCTTTCCTCCACATAGGTAGCGTGGAATGTGTTACAGACCAGGTTGCTTCAAGCCATTCGAGGCTTGGGAGGACAAACTCGGTTGAAGAAGGTAATTTGGGATCATATTTCTTAGGTGAGCGGAGATTGATGATTGAAGAGGATGTAGCCATGGCTGGCACTATTTCATTTGTGTAATTAACAGTTTCGATAGAGAAATCATGTAAGTTATCAGATTGATTAAACTGAGAATTCGGATTCAATTAGCCTTCGATTAGATATAAAGAGTGTATTTCTACTCACTGAGGAGAATATTCACAAGTTGTATCTGCTTTAGAAATGTTTGAGAGAAGCCGTAGTTGAGGATTCACTGGCGAGGCTGTTTTTCAGCCTCGTTTAATATATCTTCTAAACCGGCCCAACTTCCCGGCTTCAGCTTACAACAACACTCATAACTCAACAATGGATCCTGAATATTCAGACGACGAAGAGGGCGCTGAGGCTCGCGCAATGGCTGAGGCAATGGGCTTCACTAGTTTTGGGTCACACAAACCGCCAGCGAAGAAGCGGAAGTTCAATGCGACAACTGATGCATATATTGAAGGACAAGAGCTTGCAAGCCTGGATAAAGGAGGCAAAAAGGGGCAGGGCAGCGGCGGCAACACTATACCTCTAGGCAAGCAAAGGATAATAGGTGGTTCGACGGGTAAGACTCCAAATGGAGATTTGGAAATAAGGAGGACGCCGGGTGGAGGAAACAAAGATGAGATCGACTTGGAAGATGATGAAGTGCCTGGAGACGATGGACCAGCCTATCTCGATACGAGCCTACCACCCCCGATTGAAGCATCCGAAAATGATGGACCTCAGTATCTTGATACTAGTCGACCTCCTCCTGCATCAGAGGATGAAGCGAAAGAGATGCAGTCACGAATTGATGCTTTACTAGCTAGCCTTGATACACCTGGTGATATACCGCCTAGTACATCACCTCTTCCATCTTCGAACACGTCTTATAATTTACCACAGAGACCGCCTGCAGGTGATACACATTATTCATCGTCAGTTGCAAGCAGTTCGCGGCCGGCACAACGAGGTCAGAGAAACGAGAAGTGGTATATTGACTATTACGATCCCACCTTCAATGAGAATCCCTGGGAACGACTGGAAAACCAGAAGGGATTGAAACCATTATGTAAATGGCCAGACAACGTTGGAAGACAGGCGCCCGCCAATCGTTAAATATAGCATTAGGAGACGTGTCATAGCACTACATTCCACTCGTGAAAGAGTGGTTTTATAGGATGCTACGGCAACTCCCCCGGTAGGTGCAGGAAAGACAGAAGGCTCTTTCAAGGAACAGCTTTGTTGAATGTGATAAACACATCTTTAAGCCTTTATATAATTTGGAAGTTCTATTCACATGACGAACATGCAGCCATAGAGTTTGTCTATATAATTGCTCAGAATCACTATTCCTTGCGGGTGTTTTGAGTTGATACTTTCCTATAATTCCATTTCAAGACTACGCTCTATTGACTTGCAATATTCAGCTCGACATACGTTTATTTGCAGCGAGGATAATGATGGCCAAATCTGGCTTGTTTCCTTCAATATCTTATGTCTCGTAAGGTCTATTAGTTGTCCGTATGGTATTTTCAGAAGTACTTTGCTCTTGTGCGAGACTACATAAGTAGTCTCGCACAACATGTAATTCAGGAAAGAGATAGAATCTTATGTCTGTTTTCAGTACTACTGCATGCTATAACTATGTATCAGGATAGATTTCTTGCGTTAGTTGCTCCTGAGTACCAATAGCCTAACTAGTATTATATGCACTTTTTCGCTTAGCATACTCCACAAAAGGGGTCGAATAGCAGAGTGGTTCCCGACACGTTTGAAACGCATTTATGTACGGTCAATTTCTATAAACTCAAATTCAGCTTGTCTACAATGCTATGTTACAGAAAATCATCACGCTTTTCTTTCTAGTAATCTGCATTAATTAAGGTCCTCGCCTATGTTAGGTAAACCGAGACAAGCTTCATATCACGAGTCGAACAGATCATGAATTCTAAATAGTTGAATTCATGTAACGCAAGTATCTTTCTAAAACCAATTTTAAAACTCGATCGTTTTTAAAATAACGCCATTCTAAATTTTGTAACCCCGAGTTTTCCGTTGCAATTTTTTTCAAAAATGTGGCTTCCTGTACACATTTGACCTAAAGAATAAATACTTTCTGACTTAGCCTGTCCACTCTACCGCTCTAGGTTGTGAAGTTTGGGTTGGCGCTCTACTTGTGGTTGTAGCTGATGCCGTAGAAGTAGATTTCGAGTGATGGGTGAATGTGAAGGTTGGTCTGGGGATGCGAGATGCGGCTGTACCAGCTTGTCCCGGCTGGTGCCAAAACACACCACCGGTTGGAAGTACTCTGTGTTTTCCAGCGATACCAGTCGGCATAAAATTATTCTGCCAAAAGATTCTAGCACCTGTAGGCCGTGCATACCCAACAGTCCCTGTTGGTCTGCTGAAGGTGTGTGTGGAAGCCCATTTCTTGAAATCGAAAGGTGGATCAGGTTTCTGGCCGGGTTTGCACCAGCGATCAATTAGACCGAATGAAATGCTTTTTAGGAACATGGGGCGCTCGATACAATTTGAATGAACACTGCAGATAAGAGAGGTAAATGCAATACAAATTGCAGTGAGCTTTGGAGTAGAGAAGTACATGTTGAGAGTTGTATTGAAGAATAAGAGAGCTTAGGATTATAGAATGCTATTGAGGGCTTGTAGTGATGAAGGTGTAGAATGGAGTTGAGATATCGGCCGAGATTTAAATAAATACTTATCAATCTTACAACATAAAAGGATTGTTACTTTCATGACTCTCCTCAGCTGTAGGATCTGTTTCGTTTTCAGAAACCAACAAATATATTCTCTATGGCATTAATTCATGTAGCAGACTTGGAAATTCCCGATCCTGAAATGTTGTTCAATGGCTTAAAACCCCAATTATATTCATTATAGAACTAACAAACAAGAGGCTGGAGGGTAGGAGTGTACATGAAACTAAGCAAGCTGGCGGTGCGGCGACAGTGTGGATGTTGCGTGGCTGTGTAAGGCTGTGACCCAGCTAGCGACACCGGCGATTTAAAGGCGCAAGATTTCCTTAGGAGCAAGAAGCACTCAAGCGGAACTCCTGGAGGAATCTTATGGGGGCAACACTCAATTTTATAACATGGTCGTACATGGGTTCATGTGGCTGGAGCGTATCAAGATGTTGTATTATTGCGGAGCGTTTATCCCAGCGATTGATGCAGTACCTCTTGTTATATCACCCCCGCCTTTTCTTCCTGATCGCGAATGGAATTTGATGGCATTATATGCTCAAGAGTCTGGCTAGGACCACTTCGATGGCGTGTTCAATGTCCAACCTTCGCAATGGAAAAGGGGGGTGGCTCGCTTAACCCTCTGACTTCGAGAAGGCCACAGGCAAGGGCCATCGTAGCTTTTTGAACAAGGCATATTTTGTAGGTATACGAAAGCTGGGAACGCCTATTGTCAATATAGAAAGTGGAACGAACCCAAAATTCAAAGGGTTCAGCTATTATGGAGCACATCACGATCAAGCCACATATTATTCAATGTCGCTAATACGGACACATTTTAAGCTCTAACCGTTAAACTATGCTCAATTGTGTAACGAGCTCATTATACTTCAGAAAGCACAATAAAAATAATTTTCCCCTACTTCTGTGAGCATTGTAATGTGGAGTATCATCTTGTCAGCTGCTTTGCAACCCAAAATCTGTGGGCTCAGTTGTGCTACACTTTACTAGGTTTAATGATCACTAATATTCACATGACCAAAGGTATACGGGATATTATCACTACTGAAAAGGGTTTTGTGTTGGGAATATGCAATTCAATTTATAACTCCTCGCCAAATCCAAATGTCTAACTTTCCCATCTATCTCATGGACCAAACACCAATGTGCGAACTTCAATGCTTTCCCTACCTGGAGCGCCTTCTGGGGTCCTCGGGTCTGCGAATGCCGTATGTGGAACTCGACCACCCTGAACTGTTGTCCCTGGCTTTGTTGCCTCACTATCAAAGCACTCAAGAAATATTCTCTCGTCATTCTTCATTCCTGACAGGTAATGCCACTTCTGTGTTTCGCTATAGAGAATACCTGCAGTCTCACCGGTTCGGTCTGGATATCGATGTTCGACTGGAAGGAGATCTTTGTCCTCCAATGTTGAAGAACTAGCGAAAGCAAGTGGATTTGCCTGGACAGGTCCGTTGAGCGGCCGCCACACATTAATGATTCGGTAACGACCATTGAGCAACTTCTCTGCTTCCTCAGGAAGATGTAGGTGTACTCTTTGGTTAGCTGACTTAAAGGTCTGATCGATGTGCACCTGTTGAACAGGTGCGCGATGGGCATTTGGATTTGATCTTCGAATGGTGTGGTCAAACACAAACACCTTGTTACTCCCGGGAACATTGTCCAATATTAACTTCTCGATCTCTGGGTAGTAGTTTTGTTTAATAGAATCATCGTCGACGAAGTCCCGTTCTGCAGATTCAGGTATGTTGGATATAACAGCAAAAGCATCTTTGTCTAAGTTGTAATCCGATTCATGACCTCTGATATCGTGTATGCGAACTTGAGACTGTGCTTGCGAGAAATTTCGTTGAGGCTGGCCTTCGGGTGGAGTTTCGACGTAATTGAAAGGGGTAGAGCCATCTTCTGGTGCCTTAATGTAATTCAAGGCAGCTTCTACATCTCCGCGAGGTATGTAGGTACTATCGTTGGTCTTCGGTTGAAATGCAGCTTCAGCACGAGCTGATTGTGAGAGGTTGTGTGCCGGAGTAGCCTGGACTGGGCTTGCAGTTGCCATTGCTAAGAGGAAGTTTGGGTTGAGATGGACTGTAATGTAAAGTTTGATATACTGAGGCTGGATGCGGAGAACAGATGGACAATATGTTGCAGTAGATTGAGTGCTGTTACTAGATGAGAATGTGGATGTTAATTTGCGGAGGGAGAGGAATTGTGTAGCAATATATAGCTTTCCTACGTATAATGGGCTCGTTTTAGTTGCGTTGCTTTTGTCAGCCAAAATGTCTTTGTATTAGAAATGCAAAAGTACGACAATTGCGACACCACCCGTGATGAGGAATTGACGTAGCTTAGAGCCGAGGGACGAAATATGGAGTGAACGGGAATGGGGTAAAGGCCCGTAAATGCCTTGTTTATGAGGCCAAATGACGTTTTGGAGAGGGGTGGCAATAATGCATGATTGAAATCTCAAGATTAGGTCAGCAAAATAGATATATACATATTGTACTATGCGTGACTAAGGACGCTCCATAATTTGAAGATGATGGACTTTGTTTGAGAGCCGGCTAAGTGATGCATTTTGCTTATTCTAATGAGTCAACGCACGGGAGCTCTTCACGTGTCCATTTTCAAACTTCATGCTCAATATCATCTACCCTTGGAATCTATGTTTGTCAACTAAGGAAAGGAAGATAAAATATGATCACAGTAAACATACCTTATCCAGCTTCAAGTCACCAAATTGAGCAACAAGCTCAATCTACGCTCTTCGTCAGATTTGATTTTCGTGTCAAATTACGATTTGTGACACTTACGCATTGCTGGATGAGCTCGACATCTTCTTTACTAACTCCAACTCTCCTGATCCCTCTCAGATGCCATCCGGTGAGCCTGCCTAAGTTTTGGATCATAATCCCGGACAATACCACCAACTCAGTCTCTACTGGGCCAAGTATAGTCATATCTGAGAGATAGAAGCCATACGTGATGTTGTAATTGATAAAGTCGATATCTCTATGAGCCGCAAATGCCGCGTCGGTACTGGCTTGATTCTCCTTGTAAATGGTGTCCAGCCAATCCCTTCCTCTTTTGTGCGTTTCCGGGCCAACGTTCCAATTTTCTCTGAGAGAGGCGCCAATTAGTTCAAATGCATCTATAGTTAGCTTAGCTTTCGTTGGAATACCTGGAGAACGAATAGTCCTTGTCTTCATCTTTCTCGATTTTGGATATTCCAAGGAGAGCTTCTAATGGTTTGCAGACACCTTGGATCGATACGTTTTCAACAAGGGCTTCTCTCAAGCGACGAATCAAAGCTTGCCGAGATTCAGTTGTGGAATATTCTGGTTTGTTAATCAAATATGTGTAAAGTGTTGAGCCATTTCCGGGATCAATGCCAACAAGAGCTGATAACTATGCCTTAAGTCAGTTCAAGTCAAAGGGGTTCAAGTCAAAGGGCTTTCCGTGCTACACATACAGCAACCAAGTACCACTTGTCATGCCCAAGACTTTTGTGAGGAAACTTCTCCTCGAGAACCTTGAATAATGATACCGCTTTCTCAGGCGTCATTCTGTTGCCAAATTCCTTCAAGATCTTATTTATCAGCAAGAGCAAAAAGTACACGCCTAAATAATAATAGTTGAATAACAATTTGCTGCAACAAATGGTACATGTCTCATTGTGGCTGACGAAGCACTATTATACGGCGAGGCTGAATCATCAATTAGCACCTAGTGTAACCTTACCCGCCAAGCCTCTTTCATTCTCGTCATGAATGTGATACGAAGTAAAGCCCCACCCAAATGCAAATAGGAACGGATTGATTCCCAAAACAGTGTATTCGTTCAGGATTTCGGGGAAATACTACATAAGATATATCTTTCACATGCTGTACGAAAAGTAAAGTTTTGGTAGCTCGAATGTGGTAAAGGAAATTGAAAACCGTGATTTATTGACCAGAGGGCAAATGTGATAACAGCATTCGAAGCATGGGGTTACTACATGTCGTCTTCCAGACGAATGCTCTGCATGGTCATCAGTACAAACCTATCGCTTCCCTAATTTCTTCTAAAAACAAAACAAAAAAAGACTGATCAATTCAAAAGGTATGGAGATAAAAATAACCCATTCTGCTATCCACCAAACAATAATAGCTTGATATATTCTAAACTTACCCTCATTTCACTGTCCAAGATTTATGGATTACAGGCAAGCTTACGATCAGACTCGCACGCACCCGCCAAATCAAAGTTCGATGTATCATGGCAGATACAATATATCCAACAGTCTAACCGAGAAGCCGCACCAAAGGGGTGAAGGACCCCTCAATCATGTGCATTTATTCTTCGTATACAGAGAACTTTCTGAGCTACTGCTCTCTTATCAGCCATTACGTAGTCTACTGTTAGCGTCTCCTCTTGGACAAGGAAACTGGAGAAATTCCGTAGCTTTTCTGTGTTCGTAGTGAAAGAACCATAAAATAATAAGCAAACATCCGCAGGAAGTATAGGGTGGACGAACCCATTTTGGTTCGAACGTAGGGCGATGATTTGTGGAAGCCCTGCTACAGCTTTCAACATCAAATCTATAGTCTCTATTTCAGAGTCTTCGGCAATACAAGAAGATATCTAGAGTATCCAGATTAGTGTCCTATGTTACTTGTGATATTCGTGAAACTCTGTCCGACCATGTGGATCCGAAATGCAGATCATAAGAATACTTACAGTACTATCTTCGAACTGGTTCTCGAAGGCCCTGTTACTTGATTAGTATTAGGAGCGCACCGAATACCAAATTACTTACCATTTAACATAATTCACCCATGACTGCAAAGAGCGATGACAATCAGACGTACCATACGTAGAGCCTCTATCGCTGCAATTGAAAATCGTAATGATGATGTATATCCAAACGATCCAGTACGTACGATCCCAGTCTTCTAGAAGTACAGACCAGTTCAACGGCAGTGACTCATCTTGGTCATCTGATATCATTTGTACCACAGGAGTAAAGATGTCTTCATAGTTGATGCGCAACCAATCGAAAGCACACTCGAGGGACAGCATCTCAACTTTGTTTTCTTCTGGCATGCGTAACTCTTGGCTTTCTTGGTTGACGAAGAGATGTTCAGGATGCTGACAGAACGAACTGGACGAGAAATATAAGTTAAGGCGGGCAGTGATGGGTTGTATAGCTATTTGCAACACGGCAAGCTGTCTGTCTCTATACTCTACTGCTAGTCTCTGGTTAACGTTTCCAGGCACCCTTTGACCGTTAGCATTCCGTGCAACTGAAAATCAATTTTCGAAATTATGATATACCCTAACTTTGTACCGGACTCTTCCATCCGACGTATTTCAAGCTCCAGTTTATGGTGCAGAATCTGAAGTAGTTGTAGACTTCCCCCTAATGATCAAATGGTTAGCATTCTAACCACCTAAAGCTTCAGGAGTATTCGGACCCCTGGGCAGATGGGATATTTATGTTACATACTGTAGAGGGGACTAGCGTGCAGATGTGGGTCTCTCCCTGCACAATAGTTCCAGTTTGAAGTCAGAGACAAGAAGGTCCTTGTTTCTCGCTGGTTTCCCACCATACACAAGACAAGATCGATAAGATCATGAGGGAAGTAGTTTAGCTCCATGACACCGTGATAACTACTCTGTTTCTTGATTCGAAACATGAACTCTTCTTCGGGATTTGTAGGGATTATATGGCAAGTCTGTTGTCTGCGTAGTTGCAGGGCCTGTGGGCTAGGCTTAAGTTTCAGATTTACCGAATCAGCATCAAGGTCATCATTCGATGGCCTTGGAAGCATAAAGCCATACGCCACAAGAAGCTCACTGTTTGACTTGTCGCCATAGAAATTAAAAATTTGGTCACCTTTTGGAACCAGCATCTGGGTTAAGAAACTCAGCCCGCTATCCTTATTGGGAATCCATTGCACGCTATTGATTCCATTATGGTTTCCAATATCAATGATAGGAAGCAAAAGAGAGAACCGGTCTTTTTTAATGTGATTATGAGCTTCTGGTTCACTTTCCAAGGCACCTTCTGCAACCACCAAGGAAGCACGGAAACTACGGCTTCCAAATATAGTGGCAGCCCATTTATATAGATCATGACTATACTCTCGCCAATCTGTGAAATTGTTTTCAAGAAGAGATATTGCATTTCGCCATTCAGACATCCATAGATCATTCCGCTTCTTAATAGGTGGTTCGGCATTCGTACCATTCAGAAAGTAACGGTCTTCCTCAGGCCACAAGGCTGGTATGATCAGACTATCGGGTTCATTTGGCTGCGGTAAGAGACGAATGTAAGGCCACCAAAATGACTTCTCCTTCATCAAAAATTGCTGCATAAGAAAGAAAAAACCAATAACATTCGGGTCATCTTTTCCCAATGCCTCCAAGAAATTCTTGGGGAACGGTTCGCTCCAATTTGGAAATCTCGTGTTTGAAATTGTATTGAGGTATGAAAGCGAAATAGGATATGAGCATGTCGCAACAGTCGCACCTGGCTGTAGATCCTCGACGGCTCTGAAGGAAAGACCTGTGGCTGAATCCTGGTATATTTCCACTTTGGAATCAAGGCACGCTGTATGTTGCTGGCCCCATTCCAGGAGCTCCTGAATTCCCTGGTCTCCTTGGAACATTGCGGAAGTAGAATTTCTGCTCAGAACCGTAGTGATGTGGGATATGAGGATATACGGTGCGAGAGGTTGGAATTGACCAATAGGAAGGTGACCTGGAGTCACGTGAACTCAAGCGACCAGCTGCTGCGACACATTCTCAGTCAGGTGATATCAGGGGTCAGTTAGTGCAGGAGTAGTATGCCTTCACCAAAGCACCAAGACTCAAGATACCGTACAATGCCAAGTCAATTGCAGCATCGACATCTCAAGACTTGGTTCAGTAAGACGCTTTCGAATTATGTGATGTTCCCCCCCCAACACCGAGTGAACAGCGGATCCCACTTTCGTCTGACGCCTCAGAGAACGTCAGCTTCATGAAACACAACTGACCGTTCAATGATGCCGGAGCCGGGTTCATTCGATCTGATTTCCAGCTTCCAAGCATTTGCCAAGCATGCCAAGCGCTATCCTGCCAAAGCTGTAATAACAAACCGTTTTCACAGCCCGGTCGAAGTCGTCTGTCTTAAAAGTGCTTCTATTGAGCATTCTGAAGTGATGGAAATCAATGTGTTCCTCCTTTTTAACAACTCGCGGTCTCTAAAGACCATCTTCATCTCGCCAAGTTACTGCGACTTGCAACAAAAGCTTTACTCACGCTGCCACTGGCTCAAATTCCCGTTCTCCCGGCTCTTAGTCACGGGATCTGGATGATATCAGAAGCCATCATTATTTGGAGTAGATGACGCTGTCGTTAAATGATGCTGATAACACTTCTACCTGCTTTCAAAGAAATCTTAAGAATGTCTCATCTAATAAGTGAACCAGAGCGGAGCGTGGTGGTGGCCACCACAGACCAGGGGTTTTTATACTAATGACGAAAGAGTGCAACAGCTGCTGAGAGGTGTGCCGATAATACCAAGGAAAATGAATTTTCTACACAAGGTCACCATTGAATACTGAGGTATGTGTCTCATACTTAAATGAAGTGGTTCGATGATACAGAAGTCTCGAAGAGTCATTGTGGCGGTTTGTTCTTTGTTTAAAGAATCTGGCCATATTCAATGCTGTAGCTTGGCACATACCTCCTGAGGAATAATCATTAGACTTTCCAGTGGTTCCCAAAATCTTACAAACTCTAACCTGTCAAAAGGTTCCATATCACTCGTGAGAGGCCATAATTGTGAGCTAGAACGGTTTGAAAGTCGTACTAAGCGAGCTTAACCCCTATTTCAAGGATTTCTGCCTATAGCTTGCGAGAGTGTGTTCCAAAGTCAGTGTGACTGACCACCATCGATTGTAATACCTACTATACAAAGTCTAGAGAACATGAAATTTGTACGGCGGTACGTGAGGACCGATTGCGAAAAACATGTTGCTTGCAGAACAGTAGAGAGCTATATGGTTGGGATCGCAAATAAGCATTCCTTTCTTTTAATATTGAACTTTATGTCAAGTTATTGATATTGTTGAAGAGGAACGCTAGCATGGTTTCCTAATTCACTTAGAAGAGTTTGATGCAATCAAATAACAGTATTAAGGATTTTCTTCTCTCTCTTTCTCTTAGAGTATCACCTGGCTAAATGTACAGATTTTCTTTTATTTGTAACTCTAAGCTTCGTAAACAGTTCACTTCAAGTAAAGCTTCAATTTTCTCTGTTTCTGAATGATTTTGTTATGTTTTTCTGTTTACTGTAATTCAATATCCTCTGACTGGTTAACATCTCCACATCTCAGCCTTGCCGAAAAGGGCAACTTTTCGCAGCCTGACAGGCCAGCCTTAAATTTAGGAAGATTCCATCAACCGCCCATGACATCTTCAGCTCAACACCAAGACCCCAACAGGCGCAATTTCAGGATGGGAAAGCGACAGGCAACAGAAACATTGGAGTCAGTTGCAGGGACAGACTCCCCCGCCTCTAAGAAATCCCGAGTTGAGAACTTCCATGAGCTTCATAATGGTTCTGAACTTCCTGCACGAATGGCACGAACAAACATCGAACCATCTCCGTCAATCCCTGACGAAGAAGATAACATCCAGTCAGATGGGGAGGAGGAAGACGAGGAGGCGACTCAGGTTGCAACAATAAGACAGAATGCGCCTGTAGAAGGCTACGATGATTTGTATCTCGACACGATAAATCGAAGTATCCTCGACTTTGATTTCGAGAAGCTTTGCTCAATCTCTCTCACAAATATCAACATATATGCCTGTCTAGTTTGCGGAAAATACTTCCAGGGACGTGGCCCTAAATCGCACGCGTATTTTCATGCTTTGGAGGTTAATCATCATGTCTACATCAATATGCAAACACAGAAGGTCTACGTGCTACCTGAAGGATACGAAGTCAAGAATAAGAGTTTGGAGGATATCAAATTTGTATCAGATCCAACATACACGAAGGAGCAAGTTGTAGCGATGGACCGGCAACAACTTACAGCGTGGACGTTGGACGGAAAAGAGTACACGCCAGGTTTTGTGGGCATGAACAATATCAAGGAAAACGACTATTTCAATGTTGTCCTTCAAGCGCTTTCACACGTACCACCTTTGCGAAACTTCCTCATGCTGGAAAACTTCTCACAGAAACCCGAGCTGATTAAGAGGCTCTCCATTTTGGTCCGGAAAATATGGAATCCAAGAGCTTTCAAATCCCACGTTTCACCGCACGAGCTCCTACAAGAAATTTCATTGAGGTCGGCTAAAAAATTTACTTTGACAAACCAGTCAGATCCGGTAGAATTTCTCTCATGGTTTCTGAACAATTTACATCTAGCGCTTGGAGGTAGCAAGACAAAACCAGGAAGTAGTATGATACATCAGGTATTCCAAGGCAAATTGAAGGTGGAATCTCAAGCTATAACAGCCAAGGCTGACGCAGGAGACCGCCTTCGATTTGAAGAAGCTGCTGAGGTCAAGACTGATGTGAGCCGCTTCCTTATGCTTACCCTAGATCTGCCATCTGCTCCTTTGTTCCAAGATGAGCTAGAGAAGAATAGCATACCCCAGGTGCCATTAACGGGCATATTGTCAAAGTACAACGGCTTAACCCCACAAGAACACCTCAACACACGGAAACGCTACCGTCTCTTGCACCCCTTACCACCCTATCTTTTGTTCCATATCAAGCGATTTTCTAAGAATAAGTTTGTATCGGAACGAAACCCTACCATCGTTACATTCGATGCGCGTAATTTGGATATGGCACCTTACGTGGAACCTAATCCAAAATTCCACCCGGGAGGAGAGCCAATATGGTATGACCTGGTGGCTAACATTGTTCACGAGGCCGTTCGAGGCAAAGATGACAGTGTGGAGGGTGAAGCAGGAAGAGAATGGAAGGTGCAATTGAGGAATCGTGCAAAGGACAATTGGGTCCAGGTGCAAGACCTGTTTGTTGAAACAGTGAGGAAGGAAAAGCCGCTATACCTAGGGGAGAGTTATCTTCAGGTTTGGGAAAGAAGAAGGGATCCAAAGAAGAAAAATGTACGATAAGTGATCTGACCTCGACTAGATCGTGGTAAGATCAAGCTGTGTGTATTCTGTAATAAGATTCGATTCACAACACGTATATGGAAATAGATTAATACCTGTTCTTGATTAGCACTGTGCGATAGCATAGTGCTTATGTACCAATTAAAGCTTTGAGAGTGACCTTTTCCAAGGTACAATTATCCACAATTCAACGTGTCAATTCAAGATCAGAGATTTATAGAACTGATAGTACTGTACCTTGTAAAGCTTCTAGTGTATCAAACGTTTGGACATCAATTAGGGAGAGCCTAGTAAGATCTGCATACAAAGAACTAGCATCGCGATTGATATAACAAAGACTTGGATCTGGCTGGGGCGTGTGTGGTCTCTATGGAAAATGGTAGTATCTAAATAATTTAAAAATCCATCAAGGCAATTATGGTGCTTAAATTACAACATGAAAGAGTAGGCGAGTCTAGAATTAGGATAGAACTAAAAAGAGCACTCACTCACTTCAGTGACAAATAATTAAAAACTGGTGTTTAAAGTCTTGGTTGAGGATTGTAGATCCGTTATGATGTAGTTCATTGAGTGGGTATTTCTCTATAAGATAAACATAATTATACTTCTTCTCGATGCTCAAAAAACAGGTAAAACCCCTGCCCATGATCTTGAGCTCTATCCAGTATTTAGTACACCTCAAGCATCATTGTCAGATGTAGCGTTTGGCTTTGGCTTCTCCACCCGCGGCACCTCGAATACAACTCCCCCGTTCCTCCCTTCTCTGAGCTTCTTCCACCGGCCAAAACGGTGCTCTTTTCCAACTGCAGCAACAATACAGATGCCATCTTTACCTCTATCTCCACGCTCAAACACGGATATATCATTGATAACTCCTCTCACTGCAGAAGATGAATCTACTGAAGAGATACTAATGGATTGTCCATTCTTGGCAGGTGCAGTCGAACCAACTATACCCACTGCTTCGATTTTCTTTTTATCGTCACTGACTCTCCAAGCTCTTATGCAGCCATCCCAACTCCCACTCAGAATAAGGTCAGAATATGGCACTGTTGCAAGCGCAGTAATCCACCTAGCCTGCGGTACCGGAATGACATTCGGATCTGGATGTGTCTCTGCGGATGCCTCATCCAGCTTCATGACAGGATCCACTCCATGGGTCGAGGTGATGGTGAAAATCGGCTTTTTCTTGTGTATCACCCACAGGGATATACCACCATTATCTCCACCTGTGACAAACATTTCTTCATCAACCATAGCAACTCTGTCCATAGAATTCTCCAAAGCTTTTAGAGCAGACCCATGTTTCTTTTTATCTCCTCCACCACCGCGAAATACTAGTTGCGTCTCCTCAACAACCTTCCAATACCTAGCAGTTCGATCTCGAGCTCCCACACTGACACAATTCTCCCTTGCCAACGCTGCAATATCAGAAACTGAGTCCTGATGCCCGAATAGAGTCTCAATGTACGCTAATGTATCGAGACTCCATATCTTTATAGTTCGATCTGCAGAACTCGAGTATAGCTGATTTGTACCCCTACGAAAAGCTAAGCCGGTAACTGAATCACGGTGCTGCAAAAAGACGCGCACTGGCGTTAAGCTTTCTGCTTCCCAGACAACTATCCTATGGTCCCGTCCCCCAGTCACTACATATTTGCCGTCTTCCGAGGCAGCAACCGTAAGTATATCATCTACGTGACCCATGTACGTAATCTTTTCCTTCGCTTTTTGCCGATTACCTCTTGCAAATGACTAGATGAAGGTCAGTAAGCACGTCATCAATCCAGAAAGAACATTTGCACATACAACTTGAACAGGCTTTCTCCTTGGAGGTGCTTGTCTTGACTTGGTTTTTTTCCCGAGGTATTGATTCTTGGGTAAACTGAGCTCTGATTAGAATTGTAATTGTGTCTGTTTGGTAAAGCTCTCAAGTATGCCGGGCCAAATCTGTCCAAAAGGGAGTGAACATACTCTTGAATCAACCATTTTATTAAGCACAAGTCCTTTGAAACTGTGTATGCATATGGAGGACAGGTGGCGGCGCTTGTAAATGTCTGGGTATTGCACTTAAAAGTAGTATGCGAACCAGCTTCGAATGATAACCCATCTGCCAATTTTCTGTACAGTTTACCTTTAGACTCTGCAGAATCCTCTTCTAACCTCTCGGCTAAAAGGTCTCGATCTATTTGGGCGGCATCAAATCCACCTATCTCATCCACTATGTCCTGACGAGTGTTTTCCAGGTATCGCTCGGCCAGACGGAGTCGCTTTTCTGCTGCTGTCTCTTCTCCGTCATCTTCAGAGCTCGACTGGTCTAAATCTCTTTCTGCAGACTCATCTCTGTGTGCTTCATCACTTTCATCGTCACTCCCGCTTATAGATTCGTCTCTCTGTGGTTTTCGTGGACGTGGGGCAGTGGCAGATCGGGAGTCTCTCGACGTTTTAGAGGGTGCAAATCTTTTTTTTGGAAGTTCGTTGGTATCAGACCGTTTGCGCTTATTCTCTGACTTCGGTTTCGTAAAAAAAGAAGACATTGTGCCCGACTGTGGTTCTTCTCTGGCTACGGAGGAAAAATGTCGAACTTCTTCTTGAAAATAATTATGGGTCCTAGATTCAGTTACAGGGTACCTTAGCGGTGGCTTCCAAAGGTCACGGGAAACATGAAGATTTGGAGTGTTCGAGGACCCAACATTATACGTAGGTATAATACATATGGCTATAAACCCCTTTTCCAAATCAGATATATCCAACTTGCGTGCGACAGCTGGATGCATTAAAGTATCCAGATTTCCCACAAAGGAAAAATATTTTGGGTCATCACGTGATAAATTAGTACGCTAATCCCTTAACAGTTAGTAAGGTTTGCGGACAAGGCAGAGCTCCAACGCGTACAGCTCTGGGGGAAGATGAACTCTTGAAGCTCATAACCTCTCTCTATCCAATCTTCATATTAACGCAAACATGTGAGTCCACTCTTTCTCCATGCAAATTATGGTGATTAACAATGCGCAGGGAGGTCCTACTCGGAATTACTGGTAAGGACTTTACTCTCATTGCCTGTTCCAAAGCAGCAATGAGAGGAGCTACTATTTTGAAGGCGTCTGATGATAAGACCCGACCTCTAAACAAGCATACCTTAATGGCATTCTCCGGAGAGGCAGGAGATACAAGTATGATTTATGATATCCTATGAAGATTCTCTGCTGACAATCTCCAGTCCAATTCGCAGAATACATTCAAGCTAATGCTCAGCTATACTCCATGCGCAACGGCACCGACCTCTCTCCCTCCGCTCTTGCCCATTTTGTCCGAGGTGAACTTGCTTCCTCACTTCGTTCACGTAAGCCCTATAATGTCAACCTCCTCCTTGGTGGCTTTGACCCCATTACCGAAAAGCCATCACTCTACTGGATGGATTACCTAGCAGCACTTACTGCCGCTCCATATGCCGCCCATGGTTACGCTCAATACTACTGTTTGTCAATTTTGGATAAACATCACCACCCCGATATCGATTTTGAGCAAGGTATGAAGGTGTTGAGGATGTGTACCGATGAATTAAAGAGAAGATTGCCAATTGATTTCAAGGGCATGTTGGTTAAAGTCATAGACAAAGATGGAATCAGGGAAATAGACTACAACGATGATGCGCGGATTGCTTGTCCTTGATTTGATGTGGTTATGGCAGGATAGGGTCATGAGACATGGTTGGGTGTATTATAGGCTTTCAGCATGGCGTGCATGGCAATCTACGCTTTCGAAAAGGATGTTGACTACTACAAGTGCGAGCATATTTGCTGCAGAACCCTGACTTCGTGTCTCAATTTCTGATACATGTTAAGGCTCAACTTCATGTTTCAACCATAATCGGACATGTCCATGTTTTTCTATTTAAGCCCTTCCCAGGTTCAAAGGTCTCCACCAAGAGATTTTCTGAGACACCATGCATTATATGAAAGATCAAAAGATTCTGCAAATTGACGCATTTTAAGACAGGTCTTGTGATGTTGCAGCAGTAATTTTTACGCTACTTTGGTAAAATGGAGATATGCAATGTAGAAGTTAATTTTCTTTGGCACCTTGCGAATCGAATTAGAAATGCATCTATGGCATTTCAATTTCAATTTCTTGTGTGAAATACACGAATCTATATGATGTCTAGTCAGATGATATCAACTGTCCATTTATTTTCCGTAACTAGGACGAATAAAATACTTAACATTATGGATGAAAGGGGCTACCTTAAGCACGTGACTTTAGCACGCGCTAGTGGCGATTTCAGAAGCGGCTCCTGGTTTTTTTCCAAATCCTCCTCTTCACAACACTTTCCTCCACAACATCCAAAACTTCCCTACACTCTCTCTGAAGTAACATCCTCCAGAGCACTATCACGGCAAAAATATACAAGGCATCCGCCTAGTCTTTCTCTTAGGGTTTTTTTTATTGCCTTTTCATACTTTTCTTCAATCCGCCTTTCGCGGTTTCAGATACACCGTCACAAATCTTTTCCACTTCTTTGCACATACCTGTGTAAGTCTCCCACCTTGGCTTTTACTTTACTGAACAGGAAAACTAACACTATGGAAAAGGTGAATAATCGAAAACTCATAAAATAATCCAAACCACAGCCTCTACCTCGATTAATATTCAACATGGCAGACCAAACCCCTAACCCCAACAACCTAAACATGGGAGCGTTGAACCTTAACGGCGGCGCTGGTGAACCACGCTCCTACATTCCACCTCACATGCGAGGCCAGGCTCAGTCTCGAGCTGCCCCAGCCGCTAACGGTGGACCAGCTCCAGCTGGTCCAGGACTCGCTGGTAGCGCTTGGGCTCCTACACCTGCTGGGTACGTTAGAATCTTCCGTGATAGGCAACTTCATATTACGTTTGTTTATGTCCCCATATACTGACTTTCGCAGTGCCAACGGATTCCAAGGTGAAGGTCCTCGTCCTGCCGGCTGGGCTAACGCACCGGAGTTTGCTCCTCGTGCTAACGGTCCTCCTGCGGCTGCACCAAGTGGCGGTCGCCCTGGATGGGACGGCGCTCCTGCACCTGCTTTCAACAAGAATGGATATGGCAATTCTGGATCCGGTGGTACTAGCTCTCGTGGAAGCGGAGATGGCTCATGGGCCAACGGCAAGCATGTCGCAGGACCTGCTAATGCACGCGTCGAACGTGAACTCTTTGGTGTCCTTGATGACCCAAGCAAGCAACAGACTGGTATCAACTTCGAGAAATACGATGACATCCCGGTCGAGGCCTCTGGACAAAATGTCCCTGAACCAGTTCTCACCTTTACCAACCCACCCCTCGATGACCACTTAATCAGCAACATCAAACTTGCTCATTACACAGTTCCAACCCCAGTTCAGAAATACTCTATCCCAATTGTCATGGGCGGCCGTGATTTGATGGCTTGTGCTCAAACTGGTTCCGGAAAGACTGGTGGTTTCTTATTCCCCATTCTGTCTCAGGCATTCATCAACGGCCCAACGACTGCTCCTGGCCAGCAAGGTGGCGGCAATTTCGGTCGTCAACGCAAAGCCTATCCTAACTCTTTGATTCTTGCTCCAACTCGTGAGCTTGTCTCCCAGATTTACGAAGAGTCTCGCAAATTCGCTTACCGTTCTTGGGTTCGCCCTTGCGTTGTATATGGTGGTGCCGATATTGGTTCCCAGCTCCGCCAAATTGAGCGTGGCTGTGATTTACTCGTTGCCACTCCAGGTCGTCTAGTCGATTTAATCGAGCGTGGACGTATCTCCCTCGCAAACATCAAATACTTGGTCCTTGACGAAGCTGATCGTATGTTGGACATGGGTTTCGAACCACAGATCAGACGTATTGTCGAGGGCGAGGATATGCCTGGCGTTCAACTTCGTCAAACTCTCATGTTTTCGGCCACCTTCCCTCGCGATATCCAGATGTTGGCTCGCGACTTCTTGAAAGATTACGTTTTCCTTTCTGTTGGTCGTGTTGGTTCTACCTCTGAAAACATCACTCAGAAGGTTGAGTATGTCGAGGATATGGATAAGCGATCTGTTCTCCTTGACATTCTTCACACTCACGGTGCCGGTCTCACCTTGATCTTCGTTGAAACTAAGCGAATGGCCGATTCACTGTCTGATTTCTTGATCAACCAAAACTTCCCTGCCACTTCTATTCACGGTGACAGAACCCAACGCGAGCGTGAGCGCGCCCTCGAGATGTTCCGTAACGGTCGTTGCCCAATCCTTGTGGCCACTGCTGTTGCTGCTAGTACGTATTACCCTTTCCGTTTTTGTCAACCCCACCAATTCAAGACCCAAGCTGGGCTGGACACCATTAATTGAAGCAAGTGCTACACAGAGTTTCGCCCAGCGGCTTGCTCAACATAATGGACCTTCCACCACGATGGATCTTCATCCATTCCTTCACTCAACCTCGACATACCGCTTCTTCGCTCGCCATACTCTCGGACATCTCAGATCAGTGTGAAGCCTTCAATCATTGCCTGCCAATCACTCTCACGCAAAAGTACTTTTGGGATATACCCCTCACAGCCCTCATTCACGTCCTCACTCATTCCCGCCGCCAAAGTACTTTGGGATAGACCCCTCACAGCCACGATGGGCCCTGAGACAGATAACATCTCGGTCTACATCCTGTGGTTGGCTTGGAATTGTCTGTCTCTCACCAACCCTGCTCTCAAGAACTATGCTTTCGACCTTGTCTTTTCAGCCGAGCGTGTAATGGAAGATCTCATGCAGCTATTTACCTTTGAATTTGCCCCTGGCTTGCTGCAGGTCTTCCGTTCTTCCACAGCTCCTACAATCTCTTACTTCAAGACTTTGCCTATGCATCTCTCCAAGCTCTGGGCTGTCTATCTACTGGTTCTTGAGAAAGCTGGACACCGTCCTAGAATCTACGTAGGCAGTGGCACTTGCTCAGAAGGGGGTGTCAAGAGAAGAATGACTGCCTACGATAGAAGATCTCGACCCGGAGGCTCCGATCCCTGCATACCTCAATATGTCGAGGCCGCCTTGCAAGAAGGATACACCATCACCCACAAAGGTCTGCTTGTCTGGACTCCTCTACCACTTGCTTCAGATCGATATGTCCTCCGCTGCTTCGTCCTAGTCCTGGAATGTGTCTTCACTCTCTGCTTCTGGGCCATGAGGAGTCGTACAAAGGACTATTTCATGCCTGCTCTGTGTCCTTGGCCCATCGATAGCTTGACCTACGATGGCTGCTGCTCGCACTTCTCCATCAATGAACAGGTGCATGGCCGTGACGATAGCATTGGTACACCTGATGAAGTCAATGCTGCCGCCGCCGAGAGAAAGATAGTCAAATCTCGCCAATACGTAGCCAATAAAGGCCCAGGAGTCAATGCCGCCAATACCAAGGCCTATGGCGATAGAGTATTGGAAGAACAGAAATACAAATGCGATGTCTGCATCCGCACATTCCCCAACAATGCAAAGCTTCTATACCATCAACAGACTTCCTTACACATCAGAAAGGCAGCTGGCATTGTCTCTCGCCCTGCAGGCCGTGGCGGTTCTCAACACGCTACCGTCAACAAGAAGTACTTTTGCGAAACCTGCCAACACGCTGCTTCAACTGCTGCTAGGCTCGAGATTCATCTAAAAGGCCCTAGGCATGCGAAGAAGCTCAGAGTTCTAGCGTCGAGCTCTAAGCTCGACTAGAACTTATTACTACCGCCTTTTTGGACTTTCCTTCTGTCATTCTTCAGTTCTATTCCAAAACAGCTTCAGTTCATGTTATTAACTCATTGTCATCACATTTGCTAACTCATTTTCTATCAATAGGGTACGTGATTGCTTTATCCTTTGCTGACATCCCCTAGAACACTGTAGCCCTTGTAGAACACTGCTAACTGCTTAAAGAGGTTTGGACATCCCGAATGTCACCCACGTTGTCAACTACGATCTCCCAACCGACATCGACGATTACGTTCATAGAATTGGTCGTACTGGTCGTGCCGGTAACACTGGTATCTCCACAGCATTCTTCAACCGTGGCAACCGTGGTGTTGTGCGTGACCTTCTCGAACTTCTCAAGGAGGCAAACCAAGAAGTTCCAGCTTTCCTCGAGAACATTGCCCGTGAGGGTGCTGGATTCGGTGGCGGCGGACGTGGCGGCGGACGCTCTGGAGGTGGGCGTGGCCGTGGAGGTGGAGCAAACCGTGATTTCCGAAAATTCGGTGGTGGTGGTGGTGCTGCCCCAGCCTACGGTAGTGGCTTCGGCGGGCCTCCTGCACCAGCTTACGGTGGTGGATTCGGTGGTCCTCCTCCAGCTGCTGCGTACGGTGGTGGTGGTGCACCAGCTTATGGTGGAGGTGGAGGTGGCAGTTACGGTGGTGGATCTTATGGCAACCCATCTGGCGGCGGTGGTGGCAGTGGCCAATCTTGGTGGTAGACTTCACAGTCGGACGTCATTTCTACCTTTCTGATCGCATTTCGGATTCGATAGAGGGGAGTCGGCGTCACATGGTTTTATCTTGTCCTTTGCGGATATGACCACATTGCTTTTTTTACATTTCATTTTCACTTATAACGATTCTAATGGCCTCTTAACGACTGATGCGAATATTTGCCTCCTGCAAATCATTTCGTCTCGAGTCGTCATATACATCCAGCAGCATTTTACGATAGACAGCGTTGTTTTTCTATCAGCACACTTTCGCCCCATGATACCCTAGAGAGATCACAGGCGATCCGAGTGCTGCGATGAGAGGCCTGCTACAGGCGTCAATATGCTGCTCCACCATTAGATGACTATCTCGCGAGTCTCTGTTTTAGTTTGCGGTTGCGGTTGCGGTTGCGGTTGCGTTAGACTCAATTAAATTGGGGATGTTGCTTAGGATCTTCGTCATGTAATGACAACTAGATCTCGAGGGACAGTGGGCTTGTTTTCCATCTTTTGCTTACTTTGGGCGTTCTTCTGCGCGGGCATATTTGTGTTCGCAGACCTGTGATGGCTATGGAAGTGCTCCCGCCTCATCAAGGCAGAGGCACAACAGGGCAGAAGGGTTAGAAATACGCAGAGTGATGGGAAAGATAGTGCTAGAAATCCTAATAAATAAGTTCTCTCCAAGTTGACGTGTTCTGATATATGTGATTTACCGTTTGATATTCGAATGGAAGTCATGTAACTATGTCACATGACCCGTCGTTAAGTATATAGACACTCACTTCGTACATAATCAATACAACGAGATGATCCCACCGAAATACAACAAGCACTACGCTATTACGAGCGTGTAGTGTCCCGTCTTCAAAATGATCTCACTCCAATAACCATGCGTATGGCGAACCGACATTTACTCGCGTGAATTATACTTTACTTAATCCTATAGCTTAATCATATCACATCCCATAGCAGAATATATATGGTGGACTTATGCAACATGCAAGTTTGGTGCAAGCACAGATATGATTAATTGTATTAGGTAGAGGCAGTGAGTTCTTCGAGTCAACCATACTGACTCGGTCTTGGCAATGCTATATGACCACACCCCAATAATGATCCCAATTGAGCCTGTCAACGATTACCTCTGCTTCGGAACGACTAGGGCGGACAGCAAACCTTAAACCCTTCTGGGGAACTTCTGGGGAAGATGCACCGAAACGCGGGGGTCGCGCGGTAAGGTTATACTTATCCTTTAGGAAAAGCAGGACTCGGGTGGAAACATCGGCATGGTCATACTGGAATTACTGGTGCTGGAAAGAGCATGACGGCATGCGGAGTGACTTTCTAATTCACCCACCTCTCTATCCTACAAACATAGTCTGATGACCTTATATTTGTTTGTAAACACCCTTCCTCTCTCGAGCAAGATCGTCAGTGAGCCAAAAGGATATTAGTTGTATTTGATCAGACAGAATACTCTTAATATTTAAAGTTTCTTAACTTGACTATCATGAGTGACCGACGCCAGTTGCGCTCTCCCCAGAATCCATCTTCAGCTGAGATTTCACTTCCATCCACGAGAGTTCGAAAGCTGAGCGTAAGGAATGCCGATAATGACAAGCAGCGTGAAAGAAAAAGGGCGCTGGACCGAAAGGCGCAGCGAGCATCGAGAGAAAAAACTCGATCTCATATCGCCCACCTGGAAAATATGGTTCAAATATTGAGCAACACGAATGGAAGTGCTGCAACAAGTAAATTAATGGAAGAAATCACCCTGCTCCAGGCCGAGATAGATCGCTTACGGAAAATTATTGACAGCATCAGATCTGCTCTGGGAACAGGTGTCTTCGAGCCAGCAGAACAAGACGGACCACATAGGTAGTTTGAGTCCCAAAAGTATTTATTGGACTGATACTTACTTATATATAGACAGACATCTCCGTCTCTAGAAAGCCTGCCAGGATGCTCTTCTAAATACATAGGTGCTAAAAGTACCAATGTATCTGACACACGTTCCTCTCGAGGCAAACAGCTTGAATTCGAGGTAAACGAGGACAACAACTGGGGAGAGCCTTCCCTAGAAGATGACCCAGATGATCTAGGGAGGATTACGAAGGAAGATCTAGATGAGTACCGGCTCGATAAACCTCCAAGTGATTCCATTAGTTCCGGGAATAATTTCGAAGGGACTAGTAGGATGAAAGACAGTTCAGTAGCACTGCTAAATAAATGGGGGGCACACAGGAACAAAGTCTTTGAACACACGCCATTTTGGAATCTTCCTTACCCACTAAAGACAACGATGCCAGAACCGCCAACTCCGGATTTCACGCCCTGTCCAATCTGGATGAAGGCAAATGCCATTTACGCTGGTATATTCAAATATCCAAAGGAGCGAATCATATCAGCGAATAAAGCAGAGCCAGGGTCATTGACTAAGGTTGTGAAGGAAGGCTGGGGCTCACTCTCTCTTGCAGAAAGGTCTAATCCAGTGCTGCAAATTTTGAAAGAAGTTGATCAAAACTTATTCTGGGACCTTGATCCAGTGACTAAATTTGCCAACCTTTATAAGAGCTTGCTTCTTCTCAAGGTAATATTATGCATATGGGAATTCTTATATTTCGTGAGCTGACGAGATAGTATTACTTCAACCCTGATAATAAGAACTTGGAAAAAATGCCTCTTTGGCAGAGGCCAGTGTATGCTTGATTATTATTGCTGCCATATATGTTCTAACAATATTAAGTCACTCTCAAAAGACATGCCAACACCCGCTACCAATAGACTTCTTTCCTTGGCCTGCTCTCAGAGATCGTCTCGTACGGCACCACAAATACTACTTCGCTACCAATGAATTCTCGGTCAATTATCGTCAGCACTTCAAATTTAGCTGGCCATTCAAATTTGAAGATACCTATCGTTACGACTATGCAACACATATGTACACCATATCTCCCCTCTTTGAGCGATATCATCGCGATATGGAGTGCTGGGCTTTGGAAGAAGTCTTCTTTCAAAAGTTTCCCGAGCTGATCGGAGAGATCAGTGTGTATGAGGTTGGTTTGGATGGGGCGAGTGATCGCTCTTCGTTACTTACAGATATCAATGCCCATACTTCTTTTGCAACAGGTGAGGTAGAGCATAGAACCACTTGTATAGATGAATTCGGAGCCGTGAACTGTGATATTGGGAATGAGGACGTGATGGAACTTTTTGTAAGTCTAGCTCTCTATTAAATTTCTTATTCAGGCTTGCAACATCCCACTTACTGGTCACTTCCGAATTGGGACCACGGCATCAATAAGCTGTTATAATTCAATCTCTGGTATTGAGGACTCGCTATACAGAAAACTGACTGCGCGACTGCCGTGCTAGAATGAATGCCCACCCACGTAGGAGTATGAAATAAAGTGGAATGGATAACATGAGTAGCATTTGACTGGTACATATTTGATTGGGTTCAACTTCCTACAATTCCGAATATCCGGTCCTGCGCTTTAGTTTGAGACCCTCCGTATCGAACTATTCGGTAAAAAGACATTCTGGGTCTAATTAAGTCTGAGGTATAATTCTTAACTCAATAACTTCATAGACCCACTTGATTCAACACGATATATACCGAGGACAAATGAGTTGGAATTTTTTTACTTTTTGTTACATTCTTGCTCCAAGCTATAGTCATGTGCAAACAATAAACTTTTATCAACTCTACTTCTTCTTGATGTACAAGGTCTGGATATTGCAGAACGCTTTCATACCAGCAACTCCCCACTCGCTACCAAGACCAGACTCCTTATGTCCTCCAAAAGCAAACTTTGGATCAACTTCGAGATGTGCATTCACCCACACGCTGCCAGCATCTATTCTTCTAGCAATGCGAGCTGCTTCATCGAGATCAGACGACCAGACAGAAGCACCAAGACCCATCTTGGTGTTGTTAGCCCGTTGAATAACCTCCTCCTCATCGGACCATTTCATGATTGGAAGGATAGGTCCAAAGGGTTCCTCGACCACAATTCGCGAATCCTCAGCTGGGTTGTCGATGATGGTTGGGTTGATAAAGTAACCAGCTGAATCAGGAACTTTGCCTCCGACAGCTACTTTCTGGCCTTGCTTCTCAACATCGTCGAAGAAGCCTTGTACACGCTCGTATTGCATAGCGTTCTGAATTGGTCCTAAGAAGACACCTTCCTCAGTGCCGTCTCCAACCTTGAGGGTCTTTGTGTAAGCAACTATGGCATCACGGAACTCGTCGTAAATAGACTCGTGAATATAGATACGCTTGAGGGCAATGCAGATTTGTCCGGAGTTGAGGAATGCAAGTGTTGCGATCTTTGGTGCGACTTCAGCAATATTGACACTCTTGCAGACAATCGCAGGGTCCTTTCCTCCAAGTTCTAGAGTAACACGTTTAAGGGTCTTGGATGCAGATTCCATGACCTTCTTTCCGGTTGCGGTGGAACCAGTGAACGAGATCTTGTCGATATCGGCGTGGGCTGTGAGCCAGGGTCCTAGGTTGTCATCACCACTGAGGACTTGAACGACTCCGGGTGGGAAGAACTTCTGGGCGAGCTCAACGAGCTTGATGCCGCAGTATGGAGTAAATGGGCTATGATAGTTAGCTTCGTGTATTACAAATAGATGACCAGCGAACTCACGATGGCTTAACAATGATGCAGTTTCCTGTTAACACTGCTGGAGCTATCTTTCCAATAGCAAGTTGGATTGGAAAGTTCCACGGAACAATTGCAGCTACAACACCAAGAGGAGTGTAACGTGTGATCACCTTACGCTCCTCGGTCTCCTCCTCAACAACTTCAGGGAGTTCCAACTTCACATTCTCAGTCAACCAGTGGTATCCAGAATCAACCTCTGCTTGAGCCATTGCCATGGGCTTACCCTGCTCCTTTACTAAAAGTTGAGCAAACTCGACGCGGTTCTCTTTCAAACCTTCAGCGTATGCGGAGACGGCCTTCTTTCGTTCTTCAACTGATGTTCTTGACCAGCTCTTGAATGCCTCGTGGGCAGCCTTAACGGCATCATCTACATCCTTCGTTGTGGAGATTGGAACTGGGGCATTCGCCTTCTTGTTGGCAGGATTGATTCCTGTGCGTGTCTGCTCTGCGTCGATGAGCTTGCCGTTGATTATGTTTTGGAAAGTGTCGAATTGGATCTTTCCAGAGCCATCTTGGCCATTGCTGGTAGCTGATGGTGCCATGATTAATATGTTTTGTGTGTATTGATCTTTTCGGGGTATGTGATGACTGTGACTTTGCGTATTTTTGCTTCGGTTCCTTTGTCTTATGTACAGATACCTAGATTTCTGGCAGGTAATGAAAGATCGAGGGAGGGGTACAATTTTATATTTGTCAAGAAAGTGATTTGGAAGCTCCGCATGACTATGCGGAGCTTTAAGCGGCTACTCCTAAGGCCATACCCGTTGTCATGTCAAGCAACACGAGTCGTGTAAGGTTGTAACAGCGAACCATGGTATTTCTCCATACCCCCCTCTCTAATGGCTGACTTACATTGAACAAAGCAGTAGCCCATGAATAGTCGCAGAGTTCTGCGGGGTTACACCATTGTAACAGTTGGATGTGGAGACCTATACACGTCACGACTCGCAGCTTCAACCCAGGAGAGTTCAGCCTCTACTCACTAGTCGTTACTAATTAGCAACACCATAGAGGAAAATAGTTAATCGAATTGGAGTAATGGTATCGAGGCATCCTTCTTCGGCAGATGCGTGTTGTGACCTCAGGCACTACATCTCCATTAGTTAGCTGTCTAGATCTCTCGCTACGGAGAGCTTCCTTTCTTAGACTCAGAATACAAGAACCTTATCACACGTTTACACAGAGGCCCTTGACAATGCTCTATACTATTTCCCAAAAACTAAGCCTTCTAAGTGGTTGTCAAGCTGCACATCTTGCGTCGAAACAGACTCTTATTTCCGACATCTGCTCCATAATCGTGCGTGTTCGAACGCGGGCCTACGTAGCAGCCAAGCTCTATCTTGAAGATACTCATCCCTGGCCCCAGATGGCCCCATACATCAGTTAACTTGTGGGCCTGAGTAGTGATAGAAATTGCAGTTTCTATATGGAGTTTCTGTTACGCATGCGTGCCGTATATTTAGTTCTTGTTTCGTGTGGTCAAACCATGGTCTGGTCATGGTGGAGGTAGTGTGGAATGCTGCTCACAAAATAGTCGGCCTGATGCTCGGAACTGCTTCGTCGGCATTCTTCAAGCACGGAACGGCTATGGGATCCTTGCATACCCGCTGCAGAACATGCCGGTCGGGTCCACATCTCAAACAGACAACATTAGCGGTGAGACAGACTATTTTCCAAACATGGGTGAATAGCACCAATTCTAGATAAATGGCCTATTTGCCACCACTAGATGATAAATCTGACCTACGTCTTGCAATCAGTGTCTTACAGTGGCATTAATATCCGTGTTAAGCTCCTTTGGCAGACCAGTAACCTTGTATTAATTGAGTCTTCTTGCAAAACGAAACCGATGATTAGTACGTAAGCATGCTATCCCCAGATGCTATCCCCTGTATGCCATCCAAAGCGAGCAGATTCATTATAGCTTTTAAATTTAATCAGTCAAACTGCTTGAGATAGCGAGTAAAGCATAAGATCAAGCTCATATAATGTTGCAATAGTATCCAAATGCTTTGTTAGTAACTGGAGCTGTAGCTAAACCACTTAGCATAATCAGCGTAATCAAGCGGAAGCGAGAACAGAAACCCAATGATTGTCATTGCAGTTCGTTTTGCAAAGAATGTGTATACCTAAACAGAGTAAGCTTATTAGATCTAATTAGAGAAAATCCAAGAAAAATAGTCACTATCAATTAGTGGATTATCTGGGGTCTTGGTTTCACCATATGATATAGCAATGTATTTACCCATTCCTGCAACTCACATGTTTTGGTCTAGCCTTCATTAAAGAGTCAACTATATTTGTTTTCACAAGCGTGTCTCCATATAACAACCAAGCCACAGCAAGTGCAATTAAAGCCTGCCTGTACACCCTCAAGTCAGCCAGGGGTATCCAAGGCAGGAAATTTTTGGTAAGCGTCTTGTGAGTTTCAAGTGATACTGACCGGCGGTGTAAAACAGATGCAGCTGTGAACAGCCATACGTCTGCATCGCATCAGCGAGGTCACTTGAATGTTTTCACCATATGCATTACGTGCGTGAGTTGAGAAAATATGAAGGTGGGCTTAGAGCCTCCTAAATGATAATAACGAAGCCAAATCACAAAAGTACTTCTTAGGATGCGCACAGGAGGGACCATGACCTTTCTCGAAATTCGAATTTCTTTTTCAGTTCCAAATCTAGATAGCAGTACAGAGTTGCACAGTTAAATGATAGTGAGAATGTCTGGGCTCAGAACTCATGCTGCTTACAGTGGCAATGACACACCAATGCTAATAACCAATCACTTCTCATAGTGGCTATAAACGATCTCATATTCTTGAGCTGAAGCTCAAATCAAGCATCAATCAAATATCATTTTAAGTTCATTATATACATATTTACAATAGAACCTAGAATCATGACTCGATCATGACTCCGGAATCAATAAACATGCCATCCATTTCTCCAAGGGTATACTCAATCAAATAACTATCATCCACGAGTTCCTCCATTCTCTTGTAGTGTCGGTCAGTATAGACCTTCAATGCATCCAGAACCTGTAGTACATATTAGCTCTTAGTGACTTGGAGGTATGGAATAGAATGGTGAGCGAGGTTTGCGAATAACTTACCTCTTTTAGAGTTTTAGAACCCTTCGCAGCTCGCACTTTCAGGTTAGAGAGACGGTTTGCAGGGTAGCTTTTCACCAGTACCCAAAGAATTCGTTGGGCTACGGTCTATTAACGTGTCAGTGTATGTCTAACTTCAAGGTGTGGGCAATTGCATACCGCGGTTCTATTGTTAGTGTTCCAGTCACGAAGGCGGAGTAATAGAGTAAATATTTGCTCATCGGACAGTGTAGCAAGAACCTCATCAACAGCCTAATTTCGCTGTTAGCAAAGCTTCTATTATACACTTGTGTCTGACTGAGACAAATTGGAGAGTTGCTTAGCAGTCTAACATACCCTTGAGCCTGACAGACTGCCTTCCTCTGGTGGATTTGCGGTAACGACAGTTGTGAAGAGTGAAAGCAAACGAGCTGGGTGGTTAAGTTGTAGCGCAAGTGTAATTGCAGATCGATATGACCCAGCACGGATGTAGTTTTGTAGCTCCTGCTCCTGTTCCACAAATTGAGTCGCCGCTGCGGTGGTCGCTGCTGCTGTGGTTGCAGTAGTGTCTTTCCAGAATGTTACCGTAGAATCTCCACTGCCAGAAACGATCATGTTGGTAACAGGGTGCACTACAAGAGCCCAAACCCGATCCTCATGATTGTCTAATGTGACTTCAAGCTCTCCATTAGTTGCATCCCACACCTTCACCAAACCATCACCACCCGCGCTCGCGATGTGGACATGTTTCCGACCTCGCTCCTCTGGATTTGGTGTCTTGAGCCAGATTACCTTCAGCACACTATGAGAGTGACCTTCAAAAGTTCGCACACAACTGTAATCCGACAAGCTCCAGATTTTAATAGTTTTATCGCCACTTCCAGTAAGGATAAGGCCCTTACCAGCAGCAGGTCCACTTTCGCCAGCGATTGTCGGTGTGTCTTTTGGTGCGAATTTCACGGACCAAACACCTCGCTTGTGTCCTTTCAAGACACCTTGTACCTCACCCTCCTCGACAGACCAAATTTTGACAGTTTTGTCCTGTGATGCAGATGCAAAAACCTGGTCCGAATGATTGACGGCAAGGGCATTGATATCTTTGTCATGCGCTTTGCGCGTGTATATTGCCCGAGGAGCCTTACGAATGGCATTAGTGCCTTGTATGTCCCATCTCTTGATTGTGAGGTCCTGAGATCCTGTTAAGAGGAATTTCGGTGGGTGATCTAGTGGCGATTTAAACTCTGGGGATGATTCGGCTGGAACGGTATGAGCTAAGGATATAGCCCCAAGAGATTCAGCATGTCCAGAAAAGGTAGTATGACAGGTGAACGAATTGTTAGCTGGATCGATTCGCCAAAGACGAGCGCTATTGTCTTTAGCACCAGTAACAACCCAATGGCCGGACCAGTCAACATCGAGGCATATTATGATGTCTTCATGACCTTTTAATTGGGCAACGTCTGCACCGAAATAAGTTCCAGAGTCTGTCGACAAAGACACAATTCTGATTTCTTCTGAGTTGGTCGCCAGAGCAAGGAGTGAGCTAGAATCATCAATATCAGTAAATTTATCTTTAGATTCTGTGCCAGGAATATAAAGTCATATCTTGTCGCAAGAACTTGATAGTAAAACAGAACCGTAGGTAGTTCCAACAAACAAAATTTCCTGAAGTGCACAAACACTAAATGAAATTAAACTACGTACCGATCGGGTAATAAATACCCCAGATCAATGATCTCGTCATGTGTTCCGGAAATACGTCGGATTTGAGCAAGAGGAGAGATATTACTATCGGTAATGTCCAGTCCTATCAAAGAATGAAGAATCATGGTATTGTCCAATTGTACTGTCATGATGTATGGAAGTTCCGGATAAGTAATGGCGCTGACAATTGAATCAGTTTCCCCTTTTGGGGCCTGGGATCTCGTGAGTTCTCGCCCATTATCAGATTGCCATACTCGAATGTTTCCATTCGCACCTCCTGTGAATGTTAATTTGCCCGCCTCAATAAATCCAGCGGCTTCAACTTCTTCTAAGACAGGTACCACCTTCTTCACTTTCCATGTATTTGTATCCCACCACATTATCGTCTTATCTCTACTCCCACTGAGGAGAGAGTTTTGTTCAGGTGAGTAATCCAAAGCTCTAACATCTGAAACGTGCGAGTCTAAGACAGAGACGCAGTTTCTTTTGAATAGATCCCAAATCCGGATCTTTCCATCTTGACTTCCAGATGCTAAGCGGAAGCCTTTAGTAGAGTTGTTTAGCTCTTCTTCTGCATCACTTTTCCTTCGGTCCTTTTTTCGATTCTTCGCCAATATGCCAGTTTCTTCATCCCTGTTGCGACCAACAAGCTCAAAGAAGTGAAGCGCAGATACAAGCACATTTGGGCCTCTGAAGGTATGCGTAACATATCCCCCAGAAATATCCCAGACCTTTACCACACCATCTGCAGCGCCAGTCGCTACTAAGGTACTTGTTTGATCCACGGCTAGAACTAACACCGGGGTTGTATGGGGCTTGAGAGTTCTTAGTAGGTCATATTTTATTGATAGAGACGAGCTTGGTGATGTTCGAAGGGCATATATTCTCATAGACAACGATCGAGAGCATACAATAAGGTGTGACGCAGAGGGAGTTACTATTCTTGGTAAGTATAGGTTTGGAGCTTGTTTTAGGAATGATTAACTAACATGTCAGTGTTGATATAACCTCTCCATCCTATTTTAAAATTAGTAAAACAATAATATGGTTAGTGAGAAGACTTACCCCCTCGATTTTGGCGAGTTGGGTGCCGGTTTTGATGTCTATAAGCAAAGCATCCTCTCCGAGTGTTGTTGCTAGAATTGCCCCATTACGATCTAGCGCAACGCTCCCACCGGTAAAAATTGGCTGCAGAGTGTGTTCAGGCTCAAAGGTGGTCTGATACGGGGCTTTATTTGCCATGATGAAGTGGATGTTTGTGCCAAATCTAATTGCGCACACGTTTCGATATTAGGAGCTGATGTTGGCGACAAGAAAAATGTTCAAGATTTGTCTCTGACAAGGGTTGGATAACAGAACCCCATAATATTTAAGGTTATCTTAGCGCAATGGGCTTCTCGCTTATATGTGCCCCTGCTCGCAATTGCTCCTGAAGCGACGAGCTCGACCTCGACACAAATTCCTTTTGATCACTATTCTGCAGTTGCAAGCATCGATAGTCACCAGGAGAGGCTTTTATCTTCTGATGATAATCATTAGTCAGGGTTTACCGCGTTGATATCAGGAAATACTTGACAGTCAAGTTGGTGGGCTTGTGCAAATCATGGTAACCTCCCAGTAGTGCCTTTACACACGATCCTCTGCAGCGCCGTTATGGGACGATTTGAATCCTTGACAAATTGGGCCTTAGGCAGAAGTCCCTATGAAGAAGAAGTCCTCCAGACAGCTATAGCCAACGGTATCAAAAATGATCAACAATATAATTCGCAGGGACGTCCTAGACGTTCCGAGACGCGAAGACGAGAGCGAGTCCAAGTGCGGGCTGCCAATGAAGTTGTGTCGGTAACTGGTCTTATTGAGGACCACAGACAGAAGGATCGAGAGGCTACGGATAAGAAGCTCAAAGAGACCTTTGCTGGTCTACGACTGATAGAGGTCGGCCGAGGTGTTCTAATTGGAGGGACGTGGGGCGTTTTGGGACTTAGAAGACGTGTTTTGGTATGTAGCCGTCACGAAGGCTTTGAAAAGTTCTGACAAATCTCTAGCTATATAGATCCTACTGTGAAGTCGGGTTTCTCGAAATCTTGCAGCAAGAAACAAAACAGAAGTCATTGCGAAGTCTCTTCCTTTCTGGCTCACCTATTGTTGCCATTTACCAGTTAGACTCACTTTCCTAATACTTCTTTGAGAGCTCCAAAATTCTTTATGTGCAAAGCTCTTCCTATGACAGACTATACTGTGTCAAGTAATTTAATCCCAAATTGGGGATTCAGTCCCCATCAAGCTCTCCAACAAACTCTTATGTTACGGTGCTGATTTATTTCGTTAGCATTTCCGACTACATAGGCTTCTTGACACAAGTTATAATAGATAAATATTACGAGGAAGCTTATAAGTCGCCAGCTACTGCATCCCGGGAGTCATGGATGAGGCATATTTTACAGACAACGTATGTAGTCTTACAAAATTGTGAGCTTTACTGACTTTGACAGGATTGATATCGGTTTCTGTTTTGTGTCTTTACATTTACGTATGTTTGCTCTACTCAAACAAGTAGATCTTATTCCGGCTTCTCGACACCTACCGAGTATGAATTCATTTATTCCTTTTTCCAATGACTCCCCTTTGGTATTTCCACACCGCCCTTCTCTTGGTATGCGATCTTTGGCGGGTTGGGGAGGTGCATTGTTCTACACCGCCTCCCCGATGCTCATAATTCTATTTCATAAGAAATTCAGATTGTCAGTATCTAGATTGCTATATCGACCCATTTATAAGCGTCTCCCACAACCACAGGGGGCTAGTATGTTCGCAGGGTTAGAATTATCACCTTCTGCCATGGAGTATGATACGACTGATAGACCAGCAACGCAAGAGACTACTGCTATACGTGAAGACTTAGAGACTTTGCGTGCGCTCGAAGGTCGCCCACCGACCGATGACGACCTCTTGCAGGTAGAGCAACGGGAAATACAAGTCTCTACAGAGATAGCTCCAAGCGAATCAAGTGATGAAGGCGAATGGACGGGTCCTCAGACGGCATTCAGTCTAGATGTGGAGGCAAATTTGAACACTTCAACCTCGGGTGGGATGTGGTCTGCGGAACTTAGAAGCGCAAGTGATCCTAAAGATACAACAACTAAATATCGAGTCACCGGATTGACGATGTTACCAACAATACTCGCGGCTGAAGGTCTAAGGGAGATAGTTGTTTCCATATTGCTTGTACCTGTTGAAGCATATATGATCCGAGTTATAGGACAGTCATACCTGCTGAGTGCTGGAGCTAGTACGTCAAAGCTATACTTCGCTACAGACCTGAAGAGTCTTATTCCACTTGGAGGAAATCTTTTCGGCGCGTACGCAGTACAGTGAGTTCCCTCCCCTCTGGAACTCTCTTCGTCTTGGCTTGGGGTGCTTCGAATTTATTAAACACCACTATGTACTTTGGCGGCTTGGGACTAACTCAAAATAGAGCAATCCTCACTAGCGCAATATGGGCAGGATACACCTTAGCTATTCAGTGGTATATGCGACCAAAACCAACGAGAATTGGACAGGAATAACATAGCCGTTGGGAGACTATAAGGGATACGACTTGATAAACTTAGACATTAGCCCTGGAAAGTGCCCAAACTCTGGTGAGATATCTAGAGGAGTCAAGTGTCGCTTTTAGAGCATCGAACACACCTTGAGCTTTAGTCCATTTGGTTCGCTTTTTCTGCTGCTTAATCTCTTACTATGGCCCCCTACTGCTCTCAGGTCATAGGGCTCATCCACTCAACCAACAAATTAAAGATTACCAAGCCATTTATGAGCATTTGGTTAATATTAAGAGATCCGAACCGAATACGAGTTTGCTGAGTTAACCACTGTGAACACATACACGTATACGTTCAATCATGTGCTACAATTAAAAGAAATATATCTTAGCAGCATGTATATTGGGCATAATTAAACTTTTCACCAATTGTATGTGCAAACTCACTGTGCTCTCTGTACCAGCAATTGTTTTAAATGAAGTGGAGATATGACTCCATGTCAGATAGTGGAATCTATGTGAATCTCATTGTTGAATGAGAATTTAGAGTTCTGAGACTTCAAAACTTGAAGGCACCTGTTCAGGTCCTGTACTTCATGAGGTGATACAATCGCTTTTTGTTGGGTGTGAGCACGTGATGGGTTTGTGCTCGCTTGTCATGGAGCACTTAATCTAGGGAAAACTACCTAGGGCAATTCTACTTATTTATAATCAGTCAAAGATGTTGATAAATCAGGCAATAGGTTTGAGATATCTTGAGAGATTATTGGGAGCATAAGAACTTACCTGTCCTAGCTGTTCTTACCTCAAAGGTTTCCCTTGTGCCCTATGAAAGATCACATGTACCTCTCTATCATGACTGGATGAAAGATCCCGTGAGTACAACTGCAATTTGCCGCTTCAATGCTGATATTGACAAGGACATTCAAGAAGCAACAGCTTCTGAGCCTCTCTCTTTAGAAGAAGAGTATTCGATGCAACAAAGTTGGCGCCAAGATAACGACAAGTTGACTTTCATTGCATGTCTTCCTACACTCCTTTCTTCAGATCAAGTGGAAGTTGAAGCTGGAGCATTGGATTCGCCAAATCAGATGATCGGGGACGTAAATCTTTTTCTATCCGTGGCAGATGAGGACCCTGAAGGCTGCATTGGGGAATTAGAGCTAATGATAGCACCCACAACACAACGAAGACAAGGTTATGGTCGAGCTACAATTCTTGCCTTTATGAATTATATCCAGGGCCATTTACCAGAGATACTTGAAGAATTTGCTAAGAAGGAGAAAGTGGAAAAGATGGCGCTCTTGCAGCTGAAGGTTAAGATTGGCGGGAAGAATGAGAAAAGTATCAAGCTGTTTGAAAGTATTGGTTTTATTAAGGTTGAGGAAAGCGCAAACTACTTTGGGGAGTTTGAGTTGGTTCTCGAGGGGTTTCTGGGAGAGCAAAGCACATCTCGACTTCTTGAAAGGTTTGGAGTTACAGGGTATCGAGAGGTGGAATATAGGAAAGAAGACACAAAATCGTAAATAAATCATAAGCATGCATACTCAATCATCACGATGGAACAGTGTGTTAAGAATCAATACTTATTTTCTGATTAGCTAATATTCTAGAATGTATAATTTGACACTTTTAGTAATATCACATCAGACCATAGTGAGCTGCAAATATCTTAGGAGACTGATCAAGGCAAGCTTTACAACCTTTCGGTTTGGGTTTGATATGCTTGAAAAACTATGCAAAATACTGGGGTAATCTTCAAATGTACCATGCTATTGACACTGCCCCCTTGAGTTCCCAAAAATTTATCCTGAATTACATTATTTACCTACTTGCACACTGTGGAAAATTTTGATATTTGGCTCACCCATAGCTTCCAAACTTTTTTAAAGAGAATTAAGGACGCCTCCCAGACGAACCCCTTCGCCTAAATCCTAGAGTATAAGCTAATAAATAGTAGCTTAGGGATACTAAGTAAGGATTTGCAGTTGATTTCCCTTAGATTTTAAAAAAGATGACTTGGATGGCATTTGAGTGATTCATTGAATCAATAAGATGAATGGGCTTTTTGAACAAGCTCGATTTCATAGTAGACGAGTTTCATTTGGTTTAAAAACATTTCTTTCAAATTTGTCAATTGGTTACTATCTAGTCAATCTTCCTGACCGTGTTCTCCTTCTTTTCCGAGCTAATTCTTCTGGCATGAAACTTCTTCACAACCCGAGCATCATTTTCATACTTGGATTTGTATTCATCCAGTATCTGCAACGTAGCTTTTGATCCGCCACACACAATAATGACAATATTTAGTTTTGAGAATTCGGCGTCTGAAAGCTCCGGGAACAGAAGTGTAGCAAGTGTATCGTTGTATACTGGAGCAATGCTGACACCACAGGCTGGCTCAACTAACATTCTCTCGTCATCTGCAAAACACACCGAACCCATAGCTGCTTCAGCATCGCTAAAGACAGCACTCTTGACTTCCGGTCGCTGTGCTACTTCAAAGCATCTCTCTGCCACTTGTGTTGCGCCCAAGCTTGTCGCTATACTTGTTATATTGTCCAATCTTGAAAGCTTATGATTTTTCAAGCTGTAGTTCAGTGATTCGGCGCCTTCTGTTTCCATAGCGAGAACCCGAATTCCTCTCTTGTCTAAGGAGCCTCCTTGCAGCCTCCCGTGGCTCTCAAGATTTTGCATAATTCCAGTCAATAAGCCTCCACCTCCCACACTGCACACCAAACCTTGGTAGCCCCCAACATCTTGCATCTGCTGTTCTAATTCATCTACTAGGGTTCCATTACCTTCCCATACATCTGGATGATCAAATGGGGGGACGTAGACGGCATTCTCGTCCTTGGACATCAGCTCGTCCTTCATGTACTTATCCGCTACTACGAAGTGAGCTCCATGAACAACGACATCAGCACCCAACACCCTCAACTTTTCGACGATCGTCTCTGAGGTGCTCGTTGGTACACAGATTGTTGCTGGATGTCCCAAGGTAATGGCAGCCGTAGCGCAAGCAAGTCCTGCATTGCCGCCGGAAGAGCAGTAGAAGTGAATTGGTCTAGAAGTTCCATTCGCGGCTATCGCACGAGACATGAGACGTCCAATACCTCTAGACTTGAAAGAACCAGATGGTTGCAATGATTCAAGCTTGAGATATATATTACTAAGAGACATTAGTGATTTTGCCAAAATTGTACCTCTAGTAGACGTTACCATCCGGCCTCTCGGGATAATGCCGCAGATCGAATCACTGGTGTCTCTATGTGACACCTTTTTGGCATATGTTCAATTGCGTTAGATCCCATGTTTGCTTGTGTTTTGAATTTACTGTAGGTTTTCTTTATATTTTCTACTCAATCTCAAGACTGGATAACAGTAAGCTGCTTATAAACTTCTTGTATTTCTCGAGCGACCCCAAATAAGTCCTCCCCCGCTTTCCCAAGGTCTTTGAACAATATCTATAGGGTAATTTATAGGGTAATGGAGAGATCGTGAGGTCTCACAAATGGGGAAAGTCGGTTGGTATCCATGTTACCATGAGTCAAGAAGCCCTTATGTTGACTAAAATGTGGATCCATGTCAATGTTCCTCACCACTCCACGGGAATCCGATGCGGCGGTTTAACGCGGGGATAATATTTTGCAACCAGTGCACATAATAATATATGTTCCGTACTTAGAAGTGCCGTTGGCTTATTCGGTACAGTACGCAATCACTTTCGTATCGGGTTGATCATGTTTTGGAAAGGCTCAGTGAAAATGTTGAAAAATGGTTGAGGTGAGGAGCACGTGGGCGTTGTGGTTGGAACGAGAGTGTTCTTTGTCGACTAGGCTGGAAACCTGACAAGCAAATGCCTCCCTTATTCCACGCAGAAGCACGCTAATAAAGTTAGAGAGAAAACGGTGGTGAATGCAACAATTAGACAGAACACACACTTTCTTCACTGTCTGGTTATGGTAATTTTCATGGTGACCTGGGGGACCTAGTTACGCTTTTGTGAGCAACATATGAGACTAAAGTCACGGAATGAAAACCCTTTAGCAAAAGTTTAGGAATTCGTTTGCTTGACAATCAACGCATTGAGCCGGTCGACCCAGTGAATATGTTGTATGGTTCATTAGACGTGTGCCTTTCTTGCCGTCGATACTACTAGCCTAATATCTACTCAGTCATATACATTCATACTTTCCTCTTGCATCTCTATATAAAAAGACTTCTGTGTTGCGGTTGCCTGTCTATCTTCAGCCTACTCCCCAGCAAATATCAGCTACTTCACTACATCGCATGTACACAGGCCAAACTATATACTTGCACTAGGTAGCCACCGGGACGTTACCCCTGAGCGTCGCCTAATTTTCGCCTAATTAGTTCAGGGACTTTGATAGAGAACGTGTAGATAGCTATAAGATCAAGTAGGGATTCAGTAGATCTACATCGAGTTTGGTGTAGAAAGGTAGACACTAAACGAGTTGAAGATTGCTTTTGCTTAAAGACCTTGGCTAGTAATACAGACTTGTGAACTTAATAATTCGTGGTATACGCTTAAATCATGGTCATTTATATACAAACGCCTTACATAAAATACAGCAAACACAACCAATTCCTTCACATACAGGTATCCTTCTGAAACAAGCCATAAAATTCTACCATTAAACTCTAGAATAGAGGTAGAGGATATCTAGTCATCAGTCATTCATTTCCCAACACGACGTGTTGCAATCCACAGGTCTCTGGTCATTCTAGCACGCAGGCTCTGGCTTCTTCCCATGGCCTGTTTCCATGTAAGGAAGGCCATGACAGTACGTAATCTACCTGGCCTCACTACCGCCTTCGTCGCTCGTCGTTTGCTCGTTGGGGTCGAAATTGATAGTCATCCGTATAGACCCTCATATCAACATCAGCCCCCTTCGTACTCCTTTTGGTGTCAAGGTATGCGCGATTTGCTGGAAGATATTCAAACCCTTCGGCAACCGCGAGTCTCATGGAATTCTGAGATTCGCTTTCAGATCCTCCGGTTCTTGCTCTTCCAACTGGTCTGTATCTCTCCTCCTCGTGCCTGCCATAGTCGCCCGCCACGCTCCTCCTCCGATCCCAGTCTCTCTCTGCTGGATGTTCTCTTCTTGCTCCCCTCTCACTGTGTCGGCCCTCTATACTTCTCCGTCGCCCATCATTTCTCCTCCTATCTGTAGGTCGTCTCTCATCAACGCTCCTTCTCCTCCGCCTATCTCTATCGTTTCCCTTCTCTAGCCTTTCGGGATGGTGTTCTGCAACGTGCTCGTCGTACTTTTTCTCCCACGGCACAAATGCCAACGCCCCCATCAGTGCTAGGACTCCTGCCTTGAGCCCAAACTCCTGCATGTTGAAATGAGGATTCTCCTTCTCGTATTGTTTCCGTGCTGCTCGGTGATCCGGGTGTGCTTTCCCAGGCGTGACCCCCGGTATCCCGGGCAAGGCCTTCTTTATCTCATTCATCATTTTGAATTTTGGAGGATGGGTGAAGAGTGCGCCGGGGAGACGAATATCTGGAGAAGAGTGGCAGGTGAAGCAGGGATGGTGGATAGGTGTTTTATGGATTGAAGGAACTTGTGGAACACAAGTAGGAGAGTGGATATGTGCGAGAATCACAAAGTCCAGGAGGACAGTATGGTGCAAATGGCGAAGATCGGGGGAGGATGGCAATCATATAAAGCATCCATATAACGCCATATGTCCCCTTAACTGAACGAATAAGATGATGTACGAAACATATTCCCCCAGTCATCTGACTTTCTCAGTCGTCGACCAGTCACCTCGTCCAACCTCCTGATACCAAGCAGATTATTGGTAGAACCGAGTAACGGAATCGGACAAAACAGCTGATGCATATGCAAGAAGGAGAAAGTTCACCGCCCTAATGACGTTCCAATCACCAAAGCACACAGCCGTGGGGGAATCCCTTGCCGTGATCTTCACAACTCCGCAATCGATAGAGGATCTGCTGATGACATCATATCGCCGACAATCTCCCATGTGTCAATTAAAAAACAATACATTTCATTTGTACAAAACCCTATAATAAGTACATAGCTATAGAATCTGCGGAAATACTACTGCGGAACATGATCTCGAGGAGACTGGGTTCTCCATTAAATAATTGGAGTAGGTACTCTAAGACTTTCGTACCTACTGAGGTTTCTTGAAGGTATTGTAGCGCTCGATCTAGCCTAAATTAAGCGAGAGACCCCTGAGAGGTAAGAGTGATATGGGAGTGGAGTTGTTGGAAGGAGAAGGATCACAATATATGCACTGAGGCATTTTACCACCTTTCCCAACCATGGCAAATAGATTTCTGGGAATCGGCTTTTTCGGTTCAAGGATCATCAGAAGAATTGGAAAAAA
>Ga0247810_10000441_pt1 | contig 46219 bp, 38 predicted proteins | sample UWRJL119311C1_FD_179918 | JGI IMG/M metagenome (GOLD analysis project Ga0247810, IMG submission 179918) | Plant litter microbial communities from Arlington Agricultural Research Station in Wisconsin, United States - UWRJ-L119-311C-1 | ecosystem: Environmental > Terrestrial > Plant litter >...
GGGGGGGGGAATTGTGAAGTATAGCACGTTAAGGATGTGAAAGGATGGGGGGAAATGTATGAGATGTGTATATGCGATAGGATGAGTGTTGGTATAGGTGATATGAGGTGAGGTGGTGGGGGTACGCTGCGAATCAATATACCTCCAATTCAATCTGAGGACAAGGGAAGAGGGAAAACGGAAACGAGGATGATCAGTAGTCAGGTTTGGTTTATTTAATAGATCGTGTTTCTTCATGTACGTGAAATATCCTCATCTGAGCCCTTGTTTTCCTCGCAATGATATATTCGTCCCTCCCTCCCTCCTTCCTCCTCTTCCTCCACAAGGTCTATCAACAACACCCACCGGCCTCCAAATCGATACTGCCTTTTCAAATGCATCTGCGTTTGCGAAAAGTACTACCTTTAGCACTCTTCGCCGCGTCTGTTTATATGCTGGCGTGAAAGAGATTCTGTCGTGTAGCATCTTTCACACTCGCCAGACATGCCAACTATGTTCATGACGCGCCGGCAAGTACCCGATGCAATTGAATCAACTCCATCCTGATATGCAAAACATTGACGTCTCGGTAAGTGGATATCTCGATGATATCGGTACGGCAGTCACTCAGGAAGTGCTTTTGCAGGCCTCAATCTAACGCACATCCCACGGCCATATGTGCCTTTATGAAGATGTCTTAGCTAGAATATCGTATTTGTCGAGGCTGCGGAACACATCCAGCTTCCAGTTGTGCAATTATGCACCTGGCAGGGGTCATGCTTGTTGCGTCCGTTTGAGCACCTCATTGCTGAAGCGTAGAAGAGCACCGCTTCAAGTCTCATGAAGTTCTTCAATTTCGGAATCGGTATCGTCTGCACTGAGCAGGCTATCGTTGATTGCTTTCACCTCGTCGGCATCTTCATCTCGACCCCACTCGCGCAGCCAAGATTCCAACAAGGCACGCTTGTTGACTGCAAATGGGTTGTTTAGGCCCTCCACCTTCACTGCGCAATCGATGGCCGCTCGCACGTTCTTCTCTGCAAGGTCGTACTTTCCGAGCCAGTATTGCGCTCTGGCCTGTAAAAAGTATCCTCGGATCTCTTCCTGAAATAAGCCGGTGTGAATAGGGCCATCTTCCAGTCCAAGCTCCTTGATCCGGAATTGCGCGTTCGAGAGGATATTCTTGGCCAGGACCTCTGCTTCGGCGTATCGCTTCTGTCGGTTCAGATTGATGCCCAGGTTGAACACAATGATGGTTGGAATGTCTCGCGGATCTTCGAATACCTGAAGACATTCTTGAAGAAACGATCGCAGAATTGTTTCCTCTGCAAGGCAATCAGCCTGTGTTATTACATCCTTGATGTATGCGCCTTGGACGTAATCAAGATAGCATTCCACTGCTTCCTTCGTATATCGTCCAACGTTATTTTGTAATGCTGTGCTAGTGCACTTCCATGATTGTAGAGTAACTTCCTCGATGGTTTCCATCTCTGCCATGCCCAGCAGATTCCAAACCTTGAACCAGGGGTGATTGGCGCGCTCCTTTAAGATTATGGAGGCCATCTCGCTAATGTATCTCTTCAGCACGTTGACAATCTGTACGTGTCCATCTTTTATTAGCATGTTGAAGGTATCGCAAAAGCCAGCGATGGTTCTAGGGTCCTCTCGTTCAAGAATGTCTCGGACAAGATTACACGCTCGAGACAGCATTTTCCGGGCTTCAACGAAAGACTTTGCGGTGACCAAATCTCCAGCCGTGCGACAAGCGTCGATAAATGTAGTGATATCATCTGTCCTGGTCGTGATGACATTTATACATGTACCGTTATCATCCATCATCCACTTGCCGCTCTGGAAAGAGGCGTCAAAGTAAAGGTCTATGTTGAAAAATAGTTCTTCCGGTATACCAAAGAATCGTGGCGAAGAAGGTTGCGGAGACATTTCAGAGTTCGGTGTGAATATGCGACGGGCATCTTCGGAATCGAGGTATGTTATTACAGAGCCATCAGAAAGAGTGATAGCTCCACTGGTACGACTTGAATCGCTTGAAGAATAGCTACCAGTCCTCTTGCTCTTAGTCGCCAAGGAGTACGTTAACAAATGATCTGTAAACCCTCGATCTGTGGGCGAGTTGGCTTTCGTCAGTTGGGGTGATGACGGAGGCGTTCTATATGATATGAAAGGTGGTGTTTGCGGAGTATCTTCGATAGTTGGTGCCGATTCTTTCGACCTAGACAAATACTGGTGGATATCATCTTCTGTCAAAAGCCGTCCACGGACCACAAATTCCGATTTCTTTCCCATGGCTTCGCGTTTCGCTTTCTTGTTTAATATAAATAGCATATCACCCTTTCGGTTGTTTTTATTGTATCCCCACTTCCCAAAGCGACTAATGTACATCTTTCTCCTACGAAAGGGTTAGCGACTAAGTCTCGCTACATAGTTTCGCGGCTGAAAGCATCAGGATGATCCTGCCAGCCATTGTAGGTAGACTAGGGTTTACATAGAATGCCCCTTCGACAAGACGGCACGTTCGTAACATTCCAGAGTCCAACTTACGTAGCTCGAAACCCATAGTCTTTCTCCATGACCTCCATCACCTTAGTTAGGGTTTTGTCTTTGTCCAGATACAGCTCCCTTATCGGAAGCTTCATGCGCTCCCAGTCTTGCGCAGTAGCCCATTTGCCGGGTGCAGCATATTGTTTGCCGGAGATAGGTGATTCCATGGCTGTAGCCTTGGTAATAAATAAGACTCATTGACTTCAATACATGCGGCGCCTATGGTCATTCTGGGGACATAGACTTTAGTTGTGTCGAACAGCTCTAGGCCGGTATGTGCGACAAGAGAAGATCTAGAGATCCGAGAGATCGAGATGCGACGTTGGATTCTGGATGGCACGGAACAAGGCTGGGATTAATACCGCAGTCGCTAGGCCTGGTCTTCCAATTTCGGTACGATCACGAGCATGGGACATTTTATATTAACTGTACAATAAAGCATGAATGCGCCCATGGCCGCCTGAAAACGCGAGATACACTACATGAGAAACATATACAATGTGAGCATCCCACGCATACGACCAGTCGCTTGACTGCTTCTTACGTTGTATACATCTTGGCATTGGACGGTCATCCTGTACGTAAGAGATCGCAATCCATGAAGAGAACGTGGTGGGGAGATAATTAACCTTGTCGCCACTGTATGAATCGGAAAAATATCCGACAGCACGGAGCACATAGTGTTTGGAACACAAAGTACCTAGCATACGATTGAATTATGAAACGGCGCAAAAACATTGCTCATACGGTGACACAAGTCTGATAGCAACGATGGTATCAGCTGGAACGAGGAGCTTGTTACGCTGGCTATGCACGAAAGCTTCTTTGCCGCAGCCCATCAACGGGCTATTGTTGCTCCGCCATAAGCACACACGTGTCTTCATTAGGTAGACAATTCCACTATGGTTTAGTCCGTGGATGAAGTCTGAATGAAGTCTGAAGTCTGAAGTCTGAAGTATGAGACCCATCATCGCAAACTACAAAGTCCCATCTTGATATCCACCAATGACTTACATGAATAGAGTTATGAATAGAACAGAGCAAACTGCTAGTTACTTAATTAGACTCTCTCCGTCTTATAGCTACAAGTATTTACTACAATCGATGATATTTGTAAAATAGGTGGAAAACAGATAGGGTACCTGGATGACGTTGTATCTCACGTGATCTTCAGAAATGTGAGAGGTCAACTGGAAACTGTCCTTCAATGATTTCAAAGCTTATTGTTGCCACATAACAAACTACCTTTGGTTCAATCTTTTTTGGTCCAAAACTTCTAAGAATCACTGCCCTACCATACAACAAAATCGTCCAACATCTACCTCCAAGAACTACTGAAAATGGTCCTCATTAGGAGCTTGCTCCTCGCTGGCCTCAGTGCTACCTTATCTCTTGCATCCAGTGCTTCCAAATATGACCATTCCGAGGTTATCGATCTGATCCCATCGAATTTCGACAAGCTTGTTCTTGCAGGCAAGCCGGCTCTTGTCGAATTCTTCGCCCCATGGTGCGGCCATTGCAAGACACTGGCACCAGTCTACGAAGAGCTCGCACAGGAATTTGCTTCTGCAAAGGACAAGGTCATAATTGCCAAGGTTGATGCAGATGCCGAGAAGTCATTGGGCAAACGATTCGGTATTCAAGGATTCCCAACAATCAAGTACTTTAACGGCAAAGATGAAAAGCCAGAGGATTACAACGGAGGCAGAGATTTGGAAAGCTTGACTGCATTTTTGACTGGGAAGACTGGCGTCAAGCCAAAGAAGAAGGCAGTTGCACCCAGCCAGGTCGTCATGCTCACAGACAAGAGCTTTAAGGCAGAAATTGGAGGAGATAAAGATGCTCTTGTTGCATTCACAGCACCATGGTGTGGCCGTAAGTCTATCCACCTCTAACATAAACGATTCGTCTCTAATAAGCTATAGACTGCAAAACCCTTGCTCCTATTTGGGAAACTGTTGCAACAGACTTCGCGAATGAGCCTAGCGTTTTGGTAGCCAAGGTCGACGCTGAAGCTGATAACTCAAAGGCAACTGCTAAGGACCAAGGCGTCTCCTCATACCCAACCATCAAGTTTTTCCCCAAGGGCAGCAAGGAACCCCAAGACTACAACGGTGGACGTACAGAGGCAGACTTTGTGTCTTTCCTCAACAGCAAGGCCGGTACCCACCGTGCTGTTGGAGGTGGTCTTGATGCCACCGCAGGCACAATTGAAGTTCTTGATACTATCGTCTCGAAGTTTACCGGTGGCTCTAGCATCGCTGAAATCGCAGCTGAAGCTACCAAGGCTGCTGCTGATTTGAAGTCTGATGCTCAATACAAGTACGCTGAGTACTATGTCAGGGTTTTCGACAAATTGAGCAAGAGTGACAACTATGTTGCTAAGGAGTTGGCTAGATTGGACGGTATCATTAAGAAGGGAGGTTTGGCACCAGAGAAGCTGGATGAGTTCACCAGCAAAATCAATATCCTCAAGAGATTTGTATTGAAGGCGGCTGGTAAGGAAGAGTTGTAGATGCGAGGATTCTATAAGATAAAGCGTATAGTTTGTGGTCTGAACATATAATATAAGTACCAGCTAGGAGCTACCTCAGAAGAGCGCTGAAATTGAAGTTAAACCTAAAAATGATGGATTTGGTATCGAATTTAAACTCTCACTCTCTAGTGAAAGTACTACACCGCTTGAAATCGATAGACAGTGTCTCCAAAATGCGTTCGCATTGTCCCATTTCCTACTAGATGATCTACTGAAAAATTGTGTCCCATAACGAACGCCTTGTAACACCCCCAAATTCTTTCAACACAATTCAATACTTCGTGCTTTCTTCGAAGGGCTAGCTTTTCCATCACTATTTTGCATCGCAGCCTCGAGGTTATCTAGTCTTCGAGACATCTCATCCACTGAATAGACGTCCATTAGCCATCCTGTTGTCATCTATGATCCAAAGAACCACTTACTTTTAGCAAAGATCTCGCTCGAGACCCCAGCAAACTTGTTCGATAGCGTATTTAGCAGCTCATCAACTACTACAGAGAGTTCGGCTTGAGCAGAGGCATCTGTCGTTATCTGTAGACCATTAGAGAAGCGTTTTACGAAACCAGAAGTTCAGATGACATACAGAGTTGGCAGAGACCTGGTTAGGGTCCGGTGAACTGGATGCCATAATGTGTAGCAAGAGTGCCCTTGATCTCGTGTAGCTTGATCTGTTGAATCGATTCCGGTTTTATGTTGTCTGAACGGTAAGGCTCGAGGAATCACGCACGGCTGAGAAACCGCCTTGCCGGCTCTGATCGGCAACATCATGACAACTTGCCAAGTTTCCATCAACGGCAACACAGCATTAAATTGTCTCTTTAATCACAAATTTGTAGTCAAAGCTATGACTTCCTCTTAGGCTATGGGAGGGACAATAAAATGAGGTATCGATCAATGCCGCAGCAGCCAAAATGCCTCCACAGCAGGGTGCTCCTCCGCCCGAATACCACAAGATAGTGTTAATATGCGTTTTGTTGTTCTTCTTCTACACGAATCCCGACCAAGGCGGACAGTCCGGATACTCGATACGTGATTATGCTGCCGACCGTATCCAACGGTCTCGACATAGTCTAGATGTTTTGAATGGGACAAGGTGGCAGGATTTCTCGCCCAAAAGTTCCAAGAAGCCTGGATACGAGGTCTCTAGGTACTTGAATCTCACAGGATTTAAGGAAGAAGATGGATTCATATGGGATAGACTTGGCGCGTTCAAGGAAAGGTCGGAGTTATTCAGTCAAGAAGCGACACGAAACTGGAACCTAGGCGCAAACCTGGGGGACGGGGCGGCTGCTTTACAAGGCGAAATATATGAGAATGTGACGGGCGTAGTCAGGGGGCGATGGGTACGGAACACGAAAGATCTGGCTGGTATGGAGACGCATCGACACTTGAACTTGAGCGAGATATCTCCGGGTGTCGATTGGGCATATCAGAGTGAGGAAAACTGGACTAGGAACGTTACGGGCCAAGAGGGAAAGCTGGTGCTGAGGATTGATGAGAAAGATGTGGCTGAGACGGATGCTGTCAGTGACAGGACTAAAAATAAGGCAGAAAGAATTGTCAGAGAGGTTGCAGCTACCATGACGATCCAGGACCAGAGTAGCAGCGGTGATGGTTATGAAATGAGGTTACACGGAGTTCACTGGCCCAGGCAAGGCATCCTACTTATGACCACCACGAGTGAGAAGTTTGCTGGCATTTTTGGCTTGCCACACTTAGCCATCAACAATGAACAATTCGAGACAAGCAAAACACTTCTGAATAGAACGCTGGAGAAGGTTGTGGAGAAGATGGAAAATGCTGTCTGGTTCAACCCAACGAGTCCATGGTCTTCCACCCCGGATACTCAGGGCGATTCAATTATGCCGCAACCTCACTGTGAGTATGTAGTCTATGTTCAGGTTCACCCTCCGGTGCTAGGAGGTATGACTCTACCAGTGGACCATGCACAAGTCATCTACCAGATTGAACAGGAACTGCGCTACCCTAATGGTGCTCCCATTCCCGAAGTACCGAAACTCCAGATGTCTACCGTTATCTTCTCTCCAGATTGCGGCTTTATGCTGGAATCTAAAGGACCACCAGATTACACGCCAAAACTTGCTGAACATCTTATCGGTATTAAGCAAGAGGTATGGTTACATGACATTCACAACTGGCTGCTAATCTATGGAGCTGTAATATTCGGTCAGATTATGCTTCTAAAGCTCCAGTCAAAGGAAGCTTCGACGCCGTCAACTATCGGTCGCGTTAGTCTATACACCATCGCTATGATGCTGATGGTTGATGCTTTCATCTTCTCAGCTCTGTCGCTTTTAAGTGCTACGGCACCGAACATCTTCCCATCTGCTTTGATAGCATCTTTTACTGCTTTGATGTCAGTCGCACTAGGGGTGCGATTCACTGGCGCAGTTTATAATATTCAGGAACCAGAGCGAAGAGCGAGATTATTAGCTGAGCTTACTGCCATAAGGGCGGACCTCGTTGCTCAAGCGGCAAGAAATCCACCTCCTCCAGCGCAACCACCAGCATCAACCACAGCACCCCCTCCTGGTGCAACACCCGCTTTAATAACACCCTCTATCCCGGTAATTACTGCAGCTGGAGTTGATGTCACTGCACCCACTCCCCAAGTACCATCTAGGCCCGAAAGCGCGCCTATTATTGTTCCATTCGACCAGGACATTGATGCCGAAATTGCTGAAAATGTAAATGCAGCTTCAACTGTTCAAGTCCCAGCTGCTAATGCCCCATTACTTCCAACAACTAATCGGCCAGCACCCACAGCACTTCCTCCCAGATCAACCTCCAACTTTGGAGCAATTTACGTCCGATTCGTGCTCACCCTGACCCTATTTCTCTTTCTCTCTCTCTCCGCGATTTCCTGGCCCGTTCCCCTTCGTACCGCCTACATCCACCTTATCTCTCTCCTATATCTTTCGTTCTGGTTGCCCCAGATCCGCCGTAACATCATACGAAACTGTCGCAAGGCTCTCCTCTGGAAATTCATTATTGGACAATCTGTTCTTCGTCTTCTGCCCTTCGCTTATTTCTATCTCAAAGAGGATAACATTCTCTTCGCGGAGCGGGATTGGAAAGCGTTTGCCGTTTATGTAGCTTGGGTATGGATCCAGATTTGGATACTGGTAGCTCAAGAGATTTTGGGTCCAAGATGGGGACTGCCAGCTAATTGGACGGAAGAAGGATGGGATTATCACCCTATTCTCCGAGAAGACAATGTTGAAGCCGGAGGGCTCCCTATTGGGCTAATGCAAATGCCCGGCTCACCAACTATCGAACGCACAAGGACAGGCGAAGAGAAGAAGGCCGAGAGCGGGACTAGAAGTGTAGACTGCGCGATTTGTATGCAGGTGCTTGAAGTTCCTGTCATTGCGTCTGGTGCGGATGCTGGGAGCTCGGGTACCGCTGGCGGTGTGGTGGGAATGTTGGCTAGGAGACAATATATGGTTACGCCATGTAGACATGTCTTCCATAGTACGTGTCTCGAAGGCTGGATGAGATTCCGGTTGCAGTGTCCGATTTGTAGAGAGAACTTGCCCCCGCTATAGGATGGTTACGGTAACATGGCAGGGCGTACTGGGTACATAATTGTATATCAACATCAAAAAAGCAATAAATTCATAATGGCTGTATCGCAGTTTCGTCCACCTTAATTCTCTCAAGTGATAAGGTATGAAGTCACTAGGTTGAGATGTATGAGGATTCATTTCTAGTAGATCTGATTCAATTCTACAGCTCTTGATTCAAAGACAATCCAGACAAGGTGAGTATATCGACCATTAACGCCAATGTGATTACATCCCAATTCCATTCCCTTGCAGGTCCTCCTATACTCCAAACACGAAAATGCACATAAACAGTGATCCGTCCAAATCCTCCACACCCATTCAATGATAAAGTTTAGTATCCATGAAATCAGAACACCAGACCAAGCTGGATATTCCTCGCAAAAAATAGTAGAAAAAGGTTATCGGACAAGAAAGAGACAATATGTCACCGCCTCCAAGAACGTAGGATGTATACATGAAGTAACAGCGATCGACTTTTTGTATCGCGTGTAGACGGGGAAGAAGCGAACATTGGATGCCGAAGACGCATACTCGCAGGGTCTTTAAATCATCATTATGATATCCAGGTCGTGGTCGTAGTTCATCAAAGTAATTCGTTATGTCTATCCAGCGCAAATCGCTAGAAACATGAAAACCCAAGATGCGAGTTGCGACAATTAGCGTAATTTAAAAGGCATCCTCGTCAGTCCAATTAGCATCGCTGCCGGAAACGATACGGTTTCCTGGCGCTTCTCTCATCTCATGACCTGCATGTGCGTATTGTGGCACGCTTCTCTGCTTTTTAGGTGGATTGCCGTTGGTTGGAGGATAAGCATCTTCAGGATTAAACCTTTTCCCGGGAATACCACGCGCAGCATGAAGCTTTGCGTAATAAGCATCGGAAGCATCAGGTTCCTCTTCATCACTAGCATAGCTCTCCCAATTCTCTGAGCCAGATATCGCAGTATTGGCCGATGAGGTGTTGGAAATCTGTCGGCTAGATGAAGACATTGAGGGGACTGAAGAGTACACAGTCGATGTTGTATATCGTTGATTATCGCGTTCGTTTTGGCGCATTGATGCATGGGGGTCGTAATGTGATGGTTGCTGGTAGCTCTGAGGCTGCTTTGCATATCGGTCATCGTAAACATCCTCGGGGGATACGTGCCGAACACTACCACTTGATGCAATACTTTCAGCACGGTAATGCGAGGCTGGAGTAGGAGCTGGCGGTGGAACAACGAAGTCTCTCATTTTTGGAGGAGGAGCCTGTTACATGTCAGTAGAGTACAGAAATGAGATAATCGAGCTACTTACTCTAGGTGGTGGACCCATCTTTCCCCGTAAGCCATCAGCCCTCGACTCGGGACGAGCCACTCGGCGCTCTGGAGAGCCATTCCCATTCATATTTGACAATGGCGCTCTTGAAGGTATCTTGGAGGGCGAATTTGTTCTTGCTGTGGCTGCTGAAACCGAACTTGCCATAGGATTTCTTCGACCTGTGCCTCCAGCTACCGGAGTCTTAGCTCCAGCTCTAGATGGTGCTCTAGGAGGTGGAGCTTTCACATTGCTATTCGCGCGGCTTGGCGGTCCAGTCTTGGTCTTCACCATAGTAGTCGTAGCTGTGTTACTGAGCGTGGTAGGTGCAGGTGTTCTTGATCGTGGTCCTGGTGCTGGTTTTGCCTCAGATGCCTCAAGTTCATCCAGATATCTCTCCCCATGTACTAAAAATGGTCGGCCGTATTCGTCCTCCCATTTCTCCAAGACCTTTCTTAATTGGATGGCAAGCTTGGGTAGATCCTTAGCAATTCTCTTTCTCATTTTTTCCTCTCTTAAGAGTCGAGTTGGATCTCGCTTCTCGCCTTTCTGACCACGGCCTAATAAACGAGATGCATCTTGACTAGAAGATTGCAGATCGTCTCGGTCCTTGATTAGAGAGCGGTGCTGATCGATGAGTGCTAAAGTTGGTGCACGCTGCTCCTTTAGCGACTCTAGGCGCTCGATTTCCTGCTCGTGTGCTTCGAGTAAGGCATCGCTATACACGTCTGAGAATGCGGGGGTGAAATCCAACATCTCCTCCTCCGAAAAGTAAAGACTATCCCAAAGCTCTTGTAGCTTGTATCGCGCATCCTCAACAAAAAGGTGTAAGTTCTGTCTCTTCAACTCGTTCAGTCGCGACAACTCGTCCTCAAATTCGTTGATTTGTCTAACTCCACAGCCACGATTGCCATTTAAAAACCGCTTCCTCTCCGAATCTTCCACCCCTAGTTTATTCCATAAACTCTCCACAGTTGCCTTTAACTCCTTCAGGCGCTTCTCGCGTGCCTTCTTCTCGTCTACTAATTTGTCTCTCTTGGAACGTAGCCTCGAAATATCATCCTCGTGTAAACCAAGCTGCTCTGGTGAATCTCTGTAATACTTGACGATGGTGTTATCGGTCTGTGCCTGTGGCGTGCCGAGTTCAGCCCATAGCTGGATTATATGCTCAGACAGCGCTTTGACTGCAGCGACGCGGCGCGTATACTCCTCATAGACACGGGTGAACTCGTCATCGAGAGCGGTAACGTACGCAGTTGAAAGGTCGAAAGTGGGTGGAATGCTGGCGTTGTTGGACGATGGGGGAAGGGTGATCTTGATGAAGGAAGTCTCAAGGTGCGACGAGTAGGACTCCAGAGCTTGTACCAATTCTATTAACTGTCAGTATACTGATTATTATAGCGTCCATGGCAAGACACTGACTCTTAACTTGTTCAAACCGTTCCTTGTGAATTCTAGATATCTGTGTATGCTTTTCCTTCAAAGACTGTAAACACGGGATTAAAGGGGCGGTAACTTTCAAATCATCATCCTCTGCTTCATATTCGTGCCGGTCCTTATGGCCATTGATCGAGATATCCATTTGCTTAATAGTGGTGATGATACGTTGCGCCTCGCTGGTCATCTCATTCTTTTCGGCTGCGACTATGCGTACTTGATTATGCAAAGTTTCAGAGAGTGCAGCAAATAGCTGGAGAGAATGTTAACAAATTTTGACTACAATTTGGGGTTTTGGTGTTACTGACCTCCGACTCTCGAGCTTCGCGTTCATGGCTAGGAACTCCAATCTCATCGAAAAGACCGTGGAGCTGTCCAATGATTGTCGAGACCTGCGAAGACAGATAGCTTGTATCCATGATGTTCAGCGCAGGTTATTATTTGATAGAGTGTCGACGTGATATCCTAGTTTTATCAACGAAGGCTAGGAGCAGCTTGGGCGCCTTGGGAGTTGCAGCTTGTATGGGTATTTATCAACAAACTGTTGGCAGTGATCCAAGAGTGAACGCGACTGCGACAACTTCTAGCATGAATAGTGAAATCTCATCAATGAGGGTATGAATGGAAATACGCGTCGGTGCAGTGAGCCATATGAGCGATCCCTCGAAGGATGGGAGTTTATTGGAGTGTCAAAAGAGTCAAGAGACTGTTGGCATAGTAACGAAGTATTACAGGGATTTGGTCTCCACATTACTTAGTTTCAAACACAACCCCGCCAAAGACTTGGCGGTATCACTGCCTGACCGCGAGGCTGAGCTTAATACGACAATCCATAACCTGACAGGTAACGTCAAGTCCACCTCCAAACACCACAGCCATACAAAAAGTTGAACACATTATTGGCTGGACAGAACCGCGATAATGAGTTCTGCTCTGAAGACATGGGGTAAGCGTATCTTGTATGGTTCTTTCGAAAAGAGTATGCTAACTCCAATGAACAGAGCTCGACAATAATGTCAAGCTTGTTGATAGTCACCGTGATGCGCTATATACTTACGATACTGCCGAACAGAAACAAGTGCAGGATGCCAAACCATGGAGAACAAATCCAAACCACTTCAAAAACGTCCGAATCTCCGCAGTCGCGCTTCTTAAAATGGTCATGCACGCACGATCTGGAGGAGATATTGAGGTCATGGGCTTGATGCAAGGGAAGATTGCAGGCGACACATTCATTGTAACAGATGCCTTTCGCCTTCCAGTAGAAGGTACGGAAACACGGGTGAACGCTCAAGATGAGGCGAACGAATATATGGTGGGCTATCTGGAAGCATGTCGAACGCAGGGAAAGCTAGAGAATGCAGTGGGTTGGTATCACAGCCACCCAGGCTATGGTTGCTGGCTAAGTGGTATCGATGTTGGCACGCAGGCTACTCAACAGACTTTCTCGGATCCTTTTCTTGCGGTTGTAATTGACCCTGACCGCACCATTTCTGCTGGCAAAGTTGAAATTGGAGCCTTCCGAACTTACCCAGCTGATTACAAACCTCCTGCAGGCATTGTTGATGATGGCTATCAGAGCATTCCTTTGGCAAAAATTGAAGATTTTGGCGCGCATAGCAGTAGATACTATTCTTTGGAAGTATCACACTTCAAGAGTTCTCTCGATACGCAGTTGTTAGAGTTGCTATGGAACAAGTACTGGGTGCAGACGCTCAGCCAAAGCCCATTGTTCACCAATCGGGATTACAGTAGTAAGCAGATGCTTGACTTAAGTAACAAGATTCAGCAGGCAAGTACCTCTATTTCTAAGACACGGCAAGGTGGTATGCGTACTGCTTTAGATGTTCAGCTGGAGAAAGTGGTGAAGGATGGTAGCAAGATTGCTGGGGAGGAGACCACTGGTCTGATGGCCGGAGATGTCAAGGCAACGCTATTCAATGGGCTTGGGGAGGTCGGGAGAGGCCAGGAGAGCTCTGATTGAGCCCTCTTATAACTGAACAAACTCAACACGATCCGCATCATAAAATTGGTGAACTAGACATAAAAGGACGATTAGTAGATAACTCCGCCAATTATTTTACAACGGCGGTTATAAGATGAATCTCTCGTGCGCCTACGATACAAGATGCGTTTCGACTTCACTCGAAACAACACAAATCAACGAGATGAAGCACTCTTCAGCGTGGCCATATACAAGGTGACTTGGGTACATTCAATTGCCAAAGGTCCTATAAATACAACAAGCAATGAGCACAGCTAGTATAATACAATTCTCTACAAATCTACCCATCCAGACTTCCAAAGCCCTCATTCTCAAGCATATCAATCAGAATCTCAGAAGCAGTCTCCAGTCTCTTCACACACTCCTCTTTACCTAACAGCCTCATACTATCCGCCCCATCGGGGCCTCTCTCCCCCCCAAGGATAGCCCATCTAACAACTAAGTTGATCAACCTGCCCCAAGCCTTCTGTACATGTAATTCCCAATCCTTTGTTCTGTCTTCCTCGGCCAATTGTAGTATACTTACTTTCGCGCATTCGGATATTCTATTATCTCGCCACTCCTTTAGCTTCGCTAAGTTCCAATCCTTATTCTCTATTTGTTCGTAGGACTGTAGGGCTTCCACGATGCTTTCTCTCTTCAGGTTCTTCAGCAATACTGGTGGCACTTCATGTAGTGTCAATCTCGGTATACAAGATGTCAGATGCTCGCGGGTGGGCCGCATAAAGAAGTAGGAATTCCGATCTATGAAGTCCTTTGGGAAGGTGTACTGCAAATTGGATATGACGGTGCGTGCAAGTCCAGTGACAAGCTTTTGCCGTCTGTCGGCATCAGAGATGGCATGGTAGCCGGTATACTTTTCTGGACTGGCCTCGAGGATATCCATGATGGGATTGATTATAAGATTTGTGAGCTCAGGAAGAGGTCTTGGCGGGTTTTCTGTTTCTCCGAGATATCTGACCGCGTGCCGTTTTTGGAGATACCAGAGTTTTTGGATCTTGACCATCGTGTCACCTTTTGTGTATTTTAGACTTGCCTATGGTATCTATTAGCTTACAGTCTTTAGTAGACGGTGAAGTGCATTCGTGCCTTGTCAATCAAGTCCTGATGGGTCATCACGTCACTGGGTTCATTGTGAGACCACCCTAGAAGAGCAGCATAGTTAATGAGTGTTTCTGGGAAAACCCCTTGCTTTCGTAGCGATCGAATGTCCATTGATTCCGCACGCTTGCTGAGCTTTTGTCTCTTCTCGTCAACGAGCAGAGATATGTGCGCAAAGTCTGGTGGAGACCAGCCAAAAGCGTTATACAGCGCAATATGCATCGGTGTCGAGTTCAACCATTCCTGATGCCAAGTCAGTCCATCAGCTCTGTCAAATAAACATACTTCCTACCGAGCCACGAATAACGTGCGTAATATTCATGAGATGGTCGTCCACCACATTAGCAAGGTGATAAGTAGGAAAACCATCTGTTTTCATAAGTACTAGATCGTCGAATGAAACTCCAGATCGCTTAGTTTTGTTCTTGTTGACTTTTCCACCGACCAAGTCCTGGAATTTGGGATAACTGTCCTCAGCCTTGAGCCTGACAATATGGGCGTCTCCTTTCGCAGCCTTATCATCAGACTCTTCCTTACTTATATGGGTACACTTTCTGTCATAAGCTGTATGAAGTCCTTCATTGGCACGTAATTCAGCAAGATCTCTTAGCCGCTCCGGAGTGCAAAAGCATCGATACGCATGGCCTGATTCTAAGAGCCGATCAGAGTGCTCACGATATGTTGCTGTTCTTTCGGACTGTAGCTAGTAGTTAGATAGCAGCTCTTCATAAAGAGCAGATTAAGCGTACTTGCTTGTATGGTCCATAAGGGCCACCTTTCTTTGGACCTATATGAGTAAGTCGGGGGCACGACACACAAGCCCGTATTGAAGCATCGAACCTTCATCCCATTTCAGACCAGCCCATTCCAAGTCTTCATACAATCTTGCTTCAGCATCAGGAACAGTCCGTGACTTTATAAGTCAGCTATTATTGTACGTCGATGTTTTAGCTCAAAGTCACCTGATCCGTATCTTCAATTCTTAGCAAAAATTGGCCACCGGTTGCTTTTGCTACTAGGTAGTTAAATAAAGCCGTTCTCAGAGATCCAAGGTGAAGGTAGCCAGTTGGCGATGGTGCAAATCGTGTTCTTGCGGGACCAGAATTTCGAAGTATCTCTGCATGGTTGGTAGGAATAGAAGTTGGTTTCGCAGGACGGCCTTCAGTTACAATACTCCTCCGGAGATATTTATTAGAGCAATTAGAGATGCCTATCCTCCTTGCTGTTGATATGATGAGCTTCATTGATATCCAATTCCGTAGGACCTATAAGATTGTATTTCACTACGTGGTACATTAGCGTTCTTGATCTTTGTGCTTATGTAATCCTAACTAGAGAGCCTCCGACAGGGATGTTGATGTTTTGGGATTTTCGCTTTAAAATAGTTAGAAATACTGCGACCTTCAGCCCTACAAATTCCGCGCACCTATTGCCTCCCGCCTCCGTTGTTTTCCCTATATAAAAAGTATACGATATCCAGCAAGGTAGACTCTGAACTGGTCACTATCAAACTTTAAACCTAATACTCTCACCTCTTTGGAGGTATCAAGTCACCTAGCATGGCTTCTAATGGCGCAGAAGAAGTTGATCTATATGGTAGGTAGAACCTCCAGGGCAAAGTCAAAACCTAACAAAATGCAGCTGTGCTAGGCATTTCCAACTCTGCTACGAAGACCGAAATCAAAAAGGCGTATCATAAGGTTAATTTACATTGTGTCAGCCTTGTATTGTACCCCTCACTAATATTACATAGGCAGCATTACAACATCACCCCGATAAAGTCGCGGCAGAACATCGCGAAGAAGCAGATATTAAATTCAAAGATGTGAGCAAGGCATATGAGATTCTTCATGATGAGGAAAAGAGACATTTATATGACACACATGGAATGGCTGCTTTCGACCCGAGCAGAGGCCAAGGTGGAATGGGAGAGGGCCCAGATCTAGATGATATCCTGCAGCAAATGTTTGGTATGGGCGGTATGGGTGGAGGCGGTGGACGACCCGGTGGGCCTCCAAGGCAACGCAGAGGAAGAGACGAGGAGCAAAAGTACCAAGTTACACTGGAAGAACTCTACAAGGGCAAAACGGTAAAATTTGCAAGCACAAAAAGTATAATCTGCACTCACTGCAAGGGTACCGGAGGCAAGGAGAAGGCCAAGCCGCAGAAGTGTGAGAGGTGTAAAGGTCAAGGTGCAACCATTGGCCTTCGATCTGTTGGTCCGGGGCTTGTTACACAGGAGAGAATGGTCTGCGACCACTGCACTGGGACCGGAGAAGTTTTCAAGGAGAAGGATCGCTGCAAGAAGTGTAAAGGAAAGCGAACGACGTCAGAGAAGAAGGTTCTGGAGATCTACATCCCCAGAGGTGCGAGGGAAGGAGAGCGAATCACCCTCGAAGGAGAGGCTGATCAGGTACCGGATCAAATCCCTGGTGACATTGTTTTCACACTTGAGGAGGAGGAGCACGATATTTTCCAACGAGCTGGTGATGATCTCTCGGCTGAGTTGAATGTTACTCTTGCTGAAGCGCTAACTGGCTTTTCACGAGTCGTTCTAAAACATCTTGATGGCCGAGGTATCTCGATTACTCACCCACCAGGAAAGGTTCTTGAGCCAGGTCAGGTCTTGAAAGTGGAAGGAGAGGGTATGCCACTCAAGAAGACTGATATGAAGGGCGACCTATACTTGGTAGTCAAGATTCTCTTCCCGGAAAATGGATGGACTAATGATGAGGCTACATTTGCCACTCTCAAGAAAATATTGAAGGAGGATGTTCCAGAAATTACAGCTACAGAGGTAGATGAAGTTGAGTTCGATTCCGATGGCGATATTGAGGAGGTAAGTCACCCGTGCTTTAGTTCCCGAATATCACTAACAGATTAGTTTGGCGCAAATTCTGGAGATCCTCGTGCTGCGGGCGGATGGGAGGATGATGATGATGAAGAAGGCGGACAACCACAATGTCAGCAGCAATAGAGAAGGAATCAGCATAGAATGCAGGCTGATATGACATAATGACCGACGACTTCAAAGAGTTGTCCTGTTAATAGATCTCGCCGATAGGATACATTTTAGAGCAGAATACGCCAAATTAAATAGCGTTGGAACAGCTATGGCTGCCTTACATAAACTCAAGGCAAATTTTATAGCAATTCCAAAATTGTCCCAGATAGTCACTCGTAAATTCCTGCACTAGTATAATTTTCCCGGGTTGTTTCGAGTGAACTCCGAGGAACAAACAGTATGCACCCCGTGCTAGCATCAGCCAGTTAGACCCAGGAGTCATCTATGTTTGAAATAGAGTTTTGGAAAAGTCTTCTACCCAATGACCATTTATAAAAACTCAAATCAAACATACCAGATACTTCATCCGCAGATTAGATCACGTGTACGCACAGAAATAATATAACCCTGTCCTCGCTTAATTTGCCACAAATAGACTTAGCGCGAAATGTACAAAAGTGGGTCTGCTGCCCACACAGGTCAAGAAAAATAACGAAAGGTGATCAACGACCAAAATCAATCGACAACCCATCGCCAACAGACGCAAAGGTACGATTGATCCGCCATATCATGCGAGCAGCGCATTCTATGCTGAGGCTCTGCTAACAATTCTCAAGATGGTTTCCGCAAAGAAGCACGTCCCGATCGTCAAGAAGCGTACGTTCCCCTCCCCGACCTCAACACGATCTCGAAGTCCTTTCCTTGATCTCTGGAGCCAGCCGGACTGAGGGGGACTGGGCAGGTGTATTGGAATAGAAGAATTACATGGGCATGTGCTGATATTGGAATAAACAGGCGTCAAGCGTTTCCACAGACATCAAAGTGATACCTACAAATGCCTCGATGCCAGCTGGCGCAAGCCTAAGGGTATTGATAATCGTGTCCGAAGACGTTTTAAGGGACAAATGGTTATGCCATCGGTACGTTAGCAGAAGAAGAATAGTTTTCATGATGGCTCGGCAAAGCGGATTCAAAATTTGTCAATTCTAAGCTGTCATGAATTCCACGAATACACCCAGAGCAAGAACTGATGGAATATGATAGATTGGTTTCGGATCAAACAGAAAGACACGCCACATGATGCCCTCCGGCCACAAGGCTTTCCTCGTCAACAACGTCCAAGAAGTTGACCTCCTCCTTATGCACAACAAGACCTTCGCCGCTGAGTATGTTCAATGATCCGCCGTTAACCCGGCTTATTCTAATTTGATTTTAGGATCGCCCACGCTGTATCGTCAAGAAAGAGAATTGAGATTGTTGCCCGCGCGAAGCAACTTGGTGTTAAGGTTACGAACGCAAAGGCCAGAGTTACGACTGAGGTATAAAGGGTTTATTTTCGTTTGGAACTGGCATGGGAATGGTTGCTTGATCAGAGGCGCAATGCAAAATGTAGCTATGCTCTACGATCAATGAACTTGAACAAATCCTCGACCAGAACTGTGATGGTGAACCTAATATTGAAAGCTTCGTTGAATTAGGCGGGGGACATTAAAGATCTACCTGAGGTATCGCCGAAGTTGTTTTTCCTGAAGTCTTTCCCAAAATCTGAGGATTTCTTTATATATTCTGAAGTACTCCTGACACCTCTTACTGGAACGAAGGCGTGAAGGGGGAAATTTTCGACAGACCTTTATATCCTTTCAAGTTTGTCCTAAATTGTGTCGAGCGCCCTGCTCGCCGAAGCTCACCATACTTACTCTCATATTGATGCAACTGACTCCCTGGATCTTATTGTATGGCACAGGGTTACCTAGATTGCTAGTTTTCCCATCATTTCTCTTTCCATCAAAGCTTAACACCCCTCGATCTCTGTTTATGCCGCCACAGCTCTGGGATATTCATAACCGAGGCCAGTTGATGCAACGCTGCTTAGCCATTTTTGATTACTTTCCCAGCTTAAAGCTTCTATGTTGACGATTTTGATAGAAGTGCTCTCTTATCTGTGATAACCCCCTTCGAATAGCATGTTCTTGTATTGGATCATAACACAGGATTAGAGCCTAGAGCAGAGTGCACTCAACTCACGATAAGGACGATTAACCCCAGGGTAAGCATATTTTAAAGGTCGATTTTGCACTTAATTCCACAAGCGAGAAGATTTTCTTAAAGCTTACCCCAGCGAATAGATTTGCTAACTTGCGCATGATCTCTTATGTTCCACTGATCTTCTGACTTTCGTCTATCACTTCTGATGGTCTTTCCTATAGCGGGTTAGTTTCAGTATTTCGAAACATAAGCCTGATAGTACAGAGATATGTACTGGAGCGGTTATTCAGCTAGTCGTGACTTTCGCTAATTACGCCTGTTTGGGTAGCTCGTAGCTCCCTTGAATACCTTGTATCAAGCACCAGCAGTATGTATGATGAGATTCCTCACTATACGAGTAAAGACCTTCCACTGTAATCAATGATAATTACCAAATCTCTTTACTAGTGTCTTATTGCCGCACGGCCTGAAGGGTGCCAGTTTGAAAAATATACGGTTCTGAGATACAACGAGGCACACCGGCATACAGCTTTGCACGGATATAAATGATAGCATCCTTAAGTCTCAAAGTGGAACTCATTTGACCGTATAAGTTGAAGCCTAGTTCTGAATTAATCCCTAGCAGGTATCTGTAAGAACCTTCAAAGTGCTTTGAGGTGAAAAGCACCTAACTTAAGATGCCACGCCATCGTTGTACCAATACTACATTATTGGTTTGATATTTATACCTAGCATATGAAACAACCTATAAGACTTCAGTATGTGGAGCTTAAGGGACATCCTCAAATCCTTGTTTGAGACAGTAGAAAATATAAAACTGTCCTTTTTGTATTATAACCTATTAAATATCCAGGAAATAACTGTAAAATTGAGATAAAGTTGAGATAACTTCTGGAATTTGCAAACCCTTTACAGAACATGAAACTGCAAAATCTAAAGCAAAAGCTCTCCTACGCCTGTATAAAGAAGATAGCCTTACAAATATCGTTGAAGTGTTAAATTTTAGGACTCTACCCGGAAGTTAAGAGCTTATAGTGATAGAGATTGCATTCTAGGAGATGATTTTGCCCAACGGGACACGTATTATCAGGATTCAATAGCAGATATCCGCTCAAGATACATACTCACAAACCTCTCCTTGGAAGAATTTGTATGGGAGCTGGTGCGTTATGACTAGACTGTTACTACCCGTTGTTAGATCGGTAACTTGAGTACAGATCCAATTTGTAAAAATATATTCATCTTTGTTTCCACCCTAGATATCCTGCTATACGAGTTCAATGAACATGAAATTGGAAACCGGACAACCGTTTGCTATTATTAAAAGGAGCACCCATTAGTCGCTTTTCAATAAAGCACTGTCACGACTATATTAGTAGATTCTGATGACAAATTCATTAGGGATAAGCAGTCGTTCCGTCTATGGGAATGCAGTGGTGAATTACTACATGTTCTTGAATGTGAATTCAGCCATAATGTCAACTACTATAAAATAAACAGGAATTGATTCCATCCAATGTGGAATCTAAGAAGTTCAGAGAGCAAATCCTAAAAGGCTGCATGGTATCACTAGTTTGCGAATTGTACCTGAGCCTTATAATGATGTAAGAAAATAAATCCAACTAAAAGCTTACCGTAATCGTACAATACATCCTATGTTATGAACACTAATACGTAGTAAAGCTATTTAGATGACTTGATGTACCGAAACGCTAAAGCTCGCTACTCTTGGTGGAGAGAAAAAAGTATAGACCCACTTCAGCAGAAAAAATCAAACCCCCTTTTTTCGCTCGCTAAGCTCTTGGCTATGCGCCACTATTAAAAAAATACTCAAGGAAGAAGCAGTACGTCGGTGAAGAAGTTATACCAAGTCCAAATCCAAAAAGAAAAAAGAATAGAAGATGAATGAATCTTCTTGCTATGATGGGAATTGAGCCCAACGCGCTAGTAATTGTTAGTTTGTGAATATAGTCATAAGACATGGTTAAACTTACGGGGTCGAACCCGCAGCCTTGAGATTAAGAGTCTCACGCTCTACCGATTGAGCTAGCCGGGCGAGGATTTCCTCTTATTTGTGAGCGCTATATCGCCTTTGCAACTAATATAAGGCATCACGGGGGGGAGGTGAAGAGTTTTACTTATAAAGGGGGTTTAGTCCGTCATCCCTGCTCCTAGTGGGGATGGGACGATGGAGGTGGACGCATGGGGTGGAGAGGATGTGTTCAATAAAAGGTGAGAGTAAGTTACGGATATCTTCAAAGGGAGTTTTTTGGTATTATTTGGTCTATATGGTATTCTCCTGGAACATTTGTAAATTGGTAAACGCTAGTCAAATTACCCCATACTATCCTCCAGATATTCAAGCCAATTTATTAGATAACATATACTCTCCCTAAGATAACAGTTGTATGCAAATCATTATTCTTAGACCCTCGCTACTCACGACTCACTACCGACGATTACGTCTGTGCTCCATTTCATATCGTCCTTCTTGAGGACCGGATGGCAAGATTATCTTCCCAATGAGAGTCTTCTTCGCAATCTTTAAAGCAATATTCTCTTGTTTCATCATAGGTCTGGTGTGTTGAGCGCTGTCCCTACTTTCAGCATCTTGATGACTATCTTGGGCTTCAATCTGCCCAACGCCCTCAACTGGCTCGGAGATTTTGTTGAGTGTAAGGCCAGTTGCTTCGTACAACACGACAACAATGAACTCTTCGATAAGGGCAACGCAGAGAAGGATAACTATGGAACCATTGAAGGGACTGAATAGTTTGCTGTGGGAAAATGTACTTATGACAGAGTAGATAAGTCGTATGAGCAGCAAAGGCAAAGACATAATCACGGCCAGTAGAATCCTCTTTTCGCCACCCTCTGCATGGCGTACAGAGAATGATATGAGAATTGTAAATACCACAATCGCAACGTAAGATACAATGAATAGTGCTGATCCAGCTTTGCTGATTGTCGGAGCTTTATAGACACCACCATTGTCAACAGCATTTTCACTGGCATTGACACCACCGACAATTGCTAAAATCAGAGCTACCAGTAGCAGTAATTCGATGAATTTCAGTACTCGATGGTTGACCAAGGCTGTATGGGATCGGTTGATGCTGTTCAGGAGGCGGCCGAGGAGCCCCAGTGTTGCGAGGAGAAGTGGAGAAAGTCCGACACTTTGAAGGATGGTGTAACCAGTGTAGAGAGATGTGTTCGTAGGATTACTGATTGTTGCTAACTGCATGGCAGGCCCGATTGTTCTCGCAAGACAGAAGACAATAAGGAAATACCATCCAGCGCTTTTTCCAAAGCCGTGGCGTATAGCGAGAAAGATAGAGGTCATCAAACATGGCACATAGACGACTAATTCAGCAATCGAGACTGCATTGTGGTGGGTGATTGCCATTCTAGATATCGGAGTCTGATAAAATCCGAATGGGGTACTTTGAGAGATGTGACGAAAAGTCAAGGAAGATATGCGAGCAACAAATGTGACGAGTGATACTCTGACAGTTGGGATCGTTTTGATTGATGTGGTGAGACAATATGCAAAATGCACAATCGTATGGACTGAAGAATACGAACTACTCACTCATATATATACTATCTAGCCACTCCAAATCGATCTACATGTGTCATCAAGCTAGTCCCGTAGTGTGTTTGAAAAAGACCAGTTTTTCCTCCACTGCAAGGCATATTTGTGAAGCGGTATGCGTACTCAGAAGGCTGAGTGCATCTGTGATATGGACGCAACAATTATACCCACGTTATTTCCAGCACTGTTTGTTATAGCCACGGCGGGTGTTTCTACACCCTTAGCCTTTTGCTACAAAATTTTGTAGTCATCGGTGTGTTAATAGTAATTATGCAGCTAAGTCTTGTAAAGGCTTATATGAAAGCTTATCTTTCGGTCGGCGCTACATCGTGCTAACCTTCTTAGGAATGCTTGATGCACGGCTTGGTCCCAACATCAGCTTCAAGTATGCCATATTGGGAATACCCATGCGATGACGGCTGGATGGATTGGATATAGATACGATTGCTTGATTTACTCCTTGATGACTACCACCCCATAGGTTAGCATCGCCAGTCTAGTTGGCGTAACGCTTGTGGAAACGAATTGTGCGATAGCGCATTGTGGCTGAGGTAGCCTGTGAGACGCCCACGAGCGAGATGCAAAGTTTTCATTTGTTGTGGAACGAAGGGCTCGAATCTCACTGTATAGTGGTGATACGTGTGTATGTCATCTAAACTTGGAAGTTAATCTAAGTGACTAAGCAACGTTTGCCGTAGCTATTGACGATAGTACTAAAATATCAAAACTCCAAAGAGGTCTTTACAGTTACAATTAGGCAACTGATCGCGCAGAAATAGCATGCTATAATCTTGAAATATCCCATTTCCATTCAAAGCCTTATTGCACTCGCTTTTACATTCACTAAATTCTGAGCTGGAAAACCTGGTGCTAATGCAGATTTGCTCTATTTCCTCAATAGCCAATTGTTCTTATTATCATAATCCTGGTTCTTGTGGAATTTATTCCACAACTTGACGTCAGCGAAGGCTCTGCCAGTAGTTCCGATGAATTGAAACAAGACAAGTTTAATTACATATTCAATGATATGGGGATTTAGTAAAACCGCTCTTTTACAAAAACATATCTGAAGTGACTCTAGCTGTACTTATGCTCAAAATTACAACAACTTCTATGTCCAAAAATTAATGTAAAAGTCGCTAAGCTAGTAATCAAAATCAAATCAAGTCTAATCGAACTAATCAATTAGTAATTGATTAGCTGCTTAGTCAGCCACAATACCTTACCACCCTTATTTTGGCAAAACGGTGAGATATTATTACTAGCAAAATAATTGATTTTTAATATTTATTTAGTAATATAATAGTAATTAATTACTTTGATATCACTAATCAAAACTAAATCAAATCAAATCAAATCAAAGTAGTTAATTACTAATCAAATAGTAGAATTCTTTTTCTCACACTGTCGTTAATGAGTTCATGGCTAATATGTTTTCCAACTTTCAACTCCAGATAGATTTGTGGTGCGTTTTCACCTTGCTTACCATGACTATAGTAAAGGTCTTGTTTCCCGAAGCATTTAATCCAAAACTCCAACAGAATGACTCTTGAGATAAAGAAAACGATACTCTAACCTAAACTTATGGCTATATTGATATATTCAATCACAGAAAGTGACAGGTTAATCTTTTTGGTTTTCATACTATAGTCACCCCGGGAGATTTTGGCGGGATTTCTTGAATGGAAGACTAACAAATATTACACCCAGAGTAGTAGGTATACTAGAAGATATATAGATGCTTAACTTTAGTTTCAAGAGGGAATGCATCAATAGGAGAGAACTATCAATTACCAAATTTTCAGAAACAAGTAATAGTAATAATAGGTTTTGGAAATCGCACGTAGTAGTGATACGTATGTGTTTCACTGAATGAGCTCAGCCTATTATTATGCATCGTACTTTCTTTTACAGATACTGGCTCTCACTCTCGCAGGGTTGAAGAAAGTGTACTACGGATATGGAACGAAGATAAATGGCTCTAAATTCTCAGTAATTTAATGAACTAGTATTCCTTTCCTTCACTATATATTGCGATAGCTATAGTCTGTGAGTCTCTTGAGACCGATGGAACTTCTTTAACAAACTATATATTTTCACAGGGAAATCTTAAGTTAGCTCAAGCTTTCGGATCAAGGATCGATTATATCTAAAATTTTTCTTCCGTAAAATGTTTGCTTCTTTTGACATTTCTTTGACTCAAGAAGCTGCAAGAGATAATGGCAAAGTTTTATTAGCCTGAGCTAGGCCTGAATCCTCTAATAGATGATGGAACCACTCAAGTAAAGTAAAAGTGAGCTTTGAGAACTTTTCCCCAAGGCCACAATTTCAATCCCTTTTTGAGAAAAACAGTATTTCTGTAGCATAAATAGCCTGTTGAAGTTGCTGATTGGGTAAAATTGCTTAAGGCTGTGTAAGTTCTGCAAGTTTACGAGTGTTTGAGATCATCCTGTGATTTATTCTACGTAATAAATCTCAAGTGTCATGGATTCTGAAAATTTCATGTGCACCTCAAATCTGCCAATTTGATATATTAATCGGTGAATAGCACAGAGACTTTTGCCACGGACAATATCACCCAGTGAATGATATGAGATAGAAAAACAAATTATCCTAATCTAATTGTCTTCCAGATCCTCATACATTCCTGCAAATCCAGTGCCAAACTCCCATGCCCGGCTGCTACTGAATTTTCAATAAGCGATAGCAATAAGGTTGCGTAGGCAAAATTGGTTTGGTGGTCTTTTAATGACATATAGTCTGCCTTTTTCATACCACCATTGTCGACAAAGCCTTTCCATACTAGTGCCCAAAATGTTAGTCTATATTCTTTCAGACCCCCAAGCAACCTCAGACAGGGCTTTGACTCACAATCAAGTATCTTGCCAAGTGCCGCCGCAAAAGTATACTCTCCAACCATCCTCCAGAGCAATACTTCGACTGTTCTATTAAGACTCTGATCTGGATCAACGTGACCTTGGCTCTTCAGCCACTTCAGTGCATGTTGCGCCACCAACTTGTTACCCCATTTCGGAGATTGGAGAGCTTCAGTAATGCGATTTTCTGCACGTTGGGCTTCTCGCCGGCGTCTAGCCGATAAGGCTTCCGTCCAGTCATCATGGGATTTCATCTATTCAGGAAATCAATATTTTGGACAGTTGTGTAATGAGTTGACACTAATCTAGAAAATGTATATACCTGGCGAGCACGAATGGCAGCTGCTTTCTGAGCTGGTGGAAGTTGGTTCTCCACGAGTACGGCTCGGGTAGATTCTTTCATTGATCGGAATTGAGCAGCGCGTTCTTCTTCTATATCATTATAACTGAATATGTTAGATCGGACCTTATCAAAAGGGTTTGGGTAAAGTAATAGGTGAGTAGGGAGCGTACTGAGTAGACCATTCCGGTGTGATAGACTCGTCTATGATGTCCAAGAGAACGAGTACTCCACACGGTAAGGTGTCCTTCTTGGAAAATGCCAGGACTTCAGAGGGGATCTTGTAGTTCCAGAGAATAGTCTGTGACGAAGTCCCAAAAGCTGTAATGGCACTTGCAAACCATATACCAGTGGTATTTGCCATAAGCTCGTCGACTTCCAAGTGTCGCGTGTTGAGACATTCAAACATTCCAACTTCATAGTCGTCCGGAATTGCTGAGATCAGCCCATTCAAACCAATCTGGCAGCGAATCTGAGGGGGAAGATCTTCTTCTCCTGGGATGTTTATTGAGCTTATTGGCCCTTTTTGTTCCAGGGGACTTTTCGTCTCGGTATCGTCCGCAAACTCCGTGCCATCTTTCAAAGTCCCTTTATCGGTGACAGCAGTGGTAACAGGTCGCATGAGTGGAGCTCCCTTTATCATGACCCAATATGGAGGCAACGAATGTTGATCTCTTGTTGCCCAATCGGATGACCATCGGACTGAGAGTGATAGATGCCCATCTGAATCTTCCAAAGGACCGATGGTCAACACGTTCTCACGCTTATTCGGTGATAACAGTAGAGGTGTGCCTCGAGGAACCCACAGACCACTGCCTCTAAGCATTCGAAATCCGACGGGATCAGGCACAGCTCCTAAGTCAAGGAGGAAAGATATCAGTTCTTCAAAGCCTATCTCAGCCTGGGGTTGCCTTAGTTGATCCGAGTAGTCTATTCTCTGAGTTTTCAACCCAATAACATTTCTTCTCCAGTTGAATAAAGTCCAACTACCGCCCGGAATCTGGCTAGGATGCTCACATAGTCGCCAGTAATCCTTATGTTGTTCTTGTCGATCCAGAGGAGCAATGGTATACCGTGGAAGCTCGATCTCAATAACATGATTGATCACATCTCCTCGCGTGATTCCCGCTAGACGTCCATGACGAAGAACACGCCTGACTTTTGCTACTGTTACGAGCGTTGAAATTGTATTATATATGATGGGGAGCACTCCTAGAACGGCCAGGGGTACACCAATATAGGTGATAATATCAGGCCCTGAGACCATCTTGTTTCTCGGGGCGCCTCAAGCTCAAACCACTGCTTTGAGGCCATTAAAGTCTCCTATACTCATCTGTATCGTAATAGAGGACGCTACGGTTCTCAACAATCACGAAGTCAAAAAGAAATGGTCTGGCACACATTCGCCCCGTGCGGCTGAGGAACGGACCCCTGGAAACGTGGGGAAAGCATTGTGCAGAAAAGTATAAGGAAAGTTAAATTACCGCCCGACTTGATAAAAGCATAATCTCACCGCACTTGCCATGAAGCTTCAAAATCAATTCGGTCTTTCTGATGATAGCAACATGAAATTTCCACTCACCTCACGTTGGTGTTGTATCGTATATATTGACCCGTATAAAGTGACCGGTAAATTGATCTGCAAGGCAGAATCCTCCCGCCTTGGCAGGTAACGCGTTGTACGTAAGGTCCGGGTAGTGATTTCTCTCGCACGAAGGATGAACTCGCAGCTGCTGTCAGCTTCGGAGCCAAATCTCCCTGCCTCTTCACCTCGCGGTTCCAGCAAGACAACCAACTTGGGACTACGAGCCATGATCGATTAAAGAATGTCGACTTCTCTATTTCTTCTTGTGTTTCTCCTCGCTTTGACAACGGCTCAATATCCTCCTTCATCCAATTTAACCACCATACCATCGCCTGCAGATGCGGCGATTACTATTTCATACAAATCCCCTCCCCCAGGTACCTGCAAGACGGTTTTCGAAACACAAAAGCAGTATACGGGATGGGTTCATATGCCGGGGAACTACTCAACAAATACATTCTTTTGGTTCATTGAGGCTCGGGAGCCTACGACGCAGCTTACAATCTGGTTGAATGGCGGACCAGGCTCCAGTTCGATGATCGGACTTTTTGCGGAGAATGGCCCTTGTGAGGCAGTTGAACTGGCCGAGGGCAAGTTTGGTACAGAGGCAAGGGATTGGGGCTGGGACAGAGCTTCCAATGTTCTTTACATTGATCAGGTAAGAAAGATTGATGCGCGTCATATATGTATAAGGTGCCAGCAGAGACCGTTATCGCTGTTACAACCACTTCAACATGCAACCTATTTCTGTGCTGTGCTAATTGATCATGCAGCCGAATCAAGTTGGATTCTCATACGACACGCCTACCAATTGTTCTCTCGATCTACTCACTAATTCGCTCTATACCCCCGAGCAAAATATTCCAGCCTCCCAGCCTCAGTTTACCTTTCGGAATGGAACGTTCAGTTCATTGGATAAGCTTAATACGGCCAATACTACAGAAATAGCTGGAATGGCCATTTGGCATATGCTTCAAGCTTTCCTTGGTACTTTTCCTCAATATGTTACTAACAATACCTCACAAATGGGCATTCATCTATTTGCCCAAAGTTACGGAGGAAAGTTCGGACCTAGATTCGCAACAGTTTGGGAGGAACAGAATAAGCTACGAGAAAGTGGAGGACTTTCGAATGGTACCATTGATATCAACCTGGAATCTGTAGGAATCGTCAATGGTTGTGTCGACGATCTGGTACAAGGTCCTTTTTACCCAGCAATGGCGGTCAATAACACTTACGGGTTAACCGCCATCAACCCTACTCGGGCAAAGTTGGCAATGGCCAGCTTCTCGGCTCCCGGAGGTTGTAAGGATCTGATCACCCAATGCAGGGCTGCCGTGCAAGCCGACGATCCAGACAACAATGGTCATATTGCATCTGTCAATACGCTTTGTTCTTCAGCCTACAAGAGTTGCAATGACAATGTTATTACTCCGTTTCAAGACTCGGGGAGAAGCATCTATGATATCGGCCGTTACTTACCGGACTCCTTTCCACCAAGCACATATCTCGAGCTCCTCAATACAGCCAGTTTTCAAGCCGCTATTGGCTCCCCAGTGAATTTCACGCAGACGAACTCTCAGGTCGTCAACGCCTTCCAAAGCACTGGAGACCATGTACGCCAATCTCTAGTCCCAGATATTGCAGCGCTCCTGAGATCCGGCATTCGTGTAGGTTTGATCTATGGCGACCGTGATTACATATGTAATTGGCTAGGCGGCGAAGCCATTTCCCTCGCAGTAGCTGCTGACACTTCGCCATCTTACGCATCACTCTTCCCGGCTGCAGGATATGCACCAATAATCGTGAACACCACCTACATCGGCGGTGTGGTCCGTCAGTACGGCAATCTATCATTCAGTCGTATCTATGATGCCGGTCACTCTGTTCCAGCCTACCAAGGAGAAACGGCATTCCAAGTCTTCGCACGAATTATAATGGGCACGTCCATCTCGACAGGGCAGAGAGTCGACATCTCGAAATTCAACACGACTGGTCCGTTGAACGCAACATATGCCAATAAACTCCCTGACTCGCCAGCCGCAACATGCTACCTTCGCAACATTCCCGAATCATGTACGCCCGATCAAGTGGATAAAATCGTTCTTGACAAGGGAGTCATTATTAATGGGATCGTCTATGACAATTCAAAAGAATGGTCTCCTCCTACCTCGACGACGCCGAAGGTGGTGGTTGAGACCGTCACGGGGACAGTGAGCGTGGTTACGAAGACAGAGGTGCAGACGGGCCTATTTACTGCCACAGTTACGCCAACATCAACGAAGAGTTTGGGTGTTACGATGTCAAGCTTTAAGAGCTGTCATCTCTTACTGCCTCTGTTAGCAATATTAATCAGGGACTGGGCCTGATACTGGTCTTTGTTTAATTAAATGGAGAAGGTGTACGAGCATCAAGGCGCACAGGACTCTGTACGGTAATTATTAGCCATTAAAGCTTTGGTTCAGACAATGTACCAAAACAATTACAAATGGACAATGGCCAAGACACGCCATTCCAAGTGGGGATTTTACGCATCTTGATGCAAGACAACAAGGGCGATGAACACTATTGAGAGGAAGTTGAAGACATGGGAGGAGTTTTTAATTTCAAAAGTTTCGCATTATACCCGCCGAATTACGGCAAGTTCGAGCTGCATGGGTGGCGTTGTTTAATCTAACCTGTAGAATATGTATATCTTACTTTTCTTGCTTCCGGATGGCGTGAGATGGGATGGGCTGGGATCGTTATAGCAAATACAACAAGGTGGAATGCAACATACAAGAGGGTGCATTTCTCGAATACAAGCTTAAGGCAGAGAATCAATTAAGAGACATTGTCGCATGGTTATGGATATACATGTGTACGTGATCTGGTCAGGTCAAATAAAAGCGATAGTTTGTTTCTCAATGATACATTGTGATATCTAAAGCTCTTAAGGAGGTATGAACTAGTCACTTCTTCAAGTCCAGAATGAATCTGAGATCTCAATGAAGTGTTGTGTAAGAGAATTACACTTTCCATAGAGGATGGAGTATTGATTTCGTTCAAACGAATCTGACCTAGATCTTCAAAGACGTTAGTCATGATTGTAAAATGTGACAAGCAAAGCGAGCAAGTAAGGAACCAAAAAGAAAATCAGATCTACAGCCTTGTCAAAGGCGATCTCATCAGTGTTTCCAACTTGTGGATTATGTTGACCGTCGTGATATTGAATCATCATGTTATAGGAGGTGGGAATTGAAAAAAGAACTTTGTAGAAAACCACATACCCTTGAAACTGAATGATTGGTAATAGCTGATGGTGTAAAGAAGAGGATGCAGGGTCTGAAGCAATGCAATGTTAGTAGTGATACTTCCTAAATCATTTGCAGATTTTTATTAAGATGGGCATAATCAGTTAAGACAGACTCGTCATCGCGGTGAGGCTTGGACATATGCTTGTCATTTGTCGGTCAAGGTCATCATGATGCTGGAGGCTTGTGAAATATAAGTGAAAGCTTACCAAAATAATGAGTCAGAATTTGCAAGCACTCAAAGATCAAAGAACTTTGTTGTATGATTTCTCAAAACCAAAATGTGGTATCCCAAAATCTGAACGAAACGTTAGCAAGGTTCGCCTTGAATTAACGTGATAACAATTTGTTATACAGATGGATCAGAAGGCATGAATGGTATAATTTGATTTGTGTCAACATCGGTTACCCGGATCAGACTCGTCATCTAAAATGCTCATCATATCAAGGGGGAATTTATGAAAGATATATGCTTACCAATCAAGACTAGGGCCGCTAAGATACATAATTGTGCATGCTCAAACCTGAAGACTAAGGCGTCAGACGTGATTCCTCAATAGTCTATAAAAATGTGTTGGTCGAAGACTGAAATCAGTGGGCGAGGTTTTCTAGGCCTGCCACAAAGAGGCATCTCCTTTCACAAGCCAGACTCTTTTGAGCTGTCGGAGCCCAGTGCCAATTCATCATTTGACAGTCCTGTATATGGTGCTAAGAATAAGTGTGCCGTACCTTGATGTGTGCTGTCGTCTATGGTCTTTGGGAAGTTAGTTATATTTCAAACAATTTGATCTTCCAAGAGTATGTGGAGTAAAGGTAGCTCAGAAATAGCCATTTGTTTTCGTCAATGATATTCAGTCGGTAATTTCCAGCGTGCAAAGCACACAAATGTTCATCATAGCCAGGTAAGGAGAGGGGAAGAGAGTATAGCTTACCATAAACCAAGACTACAGGTAGCTCCAGACTAGCAAGAGTCAACCGGAGCTACCTACCACTACCACGGATAGAACGTAAGAGATCATACCTGTTGAGTTTGTTAGACAAGGTTCCAAAAGCATGTGTCAATTGAAATGATGTGTAAGTTGCTAATGATCAGACTGACGTGCGTACGCAAATCGCTCATTGCCGAAGCTCAGAGACTCTAGTTTGTATTCGGTATGGTTGTCATCATGTAGCGGAAGGGGAAGGAGAATTGATTTGCTTACCAGTTGCAGTGGTGGTTGGCGGAATGTTTTCATTGAAGTTGAGAGGTCAGAAGTAGAAAAGAGCTTCGAGATTTTTCTTAGGTGCGCTTTGAACCACTAGACCCAAAACAGTTAAGATGATAGCCTAACCACTATAGGACCATCACGTGATACGTCGTGGATATGTCTCCCTCTTCAGGACGATGTAGCACTTACTACGAGTCCTCAAATACCGAATCTCACATCCATCCATAGCAGGTGTTGCTTTTATTAATATTTGATCATTTCAGGCGCAATCGTATCTTAGTCCGGGTATTCACGGGCTCGTGACATTGGATCGCGGGGCACAACCCGACGGGATGTTTGCGGCTGGCGGCTTTGCTTGCGGGGTTATTCTCGTGGGAAGACCCCCAAACGCGAAGATTCCCCCAAATTTAACGTTGCAGGAAGTACCAGATTAATTATCCTGTAAGTATGCGCTAGCCACTGGTTTACGCTATCAAGGCAAGTGAATTGCTATCGTCTTATTTGTTAAAATGATCATGAACTGCTTCCGTTCTCCACCGATCATCAGACTGGAATGCAACTAGACTTCCGGAATCAACCCGGCCTAAGCAGACCCGAGGTTCAGCAACTACGAACTACGTTCAGCACCATCGTCAAGCTTTCTCTCCTTGTTGAATATTCTTGTTCCTGATCAATCACCCATTTGCCTTACCTCGCAACTCATTTTTTGATTTTTGTGATATTTCTCCCCTACCATTCCAAATTTACCCTACTCCATACCCGATACCCAAACACTACCAATAGCAAAATGGATGGCACCGGTGGAATTCAGGAGGAGAAGATAAATGTCGATATCATAACGCTCACTCGTTTCCTAACAGAAGAACAATCGAAACATCCAGTGAGTTTCCTCCCACTCTTGGAATACTTCCAGAGTCTCACTCCCTCAGGAGCTTCCATTAACACTTCCTAGGAAGCAACTGGAGACTTCACTCTCCTCTGCCATGCTCTTCAATTCTCCTTCAAATCGATAGCCTATTACATCCGTCGTGCCACCCTCATCAACCTCACGGGCCTAGCCGGTTCCTCCAACACTACCGGTGATGACCAGAAGAAGCTCGATGTTATTGGCAATGACCTTTTCATCGCGGCCATGCGCTCCTCCGGCAAATGCGCCGTGCTCGTTTCGGAAGAGGAGGAGGAGGCTATCTATTTCCCAGAACATAAAGGTGCAAGATACGCAGTGGCCTGTGACCCAATCGATGGGTCAAGTAACTTAGATGCTGGTGTCAGTGTTGGTACGATTTTCGGTATACATAAATTACCCGAGGGAAGCAAGGGCACGAAAGAAGATCTCCTGAAACCAGGAACAGAATTAGTGGCAGCTGGATTTACCATGTATGGCGCCTCAACCCAACTTGTTATCACCATGAAGCAAGGCACTGTCAATGGCTTTACCATGGACAATTCTCTTGGAGAGTTCATCCTTACGCACCCAGACATGAGGATCCCAAAATCGCGTTCAATTTATTCCGTCAACGAAGGTAACTCTTTGTACTGGGAAGATGCTACCATTTCATACTTCAATAGCTTGAAATTCCCCAAAGAGGAGGGCGGAAAGCCATATAGTGCAAGATATATCGGCAGTATGGTTGCGGATGCGTATAGAACGCTGCTTTACGGGGGTATTTTTGCTTACCCTGCGGACAAGAAGAGCCCCAAGGGAAAGCTGAGAATTTTGTACGAGTGTGCACCTATGGCCATGGTGTTTGAGAATGGTTAGTTTATTTCCCCGACACTGTCGAGGGCTAGATTCGAGAACAATGGCTAACGTCTCATAGCTGGTGGGCAAGCGGTGGATAACAACATGAAGCGCTTAATGGATGTTGTGCCAGAGCATATCCATGACCGATCGGGTATTTATATGGGTAGTTATGATGAGTTAGAGAAGGTTAAGGCATATCATACGGCGAAATAGGTTGGGTGGTTGCTTTAGCATTAGCTCGTTAAATGGCCTTAATACCTTCGCTACATAGCAAATTGATATGAAGATACCAAGAAATTGAATTTCGCATGGCACATGGCTATCATTATGTTAGGGTTTAATCTAAACAGCATCTTGTCTTTTTTCTCAAATCTACGTCTCCCAGTGCAACAAATACAATCTATACACCGCAATTTGTGGGTTTTCACTGGAAAGCTTTGTTCTTCTGGGGGGTTCTCGAGCGATTAAGATAGCTAAGAATACTAAATAATTTGCTTGCTCCATTGGCCACTTTCTTCCGTGATGCAGAGCAGCATCTACGCTCTTCTCCGCCCCATTCCCTGCACTTCCAATTACCACAATCTTGGAACGAAAACCGGCGTCTCCTTCTTCCACCTCTTATAATCCTCCCTATCCCCATATCTCTTGTCATACTTGGTCTCACTCATTGGTACTCCGCTAACTCTCGTCAACAGCCAAGTGACAAACATTGGGCTCACAGCTGCCAACCCAACTCCAATTGCACGTCCTCCTAAGCCTCCTCCTAAACCAAGTCCCTTCTGTCCAATATCTCGCACTATAACCCCTCCTGCTGCGACGGCAATGCCCGACCATAACATGCTCTCGCCGAAGTAATTGGGGTGACGACTCAGACTCCACAGGCCCGAGGTTAAGAAATCTTCGTCATGCTTCTTCTCCTTTTTGGCTTTCATCCACGCATCCTTCTGTCGATCCGCCAGCACCTCAAATCCCAACCCGCCGAGGAATATTCCGAAACCAAGGACATCCGTCGCCAATACCGGCAAGGTGCGTAAAAGAAGAGGAGAGAGAGCGTTGAGTGCGATAACAGGGGACAGGCAGAGAGATACCCATACGGCTTGGAAGAACCACGCGACGGCAAACTTTGGCGGGGAGGTTTTGATCTTGTCGAAGCGGGAGTCGGGACCGTGGGAGAGGATGCGGGCGAAGAGGTGCGATCCCACTATGAGGTTGTTAGTTCCTATTTCATAGTTCTAGACACATGGAAGAGCGGGATAATCATAAGGCAGAGCGGAGGATTAAACGTACGTCGAACAGCCCAAACCCCTACCGCGGCGCTCAATGCGACTTGTCTCCAGTTCCACCCCAGCGCGCCATTTTCCGCTCCTCTCAATGCATTCCAGAGACTGGGTAACCCGTTTGAGACCCCAAGCTTGCCTGAGATTCCAGCAGCGGCACGCGCGCGCAATGCCGGGAGGTAGAGTGAAAGCGCAGTTACGCCCAAGTAGGTGATGGACCCAGAGAGATCGTACACGCGATCCGTTTGCAGCGCAATCGATGGGATGGCGAAAGCAGTCTGTAGCGCGAATGCGAGGCCGACGCCGGGTATCAAGGTGCGAAGAAGGGGAGAGCGGTAGGCAGTTGAGTTGAGGAGGGCATTGAGAAGCGTCATTGTGGGCGATTCTTTCGCTATAGTCGGCGGAATCTGGGGCTTCTGAGATTTCTTCAAGTCAACAGGAAGGTGAAGTGAGAAGATGGAGAGAGAGCAAAAGCTGAGTTGTGATGCTTCATACAAATTGATTAGAACAAGGCCGATCAGCCTCGTGGAGTCATGACGACATTTTCGGATACGGGGTTTCCAAATTGTCCGAGCCGAAAACGTCCTTTTGTTACTCTAATTCGAGAAATCTACCATGAGCTAAGTTTAAACCTTGCGGATCACAAATGACTTATTATCATACCTGTTGCGTATGTTTTCGTCTCCAGTGATATGAATCCGCGCTCGAGTGGTCTCAGTTGTACACAAATCCTAGTTAATAGCCGAGCACCCCTTTATAAACGAGTATTCGTCACGTTCTTATTTGAAAATCTAGAATGTGTCATAAGATGAATATTTGATAAGATGATGTTTTATTCTCCAAAGCTAGACACTGAAAGTAAGAAGTCCCTTTCACAACCGCCAAATCCGATGAACACATCCCCTAGTCCCCATATTCCCAAGTATTCCCAAGTATTATCAACGCATTATCGTTGATACAAAGCCCTCAATCTATTTACCAATACACGGGTATATTCTCAGAGTTGAGATCCTTTTGCAACATTATCAAGATAACTTAACAAGAAGCTCTTGTCAGCCGGTGACATTGGTTGTGCTTGACTACCACGGCGCTGAGGAGAATCAGCCGCAAGGCTACCAACGCGAGATCGTAATGCAGTGGTAGCTTGCATGGGAGAGATACTCTCAAGGGTAGAAGTTCGGGCGAGAGGATCTAGGGTTGACATTCGTGAGACCGGTTCCAGGGTTGACTTTCTAGATAGTGTTTCATTTTGCATTGGTGATTTGCTGAACATACCAAGAAGGGTCTGCTTATGATCGGCAGCTGGAGGTTGAACAGCTGTCATATGAGGGGAGGTTGTGGGTATAGATTTCTTCCCGAAAAGTGAGAGGAGTTCTTGTCGCTTAACCAATTCGGGAGCCTGAGAAGGAGGTGTGTTGCCAGATGTTCCAAATGCGGACGTCGTGGGTAACGGCGATGTTCCGAATAGAGAGAGTAGATTTTGTTTTTGGTCTACTGTTTGTGTTGTGCTATCGATTGTCGAGGTTCTTGATACAGACTTAGGCGCTGGAGGGAGTTTATCAAGGAGTGAAAGCAGGCGTGTGTTTTGTTCGGATGTCGCTGCCGGCGGTTGTGAATAGGAGAGTGGACTAGCTGATGGCCCAGTTGTTCTATTTGAGTCGGATTGAGCAGCAAGCTGATACAGAGGGCTTGCAGAAGACGGAACAATGGCTGATTCTGTTGTGCCTGGCTGTGGTCTCTTTAAGATCTGGGGTTGGAATGGCTTCTCAGGAGTTGGTCTTGGCTGCGCCTTATTTGGAGTTGCATGTTTCTTTCCGTTTTGCCCGTTATGACGTCCCTTCGGCGCAGGGCTTTGCTGTGGACGTGAGTTTGGAGCAGATGGTGGAGGACGGGCGAGGATAGATGTAGCTCGGAATGGCAGATTGGTTTCGGGATTCATCTCCTGTATAACCTGGTTTTGTGACAATTTTGCTGTCTTGGAAGTAGAGTTCGGTGCCACACCTGTTGCAACGTTGGCTGATAGTGGCTCGACTGCTGAAAGTTCCACTGCGGATGGTGTCTTAGAAGTGGGCAAAGCCGTAGCAGTAGGATGAGCCAGGGTAGTCTGAAGAGTAGGGCTCCTGAAGAGACTAAGTAGGCTAGACTTATGTGCTTCATTCATTGGTTTTTTAGACGACGGGGTAGGCCGTTGTCCATGTGAGGGACTATCATTTGCTTTGAACATAGACAATAGGTCCACTGGTGTGGCTTGAGAAATACTTGCAGGTAGTTCTTGAGGGCCGGAATGCGGATGCTGCTGAATCGGCGCTTCTACCTGACCACCCAGAGGAACATTGCTGGCCTCCCCAACTGCTGTGTCGCGCCGTTTGAAGGCATCGAGAAGTGCTAGGGAGTGGCTATTAAGCTTGGATGGAGATGGCTTTCGCGCTTGCGAAACCATTGGTGCATGTACATTGGGGAACTGTGGGTTTGCAACCGCAATAGATACAGGAGCATTGTAGTGTGGTGTATAACTTTGAGAAACTGGTGGTACCATTGGGGAGTGTACCGGTCCACCATTAAACACTGCTCTCTGCACATGAGGTGGTAGGGGTTGTGGGTGAACAAGGTGCTGAGATTGGTAGTTACTTTGTGGTCCGGTGTGAGGTTGTTGATGCTGTTGTTGTTGGTGATGCTGTTGAGGCTGTTGATGATGTTGGTACTGTTGTTGCGATTGATGCGAATGCATTTGCATTGGGTTCTGATGATATCCCCTACCACTGTTTAGAGGATTTAACTGATTTGGCAACTGGTATGAGAAAGCATTAAACTCATGATGGACATTGAAGGGCGGTGGAGCCGGGAGGTTTGAGAAATGTTGGGGTCGGGGTTGCTGATGTTGAGGGGTTCTCGGTATGGGAGCTTCCATAGACAAATGATCCATAGGAGTGTGTGGTGGTGCCTCGGAGATTCCGTGTAGGGGATTTGTGCCAGTTCCTTGAAGCAAAGCAAGTAGTTCTGACCCGGAGTCTCTTGCGACAGGCGATTTGATGGCATCTACCTGCAACCCCTGAGTTGGAGGCTGCACCTTGAGCAAGCTCTTGAGCACGGCTGTAGCTCCTTCTAATGTATCAATTCCAGATGGAGTAGTCTCCATTTGTTCTTGCGTAGACTCTGCCCCTAGATCCTCTTCCGTCATTGGTTCATCGTAGCTAATACCAGCGGAGAGATATTGGTTGCTTGATGCTCGTTTGGAGTCTAGCCTCTGCTGCTCAATCGTCCATTTTCGAAGGTTCTTCAGAAACGGAGCAACCATATAAAATTTGTTTGCGTTTACAGCGATCTCGTCAGTATTCTGCGCTTTGTTCTTCCGGTAACCAGGTAAGTCAGAGATTCGCCACCACTGAATTTTGCTAATCTCCTTGCGAGTTTTGGGCTCGAAAAATGTATCCATTGGCACGTCTCTAAACACATATAGCCGCATGTCCTGATCACGAATTGGAAGGGAGATATGCTTGACATCTCGATTTGCAGGCACTGCGCCAGCAGCCTGCAAGTCATATCCGGTTTCTTCGTAGACTTCGCGAATAGCACAGATCAGATCATCTTCATCCTTGTTTATCTTTCCTCGAGGAAAACTCCAATTGGCGCCCTTCTTCCAACCTTTTACAAGCACGACCGAGTCCATTGCATGATTCAGCATAATGGCTCCCCTTACGGGGATCCGTTTCTTGTATGTCATGAACTCATCGAAAGCTCTGGTGTGGTTTTCCTGTGAGAAAGCCGAAAGTAAAGGGCAATGCGCAAATATCCGCATGCAGAAGCTCTTGAGGGATAGAGATGGTAGGGATGGGTCGAGAGGGCGTATAAAATCTTCGTAGTACCATTGCGCCTCTTCAACTTGAAAGCATATTCGTTCAACTGAGGAAAGATCTTCACCCGGTAGGTTTATGATAAACCTTACGCAAAGGTCGTCCAGCCCTGGTGCAGTTGTCAGCGTTGGCCGTCCGAACGAATTCACGGTGTAGAGCTAGATCTCGATTCCAGCGGCAGATCTGCAATATCTACTGCTGGCAGAGCCTCAAGCCTTAGACCGATTACTTACAGTCTTCTAAATGCATTGTCTGCTCGGTCGTGCTGACTTTGTTTCGGGAGCATATCCACGACGCGAAGGTCTAGATTGTAGGGATCTAGAGCGCCGGGCACGCTCTCACGGCTGGCAGATGAGCTAAACCAAGAAATTGCTTGGTGGTGAGCTATAGCGAGGACAAAGGTACCTGAGTGTGGGGGGTGAGGTTGGTCTTGTTGATGGTTACAATATTGGAGCCAGCTGGCTGATGGCTGGCGGATGGTAGAACAGAACACGCTGTGGCGTTGTGGCTGGTGAATTTAAGCTTACTTGGCAAGTATTAGCTTCCCTGTGTGTGTTTGGCCACAGCGAATGCCGAGCTGCAAGCACAGCACTTATTATGACGACGCGACACCAGGGGCCAAAAGTCCAATGCACCACCAGACCAAAAACTTGGATAACCCGCCAAAGCTAACAGCTAGTCTTCGAAGCAGGCTTGACTCTGCCTTTTTAAAAGTAGATTCCTCCCCCAGCCCCAGGGATTCTTTATTTGACTTGAACCGCCTTGGATTCACACCTACACACTCTGCTTGATTCACCAGATTAGCATCGGCGGCATCTGAAACAGTCTATGGAAGAAAGGCGACCAGTCACTCAAACACGGTAGCACGCAGCGGTAACAACCTTTCCACAACTTTGGTCCACAAGATTTCCTCGCAATCTCATATAAAGCAAGCCTTTCCGTCGCGACTTAGGTACATCAATACATTAATTGTCATCAATCATCATGGCTTCCTTCGTTGCCAAAATTATTAGCAAGAAAATTCTAGGAGAGTCTCTAGAAAATAAATTTGGGAAAGAGGTGAGTTTTGGGTCACCAATCGGACACTACAAGACCAGATTGCTAACAACTCATCTGTAGGACCCTTATTTCGAGACCGTTCCAGCAACCCGACTCGATGGCAGGCCTTCGAAATCAAAGACAACCAAGCGTCGCAAGGCATTGCCTGCTGGTCTCTCGGAACATGATGGAATGGTCCTGACCAAAGTCAAGCGCAGAGCGTATAGATTGGATATGAGTCTGTTCACCTTTTTGGGTGTTAGATTTGGCTGGAGCAGTGTTATTGGCATTATTCCAGGGTGAGTTCTTCAATGATCACAAAATAGGACGTGCTGTTAACGAAACTAGTGTCGGAGATGTCCTTGACGCATTTATGGCCGTTATGGTCCTTCGAACCTGCCAGCAAGTTGAGGGAGGCCTACCAGCTTCGGTCAGGTCTATGATGCTTTTCAACATTGTTATCGACTTCGCTGTGGGATTGGTGCCTTTTGTTGGCGATTTGGTTGATGCTCTATTTAGAGCAAACACAAAAAACGCGATTCTCCTCGAAGAACATCTCCGCGAGAAGGGAGCAAAGGCATTGAAAACACAAGGACGCCCTCTGCCGGCAGTCGACCCTAGTGATCCCGATGAGTTCGATAGACAAGACGCTGCTCCATCACCGGCATACGCAACAGCACAGCCTTCAAGACATGGCAATGGCGCTTCTACCTCTACGCGAACAGCAACACAACAACAGCATACGCAGTCACAAGCAGCGCCAGCTGAGGAACGCGGTGGCTGGTTTGGGTTTGGAAAGAAGAATAAGCAGCCGGATGTTGAGCGCGGTCATCAGGACTTGCGCAGAGAGGAAGCCTTACCTGCACAATCACACAATCAGGAGGGGTCTGCGAGACTTCAGAAGAGTAGTCGTTAGTTCACAGTTCTAATTGCTTATTGATACCTACATGGAGCAAGGCACCCGTGTTTATGAGAGACGACCTATGGATATTTTACTTATTTCGAGCGATGCTTATTTGTAATAATGTAAAATTTGACAAATAAGAACACTACTTTAGAATTAATAAAATGTATTAGTCTTATCCAGTTGCACCTCGAGTGATTCAGTTGTACTATATATGAGTTATCCGAGCAATCAATTAACACAAATGTTGTCTTTCTACTCGTCAAATCTACTGTAAGAGACTGGCGTAATTCATTACTTGATCTGTTGGATTTTATGTATAACAGTCAAGTATTTTTACTCTGCCAGAATAGCCTCTCCTTTATTATTTCAATCTACTAGGTAAATTTGAATTATAACTGTTGATTAATTCCAGATATTTTCAATTGGGTTACTTTATTTTACTATATAGCCTCTTTAAATCTTAAATGTAATAACGTACCTGACACCATAACAATTATTTAACGTATAGACATTAGCATTATGTGACTGACTAGTAAGATGCTACTGATTTGAAGTATATCAACCAATCATCCAGCGTGTTTAAGTCAAAATAACGACAGGCTGCTATCGTAAGCCTGTATACGAGTTACCTCATTACAGATGTGTAGAGATGCGTGGTTCTTCTCATAGATCGAAATGATCACTGTTTACATGCTCAATCAGCCAAGGAGGAGCTAATGTCCATGCGAATATTGCTCTATTCTTCATCAGGATCCTTGATCAACTTGAGTGGAGCCTCATCAACCTCCACATATGATGTTTTCAATTTGTTAGATCGATCGTGAAGCTAACAGTCAATCTGCTACAGCAATTTAACGAGTGCAATCTCAAGCTGATATGTTAAATAGTCTCACTTTTCTGTTCGCCATGAGTCTAGCCAGAAGTCTGACCCCTTTGACTGGTGTAAAAATGACTTCGTGTAGACCTAGTTTCAACCAAGACACAAAGACACTAGGTGCCTCCACTGGTCACAGCTGAGAATTATGCCATCATACATAAATAGTGTATAATTAGACATTCAGGACATCCAGGACAGTCATGACAAGCCCAGAGACCTTCAAAGTAGGAATGCTACAGAACTCCTATAGACCAGACCGGCCATGATCATCTTGAGTAGGAGTGAACGCGGCATTCGTTCACAACTCCCCACCTACCTGAATCATTGTGACTACAAGAATCCACCTGTTCCAGCATGAGGTATGCTATGTTGAGACGCGCCGTCACGAAATGCGCAGGGTTTAGATCTGATAAGAAATTTGACCCCGTCAGTTGCAATGATATTGGACCAACCTCTTTTTAAAGACCAGGCAGCACGTCGCTAAAGTGGCTAGTCGACAAAGCGCGTTCTAGCGCGTTTTCTCGGTAAGCCTCTCCAAAACTTTGGAAGACTACTAAAGCGCGACCTCCCGCCTACATCTGCATCTTCTCATCAACAACACCAAAACGCGACCACTTCCTTTCTTCTGCAGCTCGGATTCGCTCCTCCAACATCTATCTACTCCATCACAAACTCCTCACTACATCGCAATCATCATGACCACCCAGATCACCCCCTCCAAAGCAGTAAGAGACTCTTCGCCACGTCCTATGGCATTGACTTCCATCGTGCTAACATTGTCTAGGCTGCGTCTGCCATTGACAACCTCAAGATGAACGAATCCCCTATCAAGAAGCTCAACTTCGCTGAAGGCAAAGAGAACGGGCCTGTCGACTCTACCTGGGACGCGTCGGTACCTAAGCCTCTCATCCTCAAAGGCATCCACGCCGCAGGTGCTGTTGAGGTCAAGCCAGCCGAGAAGTCAGCAATTGCTTCAACACTCAACCCAGAGGAGGCAGATGAGCCATTGCTACAAGACAACCCTAGCCGATTCGTACTCTTCCCAATCAAGTACCACGAGGTAAGTCATCGCGTCCAAACGCGTCTCGCGTAGAGTGCTTTTTACTAATTGAGGTCTATAGATTTGGCAGATGTACAAGAAAGCCGAGGCTTCCTTCTGGACTGCGGAGGAGATTGACCTTTCCAAAGATCTTCACGATTGGAACAACAGACTCAACGATGATGAGCGGTACTTCATTTCACACGTTCTTGCATTCTTTGCTGCATCTGATGGAATTGTCAACGAAAACTTGATTGAGCGCTTCAGCGGTGAAGTCCAGATTCCTGAGGCTCGATGCTTCTATGGTTTCCAGATTATGATGGAGAACATCCACTCTGAGACATACTCTCTCTTGATCGATACATATGTGAAGGAACAAGCTCAGCGAACATATCTTTTCAATGCCATTGAGACCAGTAAGTTTTGACGCGTCTTAAATGACGATTTGATATTCTAACGCGTCTCTAGTTCCTTGCATCAAGAAGAAGGCCGATTGGGCAGTTCGATGGATCCAAGACAAGGACTCTACCTTTGCTCAACGTCTCGTAGCATTTGCAGCAATTGAGGGTATCTTCTTCAGTGGCTCCTTTGCCTCCATCTTCTGGTTGAAGAAGCGTGGTCTGATGCCAGGTCTCACATTCTCCAACGAGCTTATCTCTCGCGATGAGGGTATGCACACAGATTTCGCTTGCCTCTTATTCTCTCACCTCAACCACCGCCCAAGCAAGAAGGCTGTCCAAGACGTCATCACCGAAGCTGTTGAGATTGAGCAAGAGTTTTTGACTGAGGCCCTCCCATGTGCTCTTCTCGGCATGAATGCTACCCTCATGAAGCAATACATCGAGTTTGTTGCCGATCGTCTTCTCGTCTCCCTCGGAAACGACAAGTTCTACAAGACCGCCAACCCTTTCGACTTCATGGAGAACATCTCCCTGGCTGGCAAAACCAACTTTTTCGAGAAGCGTGTTGGTGATTACCAAAAGGCTGGTGTTATGGCCGGAACCCAAAAGAAGCACGAGGACACAGATGCACAGACGGAAGCCAAGGCAGAGAACGGAGGTGACTTCAACTTTGATGAAGACTTTTAGATCTGTTCTATCTTGGTTTGGGTTTGGCGTGACTGTAATAATGGGTTGCTTAAGGCGTTTTATAAACATACCCACTTGTATATTGGGGCGTGGCATTCTGTTCTCTTCTCTATCGCTCTCACGAGCTGATCTCATTGCATAGATGGCGCTGGGTGCACATACTTGTCATATTTTTTTCCTTCTATCATTGATGGTTTGGGTGGCGTTCGGATTGGAAATGATCATGGTTGATGAGTGGTGGCATAAGTAACGACGGAAAGAAAGAAGAAGACGAGAAAGAATGTACTATTGAAAATACCTGCTGTCTTCTCCAAATGTGACTTATTATGATGCTGCGGTCTCGAGGGAAGTATCCCCTACTACTAAGCAGCTACACCATTGTAAATATTACTCACGTCTGCTGACTATAGTCTGCCTTTCTAGGAGTTGCCCTTGTACTGCCTCCCAAGATGAATATTGAGTTTTATCCTAGCTTTCCATACCTACGTGTATAGCTGCCCCAAATCCTGTCCGCGCAATGCAAATGCAGTTTTCAAGCACCTTCCAACGCCACGCCATGCAAAGGCTCTCCCAAACTCCATCCTCATCCCCATCCCCGCTCCCCGGCCTCACTTCTTCCCCTTCTTCTTCTTTCCCTTCCCGCCGCCCGCTCCTCCCCCGCCGCCCACGACCTGGCCCTTGACGCCCTCTACCACCGCCTTCCCCGTCTCTACCGCTCCGTGGATAGCATCCCCAACCGCCTCCTCCACCTTGCCCACAAGCGACGTCTCCTCGGCCTTGACCTCCAGCCCGGCCATCGGCCGCGCCAACCGTCCTAGGATCTGTATTAACCTCGATACCTCGGCGGCTTTCGTGGTGCTGTATTTGAGGGTCGTGCCGGAGATGGGATCGTAGGTCTTCAGCGTGAGGGTGGCGCGTGTAGCTGGTGTTTCAGGGGTGGTGGCCGTGGGTGCTGGGGTGGTGGAGACGGCGGCATTTTTGGATTTGGAGGGTTTGGATGACGGCGGGGTGAGGGTGTATTTGGTTGTTATGCGTGTCTGGGAGTACGAGATCAGCTTCGGCTTAGCAAGGGGAGTTGCTCTGGGGAATGGAGGGTAGTGGGCAGGAGTATGGGGTAGGCAGGAGACGTACGGTTGTGGGACGAGCTTGGAGCAGGAGGGTCGACTGTGTCAGCCACGATTGGGCAGTTGGAAGATAGGGCATCGTTGCGGTTGTGTGATTGATCAAACACTGGGTTATTTAGACGGTGGAGGTTGGAGGTTTTAATTCTGGCCTTGTGAAGCTAGGATCCCTGAAGTGGTGATAAATGTGTGGTGTGGTGGGGGAAGGCTGAGGCTCTTTGGGAGGTGAAGCTTTTGGTGGGGTCGCTTACAGTTGATACAATGTAGCATCAATATTACCATATGCAATATAAGCTCCGTTTTCAGAATTTCTCAGCCTCCCCATCAAAAAAATGCGCGAGATAACTAATTTTGACATTTTATAACAATACTCTATCAAAATCTATTCAATTTATTAGGGAATTGTTGCTAAATGTTCCTTATAGTTATAGCTAACATTTGCTCTTATAATATAAATAACTACTAGAATATAGCTATAATAATATATGTTTCTTTGTATCTAAATATATTTTACTGAAATAAAGCTATTTTTTTTAAATATAGAAAGATATAAAGCTTTAGATATTATAAAAATTAGGTAAAATATAGAATTATATCTATATTTACTTTTAGACAACTTTTTAAAATATATAGAGTTATTATTCTAATATAATCTTTAATAATAGTAATTTTTGGGATTTTTAGACATTTTTCTAGCAAATGCGGGATAATCAAGAAAAAAGACAAAAAAGAGCATTTTTTTTAAACTTTTGCTATATATATTTATATTTAAATTCTTTATAATAAATAATTATTCTATTATAGAGAAGTAAAATGCTATAATTTTTAAGAAATTTGAAGTAAAATTAGATAAATAATTTATATTTCAAATATTATACAATAATTTC